>ERZ1026878.67-NODE-67-length-83454-cov-14.053070_pt1 | contig 83454 bp, 85 predicted proteins | sample MGYA00380169_ERZ1026878 | MGnify/ENA primary metagenome ERZ1026878 (study PRJEB33269, sample SAMEA4719805) | human gut metagenome | biome: human-associated habitat; feature: organic feature; material: feces | place: Cameroon | collected 2013-10 ...
AAAAGATTTAGTGTCATATTACACAGAAATAATATATTAATATAATCCCTAAATTTACAAATCGAAATTAGACAACCTTGTTGATTCACAAAAAATAGAGGACTGTCTTTTTCACAGTCCTCTGTCCATTATTTTACAACTTTCACTTTTACTTTTCTGATTAAATTTCCTGCCTTGACGGTTATATTGGCAGTCCCTGCTTTTTTGGCTTTTACTTTTCCAGTTTTGCTATTTATTTTTATGATTGAAGAATTTGAAGATAAGTACGAAACTGTACCATCTCCCACATATTTAATTTTAAAAGTAAATATATCCCCTACTTTTAACTTAGTTTTCTTTTTCACAAATTTTAAGGACTCTACCGCTTTTTTCACTTCAATATTGAATTCAGCAGTACAGTCATTGTAATTTATATTAACGACTTGCATACCCTCTTGCATTTTATATGATAAAATTTCTTCCGTTAGAGGAACGATTACAGACCGATCATTTTCATAATTAATTTGAAGTTCTGCACCTGATAGATCCAATTTATCGCTAGTATAATAACATAATTTGTTGGGCATAGATATTAACTCTATTGACTCTGTACGTACTTGCCTACAAGTTCTCAACTGCGGGTATGCATAAATAGAATTACTATCAATAATCCATTTCTTCTTAAAATCAAATCCTGTAAAATATTGCTTCTTTTTCATCTGATTTTTTGTCATTCTTTTTGCGCACAGATCAGATAAAGTTCCCATATAATAGCAATTCTTCTCTCCTAAATCCCATCCAACTGCGTCGGTTTCATCATCGTCATAACCTGCAATTGCACCGATACATTTTAATGACATATCCTTCTCTGAATCCGACAACTGTATCATTCCTATTGCGTAACAATTTACAATCTCTCCAGAAATGTTGTGTCCTACAATGCCACCGGTAAAAATATTTGATTCCCCTTGCAATTCAATGTTTACATCCGAATAGCAGTTTGAAATTTTGCTCCTAGAAATATCACTATTAGATATTCCTACAAGGCCTCCAACATTATGACCATATAAAGTATATATATTTCCTGTCACATAAGAGGAATTAATACACCCATTGTTGTATCCTGCAATTCCTCCAATACTTGTCGAACTATATTTTCCCATTGAAATACTAACATTCTCCAACGCAAGATTCTTTACAACTCCGTCCTGTCCTATCAATGTAAATAACCCTAAATAGTTAGGACATATCTTACTTCCGTATATAGTCATATTTTTTATTCTATATCCATTTCCATCGAATACTCCTCCAAATGCGCATTTACTTATATCAATATAATCATCTTTATCGCTTACTTCATACGCCCCAATTGGAGTCCAGCCATAACCATCATCTAACTCTCCACCCTGTTTAGTTTCTGACAAATCCAAATCATTCATTAAAATATATTTTCCATCGAGATCATCATTAATCCCATATAAATCATCTACGGTATATATCGCTTTATATCCCTCTGGAACAACTAGCGAAGATGCCATACACATATCTTTTTGCAAAAATACAACCATAAACACACCAATATTTATAATTGCAAGTTTAAATATATTTTTTAGTCTAAAAAAATTTGATTCCATAACGTTCCCCTCTTTCATAATAATGCTTGAAGGCTTTGAAGTATCATAACTACCTTTTTGCAATCTGTAGATGTATTAAAGTCCATATTTCCAACCGATGTCAGACCAAAATTTTTTGAAACTTTAATATTTTTAAAATCTTCCCACGGAATACAACCTGCACGTTCTTGGCAATAATAGAAACCTGTTGTACAAAGAGCAAATCCCTTTTTACAACTTCCTAAAATTGTCTCATCGTATATCATATAAATATCTTCTGTATCCGGTATATTAAAATATAATTTTGCATTATTATATTTATACGATTGAGATGAAATTTTGGGTGATCCAATTTCACAATAAACAGAATCTAGTTTAACGCAATTACAAGAGCGAATAATAGCATCTACATAACGCTCTCTCTCGTCACTTTCCCCTTCATCTGCAGGATTTAGTACCTTCTGAATCTCAAAAACAAATTTTCTAAATGCAATAATAAATTTATCCTCTCCTCGCAATCCTGTAAGATAGATACGCGGATATATCTCATTGTCATATGAAATTATACTCATAATTGTTGCCAAATTTGCTTTTTCTTTTTGAATGTCCTTTATATCTTCATATAAAATATCCGACCAACCATATCCATCATAATGCCATACTATTCTTCTATCTGTAAGAACAAATCCATATTTTGTATCAACGTAATTAAATACTAATAGAGGAATCTCGTCTGCATCTCCACCTGCTAAATATTCACTCGCATTTTTTTGCATATCAATCGGAATGTTATCCCTTCCTACAATATAAAGGTGTTCTCCATATGCCCCTCTTACTCTAAAAATACTGTAAAATATCTCTTCAACTATTTTTTTCATATCGCTATTATGATTACTTACATTGTCTGCTACAATGTTTATATCATTTTGCGCATGAATTTCTGTTTTAATATCTGATTTTTCATTTTGTACTTCTAATTCCTCCTGTACACTTTCAATGTACTCTGATAAATTTGTACCACAATAAGGGCAAAATTTTATTTTTTCGTTTAATTTCTTACCACAATTTACACAAAACATATTCTCTTCTCCTTATGTAATCATTTTCTTAAAATCTGTCTTATTCTACTTTCTGAATACCCATACTTTCTAGCAAGGTCTCTTACATTTTTTCCATTATATTCTGCTTGGATCTGCTGCGTCATATATTCTTTAGAATAAAACTTCAATGGAAACATTAATTGCAATCCTCTGAAATGATTATATATTTTATATGCGTTATCAACCCCAACAGTTTCAGCTACCTCCTTATAAACGCCTGCTAAATCAGAAGAAGTGACATCTAAAATATCATCCATTAACCACACCTCTCTCAAATTTGTATTTCCTTAATTATAATCATCCTGCACTGTAGATTGCACTTCTCGATTACACTGTAATTAGCACTTGAGAATTTCCACATTATAATATAATTGACGACATTTACCAGTTTTATTGATAAATGCCGTCAACTCTAAAGCTTAACTCTCTATTCTTCTGCAATAATAATTGATCCACTCTCTTGCTTGTACATATATACATTATCAGACAATAGTTCAACTTGCTCTAAACATGTACTGTTTACTTCTCGCACAATCCCCTTTAACCGTTCTGCATAATCCAAGCTTTCCGGAAGCACTAATAGCTCATGAATTGATGATGGAAGAATATATAAATTTTCCCCATAGACTTCTGATATTACTCTAAATATTTCTGGAAATAGAATCAGCGTTGCTCCATATATTTTTCTTTGATTTGTAATAACATACAATGGCGTTTCTCCATCTAATTCTTTTTCTCCTATATGTCGCATTTCCATAATTACCTCATCCAATTTTCTTATATATGGCAAATAAAATTTGCCATAATTACTATAAGCAGCTTCTTGTAATTCATTCTTGCTAATAGACCACATTTCTAAATGTTGATTATTAATCATTATGGTAGCTTCTCCATCTTTTTCTCTATCTATAATAAGATAGTATACAACCGCCAAATCTAAGTACTTATAATGAGGCACCTGCTTAAGTAATTCTCTATTGTATTCATAGTTAATAACTTTCATCACAACTTTATCCTTAATGCTCTCCCATTTCAAAAATGTAGATAAATCTATATCCGATTTCGTTTTCCCACTCTGATACAATTTCCAAATTTCATCAACAAGTAAAGAAAATGGTTTTTCCCGCAATTCCTTATAAAAACTATCCAAGTTTATTACTGGTGCCATATTGCGATTATTCTCTTGAATTATCAATCCATTCATTTGCGTGGCATTATTTTTTGTAATTCTTTCTATTGCTACATTTCCCACTCCAACACGCTGCTCCATTTCCACTACAATCATTTCTTTAAATTCATCAAAATTCATCATTTTATTTTTCCTCCATAAATTAAAATAGCGCATGATAGATATTCCATCATGCGCATGTTAAAAATTATTTACTTATTTGCTACAAGTCCGTAAAACACTCTAATAAACCCTAATAACCCGATTTAGACCATCTATATTTGAAAGGAGTGTATCAGAATTGTTTAAAAACGAACCCGATTTACTTACACGTAAGCGTTGTCAAGAGCTCTTGAATATTAGCAAATCAAAAATGCTCGAACTAATTCACAATGGTTATATTCCTGCGATTACAATTGCCGGAAGCTACAGAATCATGAAATCCGACTTAATAGAATTTATAGAACATTCCCGATACGCATAATGATATTTTCTAAACAGAAAAGACTTTCCGACACCTATAAATGTATCGGAAAGTCCTTCAATTTAAAATATTACTCAACCTCTTGTCCCATTTGTCTACTACACCATTTGTTCTCATAAAATATATCTTAATACACCAATTACTACACCAATTCTTTGAAAATTTACACTAATTCGCAAAAAGTTACGATATTTTTATGAATGTCAAGAAGTGCTACAATATTAGTAAAATCAAGGCTCTAAGCTACTTTTCCTTTCTTACTTCTCATCCACCACCTGAAAAATAAAAAATTTAAGATAATAGCTCTCCGGCACATTCGCAGAATTTGCCCACAAAATCGGATGATCCGGTGCCTGCGTACGGAATTCCACCTGACGCAGCCGTTTGTGTGCCGCCTTTGCAGCTTCCTTCACCGTCTTTGCCAGCAGTTCCTGTGTCATAAAATGGGAACAGGAACAGGTTGCCAGGTATCCGCCGTCTTTTACCAGCTTTAACCCTTTCATATTGATCTCCCGATAACCTTTGATGGCATTCTTCGTGGCCTCACGGGATTTCGTAAATGCCGGCGGGTCGAGAATGACTACATCATACTTTTCTCCGGCTTCTGCCAGTTTCGGAAGCTCGTCCAGTACATTTGCACAGCGAAAATGTACCGTATCTTCCAGATGATTACGCACGGCATTGGCATTTGCCTGCTGCACCGCATATTCCGAAATATCAAGTCCCGTCACATCGGAAGCACCTGCGATTCCTGCATTCAGTGCAAACGTTCCCATATGTGTAAAACAGTCCAAAACTCTCTTTCCTTTACAGATCCGCTGCATTGCCAGCCGGTTATACTTCTGGTCCAGGAAAAAGCCCGTCTTCTGACCATTTACCACATCGACCAGATAGTGCACGCCATTTTCCGTGATCTCCACCTCTGTATCAAATGTTTCCCCAATAAATCCTTTCACCTTCGGAAGTCCTTCTTTCCTGCGCTCATTGGCGTCACTTCTCTCATAGACTCCACGGATAGAAATACCGTCCTCTTTCAGTACCCCTTTTAATAATGAAACGATTGTTTCCTTGAACTGCTCCATACCGAGTGCCAGACATTCCACCACCAGCACATCCTCATACTTGTCAACCACCAGTCCCGGCAAAAAATCCGCTTCCCCGAAAATCACACGACAGGAAGATGTATCCACCGTTGTCTTCCGGTATTCCCAGGCATTCTTTACACGCATACGAAGAAAATTCTCGTTAATCTCCTGATCCGCATGACGGGTCAGCATGCGGATACGGATCTTCGAATTCTGATTGATAAATCCCTTTCCCATCGGATATCCGTCAAAATCATGTACCGTCACCACATCTCCATTGGTAAATGTCCCCACAATCGTATCAATCTCATTATCAAAAATCCATGCGCCACCCGCCTTGATCGTGCGGCCTTCTCCCTTTTTTAAAGTAACAATTGTATGATTCTCCATCTTCTTTTCCTTCCTGTAAATATTTTCTTCATAGAGATACCATGTGCGATGTCGAACATTTGAGGACATATACACAATATCTTCTTTTCGCTGTCCCAGCTTCGTTTTCGTTTGGGACATATGCACAATATTTCTTCTTTTATGTCCCACTTTTATTTTCGTTCGGGACATATACATAATATCTGCACTTCTATATCCCATTTTTAACGCTTTCCGGGACATATCAGTGGAAACTTTTTCTATATATCCCACTCTGACTCTTCTTCGGGACTTTTCAACTTAAAAATCTTCCATATATCCCTGCCCTGTCTATCTTAGAATTTTTTCTCTCAAATATCTTCTATATGCCCTCTCCCTGTCTACCTCAGGACTTTTTCCCTTAAAGTGTACCACAGAATAATTACGTTTTCCAGCACTCCCCATTGTTTTTGAAATCCATAAATGTTATAATGTTGTTAATAAATTAACGAAGTTGTTGTATTTCTGTTCACAACTTCACGCTAAGACATACAAGGAGGTCTTATACGAATGGATTTTTCAGAAGAATACAGACAGAAGCTCGTTTCAGCAGACGAAGCCGTAAAAGTAATCAAATCCGGTGACTGGGTAGACTATGGCTGGTGTACCAACACCGTAGATACACTGGACAAAGCACTTGCCAAGCGTACCGATGAACTGAAGGATATCAACCTGCGTGGCGGAATCCTCTTAAAACCGCTTGCCGTATTTGAGCGCGAAGACGCCGGCGAGCATTTTACATGGAATTCCTGGCATATGTCCGGAATCGAACGTCATATGATCGCACGTGGCTGTGCATTCTACAGCCCGATCCGTTATTCCGAGCTCCCTCGTTATTACCGTGAGCTGGATTGTCCGGATGATGTGGCAATGTTCCAGGTTGCTCCAATGGACAAGCATGGATACTTCAACTTCGGGCCAAGTGCTTCCCATCTTGGTGCGATGTGTGAGACAGCCAGACATATCATCGTAGAAGTCAACGAAAATATGCCGCGCTGCCTTGGCGGAACAGAAAACGGTATACATATTTCCAAAGTCAATGCAATCGTAGAAGGCTCCAATCCTCCAATCGGAGAACTCGGTGCCGGCGGTCCTGCTACCGAAGTAGACCAGAAAGTTGCACAGCTGATCGTAGACCAGATTCCAAACGGTGCCTGCTTGCAGCTTGGTATCGGTGGTATGCCAAACGCAGTCGGTTCCCTGATCGCACAGTCCGACTTAAAGGATCTTGGTGTTCACACAGAAATGTATGTAGATGCATTCGTAGACATTGCCAAAGCCGGAAAGATTACCGGTGCCTGCAAAAACATTGACCGCTACCGTCAGGTATATGGTTTCGGTGCCGGAACCAAGAAGATGTATGATTATCTGGATGAAAATCCAGAACTGATGAGCGCACCTGTCAGTTACACCAACGATATCCGCTCCATCGCAGCACTGGACAACTTCATCTCCATCAACAACTGTGTAGATATCGACCTGTTCGGACAGATCAGTGCCGAGTCTTCCGGAACCAAACACATCAGTGGTGCCGGCGGACAGCTTGACTTCGTTCTCGGTGCTTATATGTCCAAAGGTGGAAAGAGCTTTATCTGCTGTTCTTCCACATTCACGGATAAGAAAGGTGTTATGCATTCCCGCATCCGCCCGACCCTGGCAGAAGGTTCTATTGTCACAGACACCCGTGCAAATACCCACTATGTCGTTACCGAATATGGCATGGTCAATGTAAAGGGATTATCTACCTGGCAGAAGGCAGAGGCTCTGATTTCCATTGCACATCCGGACTTCCGTGATGATCTGATCAAAGAGGCAGACCAGATGCACATCTGGAGACGTTCCAACCGATAAGAACACCGTTTGTTCACAATTTATTCATATTGCAAAAAAACCTCGTTTTTAACGGGGTTTTTTTATAAATTTTACCTCTTGTCTTTACTATCCTTTTTTAGTAATCTATAGTTCGAGTAAAGGAGAGGTAAAGATGAAGAAATTTTTTAGTATTATCAAAGAAAAACTATTCACCAGAGTTGAAAAACAACATTCCGAAGCTTACCTGCGTCGGATCTCATTTCTGAATAAATATTCCCTGCTGTTCCACATGTTGATATCCTGTGGGATCGTATTTATGGTGGAGGTTCTTTCCCGAAGGAGTTTTCTCTCGGCATGTTCCTTCGTTGGGATGCATACCGGTGCATTTTTTTATAATGCCTTTATTGTATTTGCATCCTTAAGCTTTGTTTATCTGTTCCGCAGACGTGCATTCTGGCGGATCATTATCAGCGGTTTCTGGGTGCTCCTTGGAATCATTAACGGATGCATCCTTTCAAACCGTGTAACACCGTTTGGCTTTACAGACCTTAAATGTATCAATGATCTGTTTGCCATGAACAATACCAACTATTTCACGGCAGAAGAAGCTACCATCGTAGTCATCGGGCTCGGTCTGTTCCTTCTGTTTTGTGTTGCGCTCTTCATTAAAGGACCGCGCTATCAGGGCAAGACCCATAAAATTGTTGTAGTAGGTGCCATTGTATCGGTACTGTTTGTCGGTCTTCCTGTTACAACCTCTGCTGCACAGAATGCCAATGTTGTTGCAAGTTACTTCTCCAACATTGCACAGGGATATGAAAACTATGGTTTTATCTATGGATTCTCTTCGAGTGTGGTAGACCGTGGAATGAGCAAGCCGGATGACTACTCCGAGCAGAAAATTGCTTCGATTGAAAAAAATGTAAATGACACAAAAAAAGAAACAACTGTCACCAAAAAGAATGCACCAAATATTATCTGTATTCTTCTTGAATCATTCTGTGATCCGGATGAGATCAAGTTTCTGAATTATAATCAGGATCCGATTCCTACCTTCCACAATCTCGAGAAGAACTACACGAGTGGTTACCTGACAGTTCCGGTTGTTGGCGCAGGAACCGCAAACACTGAGTTTGAAGTTCTCTCCGGTATGAGTATGCAGTACTTCGGAACCGGCGAGTATCCGTATAAAACAATCCTGAAAAAGACAGACTGCGAGAGCACTGCTGCTGATCTGGCTTCCATCGGATATGGAACCCATGCCGTACATAACAATGGCGGTAACTTTTACAGCCGTGTCAATGCCTTTTCCATGATGGGATTTGATACTTTCACCAGCAAGGAACTGATGAACATTCAGAGTTATACGCCAAACGGAAGCTGGGCTACCGATGATATTCTTGTTCCTGAAACAATCAAAACCTTAGATTCCACTCCGAATCAGCCGGACTTTACCTACACCATTACCGTAGGTACACATGGTGATTATCCAAAGACTCCGGTTATCGCAAGTCCGGTATATACCGTCAGCGGTGTGGATGATGAAGAAAAGAAAAACCAGTGGACTTATTACATCAACCAGTTAAATGAAGTAGATACATTCCTAAATGATCTGATTACAGAGCTCTCCAAGAGAGATGAAGATACCATCGTGGTAGCGTTCGGTGATCATCTTCCAACCATGGGTCTGGAAGACTCCGATATGAAATCCGGTGATATCTACAAGACAAAATATGTCACATGGAATAACATGGGATTAAAGAAGCAGGATGCAGATCTGTATGCATACCAGCTGATGGCAAGCATTACGGATTCCACAGGTATTCATGAGGGAACCATCTTAAATTACCATCAGACCCAGATGAACAACACAGACCACACTGCATATCTGGACGGACTGGATAATCTGCAGTATGACATTCTTTACGGAAACCGTTACTGCTATGATGGCAAAGACAAATACCCTGCAACCGACATTGTAATGGGAATTGATGATGTAACGGTATCTGAGACGTCGGATTCCATCGGCGGATCGGAAGTGTTTGTCTATGGAAACAACTTCACCAAGTGGAGTAAGGTATTTGTAAATGACGAGAAAGTCAATACAACCTTCAGCAATTCCGGTTGTCTGATTATTCCAAAAGACAGTGTCAAAGACGGTGATACCATTAAAGTGTGCCAGATGGGTTCCAACAGTACGATTTTCCGTGAATCCAACACGTACACATACAAAGATCCTGCTGTGGAAGAAACCGTTACGGGAACAGAGTCGGACAGCAATACCGAATCTACAGTTTCAGAAAGCCAGAAATAAGCAAAAAAGACCTGCCAGTGATTTATTCACTGACAGGTCTTTTCTTGTCTTAAATTGTCTTTAACGCATCCACAGCGGCATCCAGATACGGATTTTCCATCTCATAGAATGCACCGGCATCCGCAGCTTTCGCATATGCCGGATCCAATGGCAGTTTGCCAAGAACTCTGGTTCCTTCTTTTGCGGCAACTTCGTCAATGTTGCTTTCTCCAAACAGTGCGATCTTCTTTCCACAATCCGGGCATTTCAGATAACTGAAATTTTCCACCAGTCCAAGTACCGGTATATGCATCATATTTGCCATATGGAAAGCTTTCTTTACGATCATCTGTACCAGTTCCTGTGGAGATGTAACAATAACGATACCGTCCACCGGAAGGGACTGGAACACGGTAAGCGGTACATCACCTGTTCCCGGTGGCATGTCCACAAACAGATAGTCCACATCTCCCCAGACAGCCTCATTCCAGAACTGTTTCACAGCCCCTGCAATCACAGGTCCTCTCCAGACAACCGGTGCCTCTTCATCTTCCATCAGAAGATTGATGGAAACGATTTTGATTCCTTCTTTTGTCTCATACGGATACATTCCTTTTTCGTCACCGACCAGCTGACCGTGTGCTCCAAACATCTTCGGAATGGACGGTCCGGTAATATCGGCATCCAGAATTCCCACTTTATATCCTGCTTTTGCCATCTGTACCGCCAGGGAAGAAGTGACAAATGATTTACCGACACCACCCTTTCCGCTGACAACTCCAATCACATGTTTGATATTGGAATATGCATTCATCGCTTCGAGCATACTCTGCGGATTCTGAGAATTATGGGAACATCCCTCACAGCTTTCTTTGGAACAGGATGATGCTCCGCTGCAACTTGAATTTTCTGGCATAATGATAGCCTCCTTGTTAATTATTTAATGATTTATTTATATAGACTGCCCAGTCTTTGGAATGGGTAGTATATGAAATAAGCTTTTCCGATAATTTTATCTTTGCTGACATAGGTATGATCCCAATATCTGGCATCATAGGAATCATTCCGGTTGTCTCCAAGCACCAGATAACTGTCTTTGGGAACCTCAAACTCAAACGGTCCGGTTGCCTCTGTCCATGTCTCTTTCAGGTAATCCTCCTTCAAAGGAGTCTCAGAGTCATTGATATAGATTTTCGCATCCTCAATGGTAACCTTTTCTCCGGGCAGACCAATCACACGCTTGACGTATTTTTGCGTTTCGTCATCCGGGAACCGGAAAATCACGATATCTCCTCTCTTCGGTTCTGAAAACTGATACGCCAGCCGCAGCCCGAACAGGTCATCGCCCGGTTCAATGGTATGCTCCATCGATCCGGTCGGGACTGTTGCATTGATGATCACGTAATTCTTCAAAACCATCGCCAGCGCGAAGGCTGCCAGCAGAGTGACTACCCAGCTGAGCACTTCCCGCAGAGGCGAAGAAGCTTTCTCCTTTCCCTCGCCCTTTGGATCATTGTCCATCTTTATTTCTTCTGTTGACATTTCTTTTTTCTCTTCCATAATCACTCTACTCTCTTGGTGCAAACCACCAGTCAATAAAATCTTCCCTGCGGAAAACCAGTCCCACAAGTCCCAGATCCACACGTTCTTTCTGTGTCAGGGTCTGCGCAATAAATTCATTCACAGATACATCAAAATCGCCTTCCAGGCACCAGATACAGCTCACTGTCGGCACATTCTCCTGATTTTTCCAGTCATCTACGAACGAACCGCCGAAATCAACAATCTTATTCCAACGATGCTGCGTATTGATAACCCGCTGCTTGATATTCTCATAGATGACCTCCATCATCCGGTGAACTTTCGGGTGATACATCACAGGCTCAAGAATCCTTAAGAGTCGGTGCTTTGGATTGACACGCAGTTCCAGCGTTCCGTTTGCCGTATTCGTCACCATACAGAAAATCTCGTTATCCGGAAACGTTTCCGGCCGCAGATGATACTGATAACGATATGGTACCACACTTTTTATCATATGGAAATCTGCATCCATTTCTTCATATATAACACCCGGACATTCACTGCTTATCACATAGTGCATGCTACCCTGATAAGGCGCCAGAAGCTGGCAGAACAGATCCCGGTTCTTTTCGAATACAATCAGCTGGTATTCCGTCAGGAAACGCCGGAAATCCATAATATGGTTCTGCCTGTAATATGTAAACAGCCCCTTGCTGATAAATGCAATCCTTATGCTTTTTCCGGTATAACCCTGAATAATTGTTGCAACCGGAAGTTCAATCTCTCTCCCTTTTAAATAAACTTCCACTGTGACAGCTTTGCCAAGCAGCTGCATCTCTTCTTCATACTCTGTCAGAACCGGCTGCTGTCCGCTGGCAATATACTGGTTCAGCCCCAGCGGATTGGATGCAAAATGTTCTACAATCCGTCTGCCGATCAGCCTGCGCAGCTCCGTCAGATGTTCATCATGCGCCACATCATCCCTTGCCAGCCGCAATGTCAGGAATTTTTTCCGTAAATGCAGATGATACGTCATATGCCTGAGCCACTCCGGTTTTAACCCCAGATCTTTCTTTTCATCGGTCACAAGAAACCCCTGCTGATACAGGCAGGATGTCCCGATCAGTCCCTGATGTTTGGAATTATAAATCCAGATACACCCCTCCATCAGTTCATCCATGATACGAATCGATATGATTCCAAGAATATCCGCGAACGGATTGTCCATGATATGATTCTGTTCCCGCAGCGTCACGCTTTTTTCATCAAAGGAAATCTGAATGGGAAATGGCTGATACAGCATATAGTGCTGTACTGCGTGCACCAGCCTCTGAAGGGACAGATTCTTCGCATATTTCGGCCGTAACACCAGCGTAATTCTGGTTCCGGACTGTTCGCGGTTGGAATTGATATATTCCATTGTTTCCGCCCCTTCTATCCATTTTGCGGTAACCGGTTCTAACGTCTGGCGATCCGTAACATTCCACGCGGTATTTACCGATTTGTCCTTTCTCGACTCAATCAACAGTGCCCTTGCAACCATAAAACCGGAAAGCATACCGACTCCAAACTGCGCCACCGGTTCATAGTGAAGCTGCTGTGTAGAAAAATCCTCGCTCTGATAAAAACTCACTCCGATTTTGGCGACATACTGCTCAATATCCCTGGCATTGATTCCGATTCCGTTATCCTCAAACACCAGACGCTGCGTTTCGGAATTATACTGAATGGAAATTTGAGGAGAATACGGATTTCGCATGGAATTTAAGGCTCTTGCCTCCTCCATCTCCAGAAACTCTGTTCCCCAGCTCCATTCCAGCGCCGCCCTGGTATTGCATGCATCAATGGCATTTTGAAGAAACTCCCGGATATAGGCATCCGGATCTCCGTAAAACTGCGTACTTGCAAAGGTCGATATGATATTTTCCTGATCCATACCTACTTTGCACTGTTTCATAGCTGTTCCTCATTTAATAAAATTGCCTGAACCACAAACCGCTTATCTGCCTGTCTGCTCACACAGGTTGATAAAGTCAGCAGATGACTGTCCACCGAAAGCTGGATTTTGTCCTTTACCTCCGGCGAATTCTTGGATTTTTTCACAATGCTTTCAAGATAACTTACACGTCCCTCTTTCGTTGAAAAGTCATTGGTGTGCAGAATATGTGCATCGTCCGTCTTATATGCCGCAAAAATCTCATACACGAGCACCTTTTCCTTTGTATACACATATATATACGGAAAATTGTTAAAAAATGTCTGGTCTTCATAGTTGTGGAGAGAAGCAAACATTGTGTCATTGCGCATATTGTGCCCATACACGACAGTATCAAAATCCGTAAACTCTTTACTGTTTGCCTTCTCTGTATAAATACATCCAGGATATCCCCTGGTACCATTCATATTGTAATTCAGATAATAGGAATCATCACTCGGATGCTGTAACACCGGATAATCCACCCCGGTTCCCGGAATGTAGATCCATGCGTAAATATCCTGATTGACTCCCTTTAATTTTTTCCAGTTTAAATTTTTCTGTGGAATTTCTATTCCTTTTTGTTCCAGTTCGCTGTCTTCGGTCTGCACTTCCTGTGCCACATTCTCCGTCTCAGTCTGCGTATCTGACGGAATATTGATCTGATTATCATTCACCTGATTCTGCAGATCATTTACCTGGGCAGAAAGCTTTTCATATTCTTTCTGTGCATTCTTCTGAACCATCCAGCTTCTTCCAAATATTATGAGTACCACGATCAATACAACTGCCAGAACAATGGTCAGAATTTTATAGATATTGATCGTTCTGTCGTTCTTTCTTTCCTGTCTTTTCATAAAATAGTTTTCTTTCTTTAAAATTGAGGCAGGGCGGCAGATTCCATTCCACCGCCCTCACGTGATGCCATGCATCACCTATCCATAGACCTACATGCTAAATAAAATTGTATCCAGTGAGATTAATTCTTACGTGCTTTTCTTCCGCATACAACAATACCTGCTGCCGCAAATACTGCAACGAACGGAAGTGCCGGAAGCGCTGCCCCGGTTTTCGGAGATGTCTTATAGGAAACAGATCCGGAAACGGATGTTCCTTTCTGACTTCCTGCTCCACTTTTGCCATTGACACGGGCAGAAGAACTCTTTGTGGAAGTATTCCGTACGGAATTCTTTCCATCGGTATAACCATCTGTATAACCGTCATCATAATCATCCTCGAAACTGTCCTCTCCATCGTCATAAGACTGTGGATAGTTTACTGTCACATTCTGATTTACACTAACCGGATTATACTGATTATTGGTCTGTGAGTTGTTCTGGTTGTTGTTGTTTGTCTGGCTGCTGCTGTTGGAATTGTCATTTACATTGGAATTTGTATTTGATCCCTGGGAATTTTCATCCTTTGACGGATCTGTTGTAACGGTAGGATTCACATTTGAACTGTACCTTACAACTATAACCGGTGAAAATGAATACAATGTAACCGTGACTTTGCCATTGGAAACGCTGTCCGGCTTTACAGTCTGCCAGCTTCCGCTTTTTAATTTATGTAATACATAAACATTGTCTCCAGCCTTAATTCCACTTGCACAAATCGTTACTTTGATTCCTTTGGATGTATTCGTTGCAGACGGAACACTGATATCAGACATGGCCATGACGGTTGCACTTCCGTTCTGTGCACTTGCCACAGCATTTGCCTGACGGTTTCCCTCGCGGTAAACATCTTTGTCCACACCCTTGGAAGAAACCGTGATAAGCTCATTGTTTGCATTATAACCGCTGCTTTCAACGGTTGTTGCCTTATTCAGCTCATTGGTTCTTTGAACCAGTGCCGTATCACTTGTTGGTGATGGATCTGCAAACACGGTTGTGCCCATTGTAAATACCAGCATCATAGCTGTCACAACTCCTGTGAAAATTTTCTTTTTCATCGCAATCTACCTCCTTTCCACGTAATATAAACTGCATGTAACTCTATCTATATCAAGTGCGCGCGCACTGGATACCTTATTGTACGGGTGTATAAAACACCTTCATAATGAGTTCTTCCATGGCATCTTCATCGACATGGTACTCCTCATACCGTTTCCCGTCAATCGGCTTTCCCTCCACCGTTTTTCCGGGAACCGTATACATCTGGTCTTCTGAAAAACCGTAATTCATCAGCTGCTCAATCATACTTGTGAAATCCACACTGGTTACCAGATAATCGGAAACAGAATTGTAAATTTCTGTCACCTGATCCGGGTTTTCTGTGGATACTTTTTTTAATTTATCCATATAGGCAACAATATACTGTTCTTCGCGCTGCAGACGCTTTGTTGCACTGTCATATTCTTCGGTATCCCTTCCATGCAGGTAATAATAAGCCTGCGTCCCATTCAGGGTTACTTTTTGCCCTTTCTTCAAATTCACACCGGCTTTTGGAAACGAAATATCCTGCTGTACAGTCACTTCCACTCCTCCCACAGCATCATTCATCTGTGGGATTCCCCCCATATTCATCGCAAGATAACCGCTGATCGGAATATTTTGAAACAGGCCGGAAACCGCATCCACGGTTTTGCTGCAGCTGAGGCGCTTACCGTCCCCGAATGCATGCTGCAAACAGATCTGAGTTTTAAGCGGTCCCATATCAATACCTTCTTCATCACACAATTCGATATCTGCCATCGTGTTTCGATTGATGGAAATGACCTGCAGCTGCTCTGTTTTGTTGTTTACAACAAGAAGAAACAGTGCATCGGACTGCCCGCCTTGGGTATAATCGCTGCTTTGCTGTACCGGACCATCGATATCAACCCCCATCATGAGGTAGGTTTTGATATCTGTATTATACAGATACTCTTTTCCCTGATAAGCAACTACACCCTCCTGCCACTTTTCCTGACCGGAATCCTGTGTGGTATCTGTCTGCCCCGCAACCTGCTGCTCATAAGAATTTTCTGTATCATCTGCAATGTGGAAGCCGGCATTTTCCGCCTTCGTTTTGACCCCTGCCACAATCACAAGTGCAAGAATCACCACCATCATTCCGGACATAAAATACAATGCATTATGAAGTTTTGTCGATGGTTCATGCATTCTTCTCATGATGTTCTCCGTAATTTCCATAATAGCTGCCATAGTAGCCGCCATAGTAGCCGCCCTCATAGCCGCTCTTCTTCATCCGTACTTTGTTCAGTACCGCACCAAGTACCCTCACTCCGGAAGCTTCCAGCTGCTTTTTGACCGTCTGAATCAGGCGTCCGCTTGCCATGCCCTGGGCAACAACAAGAATCGCACCATCACAGTGTTTCGCAATCACCGCTGCATCAATTGCGGCTCCGATCGGTGCACAGTCAAGCAACACATAATCAAAATGTTCTTTTGCAAAATTAAGTAACTCGGTAAAATATTTTTTTTCCAGAATTTCTGTCGGGTTTGGTACTGACGGACCGGCAAAAATCATAAACAGGCCCGGAATCGTTGTACCGTAAAGTACGTCTTCGAGTTTTTTCTGTCCGGACAGAAAATGGGATAATCCGTAGATTTCTCTTCCATCCGAAGCCACTGCCCGTAATCGTCCCACGTATACGGATTTACGCATATCGGTATCGATCAGCAATACACGTTTGCCGGATTCCGAAAAAGAACGTGCCAGATCCATCGTCACGGTACTTTTCCCTTCGTTTGGCATGGCAGACGTCACAACGATGGTGCAGATATCATCTCCGCAGAACTGGATATTGGTTTTTAATGCCCGGAGTGATTCTTTCATCGTATAATTTTGTTTTTTCAGATTCTCAAATGTTACCGATTTCATTTCTTTTTCTTCCTTCTCTTACGCTTGCGCTCTTTTTCCCCATCGTATTCGGCTTCTTCCAAAGGAAGCGTACCAAGAACATTCAGCCCCAGCTTCCTTTGTACATCATCTGCATTCATAATCGTATCATTGAACAGATAAGCCACCACAATAACCGCAATCGCCAAAAACATGCCAAGTATTCCTCCGACCGCCGTATTTTTCATGATATTCGGGCTGACCGGTTCTCCGTCGGAATATCCCTTTTGAATGATATTCGGTGCATCCTGATCCATTTTCTGTTGGATAAAGGCCACACTGACACGCGCAATCTCATCCGCAATCTTTTTTGCCATGGATGGGTTTGCATCGCGCACCGTAATCTCGAGGATTCGCGAGTTGGAAGGATTATTCAGGGTAACTTTTTTCTTCAGGGAACTGTAGGTCTCGTCCAGTCCGAGATTCTCAATTACCTGCTCAAGCACGGGACGCCCCTCTACGATAACCATATAATCGTTTGTCAGACTTGTACCTGTCTGTATATCCGCAAGACTTGTAATCGACATGCTTTTGGACAATACATAAAACTGGGATGTTGACTCATACTGCGGCACCATTACAAACCTGCTGATACAATATGCGGTCACGGCTCCGATAATCAGTGCAAACAACACCCATTTCCAGAAAGAAAGGATCTCTAAAACGAGATCTTTCAGATCAATTTCAATTTCATCATCATTTTCAATTACAATACGTTCCTGTTGTAACTGCTGCTCCATATCAATGCTCCATTACTAACTATTTCATTTCTCCGGTCAGAATCTTTGCCGGATGATTCACCAAAAGCTGATCCGCATATTCCCTGCCAAATTTTTTTTCAATCAGCTCATAGCATTTTCCCATATGATTGGCACGGTTTTTTATTCCATGACTGTCCGATGCAATCGCATCCACACATTCTGCCTTCAGCATCTTTTTACAGTATTTCTTTGGACCCATACCCTCAAGTCCGAGTACCGCATCCGCATTCACCGTAATCCATGCCCCAAGATTGCGCAGCTCCTCTGCCAGCTGCAAATCTGCAAGTGCTCCATACCGCTCCACATGTGCAAATACCGGAATATATCCGTGCAGAACCAATTCCTGCGTCATCTGGTAAATATAGGCATATTCACTGTCGTGCGAATACTCACACAACACATACCGCGAGCCGGCCATTGTCCGGCATCTGCCACTGTCAAGTGCCTCGACAATATGACTGTTCACATGGTATTCGGTGCCCAGTGCAAGATAAATTCCAAGTTTCTGTGCATACGGCTCCAGAATACGGAAATGTTCTTCAATTTCTTCCTTCGGATAAGCAAACATGCCGTGCCGGTAATGCGGTGTCAGGATCATTGCAGAAATGCCCTGCTCTTTTGCTGCCTCAAGCATCGCCACAGATTCTTCTATTGTTTTTGCTCCGTCGTCTACTCCGTACAGAAGGTGACAGTGAATATCGATCATGGTTTTCCTTGCCTTTACTTTTTTATACCTTATTATACTATATCGACCATTTTCTTGCAATCTTTGAGCCGTTTTTCCCTCTTTTGACACAACTTTTTGTATTTCTCGGATTTCCACAATTGATTTCCCGGCAGACATAGCGTATAATGGTCATGAAAAGCGAATAACACTTGACAAACTTCGGTTTTCGGGGTACGCTTATATGAGTCCATATAAGGACGGTACAATATTTGACCATCAGGCTCAGGCGGTGAGAGTACCGCACGCATAAACAAGTAGGCTTTATTCTCTGAACTGTCAGTATTACAGCTCAGTATGTCATAGATTTCATTGATCTGTTTTTTACAGCAAGCGCGATTGTCCAGCGCAGGGATTTGTTTTCACAACATGACATGCTGCCTGTTGAAAACGCAGTACAGCAGATGCGGACTATTTGGATCAGGAATTCCTGCGGAGGGTTCCGGTATCCGTCGTGTGCTCACACCCCTGCCGGAGAGGTTAAACTCCGGAACTGCCTAGCAAGTCCGAATACAATTGAACAGAACAAACATATATTTATCTAAAAACCCTATGCATAATGCATAGGGTTTTTTGTTTCTTCTTTTCTGTTGTCCGTTACAAAGTAATGATTCCAAGTGCATTTAATACCGAACTGAATAAAATCAACAGTACCAGTATCGGTGCAACATACTTGATCAATACAATATACAGTTTCTTACTCTTAAATTTCTGTGTGGAAGATTCCACTTCATCCGTAATCGTCTCTGGTTTCACAATAAAACCGACAAATACACAGGTCAGGAATGCCACAATCGGCATAAGGACACTGTTGGATATAAAATCGAAGAAATCCAGAATACTCATTCCGTGAATCGAAAAACCGCTCCAGATTCCAAATCCAAGAGAAGACGGAATTGCCATCAACACCGTATAAACGGTTACACAGACCGTAATAAATTTACGGCTCTTTTTTGTCTTATCCACGAAAATGGAAACCACTGTCTCCATCAGGGAAATGGACGATGTCAGTGCAGCAAACAATACCAGCACAAAAAATACCGTTCCGATCAGGTGTCCTCCCGCCATACTGTCAAACACTTTTGGCAGTGTAATAAACATCAGTGTCGGTCCTGCCTTCAGCGATGCCTGATCTCCACCGGAAAACACAAACACGGCCGGTACAATCATCAGTCCTGCCAGAAATGCAATTCCGGTATCAAAGATTTCGATATTCCGCACACTGCTCTCTATATCCTCATTTTTCTTCATATAGGAGCCATATGTAATCATAATGCCCATCGCCAGCGACATGGAATAAAACAGCTGTCCCAGTGCCGCCAGAAAAGCGTTCGCACTGATCTTGGAAAGATCTGGCTTTAAATAGTAGACAATTCCTGCCCCTGCTCCCGGACGGGTCACAACAAATACCGCAATAATAACGGAAAGAACTACCAGAAGTGGCATCAGCACTTTGCTGATATTTTCAATTCCTTTATTTACGCCAAGCAGAATCACAACCGAAGTGGCAAGGATAAAAAATACCAGCCACATCACCGGTTCCCCGGTCCTTGCAATAAAATTTGAAAAATAATCATCTGCTGCCGCTGCATTTCCGCTTCCTGTAAGAAATGCCCATGCAAATTTGATGACCCATCCGCCGATCACACAGTAATACGGAAGAATGATAATCGGCACAATACTGGCAAGAATTCCAATGAAACCGCACTTTTCATGCAGCGTGCTGAATGCATACAGTGCACTTTTCCCAGTTTTTCTGCCCAATGCAATTTCTGTGATCATAAGTGCAAATCCAAACGTAACCGCAAGGATCACATAGATCAGTAAAAAAGAACCTCCACCGTATTTTGCGGCAAGGTAAGGAAACCTCCACAGATTTCCAAGTCCGACAGCAGATCCCGCAGCGGCAAGAATAAAGCCCATTTTGCTGGAGAAACTGCTGCCACGTTTTTTGTGTTCGTTCATAACAGCCCCCTTAATCATAGTTTCAGGAGGCAGACCGTTTATAATTTAAACCGATATCCGACTCCCCAGATGGTCTCGATGTACTGCGGCTTGTTCGTATTCATCTCAATCTTCTCTCGAATCTTTTTGATGTGTACGGTAACCGTTGCAATATCACCGATAGATTCCATATCCCATATTTTACGGAACAATTCCTCTTTTGTAAATACATGATTTGGATTCTCTGCCAAAAAAGTCAGCAAATCAAACTCTTTTGTCGTAAACTGTTTCTCTTCTCCATTGACCCATACCCGGCGCGCCGTCTTGTCTATTTTAATGCCCCGGATCTCAATGATATCATTCTGTGGCATATTGCTGCCGATCAGTCGCTCATACCGTGCCAGATGTGCCTTCACACGAGCTACCAGTTCACTCGGGGAAAACGGTTTTGTCACATAATCATCTGCCCCCAGTCCGAGCCCGCGAATCTTGTCAATATCATCCTTTTTTGCAGAAACCATAAGGATTGGTGTATTCTTTGTCTCACGGATCTTTTTACAGATTTCAAATCCATCCACTCCCGGAAGCATGAGATCTAAGATAAACAGATCAAACTCCTCATGCAGGGCTCTTTCGAGTCCTTTGGTTCCGTCATTTTCAATTTCCACTTCAAAGCCACTCAGTTCCAGATAATCTTTCTCCAGATCTGCAATAGCCACTTCATCTTCAACGATCAGTATTCTGCTCATTTGCTGTTACCTCCTGATATTTGCGTATTACAAAGTACATGGTAGTGCCGGAATCTTCTTTGCTGGTTGCCCAGATTTTCCCTCCATGATCCTCTATGATCTTTTTTACAATGGAAAGTCCGATTCCGCTGCCACCGGTTGCCGAATTTCTCGAAGCATCTGTCCGGTAGAACCGGTCAAAAATATATGGCAGATCTTTCTGGGCGATTCCCCTTCCATTGTCTTCGATTTCTACCTGAATAAAATCCCCGACATCCTTAATCCGGATGTTGATGAATTTTTCCGTTTTATTCATATATTTTACGGAATTTCCTATAATATTATTGATTACTCTGCGCAGCTGCTCCGGATCTGCAATAATCTGGGTATCCGGTGTTGCATAATTAAAATAGGACAGGGCAATCCCCTTTGCCTCCAGATCCAGTCCGATTTCTTCCACACAATCCTTAAAATATGCGGCAACGTTCAGCTTTGCAAAATCATATGGAATACGGTTGGTGTCGATCTTGGAATACAGTGTCAGTTCATTGATCAGTGTATCCATCTCATTTGCTTTGTTGTAAATGGTACGGATATACTTATCTAATTTCTCCGGCGTATTGGCTACTCCATCCATGATGCCTTCCGAATAGCCCTTTACCGCCGTAATCGGTGTTTTCAGGTCATGGGCAATGTTGCTGATCAGCGTGCGGTTTTCTTTTTCGTTGCTTAGTTTTTCCTCTGCATTATCTTTTAAGCGCTGACGCATCTGTTCAAAGGTCGTGCAAAGTTCCCCGATCTCATCGTCGCCTCCGGTATCCAATGCAAAATCGAGATTTCCTTCTTTGATATTTTCTGCCGCAACGCGCAGTTTCTGGATCGGTGTAATCATGCTCCGGTAGATCCACACAATCATCATGATCGCTGTCAGTAACAGAATGATTACCACACAGATAATCCCCCATAAAATAAACTGGCGGATCTCCTGCCCGGTAGCATCAAAAGACGTGACTATATACGCCGTACATTTTTCTCCCGAATCCAGCTTAAAATCTGCCTGTTTTACCAGAATTTCATCGTCCCGGTCGATATATTTGTCCACTCCCTGTTTCGAACTGTTTGCCCCATATACCGGAAGTTCCGAAAGAATCTTTTCATTATCACTTCCCCCATTGAAAGAAATATTCTCCCCGATTCTTACCACCAGATAGGAATATTTCTGTTCCAGGCTCTCATTGATCTCACTAAGATACGAAACGTCCTCCATTTTTGAAGGAGATAACTTTATGGTCTTTTTGATCTTTTCAAAATCCGGTGCAGTATAACGGTTTAACATCGGTACAGAATTGATAATACTATAGGCATCCGCATTCTTAATTCCATACGTCTGCTCGATCACATGCGACTGAAAATTACAATAGGCGCTGATCGTGGCAATCGCCAGGATCGATGGCACAAAGATAATAATACAGAACGAAATGATCAGTTTGGTTTTTATCTTCATTCGTATTCCTTCCCTAAAAAATAAGACACAGAACAAACTCTGTGTCTTATTATATCATTCTTTTATAAAAAATTATGTAAACTTTTCATAAATTAAAGGTACTTCTTTAAAGCCTCTGCCTTGTTTGTTGCCTCCCAAGGGAGATTTAAGTCATTGCGTCCGAAGTGACCATAAGCAGCTGTCTGACGGTAAATCGGACGGCGCAGATCCAGCATCTTGATAATTCCTGCCGGACGAAGATCAAAGTTCTCACGTACAATCTTTACCAGCTCATCATCTGCGATCTTTCCTGTACCGAATGTATCAACCATGACAGAAGTAGGCTGTGCAACACCGATGGCGTAAGATAACTGAATCTCACACTTATCAGCAAGACCTGCTGCAACAATGTTCTTTGCAACATAACGTGCAGCATATGCTGCGGAACGGTCAACCTTTGTGCAGTCTTTTCCGGAAAAAGCTCCGCCGCCGTGACGTGCATATCCACCATAGGTATCAACGATGATCTTACGACCGGTCAGACCTGCATCTCCGTGTGGTCCGCCGATTACGAAACGTCCGGTCGGATTGATAAAGAATTTGGTATCTCCATCGATCAGCTCCTTTGGAAGGATCGGATCAAAGACATATTTCTTAATATCCTCATGGATCTGTTCCTGGGTAACGTCCTCATCATGCTGGGTAGATAAAACAACTGCCTCAAGTCTCTTTGGCTTTCCTGCTTCATCATACTCTACAGAAACCTGTGTCTTTCCATCCGGACGAAGGTAGGTAAGTGTTCCGTCTTTACGAACCTTTGTAAGCTGTAATGCCAGCTTGTGTGCCAGTGAAATCGGATATGGCATAAATTCCGGTGTCTCATTGGTTGCATATCCAAACATCATTCCCTGATCTCCGGCGCCGGTATCCAGATCATCTGTCAGCTCGCCCTCTTTTGCCTCAAGTGCCTTGTCAACACCCATGGCAATATCTGCGGACTGCTGATCTAAAGCTACCATAACCGCACAGGTATGTCCGTCAAAACCGGTCTTTGCATCGTTGTATCCGATCTCGTTTACAGTCTTTCTTACAATTGCAGGAATATCAAGAGTTGCCTTTGTTGTAATTTCTCCTGTAACAAGTACGAAACCGGTACAGCTTGCTGCCTCACAGGCTACACGGCTCATCGGGTCCTGCTCCATGCATGCATCCAGAATGGCATCTGAAATCGCATCGCACATTTTGTCAGGATGTCCTTCTGTAACGGACTCTGATGTGAATAATAATTTTTCCATCGCTTTTTGTTTCTCCTCTCTTGTTTTATACAGAAATAAAAAAAACCGCCTCGCAGCGGATTGATCTAAAGATAATCAAATCCCCTTATTGTTCGATTAACTCGCTCAGGCTGGCACCTTCCAAAACCGGGGTTGCCGTGACTTCACAGATCCTATGTATCTCCATCACTCTGAATAAGAGAAAGCTTACAATATTAAATTTGAAATATCCAAGTGCTACCATACTCCAGTTTCTTTCATCTGTCAAGCCCTAAAAGATTGACTTTTGTGCGAAATAATTCTATACTTTTGTATATACGTTACATACGGAGAGATAAAATATGATAAAAATTGAGACAAAACAACTACAAGAAGGTGCCATCCTTGCACAGCCTGTGATCACACCGCTTGGACAGCCGTTGGCTCCCGCCGGTTCTGCTGTAACCCGTCAGCTGATCAACCGCATGAAACTGTACCGTGTGGAATATGCAGAAATTGAGGGCGAAGAACCTGCTCCGCAGGAGGAGGCTCCAAAGCCTGTAAAAGAAGCAAAAACATACGCACAGGAAAGCAAAACACACTCACAGAAAGTCGCCGGTTCCAGTGAATTCCGCACGTTCCAGATTGAGTATGTTCAGGCAATTGAGCTGATGAAACAGATGTATACCGCAGCCATCAAGGATAACAAACCGATTGACTCGCAAAAACTTCTGGGCAGTGTCGCAGATCTGTTCCAGTCCCGCAACACCATCGTTGAAATGTTTGATATGCTTTACAACATGCGTACTGTGGCCGATTCGGTTTATGCGCACAGTCTCAACGTTGCACTCATTTCACGAATGATCGGCCGCTGGCTGCGTTTTGAACGTCACGATCTGGACATTCTTACGCTTGCCGGACTGATGCACGATATCGGAAAACTGCTGATTCCTTCCGATATTTTAAATAAGCCGGGATCTCTGACCGATGAGGAGTTTGCAAAAATCAAACAGCACCCGGCACTCGGATACGAGATTTTAAAACGTCAGCCGGATCTGGATTCCCGTATCAAAAAAGCTGCCCTGATGCATCACGAGCGCTGTGATGGAAGCGGCTATCCGACCGGATTGACGGAAGATTACATTGACAATTTTGCAATGATCGTTGCAATTGCCGATGTGTACGATGCCATGACAGCGGCACGTTCCTATCGCTCTCCGTTGTGTCCGTTCGAAGTGATCAGTAAATTTGAAGAAGATGGTTTCCAGAAATACCATACAAAATATATTCTGGTTTTCTTAAAGCAGATTGCCAGCACTTACCAGAGTAACCGCGTCATCTTAAGTGACGGAAGGGGATGTACCATTGTCATGTTAAATCAGAATGCACTGTCCCGTCCGATTGTCCAGTTTGATGATAAATCCTGTCTGGATCTTTCCACCGCCAGCCGCAACCTCTATATCAAAGCGGTTTTATAAATTTTTCAAATGAAAAGGGAGTGTGAAAACATACCAATGTTTTTCACACTCCCTTTTTTGCCCGTTCTTTTTATTTATGAAACTTTCAGAATAAACTTCTGAATTTCTTTTTCATCCGATACCTTTTCAATCTGTGCCCCAATGCCGCGCAACTTCTGATCAAATTCTTCGTATCCACGCTCGATAAAATAAATATCATCAATCACCGTAATTCCCTCTGCCACCAGACCGGCAATCACCAGCGCTGCTCCCGCACGCAGATCCGGCGCATTCACCCTGGCACCTGTATAACGGGTCACTCCATTGATAATGGCAATATTGCTCTCTACCTTGATATTGGCTCCCATACGTGTCAGTTCATCCACATATTTGAAACGGTTTTCAAAAATGCTCTCCGTAACGGTACTGGTTCCCTCTGCAATTCCCAGAATTACTGCCATCTGTGGCTGCATATCTGTCGGGAATCCCGGATACGGAAGTGTTGTCACCTGTGTGTGATGCAGTTTTCCATCCGAAATAATCCGAACCGCATCATCGAACTCCTCAACTTTGCATCCTGCCTCCACAAGTTTGGCGGTTGTTGCTTCCAGATGTTTCGGAATAACATCCTTTACCAGCACATCTCCCCCTGCTGCCGCTGCCGCAAACATAAAGGTTCCTGCCTCTATCTGATCCGGGATAACCGAATACTCTGTCTTATGCAGCTTCTCCACACCGACAATACGGATAACATCCGTTCCTGCACCACGGATATTCGCACCCATACTGTTTAAGAAATTTGCCACGTCTACCACATGAGGCTCTTTTGCCGCATTTTCAATTACGGTTTTTCCTTCTGCCATGGATGCTGCCATCATAATATTGATCGTTGCTCCAACCGATACTTTATCCAGATAAATATGTGTTCCGTTTAATTTTTCTGCCTCTGCAATAACAAGACCATGTGCAATATCCACGTCTGCTCCCATTGCACGAAATCCTTTGATATGCAGATCAATCGGTCTGCTTCCGATATCGCATCCGCCCGGAAGAGCCACTTCCGCCTTTTTGTATTTTCCAAGAAGTGCACCGATCAAATAATAGGACGCACGGATTCTACGGATAAATTCATTGTCCACCGTCACGTCTTTGATAAATGAACCGTTGATCTTTACGGTATGTGCATCAATACGGTCTACCATTGCACCGATCTCTGCAATCGCCTGCAATAATACATTAATATCTCTCACGTTCGGCAAATTTTCGATTGTAACCGTTTCATCCGTCATGATCGCAGCTGCAAGAATTGCCAGTGCCGCATTCTTTGCCCCGCCGATTTCTACCTCACCATTCAGCGGATTTCCGCCTTTGATTACATATTGTTCCATATCTCACCTCAATAAACGCCCTATTTCGTATAGTACGCTACCCTACTATCTATCCTATTCATCTAGTGTAAATTTGTGATACCATCCACAATCTGTTCAACGGTCTGTTCGATATCCAGCCCCGTCTCCGAAATCCGGATATCCGCATATTTTTCATACAGCGGCGTGCGCTCCAGATACAGATCATATAACGTCTGTCCGTCTCTTAAAACAACACCCCTGCCTTTGATATCTTCCAGACGCTTTTCCAGCTCCGGATATGCCACCTCAAGATATATAACTGTTCCGATTTCCTGCAGATGCTCCATAGCTTCTTTTCCGTAGACGACACTGCCTCCGGTTGCAATAATTGCATGATGTGCCTCAAGTGTCGCATTCACACGGTTTTCTACCTGAATGAACCCTTCGGTTCCCTCTTCTGCAATGATCTCACGAAGCAGGCGCTTCTCCTGCTCCTGAATGACTAAATCTGCATCTATAAACTGATATCCCAGCACCTTAGCAAGGATAACGCCGACGGTGCTCTTACCCACCCCCGGCATTCCAATTAACACAATGTTATCTTTTTGCATTACTGTGTACTCTCTGCATTCTGTGTTTCTGTGGAAGTCTGTGTCTCTGTAGAGGCATTCGGATCCTGCTGTGTCAGAGAATTCTTAAATGAAATCTTTGCAACATTCTTTTTATTGACCTTCCAGCCGTCTTTTTTCTGCCAGCCCTCCAGCACTTCATTGTAGTGGTCACTTTTACGTTTGTCAATAATATTCTGACGATTTTTTTCTGTAGCGTCTTTGTCTGTTTCACTGTCCAGACGAACAATATATAATGCACTGTCTGTTTCAATCACATCGGAAGTTTCTCCTTCTTTCAAATCATCCAATGCCTTTTTCACAGATGTATCCAGTGTGGAATCATCGGATGCATACGCACCGGTAGTGGTCTGCTGATCCTCATCCTTTGCAGCATCTTCGAGAGTTTTTCCATTCTTTACCGCATCTTCGATTTTGTTTGCGGTCTCCTTCAACTGCTTTTTCTCATCATCGGTATATTCTACGGTATTTCCGCTGTCATCCTGATGGGAAGTTGTAGAAATAGTCATCATCGTATAACCGCGCTCATTTGCCTCTTCATCCGTCACATTGGTATCTGCTTCTGCCTCGATAGCTTTCTGCATTTTGCTGCGGATGGTGTAGAGCGTAAGCAGTTCCTCCACGGTATCTTCGTCTGCAGTCATCTCCTTGAGTGCCTCGGAAGAATTATCGCTGATAAACTGCTGTGCAGCTTTTTTGATTGCTGCCTTTTCGTCTTTTGTCACACTCACATCATAGTCTTTCATATGTGCCTGTAACGTATACATCTCATGAAGCTGTTCCATAACGGAATCTTTCATGGTGTCTTCCATGGTTGTTCCGTTTCCATATAAATCCTTGCTCCAGAGCTCACTGCTGCTTTTGGCCCCCATCATGCTCTTATAATAATCTTCTACATTTGCCTGCTGATAACGGCATGTAAAGTTTGCCATGCCCATCGTGACGGTCTGATTTTTCATGCTTGCTGCCGTCGCACCTGTATTTATACCACATCCGGTAAAAGCTGCTGCGCAGATTGCACCAGCTAAAATAATCGCTGTAACTTTTTTTGCTTTCATAGTTCCTCCCGGGAGTTTCTTTTCACCTATATACCAGAGTATTATAATTCTTTTCCCTACATCAGGCAAGCACTTTTACGGCTCCGCACACAAAAAAACGTGCATTTGTTCCAATAATTGCCTGAGAACTTCCAGAATTTCCCTGTTCTTTTCCCTTGAATTTGCTCCCAGACGGTAAGTGAAGTACGGTCCCTTCGGATCTGCCGCAAATTTCAGTGATGGAGCAAACGCTTTTACCAGCTCCGGAATACGCTGTGCGTGAATCTTTGCTTTTTCGTACATTAGGATTTTTAACAGATCTTCTCTTTGAACAATTTCCTTAATATATACACTGTGGGCAACCGCTTTGAGTCTGGCAATTGTCAGCAGATTCTGCACGGACTTCGGAGGCTCTCCAAAACGGTCAATCAGTTCTTCGAGCATTTCCTCCGCTTCCTCATCCGTTTCAATTCCGGCGATCCGCTTATACATATCCAGTTTCTGCGACTCATTTGCAATATATGTGGACGGAATAAATGCATCCGTCCGGATATCAACGGAAGTCTCAAACTGTTCGGCCGGTGCTTCTCCCCGGGCTTCTTTCACCGCTTCGTGAAGCATCTTGCAGTACAGATCATATCCAACCGCCTCCATGTGACCGCTCTGTTCGGCTCCCAGCAGATTTCCGGCTCCCCGGATCTCCAGGTCCCGCATGGCAATCTTAAATCCGCTGCCCAGATCCGAATACTCCCGGATGGCAGCCAGTCGTTTTTCCGCCACCTCTTTGAGCATTTTGTTTCTGCGGTACATAAGAAACGCATACGCCGTACGATTGGATCTGCCGACCCGCCCGCGCAGCTGATACAGCTGGGAAAGCCCCATATTATCCGCGTCATGAATGATCATGGTATTGACATTTGAGATATCCAGCCCCGTCTCTATGATTGTCGTTGATACCAGTACATCAATGTCTCCATTGATAAACCGGTACATGATATCCTCCAGCTGGTTTTCCCGCATCTGTCCATGAGCAAATGCCACATTTGCCTCCGGCACCAGCTCCTGAATGCGTGACGTCACTTCATCAATATCCCTTACTTTGTTATACACATAATATACCTGTCCGCCACGGGCAAGTTCCCGCGTGATTGCCTCCCGGACCAATTCCTCATTATATTCCATGACATACGTCTGAATCGGGACACGGTCCATCGGCGGTTCCTCTAAAACGCTCATATCCCGGATTCCGATCAGGCTCATGTGAAGTGTCCGCGGAATCGGTGTGGCAGTAAGTGTCAGCACATCCACATTGGTCTTTAACTGTTTGATTTTTTCTTTGTGAGCCACACCAAACCGTTGTTCCTCGTCCACGACAAGAAGCCCAAGATCTTTAAACTGCACATCTTTTGACAGAATCCGGTGTGTTCCCACAATAATATCCACCTGTCCTTTTTTCAGATCACTGATGGTCTTCTTCTGCTGCGCTGCCGTGCGGAAACGGCACAACAGATCCACCCGGACAGGGAAATCCTTCATTCTCTGGGAAAACGTATTATAAATCTGCTGGGCAAGAATGGTTGTCGGCGCAAGGTATGCCACCTGTTTATTCTCCTGCACTGCTTTGAAAGCTGCACGGATCGCAATCTCCGTCTTTCCGTAACCGACATCCCCGCAGATCAGCCGGTCCATAATCTTATGACTCTCCATATCCCGCTTGGTTGCATCAATGGCAAGCACCTGATCTTCGGTCTCTTCAAACGGGAACAGTTCTTCAAACTCTCTCTGCCATACCGTATCCGGTCCATACATATAGCCATTCTGTTCTTCCCGCTCGGCATATAATTTCACCAGATCCTGTGCGATCTGACGCACGGCTCCACGCACTTTTCCCTTGGTTTTTGTCCACTCCTGGCTTCCAAGTTTATTGAGTTTTGGTTTTCTTGCGTCTTTCCCCGCATATTTCTGGATCTGGTCAAGCTGTGTTGCAAGAATATACAGATTGGAGCCTCCCGCATATTCGATCTTGATGTAATCTTTCACCTTTCGGTCGACTTCTATCTTTTCAATTCCTTTGTAGATACCAAGCCCATGATTTTCATGTACGACATAATCCCCGACACTCAGATCCGTAAACTGCTGGATTTTTTCGCCCTCATAGGTGCGGTGCCGCTTCTTTTTCTTTTTTTCTTCCCCGAAAATATCCGTATCCGTAATCACTGCAAACTGCAGGATCGGATATTCATACCCCTGATGCACTTTTCCGTAGCAGACCATGATCTGTCCTGCCACCAGATCGTGATCGTAATCTTCCGTATAAAAACAGTTGAGTCCTTCGTTTAAAATATCCTCCGCCAGACGCTTCGCGCGTGTGCGGGAACCGGAAAGTAAAATAATACGGTATCCGTTTTTTTTGTATTTCTTCAGGTCTGCGATCAGAAGTTCAAAGCTGTTATTGTATGCGCTTACGCTCTTTACATGAATGCCGAACTGCCCATTGGATTTTAATCCGCAGGTCTTGATATCCAGTGCGGAAACCGCACAGCAGGAATATTTTTCAAGCCTTCCCATGATTTCCTTATAGCCAAACAGTTCGTTCATCTGCCCCGGCAGAATATACCCCATTTCCAGACGCTGCTTCATGCTCTCCGAAAATTCCAGTTCCGTCTGCCGTCCGCGTTCCGCGCTCCGGCTCAGCTCATCGAAAAACACAAATGTATCTGCCGGATCAAAATAATCCAGAAGGCTCCACCGTTCCCTGCAGAAATAGGACAAAAAAGCATCCATTCCCGCGGTTTCCGACAATTCTTCCCATTCCTGTGCCAGTTCTTTTGCCTGTGACAGTGCCCGATAGGCTTCCTCGGTTTTCATTTCTTTCCGCAATTTATCGGAAAAAGCTTCTGCTTCCTTTAACAGTCTGCGGATACCTTCTGCTTTCTCTTCGGTCGAAAGAACCAGTTCACATGCCGGATATACCACAAGCTTTTCTATATTTTCAATAGATTTCTGACTTTCCACATCAAAGGTGCGAAGGGTATCTACTTCATCATCCCACAGTTCAATCCGGACCGGATTTTCTTCCGTCAGCGGAAAAATATCAAGAATTCCACCTCTTAATGCAAACTGACCGATATTATCCACCTGATACTGCCGTTCATATCCCATCCGCACCAGCTGTTCCACAAGTGCATCCAGATCCAGGGTATCTCCCTGTGCAATATGCAGCACACTGTCCCACACCTGTGCATCCCTTGGCATCGTATTCATCAGGGCATCAAATGTTGTGATCACCGTCACCTGTTCATTTTCATGAATTGCCCGCAATGCACTGATCCGCTCTGCGGTAAGAAGGTTTCCGCGGATATCCGATTGATAAAACAGCACATCCTTTGCCGGATAATACACCACTGACGGATCAAAAAAACGATAGTCGTCATACAATTCTTTCGCTTTCTGCTCATGAAACGTTACGATCAGACGCCGGCTGCGTGTCCTTCCAAGCGTGTAAATCATATGTGGCTTCTGTGCATCAATACAGCCACTGATGGTCACCAGTCCCGGCTGCATGGCCGCTTTTGTCATATCTTCATATCCGCTCAATTCCTGCAACGGTTCTATAAATGCTTTCACTTACTTTGTATTCTCCTGCTTTTTTGCATTAAAATCATTCATTGCCTTGTCTGCTTCCCCCTGAATCATCAGGACTGCTGCATCTTCCGCATCCCGTATGGCTTCTTCCACCCTTGCACGGTCCTCCCCGGAAAAACGGCCAAGCACATGGTCTGCCAGATCCCATCCCTGTGGCTTTTCCCCCACACCGACTTTAATTCGCATAAAGTTTGAGGTTCCCACACTTGAAATAATGCTCTTGATTCCATTATGCCCACCTGCACTGCCTTTTTTGCGCACACGGATATTTCCCGGTGCCAAAGAGATGTCATCAAAAATAATCAGCATTTCGCTCTCCGGATCAAGCTTATAGAAATTCACGATTTCTGCGATGCTTTCTCCGCTTAAATTCATATAGGTCTGCGGTTTGGCCAGGATGACTTTTACGCCTTCGATCACACCGCTTCCACACAGCGCTTTATGTTTTTTCTCCGTGATGCTGATGTTGTATTTTTCTGCCAGTGCATCGACGGTATCAAATCCAATATTATGTCTTGTTTTTTCGTATTTCTTGTCCGGATTTCCAAGTCCTGCAATTAAAAACATGTATCCAATTCTCCTTTTATTTGAATTTTTGTCCGTTAATTACGAAAGGTACCGCCGGGTGGCTCCCGTGTGGTGGCTGGGGCTGCTGCTTCCTGTGGCGTGCGATTCAGACAGAATCTTAGAATTTGCGAAAATGATTGCGTGGCTCTAATTTTGTGTCCGGGCAACGTTTCGACAGCGGCGCGGCTTGTGTCCGTCTGGCAGGGACGCGGTCATTTTCTGCAGATTCTTGATTCTGGATGTTGAGCACGCCACAGGAAGCAGCAGCCCCAGCCACCACACGGGAGCCGCCCATCCATAAGTTTCGCAATTACGGATTCAAAAAGTCTGTAATTAAGAAAAGGACCATGGATTACTCCACAGTCCCATTTCTCTTATTTTAATCGTTTATTCCTTCTCCTGCAAGACCTCTTCATACTTTTTCAGTATCAATCCCTGAATCTGATCCCTTGTCGCGGAATTGATCGGATGTGCGATATCCCGGAAATCTCCGTCGCCGGCTTTTCTGCTCGGCATCGCGATAAACAATCCTTTTTCCCCTTCGATCACTTTGATATCATGTACGACAAATTCATCATCGATTGTGATAGATACCACGGCTTTCATCTTGCCTTCTTTTTCCACCTTGCGGATTCTAACGTCTGTAATCTGCATATGTATCCCCCTTCTAGTCTCTCCCTAGAGCATATATCTTTCGTTGTTTTCTGCAACAATCCGGACAGCATCGTCTCCGGAATAAAATGTATTTGCCCGAAGCGTTCCATGGCTCTCCACAATGCAGTTTTCTACATGCGTATTATCACCAATATATGCATCATTCAAGATAATCGAATTCTTGATCACGCAATTTTTTCCTACAAACGCTTTCTTAAACAAAACAGAATTTTCTACCCTGCCGTTTATAATACATCCACTGGCGATCAGACTGTTGCTGACATCCGATCCCATATTGTATTTTGCCGGCGGAAGATCATCCACTTTTGAATAAATCTTCGGCTCTTCGCGGAAAAAGTACTTTCTCACATCCGGTTTCAAAAAGTCCATATTTGTACGGAAGTAATCATCTACACTTGCTATATTACTCCAGTAAGTGTTCAGTTTGTATCCGTATACGCGCTTTACATTGCGGTAACGCACCAGCACATCCGTAACAAAATCAAACCGGTTTTCCTCCGCCGATTTTTCGAGAATTTCGATCAGCTGTCTTCTCCGGATAATATACACTCCTGTGGAAATCGTATTGGATTGTGCTACCAGCGGTTTTTCCTCAAAATCCGTGATCCGGGAATCTTCATTCATACGGACGACTCCGAAACGGCTGACATCCGCATCCGCCGGCATATCCTTGCACGCAATGGTAATATCTGCTTTCTTTGCGATATGAAACTCCAGCAGGTCATTGTAATCCATCTTATACACACAGTCACCGCTGGATATGATCACATACGGTTCGTGACGGTTTTTCAGGAAATCAATATTCTGATACATGGCATCTGCCGTGCCACGATACCAGTCACTGTTTTCTGCCGTAACGGTTGGTGTAAACAGATACAGACCTCCCTGTTTTCTTCCAAAATCCCACCATTTTGAAGAACTTAAATGTTCATTCAGTGAACGGGAATTATACTGTGTGAGTACCGCAACTGTCTGTACATGCGAATTGCTCATGTTACTTAAGACAAAGTCAATGCAGCGGAAACTTCCGCCGACCGGCATCGCCGGAATCGCACGTTTTCTGGACAGTTCTCCCATCCGGTTGTTATTGCCACCCGCCAAAATAATTCCTACTGCTTTCATTTTCTGTCACCTGCCTTAATGATTACTTCGCCGCCTGCCAATACCCCGTCTGGATAATCTTCTTTTACTGTCACACCGGAAATGGCAGTGTTTTTGCCCACCTTTACATTCTCCGGAACAACAGAATCGTCTCCAATTGTTACCAGCCCAAACGAATAAACACTCTCGTTTAATTTGTTTGGTGCTGCTTCTCCTATTCCCAGTGTTACCCCATCTTCAATTCTGCAGTTTTCTGCAATTATGGATTTGTCGATCGTTACATCCCTGCCGATACTGGTATCCTTCATAATAATGGAATCCCGCACGACAGCCCCCGGTCCAATATATACGTTCGGTCCGATTACCGAATTGATCACCGCTCCATGAATCTCTGCTGCCTCCCCAATAATGCAGCGCTCCACTTTTGCCCCCGGTGCTATGTACTGTGGCTCAATCGTATCGCACTTCGTGTAAATCTTCCAGAATTCCTCGTAAAGATTGAATTCCGGAATCAGATCAATCAGCTCCATATTGGCTTCCCAGTATGAGCCAAGTGTTCCCACATCCTTCCAGTAACCGTTGAACTCATATGCAAAAAGCCTCTTGTTGTTTTTGAAGCAATACGGAATAATATGCTTTCCGAAATCACAGCTCTGCTGATCTTTTAATTCGATAAGAGCATCTCTTAATACTTTCCAGGAGAAAATATAAATTCCCATGGATGCCAGATTACTCCGCGGTTTTTCTGGTTTTTCCTCAAAATCCTGAATCTTTTTGTTTTCATCCGCAATCACAATTCCGAAACGGCTTGCCTCCTCCATGGAAACAGGCATCGTCGCAATCGTCACATCCGCATGATTTGCCTTATGGAAGTCCAGCATAACCTCATAATCCATCTTATAAATATGATCTCCGGAAAGGATCAGAACATATTCCGGATTATAACTTTCCATATAGCGCAGATTCTGATAAATGGCATTGGCTGTACCGGTATACCATTCACTGTTATTGCTTCTCTCATACGGTGGAAGTACGGTCACTCCACCATTGTTCCGATCGAGATCCCACGGAATGCCGATGCCGATATGTGTATTCAGCCGGAGTGGCTGATACTGCGTCAGCACACCAACCGTATCAATTCCGGAATTGATACAATTGCTGAGTGGAAAATCGATAATTCTGTACTTGCCGCCAAATGCTACTGCCGGCTTGGCGACGTCCGATGTCAGAACTCCAAGTCTGCTGCCCTGACCGCCTGCTAAAAGCATGGCTATCATTTCTTTCTTAATCACGTCATCACTCCTCGTCTGTTCTAAATATTATGTTTGTTTCTTACTATTACTGTAGTATATCATATTATCCTTTTATGTACAACAGTTTATACAAAAATGCTGAGTTTTTTTGTTGTTTTTTGGCAAAATGCACAATATATTTTCGGGTGCGCCTTTGGTTATAGAGTGGTATAATAGAAAAAAACTTTATTAAAATAGGTAGGTAATCCTGATGTATAAATTAAAATTTAATGACCCCATTCATATTCACTTTATCGGAATTGGCGGAATCAGCATGAGCGGACTCGCTGAAATTCTTCTGGAAAAAGGCTTTACGATTTCCGGGTCCGATGCAAAAGAATCCGATCTTACCCGCATGCTCGCATCCAAAGGTGCTCAGATTTTTTATGGACAAAGTGCTGAAAATATCATTCCCGGCATTGATCTGGTTGTCTACACAGCCGCAATCCATCCGGATAATCCGGAATTTGCAGAGGCCAGATCCCAGGGACTGCCAATGCTCTCCCGTGCAGAACTGCTTGGACAGATCATGGACAACTACAACAATTCCGTTGCCGTTGCCGGAACCCACGGCAAAACAACCACAACTTCCATGATCAGTGAGATTCTTCTTGCTGCGAAATCCGATCCGACCATCACTGTTGGCGGAATTCTTCCCTCTATCGGAGGAAACCTGCGTGTCGGTCATTCCGAAATCTTTGTTTCGGAGGCCTGTGAATACACCAACAGTTTCCTGAATTTCCGTCCAAAATACAGCATCATCTTAAATGTAGAAGCAGAACATCTGGACTTTTTCAAGGATATCAACGACATCCGTCGTTCTTTCCGTAAATTTGCCGGCAATACACTGGCAGATGGAGCAACCATTATCAATGGAGAAATTGCAGACCATCAGGAACTGACCGACGGACTTCCACAGCAGATCATCACCTACGGTTTTGATGATTCCTGTGAATATTATGCAGATAATCTGACATATGATGACAAAGCCTGTCCTTCTTTTACCGCCATGCACAACAAAGAGGCCATCTGTGAAATCAAACTTGCCGTTCCCGGACGACACAATGCCGGAAATGCCATGGCCGCCATCGCCCTTGCCTGTACCATGGGAATCAGCACAGATGCCATCATCAGAGGTCTGGACGCTTTCCACGGTGCCAACCGCCGTTTCCAGTACAAAGGAACCGTAGACGGTGTCACCATCATTGACGATTATGCACATCATCCGACAGAGATCCGTGCGACACTGACCGCCGCGCAGAAATATCCGCATAAGCGTCTGGTGCTGGTATTCCAGCCACACACCTACTCCCGCACCAAAGCTTTTCTGGATGATTTTGCCGAAGTACTTTCCATGGCAGATGTCATTGTTCTGGCAGACATCTTTGCTGCCCGCGAACAGAATACCTTCGGTGTAAGCTCGAAAGATATTCTAAAGCGCCTGACAGCCAAAGGAAAAGACGCGCACTATTTTCCTTCTTTTGAAGAGATCGAAAAGTTTTTATTAAAAAATTGTATGAACGGAGATCTGTTGATAACCATGGGAGCCGGAAATGTCGTAGAAATCGGCGAATCCCTCCTTGGAAAATAACTTATCCACATTATCCACATAGAAACGTTGATTCTTTCTTCGTTCTGTGTGGATTTTTTGTCTATATTTATCCACTCCTTTCCGTTTTGAATTTGTACGTTTGGGTGGACTTATCCACTTTATCCACAATGTTGTTCACAATCAGTATCCCCCTGATTACCAGGGATTTACGGGTGTTTTTCTTCTTCCATTTGGAAAATGATTGTGCTATAATCACAAATGCATAATAAGAAAGGTACTATGACATATGATAAACATTCAGCTGCACAATGATTGTCCAGCCACGGACACAATCGTTCCCAACCAGTTTATTGACCGCTTTATGCCGTCAGCAAACGGGGAATTTGTTAAGGTATATTTATATTTATTACGGTGCATCCATTCTCATGCATCAAATTGTACAATTTCTGAAATTGCTGACAAATTTAACAATACAGAAATGGACATTCAACGTGCACTGCGTTACTGGCAGAAAGAAGGACTCCTCTCTCTGGAGGAAACCGCCGACGGTAAATTGTGCGGAATCGGTCTTCTTCCGTTTCCGGAAGATTCCACAGACACGGAAGAGGCATCTTCCTCTCCTGCCCCGTCTGCTGTTTCTTTGGAAGAAACACCAGCATCCGCTGCAGGGGAAAACGTTTCTGGCTCCCAGCCTGTGAATCAGCCGCAGGAACCGCAGATCCGCCATTATACGCTGGATGAAATTGCAGAATTTCAGAAAAATCCGGATATTCAGGAAATGCTTTTTGTCGTGGAAACCTATATCCGGCATCCATTCAGTGAGAATGATATCAACACGATCTTATTCTGGCATGAAGATCTTCACTTTTCTGCCGAACTGATCGTCTATCTGGTGGAATATTGCGTCAGCAAAGGACATACAAATCTTCGTTATCTGAATAAAGTGGCACTGGCATGGCATGAGAAAAAAATTACTTCTGTGGAACAGGCCAAAAGTGAAGCCGCCGTCCGCAGCAAAGCGTACTACGCCGTCATGAAAGCTTTCGGCATCACAGGAAGAAACCTTATTGATTCCGAAACAGCCATGATCCGCAAATGGACCAAAGAATACGCTTTTGATCTGTCATTGATCCAGGAAGCCTGTGCCCGCACCATTTCCAGTACCGGTCAGTCAAGTTTCAGTTATGCCGATTCTATTCTGACCAGCTGGTATAACGACAAGGTACATTCTCTGGAAGATGTCAAACGCCTCGACGCCACCCATCAGCAAAAGAAAAAGGAGAGAGCCGCAGCGAAAGCAAATGCAGCCGCTTCTCCGAAGAAAAACAATTTTAATAACTTTGAATCCCGTGAAAATGACTATAAGAGTCTGGAAGCCATGCTTTTAAACTCTCCGATCCGGTCATAATCACTCCCATATCATCTGTTGAGCAATAAAAGGAGAATCAAATGCCGCTTTCCAATGCACAGTATGATGAGATCATGCATGAATACGATGAGCGCCAACTGCATAACCGTCATATTCTCGAAACACGGCGTGCGGAAGTTTTAAAAAAGCTTCCCCGTCTGAAGGAAATTGATGCAAGTGTTGCATCTTCTTCCGTCCGTCAGGCGCGTCTGCATCTTGATGGAGACACCAATGCACTGGCCTCCTTAAAGCAGGAACTAAGTGCCCTGTCTCTGGAACGGCAGCAGCTCCTTACTGCAAGCGGGTATCCGGCAGACTATCTGGACCCGGTTTATACCTGTCCGGATTGCAAAGACAGCGGGTATATCGACGGGAAAAAATGCCACTGTTTTAAACAGGCAATTATCAATACCGTCTATGCCCAGTCCAACATCCGCCAAATACTCCGTATTGAAAATTTTGACAATTTCCGCTACGATTTTTATTCGAAGGAGGAAAAAAATCCGCTGACAGGACTTTCTTCTTATGAAACCGCACAAAAAGCGGTGCGGGAATGTCATTATTTTATTGACGATTTTGATCACAAGCCAAAAAATCTGCTGTTTTACGGAAAAACCGGTGTCGGAAAAACTTTTCTGACAAACTGCGTTGCCAAAGAACTTCTTGACCACGGATATTCCGTAATTTACTTTACAGCATTTCAATTATTTGATATATTAAGCAAAGGTGTGTTTGAAAAAGATTCCGATGCAATTGCCACACACCAGAATATTTTCGACTGCGATTTGTTAGTCATCGACGACCTGGGAACAGAACTGATTAACTCTTTTACCTCTTCCCAGCTGTTTTTGTGTGTGAATGAACGGCTGATCCGGCAAAAATCCACCATTATTTCTACCAACCTGAGTGTGGAACGGATCAAGGAGTCCTATTCTGAACGAACATTTTCACGTATTTTAGATTCCTATACTTTTATCAATCTGTTCACAGAAGAAGATATCCGCAAACAGAAACGCACACGTATCATTTCCAGATAATACCCCATAGTTATGGGTCTATTATATGCATATATGTTTATCAATTTATTTAAACCTGGAGGAAAATCATGCCAAACGACGAAAGAATTTTGGAAACCATGCCAACCGGTACTCTCGGACTGATTCCGACTGCAAGCTGTATGGAATTAGGAAAAAAAGTAGACAGCTATCTGTCCACCTGGAGAGAGCATCGCGAACACGAGCATCACAACGATATTGCTTTCAAGGAATATCACAAAGAGAGCTACATCATCGAGCCTCATATTCCACGATTTGGTTCCGGAGAAGCGAAATGTGTTATCAATCAGTCTGTCCGGGGCTATGACCTCTATATCATGGTAGATGTTACGAACTACAGCATGACCTATTCACTCTGCGGACAGACCAATCATATGTCTCCAGATGATCACTTTGCGGATTTAAAGCGTGTCATTGCTGCAGTCGGCGGAAAAGCCCGCCGTATCACTGTCATTCTTCCATTCCTGTACGAAAGCCGTCAGCACAGAAGAACTGCCCGTGAATCTCTTGACTGCCCATTAGCACTGCAGGAGCTTTACAATATGGGAATCGACAACATCATCACATTTGATGCTCACGATCCTCGTGTTATGAATGCTATTCCTCTGAATGGCTTTGAGAATGTAATGCCTTCCTATCAGTTCATCAAAGGTATCTTAAAGAACGTAAAGGATCTGACCATTGATGCCGAGCATCTGATGATCATCAGCCCGGACGAAGGTGCCACCAACCGTGCAATTTACCTTGCAAACGTACTTGGCATTGATATGGGTATGTTTTACAAGAGACGTGACTTCAGCCGTGTCGTAGACGGACGTAACCCGATCGTTGCCCATGAATTCTTAGGCTCCAACGTCGAAGGCAAAGATGTACTGATCATTGATGATATGATTTCCTCCGGCGAAAGCATGATTGACACTGCACGTGAATTAAAGAAGCGTAAAGCAAACCGTATTTTCGTTGTTTCTACGTTCGGATTATTCACAAACGGACTTGCTTCTTTCGATAAAGCATACGAAGAAGGCCTGATTTACCGTGTAGTAACCACAAACCTGATTTATCAGACTCCAGAGCTTCTCTCCCGTGAGTACTATATCAGCTGCGATATGAGTAAATATATTGCATATATCATTGATACTTTAAATCATGATTCTTCTATCAGCGATCTGTTGAATCCATACGATCGTATCAAGAATTATGTAAAGAAGTACAACGATGCAAAAAATGCGTAATTATTTCATGACAATCTCATAAAAAACGCAGACAAAAAGCGTGTGAAAATTTTCTGGTTTTCACACGCTTTTGTTCTGCATTACAGCCCTGAACTATTTCTTTTCATCCTCGATGATATGCCCGTTGTCAAGATTCGGCTGTATAAACATTTCCCTTGCATATTCCATTAAAGTTTCAGAATATTCTGCTGTATGCTCGTTACGCTTCATAATCTGTGCCAGATGCACCCCGTGTTCTACCCACGCTTTGCCGTCTGTAGCGGCGTTTAACATCATAGGCTGTAGATTATCCATCACACGCGCGAACTTTGCTTCTGGCGTCTTCTGCGCCTCAAATTCAAGCCACAAATCATACAGCATCTTTCCCTGTTCTTCCGGAAGAAGACCATAAATCCGGTCGGCCGCTTTTTTCTCCCGGTCAGCCTGTGTCTTCTTTCCCTCCTCATCATAAGCATAAGTATCTCCGGCATCAATCTCCACCAGATCATGGATTAAAAGCATGCCGATTGTATGAAGCACATCAATCGGTTCATTCGCATACTCACTGAGCAGCATGGTCATGATCGCCATATGCCAGGCATGCTCCGCATCATTTTCCTTTCGTCTGCCATCCGATAAATAGGTTTGTCTCCCAATAAATTTTTCCCTGTCAATTTCCCGGATAAAAGCAAACTGCTGGTCTAAGCGCTTTTTTGTGTTTTCGTCCATATTGTTTTCCTCTTTTCTATTTCTAATTTCATGCTCACCTGATTTTGAAAAGGAAGTGACCTCCATGATGGCTCTGTCACTCCCTTCCAATAGTGTTATTATTTTGTTTTTATTCCTGCTCATCCAGTACGGATGTACAGTGCGGACATCTGGTTGCCCTGATATCAATTTCCGAATAACAGAATGGACATTTTTTTGTTGCCGGTTCCGGCTTTTCTTCCTCCATACCTGCTAACGTGCTCAGTTTTTCTGTGATCCGTTCAACATAATAAAAATCACAAGTGCCGTGATCAGAAAATTGATTACTGCAGTAATAAAATTGCCATAATGCAGAACCGGTGCATTTTCTCCTGTTCCAAGCGTAACCGTAAGGTAAGAAAAGTCCGTGCCTCCGAAAATTCCCAGGATCGGAGTCAGGATATCTGCATTCAGGGATGTCACAATGGACGTAAATGCGCCGCCGACAATAACACCGACCGCCATATCCATCACATTTCCACGCAGAATAAATTTCTTGAACTCTCCAAAGAATTTACTTTGCCTTTTCATTGGTAAAAAACCTCCTTATTTTTTCCCGAAGCGGAACAGTCCTTTCTTTTCGTATGGCTCATTGGAACTGCCGGTCATCTCATAACCAATTTCATGGATTGCTTTCTTTGCCCACGGAATATCAATCGGCTCTTCGCTGATGATAACCGTCTCCCCATCCCGTGCGGAAGATGTCACTTTTTTTACTTTAAAATTTTTGCGGATCACATCATTCATGTGGGATTCACACATTCCACACATCATGCCGTCAATTTTTAAGGTTGTTTTGATCATTGTGTCTGCTCCTTTTGTATTATCTGAAAGATTTTTATTTTCACACTTATGTTATACCCCTATAGGGTATTTGTCAAATATTCTCTGGTTGTAACTCTGAGACCGTTTTATGTGTCCAAAAAACTTGACAGAAAATATTTATGATGATCGTATATTGATTTTGGAGAAATTGATGCTCTTTTAAATTAGTTCCTTAACAGAACGGAAACCTTATCCGCTCCCCAAATCACATATTTCATAAATTTAAAAAATCCGCATCGGCAAAACCGGCGCGGATTCTCACTTTTAAGTATAAAAAACCCCATCTGCTTTCACAGATGGGGGTTCTCGTTGACAAATTTTAAACTAACTCAAGTAATACTTCCAGAGCGCCGTCACCTTTACGCTGACCAATCTTTACGATTCTTGTGTAACCACCGTTACGGTCTGCATACTTTGGTGCGATCTCATCAAATAACTTAGCAACAAGGTCAACTTCCTTTGTGCCCTTCTTGGTTCCGTCATTTGTCTTTACTGTGTAAAGAACTTTAAGCATTTCTCTTCTTGCATGAAGACGGGAAGGCTGATCCTTCTTAATCTTCTTCTCTACTTCGTCATAAACAGTAACTTTCTTACCATCAACAACTTCTTTTACTCTCTTGCCGTCTGCATCTTTACGAGCAACCTTAGCAGTAACAGTAACTTCGTCAAAGTTGTCTTTCTCACGAACAGCAGCAGCGATCAGGCCTTCTGCAACCTTACGGATTTCCTTAGCCTTTGCTTCTGTTGTTACGATCTTGCCATTAGCGATCAGAGCAGTAACCTGACCTCTGATTAAAGCCTTTCTCTGGCTGGATGTTCTGCTTAACTTACGATACTTTGCCATTTTAATTTTCCTCCATTTGTGGGGTATCCTGCCATACTCTTTGGATTTACCGGCAGAACCCATTCTTAATTCTGTGGCATTTCAAACCACAAGCCATAAATGTTCTATGACGTTGTCACACTCATCGGGATTACTGACACCGCCAGTTTTTATTATTCTTCACCCTGATTTAACTGTAAACCTAACTCTTTGAGTTTTGCAAGTACTTCTTCAAGAGACTTGCGGCCAAGGTTACGAACCTTCATCATATCTTCCGGAGTACGGTTGATAAGCTCTGCAACGGTATTGATACCAGCTCTCTTCAGACAGTTGTAAGAACGAACAGATAATTCCAGTTCATCGATATTCATCTCAAGAACTTTCTCCTGTGTATCGTTCTCTTTCTCAACCATGATCTCTGCCTGCTGTGCAGCATCTGACAGATCAATGAAGAGATTTAAGTGCTCACTCAATACTTTCGCAGCAAGGCTGACTGCCTCATCTGGCTCTAAAGTTCCATTGGTATATACATCCAATGTAAGCTTATCATAATCAGTAACCTGACCTACACGAGTATTCTCAATCGTTACATTTACACGATCTACCGGTGTATAGATAGAATCGATTGCGATCACACCAATTGGTGTATCCTCTGTCTTATTCTTATCTGCGCTGACATATCCTCTGCCCTTTGTAATGGTAAGTTCCATATAGAGCTTGCAGTCTGCACCACCGTTTAAATGTGCGATCTCCAATTCAGGATTCATGATTTCGATATCCGAATCGACCTGGATATCTGCAGCTGTAACAACGCCTTCCCCTTCGAATTCAATGTAAGCAACTTTTGGTTCATTTGTAGAACTGTTATTGCGGATAGCGAGGTTCTTGATGTTCATAATAATTTCAGTAACATCTTCCTTAACGCCCGGGATTGAACTGAATTCATGGAGAACTCCGTCAATCTTCACCTGGCTTACAGCAGCTCCCGGTAAAGAAGAAAGCATAATTCTTCTTAAAGAGTTGCCAAGTGTAGTACCATATCCTCTTTCCAAAGGCTCTACAACAAATTTGCCATATGTCTTGTCTTCTGAAATTTCAGCGATCTCAATTTTTGGTTTTTCAAAATCGAACACTACAAAGTCCCTCCTTCTCGGGTTTACGATGCGTTAAACTAATTACTTAGAATATAACTCGACGATAAGCATCTCGTTTACTGGAACGTCGATCTGCTCACGGGATGGTAACTCTTTTACAGTTCCCTGCAGCTTCTCTGCGTCGATATCTAACCATTCTGGAACGATTCTTCCACCAGCAACCTCAACGATGTCTTTCATACGCTGAATGTTCTTCTTGCTTTCCTTAATCTCAACAACATCGCCAGCCTTAACCAGGTAAGAAGGAATGTTTACAACCTTACCGTTTACGGTTACGAACTTGTGGTCAACGATCTGTCTTGCTTCCTTACGGGTTCTTGCGAATCCAAGACGGAATACTACGTTGTCAAGTCTTGACTCAAGGATTGTCATCAGGTTTGGACCTGTTAATCCTCTCATCTTATCTGCTCTCTTATAGTAATTACGGAAAGGCTTCTCTAATACACCATAGATGAATTTAGCCTTCTGCTTTTCTCTTAACTGAAGTCCGTACTCAGATACCTTACGGTTTCCTCTCTGAAGATTTCTCTTTGACTTCTTATCATATCCTAAATAACTTGGCTCTAAACCAAGGGATCTACATCTTTTCAGTACAGGTACTTTATTCACTGCCATCTTAATCGATACCTCCTAATTAAACTCTTCTACGCTTTGGTGGACGGCATCCGTTATGTGGTACTGGAGTAACATCCTTGATGGAAACTACTTCAAGACCGCATGCGGAAAGGGCACGGATAGCAGCCTCACGTCCTGAGCCTGGTCCCTTAACCATAACATCAACTGTCTTCAAACCATGAATTAAAGCTGCCTTCGTAGCAGTTTCTGCTGCCATCTGTGCAGCATATGGAGTAGATTTCTTTGAACCTCTAAATCCAAGACCACCAGCACTAGCCCATGATAAAGCGTTACCTTCAGTATCAGTAATTGTCACGATTGTGTTATTGAAAGATGCCTGAATGTGTGCCTGTCCGCGTTCAACGTTTTTCTTTACGCGCTTTTTTGTTGTTTTCTTTGCAACGTTCTTAGCCATATCTAAACTAACCTACTTTCTCTGATTAAACTTATTTCTTCTTATTTGCTACAGTTCTCTTAGGACCTTTTCTTGTTCTTGCGTTTGTCTTAGTCTTCTGACCACGAACTGGCAGTCCTTTTCTGTGACGGATTCCACGATAGCATCCGATCTCCTGAAGTCTCTTAATATTAAGAGCGATCTCTCTTCTTAAATCACCTTCTACAGTCTGTGTCTCATCGATGACTGCACTGATTCTCTTAACCTCATCATCAGTAAGATCTCTAACACGTGTGCTAGGATCTACGTTTGCTGCTTCAAGGATACGGTCAGCACTTGCTCTACCGATTCCGTAGATGTAAGTCAGACCGATTTCTACACGTTTTTCTCTTGGTAAATCTACACCTGCAATACGAGCCATGTGTGTTTACACCTCCATAAAATTTTTAAGATTATTTAGTAGTCATAAATACACCTGCAACCGCGTATTTTCCCGAACCCTATCCGTATACAGCTACGGTTGCACGTCCTGAAATGTGTGCATACAAATAGGATTTCCATATTCGCATATTTGTCCCATGCCACTCGGTATTATAGCAAAAAAGACCAGACTATGCCTCTGTTTATTATGAACAGCGCAAATTCACTGCGCTGCAGCCGCACATAATGATTTCATCGCAAATGCGATGCTGCTTTCGCCAGTCTGTTATAAACTGACCATAGCGCACAAATAACAGGGTTCTTCTGTCAAGAAGTAATTAACCCTGTCTCTGTTTGTGCTTCGGATTCTCACAGATAATTCTGATGCTTCCTTTTCTCTTGATGACTTTGCATTTCTCGCAAATAGGCTTAACTGATGATCTTACCTTCACAGCAAATCCTCCTTTCTCTATAAAAGCCCTGTTTCTGCGGTTTTCCGCATTTTTCAGGTACTTTCCAAAAAGTGTCCGAATAATATTATACACAGACACCTTGTGGAAGTCAACATATTTTTTATTTATCTCTCCAGATGATTCTTCCCTTTGTCAGGTCATATGGGGACATTTCAATTGTTACTTTATCTCCCGGCAGGATACGGATAAAATTCATACGAAGTTTTCCGCTGATCGTTGCCAGAATCTGGTGACCATTCTCAAGTTCTACTTTGAAAAAAGCGTTTGGCAGTTTTTCTACTACTACGCCTTCCACTTCAATAACATCTGCTTTTGACATAACTTTCTTTCCTCCTGTATCGACTCTTTTCCATTTTCCTGTTGTTAAAAGAGATTTAAAAATCCGGCTTTCTTTTCCTCTTCTGTCAGAGAAAGGATCTCCGGTTTTCCATCTGTAATAAGTATCGTATTCTCATAGTGAGCGGATAATGACTTATCTTCCGTGACAACGGTCCACTCATCATCCATCCAGAGTACATCTTTGGTTCCCACATTAATCATCGGCTCCACGGCAAGTGTCATCCCCGGTTTCAGTTTGATTCCCCTGCGAAACCGTGACTGTCTGAAATTCGGGATCTCCGGTTCTTCATGAAGATGGCTTCCAACTCCATGTCCACAAAGATCCTCGACCACTCCATATCCAAACTGATTTGCATAGTCACCAATTGCTGCGGAAATATCATAAAGATGATTTCCAGCCACTGCTTTTTTCATTCCTTCGATAAAGGACTGTCTGGTCCGTTCGATCAGAAGCTTTGCCTCCTCACTCACTTCTCCGACTGCAACGGTTCTCGCCGCATCTGAATGATAGCCTTCATAAATAACTCCTGCATCCAGACTGACAATATCTCCTTCTTTGATGATCCTCTCGTCTGTCGGAATCCCATGCACCACTTCTTCGTTTACCGAAACACAAATAGACGCCGGATATCCGCAATAATTTTTAAATGAAGGAATACATCCATATCCGCGGATCATCTCTTCCCCCAACCGGTCAATGTCCAAAGTAGACATCCCAGGTTTGATTTCTCTTGCAAGATTCTGATGCACGGCAGCGAGGATTTCCCCCGCGCGGCGCATTTTTTCAATCTCTTCAGCAGATTTGATCGTTACTTTCATCTTATTCACCTAAGATTGCAACAATATCGGTAAACACTTCATCCATTGGCTTGGTTCCGTCAACGGATTTCAGGATTCCCTGTGCCTTGTAATAATCGATCAGTGGCTGTGTCTGTTCATGATATACAGACAGACGCTTCTGTACAGTTTCCGGCTTGTCATCATCCCGAAGTACGGTTTCCGCTCCACAGGCATCACATTTGCCTTCCACCTTTGTCGGATTAAATACGATATGATATGTTGCCCCGCAATTTAAGCAGGCACGTCTTCCACCCATACGTTTTACAATATTCTCATCCGGAACATCAACATCAATTGCATAATCCATCGTCTGGCTGATTTTCTTTAATGCTGCATCTAAAGCTTCCGCCTGTGGAATTGTTCTTGGAAATCCGTCCAGAACAAATCCGTTTTTGCAGTCATCCTGCTGGATACGATCCATAACCAGATCACAGGTCAGTTCATCCGGCACAAGTGCACCCTGATCCATATATGTTTTTGCTTTTTTCCCTAACTCTGTACCATTTTTGATATTTGCACGGAAAATATCACCGGTGGAAATATGAGGAATCTGGTATTTTGCAGCAATCTGCTTTGCCTGTGTTCCTTTTCCTGCCCCCGGAGCCCCTAACATAATAATCTTCATATCATTTCTCCATTTCTGTTATTAAACACGATATATTTTTATATAGAAGAATTGCTCCCCGTATCATAAGGGAAATGGAGATACCGGAATCCAGTATCTCCAAAATATAATTAGTCGTTCAAAAATCCCTTGTAATAGCGAACTCTCATCTGTGACTCAACCTGCTTAATTGTCTCAATAACAACACCGACAATAATGATGATTGATGTACCACCGAAAGAAACATCTGCCTTAAATACACCGTTGAAGAAAATTGGAATAAATGCAACGATGGACAGACCAACTGCTCCGATGAATACAATGTAGTTGAGTATCTGATTTAAATAATCACTGGTAGGCTTTCCAGGACGGATACCCGGAATAAAACCACCGGCTTTCTTCATATTGTTTGCAATCTCCAAAGGATTGAATGTAATCTGTGTATAGAAATATGCAAACGCGATAATTAACAGAATATAAACCACAAGTCCGATACTGTAGATCGGCTCTTCCGGATTGCACCAGTTAGACTGGGACATTCCCTTTAAGATCTTGCTTCCGATACCTGTTCCATTACCTTTTCCAAGAATCGCTGCGATAATCACTGGTGTCTGTAACAGTGACTGTGCAAAGATGACAGGGATTACACCGCCGGTATTGACCTTAAGCGGAATGTGTGTGGACTGACCACCCACCTGTTTTCTTCCCTGCAGTTTCTTGGAATACTGAACTGGGATTCTACGCTCTGCATCCTGAAGTACTACTACGAATACTACCATTGCAACGATGATTGCAATAATGATCAGGCCTGCCACGATTCCCTTTGGAATGGATTTGTTCGCAATGAACTGACTCCAAAGAGTTCCCATATCTTCCGGCATACGTGAAATGATGTTGATAACCAATACAATGGAAATACCATTTCCGATACCTTTCTCTGTGATGCGCTCACCAATCCACATAAGAACTGCAGATCCTGCCGTAAGTCCTGTAATAACCTCAATAACGGCTAAAGGTCCCTGGCCGGTGAGATATCCACCACGGTAAAAACCGATTGTCATTGCTATAGACTGAATCAATGCAAGAACGATGGTCACATAACGGGTAAGTGCAACCATCTTCTTTCTTCCCTCTTCTCCGTCACGCTGAATTTCTTCAAGCTTCGGAATCGCAATGGTAAGCAGCTGAATAATGATGGATGAAGTAATGTACGGTGTAATATTCAGTGCGAATACAGACATATTCAGGAAAGAACCACCTGTAATCGCATTGAAAAATCCAAGTCCGTCTGCAGACTGGCTTGCCCACCACTGTTTAAACACTTCCCCATCAACACCCGGAGCCGGAAGTTCACTTCCGATCCGGATGATGATCAGCATCAAAAAAGTAAAAAGAATTCGATCTCGAATGTCCTTTACTTTAAATGCATTACGCAGTGTCTTAAACATTAGATCACCTCAGCTTTTCCACCAAGAGCTTCAATCTTCTCCTTGGCACTAGCACTGAAAGCGTTAGCCTGGACTGTAAGCTTCTTAGTAAATTCTCCATTTCCAAGAATCTTTACGCCGTCTCTTGGGTTCTTAACGATACCTGCTTCGATCAGTGTATCTACTGATACTACAGTGTCATTATCGAATTTCTCAAGAGCTGAAAGATTAATTCCGATGATTTCCTTAGAGTTTCTGCACTTGAAACCTCTCTTTGGTAATCTTCTGTATAATGGCATCTGGCCACCTTCGAACCCTGGTCTTGGTGCTCCAGAACGAGCCTTCTGACCCTTATGGCCCTTACCAGCAGTCTTGCCATTTCCTGAACCGTGTCCACGACCTCTTCTGAAGTTATCGCTGTGTACGGAGCCTTCTGCTGCTTTTAAACTAGATAAATCCATTTTGGCACCTCCTTATTTTATTCTATGCTTCTTCTACGTTAACGTATGGTGCAACCTTGCGAAGCGCGCCCTGTGTAGCTGCGTTGTTTGGTAACTCTACAGTCTTGTGTAACTTAGTTAATCCAAGAGCTTCGATTGTCTTCTTGTTCTTCGGAACAGCACCGATTGTTGACTTAATAAGTGTAACTTTTACTTTATCTGCCATGACTTAGTCGCTCCTCCTTAACCTAAGATTTCTTCTACAGATTTACCGCGAAGTCTTGCAACTTCTTCCGGGCTTCTTAACTGAGAAAGTGCCTCGATAGTAGCAAGTACAACGTTCTGCTTATTATTTGATCCTAATGATTTTGTACGGATATTTGTGATACCTGCAAGCTCACATACGGAACGAGCCGGACCACCTGCGATGATACCAGTACCTTCAGGAGACTTCTTTAATAATACGGAAGCACCTGTGTATTTTCCTGTTACATCATGTGTAATAGAGTTATTCTCGTCTAATTTAACACTGATGAGGCTCTTAATTGCATCTTCTTTTCCTTTGCGGATTGCTTCAGGAATTTCAGCAGCCTTTCCAAGACCTGCACCAACATGACCATTCTTGTCACCAACAACAACGAGAGCTGTGAAGCGCATGTTACGTCCACCCTTAACGACCTTTGTTACACGCTTGATGTCAACAACCTGGTCAACTAATTCTAATTGACTCGCATCAATGATTTCACGTTTCATGTTTGTCTCCTCCTAAAACTCTAAACCAGCTTCTCTTGCTGCTTCAGCTAATGCCTTTACCTTGCCTGCGTAAATAAAACCGCCTCGATCGAAGACAACTGTGGTAATACCCTTATCTAATGCTTTCTTTGCAATAACAGTACCAAGTTTTGCTGCTGCATCAACGTTATTAGTCTTCTCAAGCTCTGCCTTTAAATCTTTATCCAGAGTTGAAGCAGAAACAAGTGTATTTCCAACTGTATCATCAATAATCTGAGCATACATATGGTTATTACTTCTGAATACAGCTAAACGAGGACGCTCTGCTGTACCTGCAAGATGATTACGCATTCTGCTATGCTTCTTTTCACGAACTTCTGTTCTTGACTTTTTACTAACCATTTCTTGTCCACTCCTTTAATTATTTCTTACCAGTCTTACCAACTTTACGTCTAATAACTTCATCAGCATACTTGATACCCTTGCCCTTATATGGCTCAGGTCTTCTCTTATCTCTGATTTCAGCTGCGTACTGGCCAACTTTTTCTTTGTCAATACCTTTAACGATAATCTTGTTATCTTCAACAACTGCCTCAAGTCCTTCCGGATCTTCCATCTCAACCGGATGAGAATATCCAAGGTGAAGTGTTAACTTCTTTCCGGACTTCTGTGCTCTATAACCTACACCGTTTACCTCAAGGGTCTTGGTGTAACCATCAGTTACACCAACAACCATGTTGTTTATCAGTGTTCTTGTTAATCCGTGTAAGGATTTCATTTTCTTTAAATCGTTTGGTCTTGTAACTACGACTTCAGAGCCCTCAACCTTAATATCCATCTCTGATGGAAGAGTTCTCTCCAAAGTACCCTTTGGACCTTTTACAGTCACATGATTATTTTCTGCGATCTCAACTGTTACTCCAGCTGGAATTGCGATTGGCATTCTTCCTATACGTGACATGCCCGTACCTCCTATATTTATTGGATGTTAATAGTTTCTATCTGGTTTTGACTACCATACAAATGCTAATACTTCGCCACCAACCTGAAGCTTTCTTGCTTCCTTGTCGGTAACGATTCCCTGGTTCGTAGAAAGGATTGCGATTCCTAATCCACCAAGTACACTCGGGATTTCATCCTTGCCAGCGTATACACGTAAACCTGGCTTGGAAATTCTCTTAATTCCTGTAATGATCTTCTCATTCTTATCAGCGCCATACTTCAATGTGACACGGATTGTCTTGAAGTTACCATCCTCGATGATGTCATACTTCTCGATGAAACCTTCATCAACAAGGATGCCAGCGATAGCAACTTTGATCTTAGAAGCTGGAATATCTACTGTATCATGTTTTGCAGTATTTGCATTACGGATTCTTGTAAGCATATCTGCAATTGGATCACTTGTCATCATCATGACATTTTTCCTCCTTTTGGACTACAACTTTTCTCTTAAAGGTTTACCAGGATGCCTTCTTAACGCCTGGAATCTGACCTTTATATGCTAACTCACGGAAACATACTCTACAGATTCCGTATTTTCTTAAAACTGAATGTGGACGTCCACAAATTCTGCAACGTGTATATTCTCTGGTAGAGAATTTTGGTTTACGCTGCTGTTTAATTTTCATACTTGTCTTAGCCATTAAAAATTCCCTCCTGATTATTTAGCAAATGGCATGTTAAACAGAGTTAATAACTCACGTGCCTCTTCATCTGTCTTTGCAGTTGTAACGAAGATGATATCCATACCACGAACCTTATCTACCTTATCGTACTCGATCTCTGGGAAGATAATCTGCTCTTTGATACCAAGTGCGTAGTTTCCACGTCCGTCAAATGCGTTTGGATTAACACCACGGAAGTCACGTACACGAGGTAATGCTAAGTTGATCAGACGATCAGCGAACTCATACATCTTCTCGCCACGTAAGGTAACCTTACATCCGATTGGCATGTTCTCTCTGATCTTGAAGTTTGCGATCGCATTCTTAGCCTTTGTTGTAACAGCCTTCTGACCGGTAATAGCCTCCATGTCCTTTACAGCTGCCTCAAGAAGCTTTGCGTTCTCCTTAGCCTCACCAACACCCATGTTAACTACGATCTTGTCAAGCTTTGGAACCTCCATTGTATTCTTGTATCCGAACTTTTTGATCATTGCGTCTTTGATCTCATTTTCGTACTGCTCTTTAAGTCTACTCAATGTTTTGTCCTCCTCTCTTCAATTAATCGATAACATCGCCTGTTGATTTCGCATAACGTACTTTCTTGTCTCCGTCCATCTTGAAACCTACACGGGTAGCTTTTCCTTTGTGAAGGAACATTACGTTAGATGCATCAATAGGTCCTTCCTGATGAAGGATTCCGCCCTGCTGGTTTGCCATGCTTGGCTTTGCATGCTTGGTAACCATGTTAACGCCTTCAACGAGGAGTGTGTTGTCTTTTTTATTTACGGCAATAACCTTGCCCTCTTTGTCTTTATCTCTGCCAGCGATAACTTTTACCATATCGCCTTTTTTGATCTTCATACTTGCCATCTTCGTTCCTCCTATAATACTTCTGGAGCCAGAGAAACAATTTTCATGAACTGTTTCTCACGAAGCTCACGAGCTACTGGTCCAAAGATACGAGTTCCTCTCGGAGTTTTGTCGTCCTTGATAATAACTGCTGCGTTCTCATCAAACTTAATATAGGAACCATCTTTACGACGGGCACCCTTTACTGAACGAACAACTACGGCTTTTACAACATCGCCCTTTTTAACAACACCGCCTGGTGTTGCATCTTTAACAGTAGCAACGATCACATCGCCGATGTTCGCATATCTTCTGGTAGATCCACCCATTACGCGGATAACAAGTAACTCTTTTGCGCCAGTATTGTCCGCAACTTTGAGTCTGCTTTCCTGCTGTACCATGCTTGTAGCCTCCTTTTATTATTTTGCTCTTTCCATGATTTCTACAAGTCTCCATCTCTTATCTTTAGATAATGGTCTTGTTTCCATAACTCTGACGGTATCGCCGATCTTAGCATCGTTGTTCTCGTCATGAGCCTTTAACTTATAAGTCTTTTTAACGATCTTGTTGTACAGTGGATGTCTCTCGTTGTTCTTTACAGCTACAACGATTGTCTTATCCATCTTATCGCTTACAACAACACCTACACGTGTTTTTCTAAGATTTCTTTCTTCCACGACCGAAGTCTCCTTTCTGAGAATTGGATTTATTCAGCAACGCTAGCTTTCTCGGTGATAACAGTCTGAATTCTAGCAATATTCTTGCGAACTTCTTTAATTCTGGCTGTATTATCTAACTGATTGGTTGCATTCTGGAATCTCAAATTGAAAAGTTCCTTTTTTGCATCAACTAACTGTGACTGTAAATCTGCAACAGTAAGTGACTTTAATTCTTCTAAATATGCACTAGTTTTCATTTGACTCACCGCCTTCTAAATCTGCACGTGAAACTACTTTACATTTGCAAGGTAATTTATGTGTAGCAAGACGTAAAGCTTCTTTCGCTACGTCTTCCGGAACACCGGAGATTTCAAATAATACTCTACCTGGTTTAACTACAGCTACCCAATACTCAAGGGCACCCTTTCCTTTACCCATTCGAACACCCATAGGCTTATGAGTTACAGGCTTCTCTGGGAAGATCTTGATCCAGACTTTACCACCACGCTTGATATATCTTGTCATAGCAACACGGGCTGCCTCGATCTGATTTGCCTTAATCCAGCAAGGCTCTAATGATACGATACCATACTCACCGTATGTGATCTTGTTTCCTCTGGTTGCTTTACCAGCCATGGAACCACGGAACTGTTTACGATGTTTTACTCTCTTTGGCATTAACATAATTACTGAGCTCCTCCTTCCTTATTAGCCTTTGTAGGAAGCACTTCGCCACGGTAGATCCAAACCTTAACGCCTACTTTACCGTAAGTGGTATCTGCCTCTGCGAATCCATAATCGATATCTGCACGAAGTGTCTGAAGCGGAATTGTTCCTTCAGAGTAGAACTCTGTACGGGCCATATCAGCTCCACCAAGACGTCCTGAGCAGGAAGTCTTAATTCCCTTTGCACCGGTCTTCATTGCACGACCCATGCAGGACTTCATTGCTCTACGGAAAGAAACACGGTTCTCAAGCTGTAAAGCGATGTTCTCAGCTACTAACTGAGCGTCACGATCTGGTCTCTTTACTTCTTTGATATCTACAACTAACTTCTTATCTGTAAGTTTCTGAACTTCTGCCTTGATCTTTTCGATCTCAGCGCCGCCCTTACCAATTACAACACCTGGCTTAGCTGTGTAAATGATAACCTTCACACGATCTGATGCTCTTTCGATCTCAATCTTAGAAACACCAGCTGCGTATAATTTTTTCTTCAGAAATGTTCTGATATTGTAATCTTCTACTAAGTAATCAGCGAAATCTCCATCTGCATACCATTTAGAATCCCAATCTTTGATAACGCCGACTCTTAATCCATGAGGATTAACCTTCTGTCCCATGATTGCCTCCTATCTTTCATCGAGCACGATTGTAATGTGGCTCATTCTCTTTTCGATTCTATAAGCTCTACCCTGTGCACGAGGATGAATTCTCTTCATTGTTGGTCCCTTATTTGCGTAGCACTCTGCTACATAAAGGTTTTCTGCCTTCATTCCGTTATTGTTCTCAGCGTTAGCGATTGCTGACTTTAATAACTTCTCTACAACGCTTGAAGCGTATCTTGGGTTGTAGGATACGATTGCAAGTGCAGTCGCAACATCCTTACCACGAATTGCATCTAATACGAAGCAAGCCTTCTGTACTGACACTCTAGCATAAGATAACTTAGCTGAAGGTCTTGTGTCCTTTACTTCGTTTCTCTCTCTCTTGATCTGGGATCTATGTCCTTTTGCCATGGATGAAACCTCCTTCCACTAAATATTATTTTATCTCACGCCTGATTTCTTTTCGTCTTTTCCATGTCCTCTGTAAGTTCTTGTTGCAACGAACTCACCGAGCTTATGTCCAACCATGTCCTCTGTAACATATACCGGAACATGCTTTCTTCCGTCATGAACAGCGATTGTGTGTCCAACGAAAGATGGGAAAATAGTAGAACGACGGGACCAGGTCTTAATTACGGACTTGTCTCCGGAAGCGTTCATAGCATCTACTTTTTTGAGTAAGCTCTCATCAGCAAATGGTCCTTTTTTAAGTGAACGTGCCATTTCATAAACCTCCTAATTATTTGATAGCTCTACCGTCTCTTCTTCTTACGATAAGCTTGTTAGACTGCTTGTTCTTCTTTCTGGTCTTTAAACCAAGTGCAGGCTTGCCCCATGGAGTACATGGTCCTGGACGACCTACCGGAGCCTTACCTTCACCACCACCGTGTGGATGGTCATTAGGGTTCATAACAGAACCACGAACTGTTGGGCGGATACCCATGTGACGCTTACGTCCAGCCTTACCAATATTTACGAGGTTGTGGTCACCGTTTCCGATAACACCGATTGTTGCTCTACACTGAATTGGAACCATTCTCATCTCGCCTGAAGGAAGACGAAGTGTTGCATACTTTCCTTCCTTAGCCATCAGCTGTGCGCTGAGTCCGGCAGAACGTACTAACTGTCCGCCCTTACCTGGCAGTAACTCGATGTTGTGGATCTGTGTACCAACCGGGATATTCTCAAGTGGTAAACAGTTTCCAACTCTTACCTCTGCTTCTGGTCCGTTCATAACCTTCATACCGTCGGTTAATCCTGCAGGAGCAAGGATATATGCTTTCTCACCATCTGCATAGCAGATCAGTGCGATATTTGCTGTTCTGTTCGGATCGTATTCAACACCGATTACGGTTGCCGGAATACCATCTTTTCTTCTCTTAAAGTCGATAATTCTGTATTTTCTTCTGTTTCCACCACCCTGGTGTCTAACTGTGATTTTACCCTGATTGTTACGACCAGCGTTCTTCTTTAAAGAAGTTGTAAGGGATTTCTCAGGAGTTGTCTTAGTGATCTCAGAGAAATCAGAACCAGTCATATTTCTTCTGGAAGGTGTATATGGGTTATATGTCTTAATTCCCATTGTTTTTCTCCTTTCGATGTTTTCATTATCGTGTCATCGCTGACACATAGCCTGTAATGCTTCTCTGAAGCATTACGTGCGGTATATCTTCGATATATCGCTATTACGCACTTGCTTGCGAAGCAACTCTTATGCAAGTGCTCCTTATGGAATTATAATCCAGCGAAGATCTCGATATCCTTGCTGTCCTCTGTTAACTGAACGATTGCTTTCTTTGTCTTAGCAGTCTTTCCTGTTACCATTCCACGTCTTCTGTTCTTGCCTTCACAATTCATTGTGTTGACCTTGGCAACCTTTGTTCCCTCGAACATTCTCTCTACGGCTTCCTTGATCATAGTTTTATTTGCATCCGGATGAACAAGAAATGTATATTTCTTCTCAGCCATTGCATTCATACTCTTCTCAGTTACTACTGGTTTGAGGATTACATCATAATACTGTACGTTTGCCATTATGCATACACCTCCTCGATTGTTGCAAGAGCAGCCTTTGTAACAACTACCTTGTCATACTTTAATGCATCAAATACATTCAGCTCGTTTGTCTGAGCAGTCTTAACAGTTGGAATATTTGCTGCAGATGCGATCACGTTTGTGTCCATGTCGTTTAATACAACAAGTGCCTTCTCAACTTTCAGATTGTCCATAACCTGTACGAACTTCTTTGTCTTAATTTCATCTAATTTCAGCTCATCAACAACTACGAACTTGTTCTCTGCTACCTTAGAAGTCAGAACAGACTTTAATGCAGCTCTCTTCTCTTTCTTGTTGAGCTTGAATGAGTAATCTCTTGGTACCGGAGCGAATACAACTCCGCCGCCTGTCCACTGTGGAGAACGTGTAGATCCCTGTCTTGCATGACCGGTTCCCTTCTGTCTCCATGGTTTTCTTCCGCCACCGCGAACTTCAGAACGTGTCTTAGCCTTCTGTGTTCCCTGACGATTATTTGCAAGCTGCTGAAGCACAGCCATATGAACTAAATGCTCATTAATTTCTACGCCGAAAATGGAATCGTTTAATTCGATAGAATCAACTTCTTTACCTTCCATATTATAAACAGCTACTTTAGCCATCGTAAAGTTCCTCCTTTCTTACTTTGCACTATTTACCAGACTTTGTGGTCTCTTTTACTGTGATGAGAGCTTTCTTTGCTCCTGGGACAGCACCCTTGATCAGCAGTAAGTTGTTCTCTGCGTCAACTCTTACAACTTCAAGATTCTGAGTTGTAACTTTTACGCTACCCATGTGTCCAGGCATTCCTTTTCCCTTGAATACACGGCTCGGAGAAGAACATGCACCGTTAGAACCCTGATGACGATGGAACTTAGAACCATGAGCCATCGGTCCTCTGTGCTGACCTAATCTCTTAATAGCACCCTGGAAACCTTTACCTTTTGAAATAGCAGTAACATCAACCTTGTCACCTTCTGCGAAGATGTCAGCTTTGATTTCATCTGCTAACTTATACTCGTCTGCGTTCTCAAACTTGAACTCGCGAACGAATCTCTTACCAGATACACCAGCTTTAGCGAAGTGACCCATCTGAGCCTTGTTTACGCCATGTCTGTTGCGAATTTCTTTCTTTCCGTTGGCATCTTTGTTAACAGTCTTTTCTTTCTTGTCAACAAATCCAACCTGAACTGCACTGTATCCATCGTTGTCTACTGTCTTAATCTGAGTAACAACACAAGGACCAGCCTGTAATACAGTAACCGGCACTAATACGCCGTCTGCATTGAAGATCTGTGTCATTCCGACTTTTGTTGCTAAAATCGCTTTCTTCATTGTTTAACCTCCTGTTTTCTACAGCGGAACGCCTCTTGCCCACCTGCTGATCTGCAGTGGAGTAGCGGAACCGTTCATCCTAGAGCAGCCATATCTATATGAAATAACTAATCAGGACTTACGAAATAATTTGTCGAAACAGTTATTATTTCTGTTTCATTTTAATATCGATGTAAACACCTGCTGGCATCTCAAGACGTGATAAAGCATCAACAGTCTTCTGAGTTGGTGTAACGATATCAATCAGTCTCTTATGAGTTCTCTGCTCGAACTGTTCACGGGAATCTTTGTACTTGTGAGTAGCTCTAAGAATTGTAACTACTTCCTTCTTAGTAGGAAGAGGTACCGGTCCGCTCACCTGTGATCCGTTCTTCTTTACAGTCTCGATGATTTTCTTTGCTGATGAATCAACTAATTCGTGATCATAAGCCTTGAGAGTGATTCTCATTACTTGACTTGCCATAAAAAAAGTCGCCTCCTTTTCGCACTTTGTAAATAGTACGACAAGCGGTGACTGTACACTTCTCCGTGTGTGTCCTGCGGTACATCTCTGATGTATCGCCCCATTGTCAGGCGATTCGCATTTTTTCACACGTTGTTTCTATCTTTGATAGACCATATTGTTTGTACAGTGACTTGTCGTCAGTTTCCTAACTTGACATTCGCTCCACGGAAAACCTGCCACATAGGCAGCAACCTCACGTTTCACAGCTATCATGCCACAGCAATTGATATTATACATGGTCTTTCCCAAAAAAGCAAGAACTTTTTTGATTTTCTGTCAAAAAAGAGAAAAATGAAAAGGAGCATCCTATTTCATTCCTTTTATAATAGGAAGATACTCCTTTATACCACGATTACTCTTTCTCAATTATTTCTCTGATCCTGTCTGCTTCCTCGCGGGACAGTTTATTTTTTTCACACCAGGCAGACAAAAATGCGGATGGTTTTCCGTCAAACCAAAACTCCAACTGCTGTTGTAGCAACTCATCCCTATAGGCTGCCAGACTTTTTTCCGGATGAATATATGCCGCTTTTCCTTTACGGTAAGTTGTTGCAAAGCCTTTGTCTACAATCTTATGAACAAATGTCACAACAGTTGTACGTGCATAGTTCTTTTTATATCGATCTGCCAGTTCGCGAATCAGGTCTTGCAATGCAATATCTTCTTTCGCATCCCAGATTACTTTCATGATCATTGTTTCACAAGCACTTAAATCTCCCATAAATGATTCCATGTCGTTCATCCTCCGTTTAATCATTCCATCGTTAGGTACATTCTATCATTTTATGTCACAAATGCAATATTTTTTCGTCTAAAAATTGCTTTTCCTTTCAAAATCCGTCATGCAGAAATTTAATCATTGATTATTTTTTCTATTTTTCATATAATGTTACTGTTTTATACAGATAGAAATCAGGAGGATATGATATATGTGGTTAGCAGATCAATGGAATGACTATGAAGTGATCGATTGTTCAAAAGGTGAAAAGCTCGAACGCTGGGGAGATTATCTTCTCGTCCGCCCAGATCCCCAGGTAATCTGGGATACTCCGAAAAAGGAAAAAGGATGGCGCAAAATGAACGGCCACTACCACCGCAGTTCCAAAGGAGGTGGAGAATGGGAATTTTTCCAGCTTCCAAAAGAATGGACCATTCAATATTCCCTGCCTATTAATAAGAAGTTAACGTTTCATTTAAAACCTTTCAGTTTTAAACATACCGGATTATTTCCGGAACAGGCTGCCAACTGGAACTGGTTTTCCCAGCTCATTGCAGACGCCGTTTCCAAAGGACGCCAGGTTAAGGTTCTTAATCTTTTCGCCTATACCGGTGGGGCAACACTTGCGGCCGCTGCGGCAGGTGCAAGCGTAACCCATGTAGATGCATCCAAAGGCATGGTCACCTGGGCAAAAGAAAATGCAATTTCTTCCGGTCTGAAAGATGCCCCGATCCGGTGGCTGGTCGATGACTGTGTCAAATTTGTAGAGCGGGAAATCCGTCGTGGGAACCATTATGATGCCATTATCATGGACCCGCCGTCTTACGGTCGCGGACCAAAAGGGGAAATCTGGAAAATAGAAGAGAGCGTTTATCCGCTCATCCAGCTCTGCAGCCAGATTTTAACGGACAATCCGCTCTTCTTCCTGATTAACTCATATACCACCGGTCTGCAGCCGGCAGTTCTTTCCTATATGATAAGCACGGTGCTTGGCACCGCCAATGGTACAGTCACCGCCAGCGAGATCGGTCTTCCGGTTTCCTCCAACGGACTGGTTCTTCCATGTGGTGCCAGTGGGCGCTACGAAGCTACCGGGATTTAACCAATCCCTTTTGTTTCCACTTTCCGCTCTTCCAGCGAAGGTACATGCCAATGGCACGGACGCATTCATCACCAGCCATACCGATGTATGCGCCCACGGCCAGAAGGCCCAGACGGATTCCAAACAGATACGTTCCCCCAACTGAACACAAAATCATAAAGCAGGCACCCATCACTACCGGAAACACGGCATCTCCACTCGTCTTTAATGCCTGCCCGTACACCAGATTGGTTACACGCCCCATCTCAAGCACAATGTCAATTGCCAGAAGTTTGCCGACAAGCGACACCATCTGCGGATCTTTGGAAAACAGCTGCATAATCCATCCGGAACAAAGTGCAAACATTGTTTCCAGAATAACTGCAACAATCACGCCTATGATCGCCGCTTTTCTCGTTCCGCGGTCACATGCATCATACTCTTTCGCGCCAATCCGCCATCCCGTCATAATCGCATTCGCCTGTGCAAGCGCCGCACCCACACAGTAGGAAAAATTTGTGATCTGCATTGTGTAGGAACGCGCCGTCACATTAAGTCCCTGTGCATCCATCTGATTCAAAAAACGGATCACCAGTGTCATGGAAACGTTATAGATCGCCGTCTCGCATGCGGACGGAAGCCCGATACGGATGATCTGTCCCATCACTTCCCGGTTGCTCTCCCTCTCCGGATGCTGTTTTGCTTTTACTAAAACTGCACCGAGCATAACAACAATCACCAGATTGATGATGCGTGAGATCACGGTAGCTGTGGCAACCCCTGCCACGCCTTTGTGCAGGACAAACAGGAAAAATGCATTCAGGCAGAAATTAATGACATTTCCGGTAATGGATGCATACAGCGGTTCTTTCGAAAACCCAAACGCTCGAAGATAACTCGAACAGATCGGAATCAGTGCATTTAAAATACAAAATCCGCCCACGATCTGCAGATAAGTTTTCGCCGGCTGCATCAGTGCATCTGCCACACCGACCCCAGAGAGAATGGTTCCTGCACCGAGTGATAAGAACAGAGACATTATTACGCCAAGCACTGCATTAAATGCCAGTCCAAGCTGTCTGGCCTGATATGCCACCCCCGGCCTGCCCGCCCCGATATTCTGCGTCATGACGGCCACCATTCCCGAAGAGATCACAGAAAACATGATGATAAAAATTCCGATATATGTATTTGCAGTTCCCACCGCCCCAACCGCCTGATCATTTACAGACGAAAGCATCAGGGTATCGACCATCCCCGAAAGCATATACAAAAGTGTTTCCAGACAAATGGGAATAAAAAGCTGCGTTAAATTTTTTCTCCTCTGTTCCATTTATGGTATCTCCTTTCTTTCGTATTCATTTTATGCCCTTTTTTCAAAAAATGCTTGCATTTTATCGCCTTATAATTGCATTATTTCTACTTTTCCATTATAATTTAGGAAACCGACAGAAGGAGGGACTTCATGTATCCGGAACTCAAGGAAAACCGTCCGCACGGCACAGACAATTACCCCTATACACAATATCACATGCACAATATTTTCCATGCTTTTCAGATTCCCGTACACTGGCACGATGAGCTTGAAGTTATTTACACGAAAAAAGGACCTTTAAACCTCCTGATTGACGGGAAAGAATATACTGCTGAGGACGGTTCGGTCTATTTTGTTGCTCCGGGGCAGCTTCATCTGATGGGATCGGCAGCCGGGGATGTCGACTACTACACCCTCCTGTTTCCTCTCGAATTTATTTCATTTCAGTCGGATGATTCTTTGGAACGGGAACTTTTCTTTCCCCTGCGGAACCACACCCTCTCCTTTCCCTGTAAACTTCCAGAGGATCACGACACAGCAGCAAAGGCATCCGTTCTGCTTGATCAGATCATCAACGCCAACTCTGACCGTATTGCTGCGAACCAAAAAAACGGATACCAAAACCAGCTTGGCACCCGCATTCTTCTCCTGAAACTTGTGCTTCTCATTGCAGAACAGAATCTGTTTTATCCCAGCCATGTAAAAAGCACCAGCAGCCTCCAGAAAGAGTTACTGTCTTATATTCAGCAAAATTACTGTTTTCGTATTTCCCTGCACGATCTCGCCGGACATTTCCATATGTCTGAAAAATATATCTCCCGGTATTTCCGGGAACATTTCCAGCTTACGCTCTCGCAGTATATCACGTACCTGCGGTTATCCCACGCAAAGCATCTGCTGGAAACCACAAGTCTCTCCATCACAGAGACAGCACTGCAGAGCGGCTTTCCAAATGTAAGCTATTTTATCCGGACATTTAAGAACACCTTTCATGTCCCGCCTCTGCAATACCGCAATTCAATCCGCTAGAGGATACGCTTCTTTCGCAGAAGAAGCAGGATAATCACACAAATGATCACCATAATTCCGATGATAATAGCAAATCCGTGCGCAGTATTGGCAAACGGAACCCAGTGCTCGTTGACATTCATACCGTAAATTCCGGAAATAACCGTAGGAATCGCCATAACAAGCGTGATGACTGTCAGCGATTTCATGATGGAATTCATCCGGTTGTCGATGACCGATGACAACAATTCTCTGGTACCGTTTATGATGTCACGGTAAATACTTGTCATCTCAATTGCCTGCTGGTTCTCTACGATTACATCCCCGAGCAGCTCCTTATCCTCCGGATACTGCTCCAGCCGCTTGTATCTTGTCAGGCGGTCAAGCACTACTCCGTTGGCACGAAGGGATGTCGCAAAGTAGACCAGTGTCGATTCCAGTTCATGCAGCGCAATCAGATCCACTTCCTCCGTATCATCCCCGACACGTTCCTCGATCTCCGTACGCATCTTGTCGATGATACGAAGATCACTCTGATAAAGCACTGCAATCCGGTACAGGATCTGATAGACAAAACGAAGCTTTTTTTTCGTGCTGAATTCCCGGACACGGTTATTCAAAAACGCCTGAAGAACCGGTGTATCCTCCGTACAGACTGTAACGATCTCACCCGATGTAATCAGAATACCAAGCGGTATGGTCGTATACGATTCTTTTTCATGACGGATCTCGATCGATGGGATATCGACCAGAATGAGAGTATAACCATCCTGTAGTTCGATACGGGAACTCTCCTCTTCATCGAGTGCGGCCAGCACATCTTCAACATCCATATCCAGAGCATCCGCGACCATCTGTCCCTCCGCGACACTGGGGTTTACCATCTGCACCCATACGCCATCCTGAATTGTCGGTTCTTCATGAATCTTTCGGTCATCTGTTCTGTAATATTTAACCACCGGATTCCCCTCCTTTCGTATCGTCTGTACGGAATTATTTACTGTAATGTATTATAGCACTCTGTATAACTTTCCTACCAGACTTTTATTGCGAATCATGGAAAGATTATTCAAAAACAGCACATCATTCACGTTCTTGTCCTGTGCAAGTTTACTGATACTTCCTGTCCAATAACGGTAATCCACGACATACACCGTCTGATAATGATCAACCAGAAATGGAATAAATGCATTTCCGAACGATTCTTTTACAACAATGCAGGAACTTCCATCCGACAGATCCTTGTTCTCAATTTCCGTGTATGGATTATCACTTGCAATAAACGTACTGTATTTCAGTCCCGCATTGTAATTCGAAACATCATAAATTACCGGCCAGTCATATTTTTTGCCATCCGATGCCGTCACATGGCATATGCTCTCAGCATTTGGGTAATATGCTGTCACAGTATCCGGATTCGCCTTCAGCTTTGCATCCGAAGTATCATTATAAAAAGATCCCAGAAATCCGTCAAAATCCTGTTTTTTACTATATGCATCCAACGATTCCGGCGTAATCCCTTTTGCTTTACAGAATTCCGTATATGCGTAATAAGCACCAAGTGTCGTCCAATGATGATCCGTCCGAAAATATTCATACTCCGTCCGATGCTGCATAAGCACGTCATATACGTCCACGTTTTTTACATGTTTGTCCATTTTTGCCTGGATCTTCTGCATTGCGTCATGCTGATCGGAAGACGAGATTTTGTCTTTCAAATTATCCGGAAATGTAATTCCCGAACTGAGGGGAATGACAAGATCATACACATCCGATTTTCCGGCCAGAGTATCCGCTACCTTATTTACACTTTTTGCATAATTGTCTGCTACTTTGTCCAGATATGTGTATAACTCATATGCTGTATCATCCACTGTCACAACACTTTTGTAATCTTTCATTTTTCCATCCGAAGTGATGGACGGATATTTTGTTTCCTCTTCCGCTTCCTGCGTGACATCCTGTGTGGAATCCTGTGTGCTTTTCTGTGTTGTGGTCTCTGTTTCTGTCTTATCTATTCCTTCTTCCTGCCTGTTCCCGCAACCCGAAAACACCGTTACGGCAAGTATGGCAGCAAAGATTATTTTACTTACTCTCTTATAAACCATTTATCTTACCTCTTTTCCATTTTAAATTCTTCCGACCAGTTTATACAGATTCCGGTCTGAAATAAAATTTGTAATATTATAGAGAACGAGTACATCTGTAATCTGATGTTCTTTCATATATTCCTCTACATTTCCATTATAATACCGTAAGTCAATCATGGTAATCTGTCCATAGTTTTCTGTTGCAAACGGCACAAAGGTGTTTGCAAACGAATCCTTGATGACGAGCAGATTGCGATCCTGATGTCTGGCATGGTCTGATACAATCTGTACCGTTCCGTAATTATCTCCGAAAAAGTATTTATATTTATCCTTTTGACTCAGCTGCGCTGTATCGTAACAGCTGTCCGTCTGTTTCTTTTCATCAATTGTCAGACTGCAGTCACTTCCGTATGCCTTCTGCTTCGTATCTCCATACGTCCAGATACTGTCATATGCCGAATCCGCATCCAGTATTTTGGAATACAGGCTTCCACGGAATTTTTTGGTCGCAACCTGTTTTTTCAGATCAGCCAGCGGCGTGCTCTCCATCCCGGTACTGTCACACCATGTTTCATAGGCAAGGTAAGCGCCCTCACTCGTCCAGTGATGATCCGTTTTGTAATAGATATAATCCTCATTATGGGAAAGTAGTTTTTCCCTCACATCTGTCACACGACAGTCCTTCATCTGTTTTTCAATTTGGTCAATATACTTTGCCTGATCAAACAGCCGTGCATGTGCCGGAAGTTTATCGGCCATTACCAGCCCGGATGACGGGACAAGCAGAAAAGATATCCGGTCCTTTTCTACATTTTCAGAAGCTTTTGCGAAAAAATCCTGCACCGCTTTCACATTGCGGGCAATCTGTTTTTCATCCACATCTTCCGGTGTGATTTTTTCAAAATCATAGCCGTCTTTTCCCACATAAGCCCCTCCGATATCTGTGTCTTTGCAGGCTTTCTGAATTCCGGTTTTTACCGTGATCCATCCATCGCGAAAACAGATCTGATCCCTGAGATAATTTTCAAGACCATCCTGAAATTTTCCACTCAATATATTGTCAACCGTCAGTCTGGGCGGTTCCGCCAGATATCTGTTTTCGTTCGGTGAGAACTCACGATCTTTCATTAACAGGCTTCCACCGGATACCAGCGCAAGAAACGCAACAAAAATGACAATCATTGTCACACTGATTTTTTTCAATGATCTATGCCTCCTAAAAACGGAAATATAAAAACGGATTGTAACTGTCTCCTACCAGAAATGCAAAGGACACCAGCAAAAACACAACCATGAGAACCGGCTTTGCTATGGTCCATCCTTTCGACGTTGCAATCGCATCGTAAACGGTAGCATCCTTTCCCTGCTTTAATCTGCGCATCCAGACACGGTAATCAATAGATGCCGCGATCAATGCCACCAGAAGTACCGCATTACTTCCAAGGAAATATAAGAAATCAGAATCCGCAACTGCCACATGTCCGATTCCAAACATTGTCTTTAAATATTCTCCCAGCTGGTGAATATCCGTCTGTGCAAAAATTGTCCATCCAATAACCACGAGAAACATGCTGTAAATATGCCCGATCCAATTTGGAAGTTTATCCAGCCATTTAAGCAGGAACAACTTTTCAATCATGAGAAGCACACCATAATACACACCCCAGAGTACAAAGTTCCAGTTTGCCCCGTGCCACAGACCGGTCAGCATCCATACAACCATAATATTAAACAGCTGCCGTACCAGACCCTTACGGTTTCCCCCAAGCGGAATGTATACATATTCACGGAACCAGGAACTTAGAGAAATATGCCAGCGTCTCCAGAATTCCGTAATTGTCTTTGACATGTACGGGAAATTAAAGTTTTCCAGGAAATAGAATCCAAACATTCTGCCCAGTCCGATCGCCATATCCGAATATCCCGAAAAATCAAAATAAATCTGAAAACTGTATGCAATTGCACCAAGCCATGCCGTAGCCACCGACATGTGATTCAACTGTGAAATGGAATCCCACAGACTTCCGATCTGATTTGCCAGAAGCACTTTCTTTGCCAGACCCACGGAAAAACGAAATGCTCCTTCGGAAAAATCTTCCAGCGTGACTTTTCTGTGCATGAGTTCTTTTTCCACCGTTTTATACTGCACAATCGGTCCTGCGATCAGCTGCGGAAACAGAGTTACATAGGTCGCAAATGTAAGGATGTTTTTCTGTGCTGCAACCTCCCCGCGATAAACATCAATCGTATAGGACATTGTCTGAAAGGTATAAAAAGAAATTCCAATCGGAAGTGCTATATGCAGCAGCGACAACCCTGCCCCTGTAATGGAATTGATACTCCCGATAACAAAATCCGTGTACTTAAAAAACCCGAGGATGGCAAGGTTTCCGCACAGATCAACGATCAGTGCGGCTTTTGCTTTCCCCGGACAGTTTTTGTTTTTAAAGTGCTCGATCAACCGCCCATTCGCATAATCAAATACAATCGAAAACAGCATGATTAATACATAGACCGGCTCTCCCCACGCATAAAAGACCAGACTAAAAACCAATAAAACAAGGTTTCTAAGCCTTGCCGGGCAGAGATAGCACAGCAATAATACGATCGGTAAAAACGCAAGTAAAAATACAAAACTACTAAAAACCATTTTATTTAAACGCCTTTTCTATAATTTCTTTTGCCTGATCCGAATCCCCGGACACACACAGAACCACATACTGATTTTTCTGCTCCAGCACCGCATTTCCAATCCGTTTTGTCTCTTCCGGCACATAATCCTGGAAAGAATCGGCCTGATCATCAAGATATTTCTGGACATCTTCCATGGTTTCTTTTGCCTGATTTGAATCTTTTGCGGTAAAAACACCTACCTCTTCTGCCGTAGAACCGCTTCCGGCATACATAACAGAATCAACATCTTCCGGTAAATCTACAAGCATCGAAATTTCATCCGCTGTCAGTTCCTTTAATGTATCGTCGTATTTAATCTCTGTTGCAAGCGATTTTGCGAGAGCCTGCGCATCAATTGTCTTTGCTGCCCCACCGCATCCTGCAAGTAAAAGTACTCCTGCTGTCAGTACTGCCAGCAGTCCTGTCTTTTTCATCATCATATTTTCCGATCCTTTCTTTTTATACACCCTGATATTTCTCACTCTGTACACGAATCAGTTCTTCATCATCAAAATAATTGATTTTCATCGCCTGTTTTACTTCAGAAAGTGTCTGTGCTGCAACTTCACGCGCTGCATCACTTCCTTTTTTCAGAATTTCATATACTGCCGGAATGTCTTTCTCAAATTCTGCCCTTCGCGCACGAATCGGAGCCAGCTCTTCCTGAATGACGTTGTTCAGGAATTTTTTGATTTTTACATCTCCAAGACCGCCTCTGGTATAGTGTTCCTTTAATTCATCCAGATTATGATATTCCGGAAGATATTCTTCAAAATGTTCCGGTTTGCTGAAAGCATCCAGATAGGTAAATACACAGTTTCCTTCCAGATGTCCCGGATCAGATATCTGAATATGTGTCGGATCCGTGTACATACTCATAATCTTTTTTTTGACATCACTTTCCGTATCTGAAAGATAAATACAGTTCCCCAGGGATTTGCTCATCTTCTGTTTTCCATCAATTCCCGGCAGACGCATACATGCCTCATTCTCCGGAAGCAGCACATCCGGCTCCACCAGCACCTCATCATAAATGGAATTGAATTTACGGACAATCTCCCTTGTCTGCTCAATCATTGGAAGCTGATCTTCTCCCGCTGGTACAACCGTTGCCTTAAAAGCAGTAATATCTGCTGCCTGACTGATCGGATATGTAAAAAATCCGACCGGAATACTGGTCTCAAAATTGCGCATTTTAATTTCTGACTTAACAGTCGGATTCCGCTGCAGCCTGGAAACAGTTACCAGATTGGCATAGAAAAACGTAAGCTCTGTCAATTCGGAAATCTGTGACTGGACAAACAATGTGGATTTCGCTGGATCCAGCCCTGCAGATAAATAATCCAGTGCCACCTCTATGATATTCTGACGCACCTTCTCCGGATTATCAAAATTGTCGGTCAGCGCCTGTGCATCCGCAATCATAATAAAAATCTTATCAAACTCTCCCGAATTCTGTAATTCCACTCTTCTTCGCAGAGATCCTACATAGTGTCCCACATGCAGTCTTCCTGTCGGGCGATCTCCGGTTAATATAATTTTTGCCATCTCTATGCCTCCTGATTTTTCTCAGTTACTATATATTTTCGTGTTATTTTTCTAATTTAATTTATACACTGTCAACTGTAGCAAATCCACGTTGCAATGTCAACGGATGTTGTGTTAAAATAAGAATGAATTAAGATATTAAACTTCGTCAATTTAAGGAGGTTTGTTTTTATGAACGAGAAAATATATAAAGCAATGGGATCATCAGCCGTATCAAGCCTCGTGATCGGAATCTGTGTACTTGCCACAGGAATCGCCGCAGGGGTTCTTCTTATTATAAACGGGTCCCGCTTACTAAAGCATAAATCAAAAATTTTATTATAATACTTCAAATCCGGAGAATTTTTTCATTCTCCGGGTTTTTTACTCTTTATTGTCAACCTGTTTGCTCATCATCGTTGACATTTCATTTTTTCCATGCTAAAGTGAATGCATATTGTTAATAATTACACACAAGGAAGGTATTTAGCAAATGCATACAACAAAAGAAAACGATCCGGTTCTCTCCCGCGAGGAGGCTCTTTCTATTTTAAACACTCCGGACGATCAGCTGGATGATCTGATCGCCCGTGCTGAAAAACTCCGGAGAAAATATAAAGGAAATCACGTCAGCATCCATATTCTGACCAATGCCCGCAGCGGCAACTGTTCCCAGGACTGCGCATACTGTGCACAATCCTGCCGTTCCACCGCAGATATTGAAAAATACAAATGGGTTTCCGATGAGAAACTGTACAAGGATAACGATTTTGTCAATGAACACCATTTAAGCCGCCACTGTATCGGCTTAAGCGGAATGAAATTTACAGATGAGGAAATTGAAGAACTTGCCGAACGCATCCGTGCCATGAAGAAAACCGGCACACATCTGTGCTGTTCCATTGGATTTTTAACGGAAAAACAGGCACGCATGCTCTACGATGCCGGTCTTGACCGTATCAACCACAACTTAAACAGCAGCCGCGCCTATTACAGCCATATCTGCTCCACCCACACCTTTGACCAGCGTGTTGAAAATATTCATATGCTGCAGAAGATTGGATTTGAAATCTGCAGTGGCGGAATCATCGGTATGGGCGAGAGCAAAGAAGATGTGGTAGATATGCTGATGGAACTGCGTGAGATCCAGCCGGAAGCACTGCCGATCAATTTTCTGCTTCCGATCAAGGGAACTCCGTTAGGCGATAAAGATATTTCCGGTCTGACCACAGAATACTGCATGAAAGTCCTCTGCCTTGCAAGACTGATGGTTCCACAGTCAGATATCCGCTGTGCCGCCGGCCGTGAGGTATATTTCAAAGGAGAAGAAAAAAAGCTTTTAAGTGTCGTCGATTCCATCTTCGCCTCCGGTTATCTGACCGCCGGTGGACAGGGCATCCAGGATACCATCAAAACCATCGAGGATGCCGGCTTTACTTATGAGATTGAATCTGCATAAAGCTTTTAATCATGCGGAATATCATGAAAACGCCCCGCAAGTTCTTCTGTCCGCACAACATTGATAAAAGCATGGGGATCAATCTGACGGATAAGCGGAAGCAGCTCCCTTTTTGCCTCGGAATTAATGACGGAATAAATCAGGGTCTTTTGCTTTTCCTCATAACACCCGATTCCCTGGAATAACGTTGCATCATGGTTGGTCCGTTCCCGGATGGCACGATAGATTTCATTGGATTTATCAGAAATAATAAACATCGTTTCCTTCTGGTAACGCTTGTACAATGCCTGAATGATCTGCGTGCTGCAGAACTGGTAAATAATCGAGTACAACGCAATCGACCAGCCGAACAGGGCACCTGCAACTACAAGCATGAGCACATTTCCTGCCAGAATATAATTCCATGCATCAATGCCCTTCTGCTGTGATAAAAAGATGCTGATAAAGTCGGTGCCACCCGTGGTGGTGCCGACATTTAAACACAGACTGATGGCAAATCCATTGATCAGTCCACCAAACACACTGATCAGCAGCACATCCTTTGTAAACACATACGCCGGAAGCATATCTGTAAAAATACTCGTCAGTACAATAACAATAATAGAATACAGAGTAAATTTTTTCCCGATAAATTTATATGCAATGTAAGTAGGAACCAGATTCAGTCCGATGTTAAACACCGAAAACGGTATACTGACATGGATAAAATCTAACCCGATCTGCTGTAGTAAAAGTGACAATCCGGAAAATCCTCCCGGAAACAGGCCTGCCGTTTTGGCAAAACAGCGCAGATTCCACGCATACAAAAGTGAAGCAAAAAACACAATAAACAGGCGGAATACCTGATAAAATTTCGGGTGTTTATATTCAAGTGACTGAAACATCCTTTTCTCCCTCTTTCTCATTTTTTTGCATTGTAACATATTCCGACAAAAAAAGACAGACCTTTACGGCCTGCCTACCATCTGCCCCATTGGGTAATATTTTTCACCTCCAGTTGCCCACTGAATTCCAAGTTCTGCCTTTCCATTCCCATCAAATCCATAGAATAGATAACCAGTAATCATTTCTACATGATAGATCCCCTTATATCTTCCATTTTTCTGTCCGGTTTCAAACATCACATCTCCCGGATTCAATTTCATATTTTGTATATTTGCCCGACTCAGGCCTCCGCTGACAAGTTTCTTATGCTGTGCACACCATTTTCCCATATCCGCTGCAACCGGTGCATAATATGCCATTCCAAAATTTACACCATTCTTATGATAAGATTTCCACACCAGAGAACTGCAGTCGTAAAATTTTTCCTGCATACGCTTTGGCTGGCTAGTTTTATCAATTGTTACATTAGACAAATCCAGAACCATATCCGTTGGACTATCATCACTGTCATACCAATCATCATTATCATAGGAATCAATATTATAACCATCTTCTGCTTTCACTTCTGCCACCGGTACGCAGATACAGGCACCTGCCATAAGCACTGCTGCAAGCAGACAATAAAGCCTTTTTTCATAAAACCATGCTCCTCTTTTGCATGTATTCTTCAATGAAATTATCATACCACTACAGAGGTAATAAAATCAACTATCCAATTTTATCCTTCCATCATTTCCAGATACTGCCCCTTATCAATATGCATCATGGAAATCCGGTTTTTAAACCGACGGAATCCATATACACAGTCCACATTCCGGATCAGAGACTGCAAACGCTCATCCGGCACACAGACAATCAGTTGCAGATCCATCTTTCTGGCATATTTCAGACAGACTGCGCTCCGCTCCTGATCCATTTTGGAAAACGCCTCATCCAGCAGTACCAGCTTAATTTTGGAATCCCGCTTACTCTGCTGCATATACAGCATGGCAAATCCAGCAAGCAGTGCCACATACTTTGGATTTTGTCCCTCACCACCGGAATCCCTGCCCGCCATATCATCGACAAAGTTTTCCCGGATCACATTTCCATGTTCATCGGTTACCTGTTCAAACATGCTGAATGACAGATAATTTCTGTAGTCTGCGTACTGTTCCATTTCTTTGCGCTTCTGTGCCCGCAAATGCTCATCCTCGTCTTTTGGTGGCATAAACTTGTCGGTCAGAAGTTTGATCTTCTGCTCATATTTCTGATAAAATGCATCTTCTCCGAAACTGATCTGACCGTCAATTCCGGCATTGTCCAGATTCTTGCTGTCGAGTTCCTCTGCCATGAGCATATCAAAGAACTGTCCGTTTTCATTTTTGGCCGGTTCAATTTTAATCTGGTACGTGCTGTCTGAGAAATTGGTTTCCCGCAGCAGGCGGTTGATCTCATATGCGTGCCGTTTGGCTGCTTTGATATCTCCGTGAATTGTTGCAATGACATTCTCCCGGAGACTCTTATAGATGGATGCACACTTTTTTTCAAATTCTTCTTCGTATGCCGGCTCAAAATCCGTCCTGTACCGTTCAAGCAGTTTTTCATATGCTTCATTGGATTTCTCAGCTCCGCTGAATTCACTGGCCGGATATGCAAGAATATATTTATTTCGCGCCATCTGCAGACGTTCTGCCTGTTCCTGCTCCTTATCTGCCAGATCTGCAATCTCTGCCTTCTTCCTGTTAATCACGGACTGCCCGGATTGCTTTTTTAACAATTCCCACACTTCCTGTTCAAGTTCTTCATTGGCAATATATCCCTGCAGCTTTTCCTCCAGCTGCTGTCTTCTGGACTCATTTTCTCCGGAAAGCTGCCCATACCGGCTGGTTAGCTTTGCCAGCTCTGTCTGCACTTCATCGATCTCAGTCTGGATGTCCCGCACCTGCTTCTTTAAAGCCTGTTCCTTCTCTTCGAGTTCTTTGTATGCCCCCTCCCGCAAAAAGCGGATCACTTCTTCGAGTTCTTTCTTGGTTTTATTTACCTTTGCAAGCTCAGCACCCGCCTTGGAGAGTTTCACGTAATGCGATGGCTCATCTTTCAGACACTCAAATTCTCTTGCAGCTTTTAATCTGCGCAGCAGATGATCCAATTCCGTCTCCTGTCTGCTTAAATCTTCCACATCGTTTTCATATTCTGTAAGCCGCGCCTTGGAAACACGGCGTCCAATACACGCTCTGGTCGTATAGTCTTTTTTCTTAAGATGCCGGAAAATAAAATTGCTGTACGAATAACAATCCGGTGTCACACCATCCCTTACCTGCTCCAGTTCCTCCACAGACCTGCATTTCATAATATGTCCCAGATACCGTTTCAGACATACATCCACATAAGCATCCTCTGTCTTTACTGCATCATATAAAGATCCTTCCAAACAATCCGGCTCACTGTCCGCAATCGCCTTGGAATTAATTAAATCCACATTTTCATATTGCTTCATGTTGCGAAACAGGACTGCTGCCTCATGTGCATATTGTGGTTCCGTGATCAGGGAACGTTTTAGCCTTCCCATGCGTCCCTCAATGGCATTTTTCCATTCTTCCTCCTGCACATCAAACAGATCAGCAAAAATCTGCACCCTGACAGTCGTTCCATAGCGGTCACTCAGCTGTTGGGATAATGCCGTTCTTGCAGACCTCAGATTCTCCTCATATGGTTTGCGGTTATGTTTCATGTCATCCACCAGCCGCTTTTTTTCTTTTAATTCTTTTCCGATCTCGCGCCTCTGCTCACTGTAATCCTCCACTTCATTTTCGATATTCTGCTTGGCAGATTCAATTTTTAAATGCAGGTTCTGGCACAATTCCTCCGTTACGTTTCCACTGCCAAGTTCTGCAATCAAATTTAGAACCGGATTACTGATATAATCGGTGATCACATCATCTTCTTCCCAGTTTTTCATTCCAAGAAGGATTTTGTTCCACTGTCTCGTATTATCCGCAAGCATCTGGCTGCGTGCATCCAGTTCCTCATACTGCTGCTGTTTTCCACCCAAATCACTGGACTTAAGATCTGCACTGACCTGAATCAGTTCCTGTTCGGTTTCCCCACGCACAGCAGAACGTTCTTTTATCTTTCCATGCAGCTGCTCCTGTTTCTCTGCAATGATCTTTTTATCCTCTTCCGCGGTCTGAATTCTTGCCCGCAAATCTTCAATTCCAATGCAGCGGATCATTGCCTCTGCCCGGATCTTATCGGACTGCAGACGCACAAGTTCCTGCCCGGATGTCTGAATATCTGTCAGTATCTCGATTCGTTTTCTCAGATCTTCTATTTTATCTTTGATCTGCCGGTAAGAATCCAATTGTTCACTAATCGTGGCAATGGTATTGGAAGTGTTCTTTGGAAACATATAATCACGAATAAACTGCCCCGTTCCATTGGTCATTTTCAGGGCAATTGCACTTTTTTCCATCGTGATAAAACGGTTCTGATCAATATACCCGAGAATCACATCATACAGAGTTCCCAGATATGCCTCTTTGGAACCATAAATGCGGTTGACTTCTCCCTTTCCGCGGTTGTCATCGGATTTTGTTCTGGCACTGACCAGCTTTTTGATCTCCTGATTGGAATAGCAGACGCCCTGTTCCGTCAGATATTCGGACTCCGGCATTTTCCCGGAGTGACTGAAATACACAAATTTTTTAATCTCAGAATCTGATTTTCTTACTTCAAACGCAATTCCAATACAGGTTGTAATATGGGTTCCGGTATCTTCAATTTCCAGAGCAATTACGGAGCAGAAATCACAATCTTTACGATTGGCAGATCCGTCTTTTTGTTCTCCGCGCAGATAACTTAACACACTTCTGCGATTTTTTGCATCATCCGCTGCTTTATTCAGAAAATTCGGTGAGAAACTTCCATACAAAATCACCTGGATGGCATCCATCACTGTCGATTTTCCAGATCCGCTTTTTCCACTGAACAAATTCACATATTCATGAAACTCCAGTACCTTATGATCAATGCCGCCCCAGTTGTTAAGGCACATTCTTGTAAAAACTTTTTTTGCCTGACTCAATTTATTCACTCCTCATTTCGTCTTGTGTTTCTCGCTGATCCTGTGTCTTTTCCGAATACTCTGCTTCCTTTTGTTCTTCCGTTTCCCCGGTTTCTCCTTTGTACATTTCAACCAGCTCATTGATGTCTGCCGCTGAACAGAAAATATTAATGGTACTGTAAATATAAATCGGGGAATCATCTTCGAGATTTCCAATCGCACTTGGCAGTTCGATCATCTGGTGTGTTTTCATCAGAATCAATGCCTCCTGCCACTCCTGAGCGGTCAGTCTGCGCGTAATCAAGTTTGTTTCCTTTCCATATCTTCGGATCTCCGCAAGACTGGTTGTCGTGGCATGTAGTCCTTCTCCCATAATTTTATCCCGATAAATCAATTTCATAAGGATCACCAGTTTCGTTGTTAAAAGTGTCATACGCTCCGTCAGCACGCCATCTCCTGTAATCCGGAAAATATGTTCCTGCGGATCATGAACCAGTTCACAGTCAAGCACCTGCAGATAATCTGCAATAAATTCCCGATTTCTCGCACATACCTGATAGTGAGGATTATCCTTCTGGATCAGAGTAACCGGATCACACTTTGTCTGCAAAATACAGGTCTGCCGAAACAAATCCTGTATGGTTTTTCTAATATTTTCCGCCTCACTCTGCGAAACATTTTCCATGTATTCCAACATTTCTTTTTACTCTCCTTTTTTTGCATCGATCATCAGTCTTGAGAAAACAAACCCCTGCTCTCCTTTGAGCTCACCCTCGATGTGTACCATATCCTCCTGTCTGGTATCCTCCGTTTCCTCCTGCCACAAAAACAGCAGTTTTTCCAGATCTTCTACGGACTGAATCGTCTGTTCATCCGTGACAAATCTGCCATCCACGATATTTTTCTGCCTGAATTCCTGCAACTGTTTTTTCGTATAAAGCGGCTTTGGTACAAAATCGGTCATCTGAGTCTCCTCGTTGTGCTTTTCCATCGCAATCGGGTGAAATCCTGCATCCTCCGCATTTTTCCGGTTGTAAAAACTTCTATCGGTTATATTCTTAAACTGTGTTCCTACTCTGATCCGGTCACGCATTTGTTCTAACACCTGTGGGCTGTTTGCATGATGATCCAACAAATTAATTAACTTTACAATATGATCTTCATCCGAAGAGCCTTCCTGCAGAATATAATGGATTCGTGCCAGTGCACGCTTGGCAAAGACAGTTTTCTGTTCGATCAGCTTGTTATATTTTTTTTCGATCAGATCAAATTCCCGCTCCACCTGATACACAAGCTGACTGGCACTTTCACAATATTCCAGACGATACTGGTTTCTTTTGCTGGTAACAGTTCCCTCCACAAGTCCGGTACGCTCTTTTACAAGCTGTTCCCTTTTTTGGTCATTTTCGCGAAGAATCTGGCTGACCAGTTCTTTAACTGCTTCCTTATAACGGTAAAAGCTGTCTGTTGTCGTAAGAATTGCATATTTTTTACTGTCACTGTTGTTAATTTCCTCTACCAGAACTTTCTGAATTCCAATAAAATTTTTTTTCTGCGACAATTCCTCAAAATAGGAACGCATTCCATCCTGCATATTGGAAAGAAGCTGCCCCAGCCGTCTGGACGTCTGGAGTGCGTTTTTTAAAATATCATTATTTTTTTCTGTATCCGAATGATACGTAAACAAAGCACTGTAAATCGAAAGGATACTTTCCCTCTCCCGGCTGTCATCTTCTGTCTGAAGCTTCTGAAACAATTCCGTAAACAGCTGGCTGTATTCCGGGAAAGAAATAATATACGTATTTAACTTTTCATCAAAATCGCTTTTTAACCATCCCCACCGAATCAAGGTATTCAATATGCCAGACGGCGAATCTTCCGGAAATAAGGTATCCGGCTCGTCCTCTTCTTCTATTTCCTCATCCTCCCAGATAATCCTTGCCTTTGCAATTGTATCTGCAATAATCACACGGCATTCCTCTATCGTCAATCCAAGTGCTGTATACACTTCATTATTTTCCTCATAAATTGCCACAAGAAACTGCATATATGCATCACGGTTTTTCGTGCGAAATAGTTTATAAAATTCCTTTGGAATTTTCTTTTTTAAAATCATGAATGAATTTCCTCTTTATTTTCTACAACAGCCGTTCCTGTTCTATCGTCAGACCTGACTTAAGTATTGCTTCCTTTAATGGTTCCGAAACCAGATCACAAATCGTCTTCAAAAACCGAACTTCCTTTGGAGAGAAAAAACCATGACAAAATATATAAAGAGTATCTTTTCTATAAGACATGTCCTCATAGTTTGCTTTATTTTCAATTGTCATGATTCTTTTGCAACCTGACAGGGCATACGCCCTTGCATGTTCCATTGTCTGTGTATTTATAATCGTTCCATAAATCTGTGATGAAGAATCAATTACTTTTTCATCATTTATAATATACTGCAGTGTGCCTTTCCACTCAAGCGTCTGCGCATAAGAATGAATATTATGCGCATCCAGCAGTTCATCATCACTCATTTCCTCTATATAAAATGGGGATTTTTCTTTTAAAACAGACAGTATTCTATCCTCATAATTTTTTTGGAAACATTTGGAATTGTGAAGGACACGCGCACTGAACACCCGTTTCCAGACGTGGTCCTTTTGATGTGCAACTGCATCTATACATACAAAAAAGGTTTCATCTTCCAGTTCTTTCTGCTCTTTGCCTCTGTTCAACAGATCCAATAAATCATCATAGTAGGAGCACAACCATGCACAATCCTGTCCTTTTCTCCGCCATTTTTCCACACGGGCAATGAGACGAAGCTGCCTTTCCCTTGGATCTTCGATTTGTTCCCTTTCACACAATTCCGGAATAATCGCAACATCATAATCAATTTTCTTAATACTTGTTTTTACATCTTTCCAATCGGGCTTAAACTTCCCCATCTTTCCCGCATTTGTCTCATTTTCAAGGATAGTTGCCTGATCCAAAAGCTGTTTTCTTCCACCCACCATTTCCATAACATCCGCATCGATATACGGATGTTTCCATCCACTGAGCATCCCCGCCCTGTAATGATCGGTATTGGTTTTATCAATGATCCAACGGGCTAAAGTTTTATGTTCCTGCTCTTTTTTTCTGCCCACGTGGTCTCTCCTTTATTCCTATGATTTCATCCACAGGAAGTGCCGCGTAAAAAGCTGATGCATATCTGCCAAAAACGTAGACATAACACTTCCTGAACCTTTTACCTCTTCTTCCGTTGCTTCCTGCTGTAATGCTGCGATTGCTGTTTCAATTTTTTCATTTCCTCATCTTCATATATTTAGTATAACGAAAAATTTTCCGAATTGCACCTATTATTTAAACATTTCGCATGAATCATCACCGACAAAAAGAGAACAGTGCCCCGATTTATCATCTGACACTGTTCTCTTTCTTTTGGTTTTATCCCTGTTCTCCGGATTCCGGTACATCTGTACTTACCGGTTTTGTACTATTCTGCGGCTCCACTTTTGCCATCGTAACCTTTGTTCCGTCATCCTTTACTACAAAGTTCACGGAATCAAGTCCCGATACATTCACATTGCGGTTTACCTTCGCATCGTAAGACTCTGCGTTGATAATATCTGCCAGATCAATTCCGGTTGCTTCTTTCATGCTTTCAAAGACTTTTGCCATGACCACCGGCACATTTCCGGCAATCTGATCCACACCATTGCTGCCGCCTTCGCCACCTCCAATGATTGTGATCTTGTCAATCTGACCGAGCGGTTCTGCAACTTTTCCGGCAATATCCGGAAGTACCTTGATCATCATTTCCGCTACTGCAGCCTTATTATACTTCGCATATGCTTCTGCCTTCTTTTCCATGGCTTCTGCTTCCGCAATACCTTTTGCCTGAATCGCAGATGCCTCTGCCTCACCGACTGCCCGGATACCGGCTGCTTCCTGCTCTCTTGCAAAACGCATGGCTTCTGCCTGTGCCTTCTGCGCTTCCGCTTCCCGCTGTGCCTCAAACTGCTTTGCCTCTGCGTCCTTCTGACGCTGATAAAGTTCTGCTTCCGCGCGCTGCTGGGCTGCATATTTTTCTGCCTCGGCTTTCTTCTTTACTTCTGCCTCCAGCGACTGCTCCGTAACGGCAACCTGCTTCTGCTTTAACTCAATTTCCCGCTCCTGCTTTGCAATATCTGCATTTGCCGTGGTAACTTCGATGGTCTTACGTTGTTCCTCTTTCTGGATTTCGTAAGCGGCATCTGCCATCGCCTTCTTTGTATCGGCTTCCATCTGAAGTTCTGATTTTTTGATTGCCAGTTCATTCTGTTTCTTCGCAATCTCTGTCTGCGCTTCCACTGCCGCATCATTGGATTCTTTATCCGCTGCTGCCTGTGCAACTTTAATATCTCTCTCACTCTCGGCCTTTGCGATAGCTGCCGATTTCTTAATCTTTACAATATTGTCGATACCGAGATTTTCAATGACATCATTTCCATCAACGAAATTCTGCACATTGAAACTGATGATATCCAGTCCCATCGCTGCCAGATCCGGCTCCGCATTTTCTTTGACAAGGTTGGCAAATTTCTGACGGTCGGAAACCATCTCCTCCAGCCGCATCTTACCAACAATCTCACGCACATTACCTTCAAGCACTTCACGTGCCACACTTGCTATGTACTCTGTATTTTTATTCAGAAAGTTCTCTGCTGCCAGACGCAGTTTCTCCGGATCATTACTGATCTTGACATTGACCGTGGCATCCACATTGATATTGATGTAATCCGCTGTCGGTACGGCGTTACTCGTCTTGACATCAATCGGAATCAGACGCAGATTCAGTTTATCCAGACGCTCAAAAAACGGAATCCTTATACTTGCCTTTCCAATGACAACTTTTGATTTCTTTTTCACACCGGAAATAATGTATGCCATATCCGGCGGTGCTTTCACATATCCCAGCAATAACAGCAATACAACGATCACCACAATAACCGCCGGGACAAGATACGGTATCAGATTTTCCATAAAAATCCCCTTTCTGTTAACTACTCCTGCTACCTTTTTATTGTAATATACTTTTTAAAAATTGTCATATTATTTTCTTATGATGTTTTCCTTAACAAAACCTTAAGTTACAACGCACAGGTTACCTTGCGAACTGTAACAACCTTAACACGTTACTGTTCCTTTATAACCTCCCACGCTTCACACAGCCTGTCCAGTGACCAGGCTGCATTTGCCGGACTTGTAGATGGCAATGCCACAGCTTCTATTCTGGTATGCGGCAGCTGGTATTTCCGGTATAACTGTCCCGCCTTATTTCCATTTACAAAAATCTGTTTTATCTTTGTCTGTTTTAGGAGCCTGCACAGATCCGTTGGTTCTACATTGCGGATACTGCTGTCACTCGAGCCTTTGATATCACAGCTTTGAATCACATCCCATATGGCAATGCGATGCGAAAGCAGCATTTCTTTTTTCTGTTCGATCGTTTCCGGAACCGGCACATCCAAAAGCTTTGCAAGCACTCTCCAGAAACGGTTCTGTTTATGCCCGTAGTAAAAATGATTCTCCCTGGATTTTACAGATGGAAGCGTCCCTAATATCAGGATTTCTGAATTCTTGTCATAGACTGGTTCAAACGAATGGACAATATGCTCATATTCCATACTTCTTACCGCTCTCCTTGTTTTTCTTTTAGTATTAATTCTTATACATCATTGTACAAAAACAGCCACTTACAAGCAAGCTTGTAGTGGCTGTCTATTACGCGCTTTCACGCACTTATCTCATTGCTTTTACGCAGATTGATTACTCAATAACTGTAGCAACACGTCCAGATCCTACAGTACGTCCACCATCACGGTCTGATTGGGGTATATTTCGTAACTGGTTTGTTACGGTTTTAGGTCGCTTCATCCACTTATTATAGAAATTCTTTATATTATTTTCTTTTTCCGGGACGGATGAGTTGCAAATTCGTATCATGGAATTTGAACATTTTAGCCCACCTTGCTGTAAGATACTCATGATAAAATGCTTACCTTCTAAAAATTATTAATTCCAATTCGTGCTATCATATCTGCACCCCGTTTACGAATTTCTCCAAGAATATCATTATTAAATCTAAATAAATACCGATAATTTTGACAATAATTTTTGTTTTCAAGGGTCATATATTTTGTGTTTAAAGCCAAAACATAAATCTCATCATTAAGCAAAAATTCTGGTGTAACATAAACATATTCATATTTTATAGTGTGGTTTATCTTTTTAGAATATTTTTCATTGATCCAAACATTTTTACCCTCTTTGCTAACTTGTCCTATTTTTATCATATACCCAAAAATCGTTCTCAACATGTGATTTTTATTCTGTGCGTAATCACAGTTAGGGGTAATATCAACTTCTACTGCTTGCAATGTAAGATTAAGCACTTCTCCATGTGTTCTCATTTCATTATTTTTAAACCAATTATTAGATAAAGTACTATCTCTAAAATCATCCACATTAAATACTAAATCTGACTCCGATAAAGAGAACACTTTACCAGGTAATTTTGCCCCAGCAGTATCGTATGTATTTAAATTCAAAAAAGTATTTATACTAGCTCTTTGTTCAATCGGAATATTGTCGTGAATATTTTTAATCTCATCCTTTTTTTCAAAATCAAATTCCCAATAATTGGATAATTCAGCCACCACCTCCTCATTCGATACAATTTCCAAATATCTATCTTTCACCAACTCCACTAATGCATGTAGCACATTTTTCGTTGCCTGTTCCTTAGTGTTCACTTCAGAATTTTCTAGACACGCCATTTGTATTAATATATTTTCTATGGATTTATCATCCATGTCATTCTGCAATCCATATAATAATAATCTTATTATATTCCCTGAGATTCCCATTGAATAATTTTCCCATTCAATAAGGAAATTCATCATATGTTGACCCTTCAATTGTGATAGTAAACTATTCTCCAATGTATCTTTAGGCTGTAATTCAAAATCCTTTTTATCCAAAGCACAAACATATGTTGGCAAAGTAGTTTCTTCAGCACTTAAATTAGATAATAAGTACTCTTGGATCTCATCTTTAAGAGCAATTTCATTAGTCCATAGTACAATAGTATATGGACCATTTTTGCATTTCACAACTTTTTCAATAGTAGAAGCCAAAACTGTTGCAATATTCTTTGTACCCTGTATTCCATCTTCCAATCGAATATCTAAAAAAAGCATTCTAACTGCATCTAATTTATTTACATTGTACTCTTTCAAATCTGTCTCTTATA
>ERZ1026878.68-NODE-68-length-81826-cov-40.584425_pt1 | contig 81826 bp, 73 predicted proteins | sample MGYA00380169_ERZ1026878 | MGnify/ENA primary metagenome ERZ1026878 (study PRJEB33269, sample SAMEA4719805) | human gut metagenome | biome: human-associated habitat; feature: organic feature; material: feces | place: Cameroon | collected 2013-10 ...
TAGAGCACGACCTTGCCAAGGTCGGGGTCGCGGGTTCGAGTCCCGTTTTCCGCTCGACTTTCTGAATAAACCAAAACAGGAGGATGACTTCTAAGCCCAAGTGGCGGAATTGGTAGACGCGCACGTTTCAGGTGCGTGTGTTTCACAACGTGCAGGTTCGAGTCCTGTCTTGGGCACTGATGTTCAAAATGGCATCTAAATGTTGGAGAGGTGGCGGAATTGGTAGACGCGCTACTTTGAGGGGGTAGTGACAATTGTGTCGTGGGAGTTCGAGTCTCCTCCTCTTCACCATTTATTTTTTTTGTTGCGGAAATAGCTCAGTTGGTAGAGCACGACCTTGCCAAGGTCGGGGTCGCGGGTTCGAGTCCCGTTTTCCGCTCTTTTTTTATTTTCTATTTTCAGAAAAATACACTTAACTTATGAATTTATATTTACGATATTTTGATCGAGAGGTATTCGTATCAAATGCAGACCAAGCAATAGATTTTTTAAAAAGTATTCCTGAGATTAGTGTTGATGCCGATTTGGAAGCCGATATTCGGGAATATGCAGCAAGTGATGTTTGTTATCCTAAGCGTTATAAGGTACGTCCCCGCGTTTATTTTATTGTTATCAAGACTGCTGCTGCCAATATGCAGGATTTCAAGGATAAGAAAGCTGTTCGTCCTGCTTCCGTAGCGCGAGAGATGAATGACAATGTTTTCAACCGTCTTGTGGAGGAGCGTCCGGGATGGTATGAGGGTAGCTTGGACTTTAAGCGTGTGGTATTGATTCCTGCTACAGGCAAGTTTGAATATCGTGACACACATTTCGTAGCCAATGTCAAGGCAATGTCGGGACAGGATTGCTACGACAGAATTATAGAGCATCTGCGTGAGCGTGTGGATTCTCGCAGTCAATTTCCATCTGTAAAGGGAAAGAACTATCATTTCCGTTATTTGGGAATGTGGAAATAAAACACTTAAGCTTATGAATAAGGTGATGTTGATAGGCAATGTAGGCAAGGAGCCTGACGTGCGTTATTATGATGCCGACCAGGCTGTGGCTCAGGTTACTTTTGCTACTACCGAGAAGGGTTATACGTTGGCCAATGGCACGCAGGTTCCCGATCGTACCGAATGGCATACCCTTGTGTTCTATCGCACTCTTGCCAAGATAGTAGAGAAGTATGTCCACAAGGGCGACAAACTCTATGTAGAGGGCAAGATACGCTATCGCTTCTTTGATGACAAGCAGGGCAAACGTCGCTTTGTGACAGAAATTTATGTCGACAACATGGAGATGCTTACCCCCAAATCGGCTTCTGCTCATACGGATGCACCGGCCCCTAATGTCGAGACCAAGACAGAGGAGACACCCGCTTCGGATTCAGACAGTTTACCTTTTTAATTTTTAAAGATACTATACAACATTGGATATATCGACCATAACCGAGGCTTTTAGCGATGTCACAATCCAGTCGCCTAGTGTAGGCGTTATGTTGGCTGGATTGTTGGCGGTAGCTTTGGTCTTTCTTTCTGCTTTTGCCAGTGGTTCTGAGATAGCTTTTTTCAGTTTGTCGCCTTCAGATGTGGCAGAACTGGAAGATGGCAAGAATCCGAGTGACAGAAAGATTCAGATGTTGCGAGAGGACTCTGAGCGTACTTTAGCAACGATTTTGATTACCAACAACTTTGTCAACGTCATGATTGTCATGTTGCTGAGTAATATTTTTGTCAGCATTGTCAAGTTCGGCCCCAAGGCTTATTGGCTTGAGTTCTTGATCATGACGGTGTTTCTCACTTTTCTTCTGTTGCTCTTTGGTGAAATCATGCCAAAGGTTTACTGTCGTCAGAATCCTCTTCGTTTCTGTCGCCGCTGTGTGGATGCCATTCTCTTTGCCCGTAAAATTTTCTGGCCTATAGAAACCATTCTTTTGAAGAGTGGGATGCTTGCCGAGAAGGTGATGAAGAAAGAGAATCATGTACTGAGTGTGGATGAGCTTGAACAGGCTCTGGAACTCACCGACAAGGACGATATCAAGAACGAGCAGAGCATGCTTCAGGGCATTATCCGTTTTGGCGACGAGACTGCCAAGGAGGTGATGACAAGTCGTCAGAACATTGTCGATCTGGATATTCAGAGCACCTATGCTGAGGTGCTGAAGTGTATCGTAGAGAACAATTACAGTCGTATACCTGTTTATCAGGACAATACGGACAATATCCGCGGCATTCTGTATATCAAGGACTTGCTGCCCCATTTGGATAAGCCTGCCAGTTTCCGTTGGCAGAGTTTGATACGTCCTCCTTATTTTGTTCCTGAGACCAAGAAAATCGACGATTTGCTTCGCGAGTTCCAGGAGAACAAGGTTCATATAGCCATTGTGGTCGATGAGTTTGGAGGCACCAGCGGTATTGTGACTCTTGAGGATATTATGGAAGAAATCGTAGGCGAAATCAATGACGAGTATGATGAGGAAGAGAAGTTCTACTCCAAGTTGAACTACAATACTTTTGTGTTCGAGGGAAAGACTCTGCTTGCCGATTTCTGTCGTATACTGAATATCGATGACGACGAGTTTGCCGAGGTGGAGGGTGATGCCGATACGCTTGCGGGACTATTGTTGGAGATAAAGGGCGACTTCCCCAGTATGCACGAGAAACTGGACTATAAGAACTATTCCTTTGAAGTGATGGGTATAGAGGAGCGCCGTATCAGTAAGATCAAGGTGACTGTGCATCCTGTCAGTTCTGGGCATGGTGATGACAAATAAAAATGGTGATGACAAATAAAGAGGAGTGTGAACAAAGATGGCAGTAGTAAACATACGTGAAGTATATCCTGGTGTGAGTTTAGGATTATGGCAGATGGATGAGTCGCCCGAACAGTTGTTCGACCTTTATCCTCATCTCTTGCCTTATTGTTCCTCTTTGGATGATAAATACAAGAATGATGGCAGGAAACTTGAGTTTCTTGCCATTCGTGCATTAATGTATGAGATGCTACGGGTCAATGGAGCTTCCAAGGGGTTGCTGTCTCATGCTGGCGACTTTACCCACAACGGGCAGGGCAAGCCTTTGTTCAGGGGCTATCATGTCAGCATCTCTCACACAAAAGGCTATGCTGCCCTTATTTTGTCGAAAAAATCAGAGGTGGCCGTGGACATTGAGTATATGAGTGATAGGGTAGAGCGCATCGCTTCCAAGTTTCTCAGGAAAGACGAACGGGCAGACTCCTTGGATGCCAAGTTGGTGCATTGGTGTGCCAAGGAAACAGTGTTCAAGTTGTTCTCGGAAGAGAATCTTCTCTTCGAGGATATGCGCGTGAAGCCTTTTGACACGATGGCCGACTGGGCTTGCGATGTTGAGAACCTGAAGAGCGGTAAGACAGCACGGGTTGATTTTGAACTCGCTATGGATTTTGTGTTGACTTATTCGATGTGGACGAAATGACAGAAACTGGCAGTAAAAACATATAAGTAATGGTAAAACATCATATATATAAGAGAGGTGTGCTGATGTGCGCTTCTCTTTTTTTCGGCTTGGTGGCTACAGCCCAAGTCTTTCAGGCAGAGTCTGTGTCTTCAGCCTGGCATGTCGTGAGGGAGAATGCTCAGAAAACATTTCCCAAGACGGTGGCTGCTGGCAACTATAGTGGTATCACGCATCTGCATGACGACATCTATGCTGTGGTGAGCGATAAATCCGACAGCGCCTTGTTCTTCAAATTTCGCATACAGTTGAATCCTGTGTCGGGAGAGTTGGAGCACGTCGAGAACCTGGGCTTCAGTGAGACGGTTCGTGAGAAAGGCTTAGACCATGAGGCGATAGCCCGAGTGTCAGATTCTACTCTTGTGACAGTCAGCGAGGGCTTGTTTCGCTTTGCCGAATATCCTGTATACGGAATGAATAATGACCGTTGTGCTTTTCGTGTGGGCGAGTCGGTGGATGTCAGGAAGCAGAAGCCGACAGACTATATTTGGGCATCGACTCATTCTCCTTCCGATTATTATCCCAATTATGGCTATGAGTCACTTGCCTATGATTCTGTGCGCCATCTTTTGTGGAGCATTTCTGAAAGTACCTTACGTAAGGACGGCGAGGCCGCTTCATGGCAGAATGGAGAAGCCAACAGGTTGCGACTGTTTGCTTTCGACTGGAGCGAACGTTCCGATACTTCTTCCCTGCTTAGTTCTGTCAAGCATCCTATAGCAGTTTCATATGCTTACCGGATGGATGCGCCTGAAGTTCGCAAGCGCCCCCAGACCTATGCCCTGGGAGTGAGCGAGTTGTGTGTGCTTCCTGATGGTCAGCTTCTCGTGCTGGAGCGTGAGGTGTTTGTGCCCAAGTCCAAGATAGGTGCTTTCTGCCAATGCAAGCTTTATCTTGTCAATCCTGCCGAGGAACAGATCTTTCCCATGGCGGCTTCGTTTGTGGCTGATGACGTACCTTATGTCAGGAAGACTTTGCTTACTCAGTGGACAACCCGTCTTACCCTTCTCGGACGTTCCTTTGCCAATTATGAAGGGATGTGCCTTGGTCCGCAACTGGCTGATGGCTCTCAGGTTCTTATTCTCCTTTCCGATTCTCAAGACCAGTATGCTGGTGTCTTGAAGGACTGGTTTAAGACGATCGTATTGGCCAAATAGAACTTTCTGGCTCAAACCCCAGATGAATCCGTATACAAACAAAAAAGAGAGGTGTGCCGATAACGGTTACACCTCTCTTCGCTTTAACTCTCTAATTTGTTTAAACGTTTCGCATATTTCTATTTTAGTTTTGATATATCTGCTTTTCTGCTTATCTATTGCTGATCTGTTTTTCTGCTTGTTTATTTATATCTGTTTATCTGCGTCCACCGAAAGATCCGCCTCCATGATTGGATGAGCCTCCTCCACGGTTACCGCCAAAAGATCCGCCTCTGCTTGAGTTGCCGAAAGAGCGGTTAGAACCACCGGAACTGTTGCCGAAAGAGCGGCTTGGACTGCTTGAGCTGCTTCCGAAAGAGCGGTTAGGCGTGCTCTGTGAACTTCCAAAAGAGCGGTTGTATTCTCTTGCACCGCTTCCGAATGAGCGGTTAGGAGTGCTCGATGGTGTTCCGAAAGTACGGTTGTTGTCTCTTGAGCTGTTGCCGAAAGAGCGGTTGTTGTCTCTTGAGCTGTTGCCGAAAGTACGGTTGTTGTTTCTTGAAGCATTACCGAATGAGCGGTTGTTTCCCATTTGGCGATCGCGGGTCACAGTGGTGCGTGTGCTGCTTTGGCGTGTCATGTTGCCAAAGCTCTGTCCCCGTCCGTAGTCGCCACGGTTGAAACCGTCTCTCATTCCCATTCTTGGTCCGCCATCAGGATGCGGTCTGCCATAACTACGTCCGCTGTACCAGCTTCTTCCACCATTCATGTGCCAGCTGTGTCCACCTCTGTATACGGTGTAGAAGTGAGGGCGTCCGAAGAAGAAGTAGTCTCGGCGAGGATATCTTGCATAGATGCCGAAATGCCAGTAGCCTCCGTTCCAGTAGAGTGGGCGATAGAAGTAAGTGGCATTCAGGAAGGCTCTGTATTGCCAGTCGAGCAGAATGTAGCTCAAGTCGGCGTTGCGTTGTCTCCAGTATGCTCCATACAGGTCGTCGTAGGTGTTAACCCCCATGAGGTAATCCAGGTTCACTTCGTATGCAGCCTCATATTGGTCGTCGGTAAGATTCAACTCGTATGCCATCTTATCGGTCAGGAAGAGAGCCTGCTGGCGAGCCTGCTCGTAACTCATGGCCGATGCGGTAGAAACTGTCATTGTGAACAGTGTCACCATAGCTAATATAAACTTCTTCATAATCGTATCGTTTTAAAGAGTTGTTGTTTCTTGTTCTTTTTGTTTTCCGTTGCAAAGATAGACCAAAATGCTGGTCTGTGAAAAGGATTTTCCCTAAATGGGCAGGGGAAATTCCCTAAACCACCGTCTTATGGCATAAAAATGGGTCGGAAATCAATGAAAACTTGCCTTTTGCTTGGCTGAAAGTAAACTTTTTCCTATTTTTGCAAAACATTTTAATCTTTACCCGATATTAGATATCTCAAGAGGATGAATAAAATACACCTTATTATATTAGCGGCAGCTGCGATGCTGCCTCTTTCGGTTCGCGCCCAGTATGCCTGGCAGGATGGTGCCGAGGCTGGAAAGCTCGATCTTGGCAAAGACGTTCGTTATCAAGTCGAGATGCAGGGTTCTTTCTCGCATGGCAAGACGCCGTTGTGGCTCAATGCCAATAAGTATGGTCTCTCTTCGCTTTCGTCGACCAATGGTTATCTGCGAGGCAGTCTTGTTCGCCCCCTGTCTCTCGACTCTGCACGCCGATGGGGAATAGGCTATGGTGCCGATGTGGCTGTTCCGCTTCATTACACCAGTCATGTGGTGGTGCAGCAAGCCTTTGTTGAGGCTCGCTGGCTGCACGGAGTACTGAGTGTGGGAGCCAAGGAATATCCTATGGAACTGAAGAACCAGACCTTGAGCAGCGGCAGTCAGACGTTGGGTATCAACGCCCGTCCTGTGCCTCAGGTTCGGTTGGCATTACCCGAATATTGGACTATTCCAGCCTTCGGTCGCTGGTTGCAGCTGAAGGGACATGTGGCCTTTGGTATGATGACCGACGACAACTGGCAGAAAGACTTCACCCAGCGTCGCACCAAGTATGCCGAGCATGTACTCTATCACAGCAAGGCTGGTTTCCTGCGTATCGGCAACGAGGATCGCTTCTGTTCCTGGAGCCTTGAGCTGGGGTTAGAGATGGCTGCTGAGTTTGGTGGCAATGTCTATAAGCGTGGAGCTGATGGCGAGATGGTGCAGATACCTACGGGCAATGGCTTTAAGGATTTCCTTCATGCCTTCATACCCAGTGGTGCTGATGCCACCGATGGCGCCTATGCCAATGTGGAGGGAAACCATCTGGGCAGCTGGATGATGCGTTTCAACTACAAGGCCGACACCTGGCATATCGGTGTTTATGCCGATCATTTCTTTGAGGACCACAGTCAGATGTTTTTCCTCGACTACGACGGTTATGGCGAGGGTGAGGAATGGCAGGACCGCAAGAAGAACAGATACTACCGTTACAAGTTGAAGGACATCATGCTCGGTGCCGAACTGAATCTTCCTTACGGCAGATGGCTTCGCAATGTGGTGTTCGAGTATCTCTATACCAAGTATCAGAGCGGACCTTTCAATCACGACCATACGATGAATATTCCCGACCACCTGGCAGGTATGGACGACTATTACAATCACGGCAACTATCCCGGCTGGCAACATTGGGGACAGGTGATGGGCAATCCGCTCTACCGTTCGCCCATCTATAATGAGAATGGCGACCTCTATGTGCACGACAACCGCTTCGTAGCCTTCCACCTTGGTTTCGATGGTCAGCCTACTTCCCGTCTGGGTTATCGCGTGCTGGCCACTTACCAGAAAGGCTGGGGAACCTATCAGGATCCATTCACCAAGCCCCATCACAATGTGAGCTTCCTTGCCGAGGCCAACTATCGCTTTGCTCATGGCTGGCATGCCAAGGGCGGTTATGCCATGGACTTCGGCAGCGATCAGATGTTGGGTCATAATGCAGGCTTCCAGCTCACTGTGGGCAAGTCGGGCATACTGGATTTAGGTAAAAAGAAGAAGTAACGAAAGGACAGAAATAACAGCATGACAAATATCAATCAAAAACAAAATATGAAGTCGAATACGAAACGACAGCATCCTGTTGCTGCTCTTGGACTGGCTGCAGCGGCAGGACTGCTGATGGCGTTGGGCTCACTCTCCTCGTGTACTCTCGAGTCGAGTGGCAATGGCGATCTTGATGGCTATTGGCATCTTGAGAGCATCGATACCTTGGCAACAGGCAAGACGGGCGATTATTCCAACCGTCGTTTCTTCTGGGGCATAGAGCACCGGCTCATCAGTGTGTCCGATATCGACCGCGAAGGAAGACTGGGTTATTATTTCCGCTTCGAGCAGACTGGCGACAGCCTTTTCTTGGGTCAGGCCTATAAGAACAACTGGCACCAGGACAATGGTGAGGATGGTGGTGATATTCCCGTCGACGATGTAGATCCTTTGCGCTATTATGGTGTCAACGAGTTGGAGGAGCATTTTGCCAAAGAGGCTCTTAGTGGAAGCAGAATGATACTTCGCTCCAAGACCCTTCGTCTGAAATTCAAGAAGTTCTAATCATTGAATTTCGCTGGTTCACAAAGTAAAAGTTTTTTTCAGCCTATGAAAGTTCTGTTCAGAGCCTTTGAAAGTTCTGTTCAGAGTCTTTGAATGTCCGTTCAGAGCCTTTGAATGTCCGTTCAAAGCCTTTGAATGTGCGTTCAAAGCCTTTGAATGTGCGTTCAAAGCCTTTGAACAGAGATTTAATGCCTTTTGAATAGAAATTTACAACAAGAGGAAAAACTATTTATAACTTACAGAAAACAATTCGACCGTACAGGTCGAAACTTTTTGTCGTATTCAAGTAATAACTCATTACTATTTTGGGGGAACAAAGTAGTCTTTTATCCCGAAAAAACAGAGTATACGCAAACAAAGAAAACGTTTGCGTTTCTTTTTTTTTGAAAAAAACATATTTTTGTTTGCCAATTATAAATAATGTATTATCTTTGCATTTAAAATAACTTTGCAAACTCGACTTAGCAAAACTGCAAGTCAAATAGGTCTGACAAAAGATACAAGAACAAGAATTACTGCATGAGCAATAAGATAAAACATTCCGGTGTAGTCGATGGCGTCGATGGCACAACAGTACGTGTGCGCATCCTCCAGTCATCGGCTTGTAGCGCTTGTAAGGTAGCCTCCCACTGTAATGCCTCCGAAACCAAGGAGAAGTTGGTGGAAGTTACCACATCAGATGCTTCTCAATACCATGTTGGCGACTCGGTCAGAGTTTTGGCCGATACCAGTGTAGGCTTCTGTGCCAGTTGGTATGGGTATCTTCTGCCTTTGGTCCTGATGGTTGTAGCCTTGGTGACAGTATTGAAGGTTTCGGGCTCAGAAGGTATGGCAGCCCTTTCTTCTTTGGGCATACTTATACCTTATTATATATGTCTGTATCTGCTTCGTGGCAAGCTGAAACGCAGACTCAGCTTCTCCATCGAGAAGTAAAACTCTATAGGTCAATGGAAAGTAATAATATTAATAACTAAAACAAATACAAAGATTATGAACTTTATTATGATTGCAGTCTTGGTGCTCGGTGCCATTGCGCTTATTGCCGCATTGGTTCTCTTCGTAGTTTCCAAGAAGTTTGCCGTCGATGAGGACCCTCGATTAGGTCAGGTGGGCGAGATTCTGCCTGGTGCCAATTGTGGTGGTTGCGGCTTTGCCGGATGTTCCGGTATGGCAGCAGCTTTGGTCAAGGGAGCTGATGCCGGCAGCATCGAAGGACTGATGTGTCCTGTAGGTGGTGCCGACGTGATGGGCAAGGTAGCCGATCTCTTGGGTATCGCTGTGGCCAACACCGATCCTAAGGTGGCAGTAGTGCGTTGTAATGGCTCTTGCGAGCATCGTCCTCGCATCGCCGAGTATGATGGTTTGCATACCTGTGCAGCTATGAACTCTTGTGGAGCAGGCGAGACAGGTTGCGGTTTTGGCTGTCTGGGCTGTGGCGACTGTGTGGCTGCCTGTCAGTTCGGTGCCATCTCTATCAATCCCGAGACAGGTCTTCCCGAGGTGGATGAGGAGAAGTGTACTGGCTGTGGTGCCTGTGCCAAGGCTTGTCCACGCCACATCATTGAGCTTCGCAAGAAGGGTCCTAAGGGTCGTCGTGTGTATGTTCAGTGTGTCAACCACGACAAGGGCGCAGTAGCCAAGAAGGCTTGTAGCGTTGCTTGCATCGGATGCGGTAAGTGCCAGAAAGTCTGCAAGTTTGATGCCATCACCATTGAGAACAATGTGGCTTATGTCGACTTCAACAAGTGTCGCATGTGTACCAAGTGTGTTGATGAGTGCCCAACGGGTGCTCTCGTGAAAGTTAATTTCCCTGTAAAGAAGGAGGAACAAGCATGAAATTGAGAACATTTAGAATAGGTGGAGTTCACCCAGAAGAGAATAAGATTACAGCCGAGATGGCTACTCAGGTGGCAGCCCTTCCTAAGCAGGCCATTTTCCCTCTTGGTCAGCACATCGGTGCTCCTGCAAAGCCTGTTGTTGCCAAGGGCGACAAGGTGAAGGTAGGTACTCTGCTTGCTGAGGCTGGTGGTTTTGTCAGTGCTCCTATCTACAGTTCTGTTTCGGGAACTGTGTTCAAGGTAGACCAGTCTATCGACGCTACTGGTTACCGCAAGCCTTGTATTATCATCAATGTAGAAGGCGACGAGTGGGAGGAGAGTATCGACCGTTCTGAAAAGTTGGAGACGATAGCATCTCATCCCGAGCTCACTCCCGAAGAGATCGTCAACCGCATCAAGGTGGCTGGTGTCACAGGTATGGGTGGTGCAGGTTTCCCAACCTTCATCAAGCTGTGTCCTCCTCCAGGTGCCAAGGCCGAGTGTGTCATCATCAATGGTGTGGAGTGCGAGCCATACATCACAGCCGACTACCGTCTTATGATGGAGCATGCCGATGAGATTCTTGTAGGTTTGAACCTCCTGATGAAGGCAGCCAAGGTAGAGAAGGGTTATATCGGTATCGAGGACAACAAGCCCGCAGCCATCCGACTCTTCGAGGAAAAGACAGCCGGCGATTCACGTATCGAGATTGTGCCTTTGGCAAAGAAATATCCTCAGGGAGGTGAGAAGCAGTTGGTTGATGCCGTTATCCGCCGTCAGGTTCCTGCTCCTCCAGCTATCCCTGTCAACGTTGGAGCAATCGTTCAGAACGTAGGTACTGCCTTTGCTGTATATCAGGCAGTTATGAAGAACAAGCCTTTGTTCGAGCGTTACACCACAGTTACTGGTAAGCAGGTTAAGAATCCTGGCAACTTCCTCGTTCGTATGGGTACACCTTTCTCTCAGATGATAGAGGCTTGTGGCGGTCTGCCCGAGGGCGACAACAAAGTTTTGGCAGGTGGTCCTATGATGGGTAAGGCTGTGATCAGCCTTGATGTTCCTGTCACCAAGGGCACCAACTCCATCACCGTCCTGACTGATGCCGACGCTCACCGCAAGAAGGCTGAGCCATGTATCCGTTGCGCCAAGTGTGTGGAGGCCTGTCCTATGGGCTTAGAGCCTTACTTGCTTGCCACACTGAGTGTGATGAAGGAGTATGAGCGTTTGGAGGCAGAAGAGGTAACCTCTTGTATCGCCTGCGGTTCATGCCAGTTTACCTGTCCTTCTCATCGTCCTATCCTCGACAACATCATCGGTGGTAAGGCAGCAGTGATGGGTATTATCCGTGCTCGCAACACAAAGAAGTAATATATCGTAAACTTCCCAACAGAAATAAAAATGAGTAAATTAATCGTTTCATTATCGCCACATGCCCATGGCAACGAGTCGGTGGAGAAGAACATGTACGGAGTCATCGTAGCTCTCGTGCCTGCCATCTTGGCCTCCTTCTATTTCTTCGGCCTGGGTTCGGCAGTAGTACTGCTTGTCTCTGTGGCTGCCTGCGTCTTCTTTGAGTGGGCTATCACAAAATATATTCTCAAGACCGAGACCAGTCTGCTCGATGGTTCTGCCATCATTACCGGTCTCTTGCTCGGCATGAACCTGCCCAGCAACCTTCCACTTTGGATCATCATCATCGGTGCCTTGTTTGCTATCGGTGTGGGTAAGATGAGTTTTGGTGGCTTGGGCAACAATCCTTTCAACCCCGCTTTGGTAGGTCGTTGCTTCCTGCTCGTCAGCTTCCCTGCACAGATGACCTCATGGCCTGTGGCTGGACAGCTGCTCAGCTATACCGATGCCACAACAGCTGCCACTCCTCTGGCTATCATGAAGACAGCCATCAAGACAGGCGACAGCTCTGTGCTTCAGCAGTTGCCCGACTCTCTGAGCCTTCTCTTTGGTGCTACAGGCGAGGGCTTCGGTGCCGGTACAACGGGTGAGGTTTGTGCCATTGCCCTCTTGCTCGGTTTGGCATACATGCTCTGGAAGAAGGTCATCACCTGGCACATTCCTGTAAGCATCATCGCTACCGTGTTTGTATTCAGCGGTTTGATGCACTTGGCCAACCCTGTATATGCCAATCCATTTGCAGTTATCCTCAGCGGTGGTTTGATGTTGGGTGCCATCTTCATGGCCACCGATTATGTCACATCACCAATGACCCACAAGGGAATGCTCATCTATGGTGTATGCATTGGTCTGCTGACAGTCATCATCCGCAACTGGGGTAGCTATCCAGAAGGTATGTCGTTCGCCATTCTCATCATGAATGCGTTCACACCTCTTATTAACACATACGTTAAACCCAAGCGCTTCGGTGAGAAGCCTGCAAAGAAATAAGGAGGATAGAGACATGCAGAAATTAGAATCATCATTGAAGAACATGGTTCTCGTATTGGTGGGTGTGGCACTCGTTGTAGGTGCAGTGCTCGCTTATGTGAACCATATCACATCAGGTCCTATCGCTCAGAAGGCCGAGCAGTCATTGGCAGCTGGTATCAAGAGCGTGATGGGAACCGACGACTTGCAGGTGGCTGCCCCAAAAGAGGTACCGCAGACTATAGACGGCAAGGAGGTTACCTTTATTGTTCATGCTTGTTCCGACAAGAGCGGCAACTCTCTCGGAGCAGCTGTAGAGAGCACCACAGGCGGCTTTGGTGGCGACCTGAAGGTACTGGTAGGTTTCGACAAAGAGGGCAAGATATTGGGTTACACCCTTCTTCAGCACTCAGAGACTCCAGGTCTTGGTGCCAAGGCCAGCACTTGGTTCCAGAAAGACGGCAAGGGCAGCATCATTGGCAAGACACCAAAGGATGGCAACCTGCACGTGAGCAAGGACGACAAGAGCGGCAATGCTGTTGATGCCATCACGGCATCTACCATTACCAGTCGTGCTTTCCTCAAGGCTATTAACCAGGCATACGCAGCCTATACCCAGCAGGGTACAGACGGTAAGAGCGGTGCCACAAAAGTAAAGAAAGGATAAGCCACTATGAGTAATATTAAGATTTTAATGAATGGTATTATCAAGGAGAACCCAACCTTCGTGTTGCTCCTTGGTATGTGTCCTACTTTGGCCACCACCACCAGCGCCATCAACGGTCTCTCCATGGGACTGGCTACTATGGCGGTGCTGATTTGTACCAACTTTGTGATTTCGTGTATCAAGAAGATCACTCCCGATATGGTTCGCATCCCTGTATTCATCGTAGTGATAGCAGCCTTCGTAACCATTCTGCAGATGTTTATGAGCGCCTATGCACCCGACAGCATCAACCAGGCATTGGGTATCTACATTCCACTGATTGTGGTTAACTGTATCATCCTGGGTCGTGCGGAGAGTTTTGCTGCCAAGAACTCGCCAGTGGCAAGTTTGTTCGACGGTATCGGTGTAGGTTTAGGTTTCACCCTCGGTCTCACCATTCTGGGTTGTGCACGCGAGATTCTCGGCTCAGGCAGCCTCTTCGGAGTAACTCTTTTGCCAGAGACCACCAACATTCTGGTGTTCATCTTGCCTCCAGGAGCCTTCCTCACCTTGGGTTACATCATTGCAATATTTAATAAGGTAAAGAAATAAGGAGGAGTAATATATGGAATATTTATTGATATTTATCTCTGCGATATTCGTCAACAATATTGTTTTGTCGCAGTTCCTCGGTATCTGCCCATTCCTGGGTGTATCGAAGAAGATTGATACCGCCATCGGTATGGGTGGTGCCATTGCCTTCGTCCTGACTTTGGCAACCATTATCACCTGGTGTGTTCAGAAGTACGTGCTCGATGCTTTCGGTTTGCAGTATCTTCAGACCCTTTCGTTCATCCTTGTCATAGCCGCTTTGGTACAGATGGTGGAGATTATCCTCAAGAAGGTTTCTCCCGCTCTCTATCAGGCATTGGGTATCTTCCTGCCTCTTATCACAACCAACTGTGCCGTGCTGGGTGTAGCCATCTTGGTTATCCAGAAGGACTACAATCTGCTTCAGAGTGTGGTTTACGCCTTCTCTACAGCTCTTGGTTTTGCCTTGGCGCTCATTGTCTTTGCCGGCATTCGCGAGCAGCAGGCTTTGGTTCGCATTCCTAAGGGCATGCAGGGTATCGCCATTGTCATGGTAACAGCAGCTCTCCTGAGTCTTGCCTTCATGGGTTTCTCGGGAGTTGACGGTGGCTTGAGAGTCTTGTTCGGTCTCGAGTAAAGCAACGGTTCCGAACTCAGCAAAAGTTGAGTTGATATATTACGTCCCGCAGTGTAGTCGTTAGGCTACTCTGTGGGGCTTTTTTTTGAGTATGCATTTTCCAAATAGCTTGCATGATATGGGTTATTTTAAAAGTCTATAGAAAATATTTTTCTCGCAGACATGTTTTGTCGCTGAGATTTTTTATTTTTGCAGTATTAATTGGAATGTCAAACAATAAAGATAAAAAATATGGATGTAAAAGAATTGTTAGATCAGTTTACACTCTTTGACCCGGCAAAAGGGCAAAGAGCAGATCTTCCTGCCGTGGAAGGCAATTATATCGTGGTGTTAAAGGCTGGCTGTAATATTCCTGACGTCTTGGGTAATTTCAAATATACAGAAATCTCTTTGCACGGAGTGGATTATCGTGTGTTGTCGAATGTTGCTTATCATCAATAAGATTTATGCAACCAATGGACAGTATGGGGACAGCTGTGTTTCCGTACATGAACTATTGAGTTATATTAATGACCATGTGGATGCTCCTATCTCAGAAAGAACTCTGCAAAGAGACATCAATGACATAGAAATGCTGTTTCATATAGAAATTTCCTTTGATAGGGCAACGAATAGTTATCGCATCAATGAGAGGTTTTCGAGCAGGGAGGATAGGCTTTCTGAAATGCTCCTTAACTTCGAATTGCTCAATGCCGTGGATGAAAGTCCTAACATGAGGTCGTATATTTTGCCAGAGCATCATCGGGCTGTCTTCAGCAAGTATATGCCTCAACTGATATATGCGGTGAGGAATCAGCATACCATCTCTTTCCAATATGTCCTTTATCGACATGGAGGTGAGGTGATAACGAAAGAGAATATCTTGCCTCATTATATCAAGGAATCTAACCAACTTTGGTATGTTTTGGCTTATGATGCAGATGGATATCAGCTAAAGGCATATGGCATTGATAGAATCCGCAATCTGGTGGTGCATGATACCCTGTTTGAACGAAACGTAGATATTGATGTGAATGGGATGTATCGTGATTGTTATGGTATTTGGAATGATGAGAGTTTGCCCGTAGAGGAGGTTATCTTGCAATATGATAATAGGGATGGCTATTTCTTGAAGGCAATGCCGCTGCATCATACTCAGAGGGTTTTAGTGGATGATGGTAAAGTGTTCAAGATTTCTGTGCATGTCAAGATTACCAACGACTTTGTGATGGCTTTGTTGTCTCGAAGCCGTTCTTTGGAAGTGATTGCGCCGATGCATCTCAGAAAACGAATGATGGATGTTTATAGGGAGGCTTTGGTAAGAAATTCTGTACCAAATGATATGTTTAATAATAATAATGTAGAATCGAATAAATAGTATTGTTGCCTATGGATTACTTTTATGTTGATATAGAAACGGAACTGGGGGAGATGTTGACCTATTATGTAGCTGCAACGGATGAGGCTCAAGCCGAGGATTTTGCTACTGCTGCATTCGAGAATGGGGAAATAGAATGTATGGGGATTCAAATCGTAAGCATTTATGCTCATAGGGCATAAATTTGAACATTCGGGTATTTTCCTGCCTCTTATCACAACCAACTGTGCCGTGCAGGAGGTATCGCCATTGTCATGGTAACAGCAGCTCTCCTGAGTCTTGCCTTCATGGGTTTCTCGGGTGTAGATGGTGGCTTGAGAGCCTTGTTCGTTCTCGAGTAAAGCAACGGTAAGTTCCGAACTCAGCGAAAGTATCAAAGATAATGATTATCTTTGCAGTTGTATTCTCCCGTAAAAAATTTGAAGGACAGGGCGGGTGATTTGTTTTTTAAAAGAACGGATATAGTTAGTTGTTAATATATGGAGGGTTGAATATGAATAAATTAACAAGAGAAGAGGCGCTTAGACGTTGGAAATCAGCCAAGGCAACAAAGAAAGCCATGGTTGACAAGATGCAGAAGATGCTTTATGAAGACTACAAATTGCGTACGGGCGAAGAACCTGTAAACTTTAAGGTAGTGTAAACAGAGCCGTGACACAGTTCTGTTTACACTACCATTGCCGATATTATCTTATGTATTTAATTTTTTTTTTTGATATCTTTAGCTCAGTGCCATCCATATATTCAATAGTGACACTTGTCATGACAAGTTTTTTAGCTGTCCAATTGTAAATGATGCAGCCCCAACAACCGCCACCTTTTCCAGGTCTAATAGGTCCAGTATCTTTCCCCCAGACCCTATATCAATCACCCAGGGTCTGGGGGATTTTTCTTTTACCAGATAAGCACGGAATTTGTCCGCTTAGGCATCTTTACTGATGTTTTGAAACCGTCTGGGCCGAAAGGCGTTTGCAGATGACAAAGAAATTGGCTATCTTTGTCATACATTCAATAAATGATAAAAAGCCTATGAAAAAGAAAATGACAAGCCTTTTGGCTTTGTTTTGCATGATGTTTTGTGCTGGTGCCTCAGCACAGAGTGCCTATCAGAAAGCCTACGACAAAGCTAAGTCGAAGTCGCTGGTGAATGCTCTTTCGTTCTCGTTGGAGAAGGATAAAGAGCGGCTGCGCAAAGCTGCCTACAAGTATCGTGAAGACATTCCGAAAGAGGTGCTCAAGATGGCAAAGAAAGACAATGCCATCCTGCATGGCACGTGGATACAGGGACAGACGAAGTCGTGGGACTTGTTTGGCAAGCCTTTGCCCATTCCTGAGGCTTATGTGCCCTTGTGCAGGTACAACGACTCCGTATTTGCCATACGCAATATGATGATGGAAACTCAGCCCATCCAATTGTATAATGTGAACAGGGGTGTGATAAATGTTCTTGCCTACAGTCTCGACGGAATCGTCTATCAGCCTTTTCTGAACAGTGCCCTGTCTAATATCAAAGAGTCTTTTGGTTATTCGAACGTTTTGGCTTCGCTCGACGACAAATATTTCTTTTCGGTTATCGATATCAATGCTTTGAACTCTCTGCAGGTTGCCGACCTTTGCCGTAAGGATAGCGCCAAAGCAGAAAGCATGGAGTATGCCGACTATATGGATCGGTGGAAGCATTATTATTACACGAGTAAGGTGTCGGACGACAGAGAACTGTATAAGGATAATGTGTGGGTGCAAGATGCCGAAAGGTATTATGCCTTGGGCGAATACCGTAAGGCTTTGCACTGTATCGAGCAGTTTATGACATTCGATATTGATGGTATGAACGACCGAAACGGAATGTTCGCTTATGAGCTGAAATATATGCAGCTGAAATGTTACAGGGAATTAAAGAAATACAATGATGTGCTCGCTGCTATGGACTATCTGAAGAGGGCCGACTATCTGGCCGACGGCATGTATTTTTCTCCTCAGTCGAAATCTATCGTCGTGTGTGCAGGTGTCTCGGAAGACGTAGAGACTAATTTTAAATCCAAGATGTTGACTTTGTGCAAGGAATGTCAGACTCTGCAGGAAGAGCGCGAACGCAACAATGCAATTTTTGCGGCAGCTCTCTTGGGTGCATTGGGCACCACGGTTTCCAACATCACTGGCAGCTGCAACCAGTCGTCTGGTGTGGCCTATTCGGGCGGTGGAGGTGCAGCCTCGTCGGCAAGTACGGCAGCGGCTGGCAGTTCTGCTTCTACCAAGACCGCTACCAGGTGTACTGCATGCAATGGCAAAGGCGTATGCCAGTCTTGCAAAAACCATCCAGGCAAAGCCACTTCCAGCTCCAAGGATCGTACTCCGTGTAAAGTCTGCGGTGGAAAAATCACCTGTCAATACTGTGGTGGCTCTGGATTCAAGAAACTCTGACCTCTCTGAATTCTCTTACTTCTGAACCTGCTAACCCTTCATTTTCCATATAAATGGGGATTGCACAGTGCAGAAAAACTACGTACCTTTGCACCCGAAAACAGAAAACAACGAAAAAAATAATACAAGAAAAAAAGTAAAGGTACATGTCACAAAGAATCATGATGGGCGTTGCCATGATATTGGCAGCAGCAACAGGCAAGGCAGAGAGTATTTCGGTGGATAGCAGTAAGGTGTACGACATAGACGAGGTGGTCGTCGTGTCGCAACCCAAGGAGGCTTTCCGCCTGCGTCAGCAACCACTAAGCAGCACTTCTTTCGGAAACTTCGAGATGAACAGGTTGGGAGCCCGCGACCTGCGCGAGCTGTCGTCGTATATCCCCAACTTCGTAATGCCCAACTATGGTAGCCGTCTCTCGTCGGCAGTCTATGTGAGAGGCATAGGCAGCCGTGTGAACAGTCCTGCCATCGGTGTGTATGTGGACGGAATACCCGTGATGAGCAAGTCGGCTTTCAATCTGCACACCTATCAGCTGAGTCGTGTGGACGTGCTGCGAGGTCCGCAGGGCACACTCTACGGACAGAATACCGAGGGCGGACTGGTGAGACTCTATTCGCGCAATGCCTTCGACTATCAGGGCACCGACGTGAGGATAGGCTATGGCAGCCGTCGTTACAGCAATCTTGAGGCTTCGCACTATCAGCGCTTAGGAGACGACGTAGCCCTGATGGTGGGTGGATTCTACAATGCGCAGACAGGCTTCTTCCGCAATACCACCACGGGCGAGAGGGCTGACGACTACCAGGAGGCTGGCGGAAAGCTGATGCTGACCGGCAGACTGCATTCGGGATGGAAGGTGAATGTGACGGCCGACTATCAGTATGTAGACCAGAGTGCCTTCCCTTATGGATCGCTCGACCTGAATACGGGCAAGGCAGAGCAGCCAGCATCGACCTTCCCAGGCAGCTATCGCCGCAACAATCTCATCACCGGACTCACGCTGAGCTACGATGCCAACACCTTCTCGCTGGCATCCACCACGAGCTATCAGTATCTGAAAGACCACATGTACATGGACCAGGACTATCTGGAGGCTGACTATATGCGCATGATGCAGGACCAGTTGCAGAACGCCATGACACAGGAGTTCTCGCTGAAGAGCCGCAAACCCGTAGGAGGTGTGTGGCACTGGGCTGCGGGAGCCTTCTTCTCGGCACAATGGCTGAAGACCAACGGCCCCGTGTTCTTCGACTCTGCCATGACCACTCCCATAGGCAATGCCATACAGCAGCAGATGTATGGCGCCATGTTGCAGGCTATGGCCCAGCGCATGATGCGTCCCGGCATGACCCAGGAACAGGCCCTCGCCCTGGCTGCACAGATGATAGAGAGGGCTGGAGGCGTGAGCATGAACGTGGAGATGGGAGCACCCGGAACCTACCATACACCCCAGTACAACATCGGCTTCTATCATGAGAGCAACATCGACATCACCCCACGACTGGTACTCACCCTCGGTGCCCGCTACGACTATATGCTCACCAAGATACACTATGAGAGCATGGCATACATGAAGATGAATGCCAACGTGATGGGCTCAAAGGCCACGAACACACTGCGCTCGATGCTCGACGGCAAGGCACACGATGGCTTCGAGCAACTGCTGCCCAAGCTGGGACTGAGCTACCGCTTAGGCTCAAAGGGCAGCAACGTGTATGCCACCCTGAGCAAAGGCTATCGCGCAGGAGGCTACAACATACAGATGTTCAGCGATATCCTGCAGACCGAACTCAACGCCAACCGCCAGCAGGCCATGAGAGGAAGCTACGACGTGCCCCATACACCGGAAGACTATGACAACGTGAACCACACCATCGCCTACAAGCCCGAGACCTCGTGGAACTATGAGGCGGGAACGCATCTCAACCTCATGGACGGCCAGTTGCATGTGGATGTGAGCACCTACTACATGAAGGTGAGAAACCAGCAGCTGTCGGTGATGGCGGGCAACTATGGTTTCGGACGCATGATGGTGAATGCCGGCAAGAGCCATACCTGCGGACTGGAGCTGTCGGCCAAGGGACAGGTCGTGGACGGACACTTGGACTGGATGCTGTCGTATGGTTATACCCGTGCCGTGTTCGACGAGTATGTGGACGGTGAGGGCGATAAGGCAGTGAGCTACGAGGACAAGTACGTGCCCTATGTGCCACAGCACACCCTGGCAGCCTCGGCCGACTATCGCTTCGACGTGGAAAAGCCTTGGCTGAGAAGCGTCACCCTCGGTGCCAACGTCAACGCACAGGGCAAGACCTACTGGGACAACGCCAACACCTATGCGCAGAAGTTCTATGCCGTGGCAGGCGCACATATCGATGCCGACATGGGTAAGGTGGTGGTGAGCCTGTGGGGACGCAACCTGAGCAATACCCGCTACAACACCTTCGCCGTGGACAATGCTGCCACAGGCACCAAGCAGTACTTTGCCCAGAGAGGCAATCCCATACAGTGTGGAGTGGATGTAAGAATGCATTTTTAGAAAAAAAGTGCAATAAGAAAGTAACATTTTATACATAAAAATTCCATAATCGCAAATTTTGTATTACCTTTGCACCGGAATTTTGATTCTTACATACATTAACATAAAATTTTATGGGAGGCATTTTCGGGACAATATCCAAGAAAAGCTGTGTCGCAGACCTGTTCTACGGCACCGATTACAATTCACATCTCGGCACACGTCGAGGCGGTTTGGCAACATTCAGCAAGGAGAAGGGATTCGTAAGGTCCATCCACAACCTGGAGAGTTCTTACTTCCGCACCAAGTTTGAGCCATCACTCGACAAGTTCGAAGGCAGCACATCGGGTATCGGAGTCATCAGCGATACTGATGCCCAGCCACTCATCATGAACTCGCATCTTGGCAGATTCGCCATCTGTACGGTGGCCAAGATTTTGAATATAGAGGAACTTACCAAGGACCTGCTCGACAAGAACATGCACTTCGCTGAAATGTCGTCGGGCAAGACCAACCCTACGGAGCTCATTGCCTTGCTCATTATTCAAGGCAAGAGCTTCAAAGAGGGTATCGAAAATGTATATCACCACATCAAGGGCTCATGCACCATGCTCATCCTGACCGAGGACGGCATTATCTGTGCACGCGACAGCTGGGGACGCACACCTATTATAATAGGTAAGAAGGAAGGCGCCTATGCGGCTTCGAGCGAGTCGACCTCGTTTCCTAATCTCGATTTCGAGGTGGAGTATAATGTAGGTCCGGGCGAGATCGTCAAGATCAAAGCCGACGGCATGGAGCAGATACGTCCTGCCAACAAGCGCATGCAGGTTTGCTCATTCCTTTGGGTGTACTATGGTTTCCCTACATCTACCTACGAGGGCAGAAACGTGGAGGAAGTGCGCTTCAAGAATGGTTTCAACATGGCTAAGACCGACGGAGTGGAGGTGGACTGCTGTAGCGGTATCCCCGACTCGGGCACAGGTATGGCGATGGGTTATGCTGCCGGCAAGCAAGTGCCTTACCAGCGTTGCATCGCCAAGTACACTCCCACCTGGCCACGTTCGTTCACACCTTCCAACCAGGCCATGCGCTCATTGGTGGCCAAGATGAAACTCATCCCCAACAAGGATATGCTGAAAGGCAAGCGAGTGCTGTTCTGCGACGATAGTATCGTGCGAGGCACCCAGTTGCGCGACAATGTGAAGGTGCTCTTCGAACAGGCAGGACTCAAGGAGTGCCACATGCGTATCGCCTGTCCTCCATTGGTTTACGGTTGTCCGTTCATCAACTTCACCTCCTCCAAGAGCGACATGGAGCTGATCACACGCCGCATCATCGAGAAGTTTGAGGGCGATGCGAATAAGAACCTTGACAAATATGCCACCACAGGCTCACCTGAATATGAGCGAATGGTGGCTGAGATAGCCCGACAGTTGGGATTGACCACATTGAAGTTCAATACCATCGAGCAGCTCATAGAGGCTATCGGACTGCCCAAGTGCCAGGTGTGCACCCATTGTTTTGATGGAAGCAGCAAGCACTCTCTCGAGCAGTTGGCCGACGAAGAGGAAGCTTAACAGAGCAAGAAAGAAGTGTCAGACAGAGCAAGAGAAAGAAGTCAGACAGAGCCCCAAGCGAAGGCTTGACAGGCTATGAAATATAAATCGGAGTCGGCTAAGCGAAGGCTTAACTGGCTCCGAATGTTTTTTTTACAGTGTGTCAGGCGAAGGCTTGGCAGGCTCTGAAGTGGGAGCTTAGTTGAGGAAACCCAGCAAAGCTCCTGCGGCTACGGCCGAACCGATGACACCCGCCACGTTAGGTCCCATGGCATGCATGAGCAGGAAGTTGTGTCGGTCGTATTCCAAACCCAGGTTGTTGGAGATACGGGCGCTCATAGGTACGGCGCTCACTCCAGCATTTCCTATCAGTGGGTTGATCTTCTTGCCCTTTGGCAAGAACACATTCATCAGTTTGACAAACAGTATTCCGCTGGCTGAGGCGATGATGAACGCCAAGGCTCCGAGGGCAAAGATCTTTACCGTGTTGAGGGTAAGGAACTCTGAGGCCTGGGTGGAGCAGCCTACGGTAAGTCCCAAGAGCATCACTATCACGTCGTTGAGGCTGCTGCCTGCAGTCTTGGCAAGGCGTGTGGTCTTGCCACTCTCTTTCAGCAGATTGCCAAAGAAGAGCATTCCCAACAGCGGCAGACCGCTGGGCACGATGAAGGTGGTGAGCAGCAAGCCGATGATGGGGAAGAGTATCTTCTCGGTCTGACTCACCTGTCGGGCTGGCTTCATCTTGATGACACGCTCGTTCTTCGTGGTGAGCAGTCGCATCAGCGGGGGCTGGATGACAGGTACCAGTGCCATATAGGAATAGGCGCACACGGCGATGGCTCCCATGAGGTTAGGACTGAGCTTGCTCGACAGGAAGATGGCTGTAGGGCCGTCGGCACCTCCGATGATGGCGATGCCTGCTGCCTGGTTGGGCTCGAAGCCTAAAGCCAAGGCTATCATGTAGGCTCCGAAGATGCCAAACTGGGCTGCGGCTCCGATGAGAATCAACTTCGGATTGGAAATCAATGCCGAGAAGTCGGTCATGGCTCCGATGCCGAGGAAGACGAGTGGGGGATACCAGCCTTGTCGCACACCCTGATAGAAGATGTTGAGCACCGAGTTGTCTTCGTAGAGACCTATCTCCAGTCCGGCATCGGTGCGGAAGGGAATGTTGCCCAGGATGATGCCGAGACCTATGGGCACCAGCAGCAACGGCTCGAAGTCTTTCTTGATGGCGAGCCAGATGCAGACGATTCCCACCAATATCATGATGAGGTTTCCTGCCGTGGCATTGGCAAAGCCTGTATAGGTCAGGAACTCCTGAAAATTCTGTATGATGAAATCCATAATAGTTGTTCGTTAAGTTGGGGTTTTATGTTGATGGATTATTGGCAAGAGCAATGCTCTCTGGGGTTAAGCAATCGTTACCAAGGTGTCGCCTTCCATGACAGCATCGCCCTTGTTGACATTGATGCTTGCGACGGTGCCCGAAGTCTCAGCCTCGATGTTGTTTTGCATCTTCATGGCTTCGAGAATCACTACGGTATCTCCTGCGCTCACCTTGTCGCCCACCTTTACTTTAATGTCGTTGATGGTGCCAGGCAGTGGAGCTACCACAGGCTTGCCACCAGCGCTTGCTGAGGCTTTCTTGCTGGCAGCAGCTTCGGCATTTGCAGAGGAGGCAGAACTGCCTGTTGGGTTAGTCTTGGCACTGTCGGCAGACGATACTCCGCCCTTGTCATCAGTAGCCTCATTCGCTATGCGGAACTTCTGCTTGCCAGCTTTGACAGGTTGCTTCATCTCCACTTCGAAGGGGATGCCGTTGACGGTTACATTGGCGATATTGCCTTCTATATCTTGTATCTCTACTTCGTAGTCTACGCCTTTTACTTTATATTGGTATTTTGCCATAGTTTTATTCTTTAATATTTTTATTTTGTATCAGTAAAGCTGTTGAATTTTTCACTCTTCGTTCTTTACCCTTCGTTCTTCACTTGTTATTGAATCTCGGTTCGTTCCATCTCGTCTGCTTGGGCTTAATGGTGATGATGCCCGGTTCGATGTCGTGCACATCCTCCAAGTATTCTTCGAGAGCCAGCGAGATGACAGCCATATAGATTTCCTTGTCGATGCCCTTGGTGGTTAGGCCTTCCTTCAGCATCACGTTGGTCTTATGACTGATCTCTGAGGTCAGCTCGATGGTCTTCTTGCCCGTCTTATATAATAAGGTGGCGTGTTTCTCTGTGGCACGTGCGATGCGCTGCTTGTGCTTCATATAGGCACCGAAGAGCCAGAAGAAGACGAAGAGCAGGGCCAGACAGGAGAAGACAATGCCCATGGAAAGGGCTGCAATGCCGAAGCCATGAGGGTCTGTCGTCTTGAGAATCTGTGGCTTGCTGAGTCCTGTGTCTTGTGGAAGATAGCCCGGAGTGACATCCTTGGCTGCGCAAACCTTCCAGCTGCTGAGGTCTTTACTGAGGGCATATGACTGGTCGGCTGCCATCCAGGGAATGCTGACAGAGTCTATCAGGTCGACAGCATTGCCGTCGTAAAGAGCTATCCAGTTGTTCTTCTCGTGGAAAGCATCCGCAATTTCCTTGAGAGGCACCAGTCCGAGTTTCAAATGGAAAGGACCATTGCCCTCGCTCAGCCATCTGAAGTGTCCCTTGCCCTTTGGAAAACAGTCGGGACACGTCTTCTCTGAATCTTCCTGCCAGAGGTATCGGTCGTAGATGATCACGCTTTTCTTGCCAGCAAGGGTTGTGCGCGGCTCATTGTTGGGTAGGGGAGACATGAGTTTGCGACGTTCCTCGGGCGACATGTTCTTGTCGAGCACACGTCGGTCGGTGGTAAGGAACATGCCACGGATATTATAAGTCGTAAACGAGGTGTTCGACAGTTCCACCCATGCTTTGTGGGCACCATACTCGTCGACGATACTGGCTTGGTTGTTGGGCATCAACTCCGTTATGCGGATGCTTTTAGCTCCTTGTGCCCAAGTGGACAAGGTGGCAGTGACCAACAGGCTTAATAGGATTCCAAATTTCTTCATAGGCTTTCTCTCTTTTTGAAGGTTGGTGTATCAATAGGTATTCTTACAGCCTCAAAGTTACAAAGATTTTTGGAATAAGCAACAAAAGAGGTGCACATTTTTTCTTAAATGTGCACCTCTTTTATAATTTATAAATTTTCGTTTATAAAAATTCAAATATAGTAAGTGAACTTTCTGCTGTCGGAGAGTCTTTGCTTAGCAAATGATTCGCTATGCTCCGCAGAAGAAAAGTACCACTATCTGGGCTGAGAAGATTCTGAGGAACATACTCAGCGGATAAACGGTAGAGTAACCCACGGCAGGAGCCTCCTTAGAGCAGGAAGCGTTGGCATAAGCCAGGGCTGGTGGGTCGGTATAGGTTCCGGCTATCATACCCATGATGGTGAAGTAGTTGAACTTGTACTTCAGTCGGGCTATGGTGCCCACGATAAGGATAGGAATGATGGTGATAAGGAAACCTGTGTACACATACTTGATACCGTCGCCCTGTACCACAGTGTCCCAGAAACCGGCACCAGCCTTGATGCCCACACTCGCAAGAAACAGCACAAGACCTATCTCTCGCAGCATCATGTTGGCAGAGGTGGTGGTATAGGTAACCAGTTTGAAGTGATAACCGAAACGGCCAATGAGGATGGCGATGATCAGCGGACCGCCAGCAATACCCAACTTCAGCGGAACAGGCATTCCTGGAACAGCGAAAGGCAGACTGCCGAAGATGATACCAATCATGATACCTACGAAGATGGTGGCGATGTTAGGCGCATCGAGTCGCTTCACAGAGTTACCCATCATTTCAGCCACACGGTTTACATTCTCCTCGGGACCTACAACGAGAATCTTGTCGCCCACGTGGAAGTGGTGGTTGCGACCGGCAAAGATGTCCATTCCCTGGCGTGAGATACGGGTGACGTTGACGCCATACACACTCGAGAAGTGCATCTTGCCCAGAGTCTTACCGTTCATCTCAGGACGTGTAACGACAATGCGGCGCGACACGAAGTGCTGAACCTCATCTTTCTCGCGATCCCATTCGGCCTCTATCTCAGGACCGATGAAGGCCTTGATGGCTTCGGCGTCAGCCTCGGCGCATACAACGAGCAGTTCGTCGCCCACCTCGAAGGTAGTCTGGCTGTTAGGAATGCTCACCTCGCCATTGTGGAGCAGTCGTGAGCATACGATGTCGCGGTTCAGGAACTCGGAAACCTGTCGGAGAGTGCGTTCTGCGATATAGGTATTCTCCACACGAAGGTGCATGTTGTGCGCCTTGGCATGTGGGTTGGCTGCGTCTTCTTCGTTTAGTTTCTCCTCCTCATCCGCGGTGTTCACCTTGCAGATGTACTTGATGAGAATGGTGGCACCGATGATGCCTACCACACCGAGTGGATAAGCGCAGGCATAACCGTTGGCAATGCTTGGGGCACCATTGGGGAAGACGCTGAGCAGCGCCTCGTTGGCGGCACCCAGACCTGGCGTATTGGTGACGGCTCCATAGAGTGTACCCACCATCATTGGCAAGTTGTTGGGGTTGCTGGTGTCGAAGAAGAGATAATAGCATGCGAACATCACACAGACATTGAGGAATATCGCAGCCGTCGACAACAGGTTGAGCGTCACACCGCCTTTCTTGAAGCTTTCGAAGAAGCCCGGACCTACCTGCAAACCGATCATAAAGACAAAGAGAATGAGTCCGAAGTCTTGTATGAAGGTCAGAATGTCCTTGGGAGCAGTGAAGCCTACATGTCCTGCCAGAATGCCGGCAAAGAGCACGAAGGTAACGCCAAGTGAAATGCCACCAATCTTAATCTTGCCCAGATACACGCCCACTGCTATGACAATGGCATAGAGCAGGGCGATGTGAGCCACCGATTCGGTGTTCGTAAAAAGGTTGATAATCCAATCCATTGATCTGTCTTCTAAATGAAAATATGTTTATTTTAGGATTTTTAGTTGGGGTGAATAAAAATGGAAAAATCGGGGACACGTATAAAGGGTGTCCCCGACTTGAAAGTGTTTGATATATTGTAACCTATTGAATCCAATAAATCAATACTTCGTCACAACAAAACAAGATAGATATTTCTTTGTTCATCCATCAAGAATTGTATGTGTACGAATCTCCATTCTGATGAATTACTTCTCGATAGCAGCTACGCCTGGCAATACCTTGCCCTCGATAGCCTCGAGCAGAGCGCCACCACCTGTAGAGATGTAAGAAACCTGGTCAGCCAAACCGAACTTGTTGATACAAGCTACAGAGTCACCACCACCGATGAGTGAGAATGCACCTTCCTTAGTAGCCTCAGCGATTGCGTCAGCGATAGCCTTAGAACCACCAGCGAAGTTGTCGAACTCGAATACACCTGCAGGACCGTTCCAGAGGATAGTCTTAGCACCCTTGATAGCTGCAGCGAAAGCCTTGCGAGTCTCAGGACCTGCGTCCATACCCTCCCAACCGTCAGGGATGTTGTTAGATGGGCAAACCTGTGTATTGCAGTCGTTCTTGAAGTCGTCACCGCAGATAGAGTCTGTGCCGAGTACGAGGTTTACACCGTTCTCCTTAGCCTTCTTGATTACGTCGAGAGCTACATCGAGCTTGTCATCCTCGCAGATAGACATACCGATCTTGCCGCCGAGAGCCTTAGAGAATGTATAAGTCATACCACCGCAGAGAATCAGGTTGTCAACCTTAGTCAACAGGTTCTCGATGATACCGATCTTAGTAGAAACCTTAGAACCACCCATGATAGCTGTGAATGGGCGCTTGATGTTGCCGAGAACTGCGTCAACAGCCTTTACCTCTTTCTCCATCAGGAAACCGAGCATCTTGTGATCCTTGTCGAAAGAATCTGCGATGACAGCTGTAGAAGCGTGCTTGCGGTGAGCTGTACCGAATGCGTCCATTACATATACGTCAGCGTAAGAAGCCAACTTAGCAGCGAACTTCTTCTGACGCTCCTTCATCTCAGCCTTAGCAGCGTCGAACTCAGGAGTACCCTTCTCTACGCCTACTGGCTTGCCTTCCTCTTCAGGATAGAAACGAAGGTTCTCGAGCAAGAGAGCCTCACCTGGCTTCAAGGCAGCAGCCTCAGCATCAGCGTTACCGCAGTCCTTAGCGAACTTAACCTCTACACCGAGAGCGTCAGATACGTTCTTTACAATCTGAGAGAGAGAAAGCTCTGGCTTAACCTTGCCCTTTGGCTTACCCATGTGGCTCATCATGATGAGCGCACCGCCGTCTGCAAGTACCTTCTTCAATGTAGGAAGGGCACCGCGGATACGAGTGTCGTCTGTTACATTACCATTTTCATCCAATGGCACGTTGAAATCAACGCGTACGATTGCCTTGTGACCGGCAAAGTTAAAATCTTCGATTTTCATTTTACCTAACGTTTTTATTATTAGTTATTTAATTTCTCTCTATATTATGAATAGAATGTTCTTTGTTGTAATCTGTCTCGTTCGTTCTGTCAGTTTATTGTTCTCCATGACAATGATGAACAGGACTTGTGTTTTAGACTTTGTGCCAACTGTCGTGGGTGTTGCCTTTTAGGCGTTTTACTCATGTGAAGTCGACTCTGCTGAAACTGTAGGCAAAGGTATGAAAAATAACTGAATGTTGCAAATTTTGGTGTTCTTTTAAGGATTTTTTTTATCAAAGAGGCTGGTAATGTAATATCGGCTTTGCAAAATGTAACCTTTTGATGTGAAAGTGTGGCGAATATTTGGCGAAAGTGAAAAAATAATGTACCTTTGTCCTTGATTTTAATACTCATCAGAATATGGCAAAAGACAAGATAGCTTATGTTTGCAGCAACTGTGGTCAGGAGTCGTCGAAATGGATAGGCAAGTGCCCGAGTTGTGGACAATGGAATACGTTCAAGGAGATTCGTATAGCCAATGATACGGGCTCCCAGGCTGCCCGCAACGCTGGCATGAGCATGCGGCATGGAGGTGCTGCCACGATGTTTGGCGGCAATCACAGCGATGGGGGAGCAAGGCCTGTACGTCTGCGCGATATTTCTGCTCATGATGAGCCGCGCATTGATATGCACGATGGTGAGCTGAACCGTGTGCTGGGTGGAGGACTGGTTCCTGGCAGTATCACGCTCCTGGGCGGTGAGCCGGGCATCGGAAAGAGTACACTCACACTTCAGACCATTCTTCATCTGCCCGACATGAAAGTGATGTATGTGAGCGGCGAGGAGAGTGCCCATCAGATTAAACTGCGTGCTGACCGACTGGCTTCTGCATCGGTGGGCGATGAGAGTGCTGATGGCAGGGCCTCGCTCGACAATGTGTCTATTCTTTGCGAGACATCGTTGGAGAAAATCTTCACGCATATACAGGAACAGGCTCCCGGACTGGTGGTAATAGACTCCATACAGACGATTGCCACCGACGAGGTGGAGAGCTCGCCAGGCAGTATCTCACAGGTGCGTGAGTGCGCAGCTGCCTTGTTGAGGTTTGCCAAGACCAGCGGCATTCCTGTCATCCTTATCGGACATATAAATAAGGAGGGAACCTTGGCCGGACCGAAGATTCTGGAACATATTGTCGACACGGTGGTTCAGTTTGAGGGCGACCAGCATTATATGTATCGCATCCTGCGAAGTATCAAAAACCGATTCGGAAGTACCTCAGAGTTAGGTATCTACGAGATGCAGCAGGGTGGACTCCGACAGGTGAGCAATCCTTCGGAGCTCTTGCTTACCGACGATCATGACGGTTTGTCGGGAGTGGCAATCAGCAGTGCCATCGAGGGCGTCCGTCCTTTCCTGGTCGAGACACAGGCGCTTGTATCTACCGCAGCCTATGGCACACCACAGCGCTCGGCTACGGGCTTCGACCAGCGTCGGCTCAACATGCTCTTGGCTGTGCTCGAGAAGAGGGTAGGCTTCAAACTGATGCAGAAGGACGTGTTCCTGAACATAGCAGGCGGACTGCGTGTCACAGACCTGGCGATGGATCTCAGTGTGATAGCCGCCGTATTGAGCAGTAATGTGGACACGCCTATCGAGGCTGGCTGGTGTATGGCTGGCGAAGTAGGTTTGAGTGGTGAGGTTCGTCCGGTGAGCCGCATCGAGCAGCGCATCGCCGAAGCCGAGAAGTTGGGCTTTCATGACATCATCATTCCCCGTTACAACTATCATTCGCTCGACAGGTCGAAGTACAGCATCACCATCCATCCTGTGAGGAAGGTGGAAGAGGCGCTCCGCTGTCTGTTCGGATAAGTGTGCACGCAGATTTTGCTAATATTGGATTGCAATATGATTTTTTATAAATAATAAATTCAAATACAAAATGAAGGATTCTGTAATCATTGTGAGCGGCGGTATGGACAGTATCACGCTGCTCTACGATAAAAAAGACGAGATAGCCTTGGGTATCAGTTTCAACTATGGCAGCAACCATAACGAGCGTGAGATTCCTTATGCCAAGATGCACTGTGAGCGTTTGGGCATCAAGCACATCACCATCGACTTGGGTTTCATGCATCAGTATTTCAAAAGCTCGCTCTTAGAAGGCGCCGATGCTATTCCAGAAGGACATTATGCCGACGAGAACATGAAGTCGACGGTGGTGCCTTTCCGCAACGGCATCATGCTGAGCATTGCCATCGGCATAGCTGAGAGCAACAACCTGAAGAAGGTGTTGATAGCCAATCATGGAGGCGATCACACTATTTATCCCGACTGCCGTCCGGAGTTTATCTCTGCCATCGACCAAGCTGCCCAGGCAGGAACCTTTGTCGATGTGCACGTGTCAGCTCCTTATACCAACATCACCAAGGCGGACATTGCCCGTATAGGCAAGCGATTGGGAATAGACTACACTGAGACCTGGAGTTGCTATAAGGGTGGCGAGAAGCATTGCGGAAAGTGCGGTACGTGTGTAGAGCGCAAGGAGGCTCTTGCCGAAGCCGGCATCGAGGATAAGACCGAGTATCTGGAATAAAAAAATGAAGTTAGCTTCCATGACGAGTGAAGCTAACTTCCTTTTGTTTTTATATCCTTTTGTTTTTATATCCCTTTTTGTTTGTCTTGCCTTTTATGCAGAGTGAGGATAGAGAGATTTTATCAGTCTTTCGATACAGCCTGCAGGCGTGCGATGTATTTGCCCAGGATGTCGAACTCGATGTTGACAATGGTTCCCACTTCTATGTTGCAGAAGTTGGTGTGGTCGTGAGTATAGGGAATGATAGCCACGGTGAAGGTGTTGTCGGTAGGCTCACAGACAGTGAGCGACACACCATTGACAGTGACCGAACCCTTGTCGACAGTGAAGTAGCCCTTGCGAGCCATCTCGCGGTCGAGTCTGTATTCGAAAGTATAGTAGGTGGACCCATCAGCATCACGTTTATTAATACAGGTGGCAGTCTGGTCTACGTGTCCCTGTACGATGTGTCCGTCGAGCCTGCCGTTGAGCATCATAGAACGTTCCACATTCACCTTGTCTCCCTCTTTCAGCAGTCCGAGGTTGGAACGGTCGAGTGTTTCCTTCATGGCAGTAACTGTATAGGTGTTGCCTTCTAAAGCCACGACCGTGAGGCATACTCCATTGTGCGCCACACTCTGGTCGATACTCAATTCGCCAGCAAACGGGCATTCCAGTGTAAGGTCGATATTCTCCTTGTCCCTTTTCACAGCCACGACAGTAGCCATGTTTTCTATGATTCCGCTAAACATGATGTGATATTCGTATGAATTTAAAATGTTGATGAATGTTTTCTATGATGTAGAATATTGTTCAAAGAATGATGAGAGTATTCAATGACAAAGTTCTAAGAATAAAAAGGAAAGGGTCGCCCGATGATGTGATGAAACTCCGAACTTAGCAATAAGTTTGAGAGCCCCCCGCTTTTGTAATCCACCGGCTTTGCAGCTTCACCGAACGAAGTCCAGCTTATTGTGGCCCGCCATAGGCAAGAGAAGTCTTCTCGGTTTCATAATTTGTAATGTGATGAGTATCCCAATCTAACCGAAACGACCCTTATGTATTTGCAAAGATACTGCTTTCTTCTGATGCAGCCAAATTTTTTGGCATTTTTTTACAGCATTCTTTCTGCTTGTTCTTCTTTTTTTTACAGCATTCCCTTCGATGAAGGCAGTTCGAAGTGATAGATATCTCGCTTCACTGCCATCTTGAGTGATCGTGCGAGTGCCTTGAAGATACCTTCTATCTTGTGGTGTTCGTTCTCGCCTTCTGCCTTGATGTTGAGGTTCATCTTGGCAGCATCGCTCAGACTCTTGAAGAAGTGCTTGAACATCTCGGTGGGCATTTCGCCTACTTTCTCGCGATGGAACTCAGCGTCCCAAACGAGCCAGGGGCGTCCACCAAAGTCGAGAGCCACCTGGCACAGGCAGTCGTCCATAGGCAGGCTGTAGCCATATCTCTCGATGCCTCTCTTGTTGCCCAATGCCTGAAGCAGACATTCGCCCAGTGCGATGCCTGTATCTTCGATTGTGTGGTGCTCATCCACGTAGAGGTCACCCTTGGTGTGGATGGTGAGGTCCATCATTCCGTGCTTTCCTATCTGCTCCAACATGTGGTCGAAGAAGCCCAGTCCTGTGGAGATGTCGCAGTGGCCCGAACCGTCGAGGTTCACCTTTATATATATGTCAGTCTCCTTGGTGGTGCGTTTTACCTCGGCGATGCGGTCGCCGGCAAAGAGAATTTCGGCTATTTTGTCCCAGTCCATGCCATCTTTGCCCAGTATTAGACTTTTGCATCCCAGGTTCTCGGCCAACTGAGCGTCGGTTTCACGGTCGCCGATGACATAGCTGTTGGCCAAGTCGTATTCTGGATTGTCAATATAGTGGGTCAGCATGCCGGTGCCAGGCTTTCTCATGGGCGAGTTGTCCTCGGGAAAATGGCGGTCTATCAGCTGCTCCTCGAAGTGGATTCCCTCACTTTCCAGTGTCTGGATGATGAAGTTGTGCACAGGCCAGAAAGTGTTTTCCGGGAAGGAGTCGGTGCCTAAGCCGTCCTGGTTGCTCACCATGACGAGCTGATAGTCTGTGTGTTGGGCAATGAAACTGAGGTTTCTCATCACGCCCTTGGTGAAGACAAGCTTCTCGAAGCTGTCAATCTGTTCATCTTCCGGCTCCTGAATCAAGGTTCCGTCGCGGTCGATGAATAGCAGTCTGGTTTGTTTCATGTCTATGTCTTTTTTATGTTGAATGATTTTTAGCATTTAGCATTTAGCATTTCAGTTTTCTTCATTTCGTCGTTCTCTATACTGCCATAGAGATAGATGTACGAGATAAACAACCAGTGCAGGATGTATGCGAAGACGAACAGCAGGAGAGCTGTCACGACGATGAAGAGGAAGGTGAAATAGGAGGGCGTTCCTATCGGGTCGCCTTCGAGAGTGCCCATCTGTGCCGATATCTGTGCGCCTATCAGGATGGCGAGAGGAATGTAGATCAGGATACCTGCCACCAGGATGACAAGACAGCCCAGGAAACCCATCTTGAAGATGGAACCCATGTGGCGGAATCCGCACTTGAATGATTTCCAGGGGCGTAATTTCTCACCCTTTTCCTGCAACATGTATTTGGGAGTGAGATAGGCGAAAGGCAGACTCACCGCCATGCAGAGGGCGGTGGCAGCGACGATGGCGAGTGCAAAGAGCACGATGATGAGGAGCGAGGGCGAGCCTGCTGCCGAATCTGCCGTAGCAGCCGAGCCTGAGGCTGTGAGAAATGCCGTAAGGTAAAAGCAAGTTAGGGCAAACGTTGCGGCGAATGTGACGACGAAACTGACGACAGCCGAAGCGAGATAAATCGTAGTAAACCGCTTCATCATTCTGCCAAAAGGCTTGTCGGTCAGCCAGCGCCATGCTGCTGCTCCCATGAGGAAAGCCGCCACGATGACACCCAAGTAAACGACCGTCTGCAGGCAGAACGACAGCATCATGTTTTCCTCGCCCCAGTCGTGAAGCATCTTGTTGGGTGTGCGCAGGTAAACCATGAATGCCACCATGAATGCATAGATCATAAAAGCCCACCATGTACTTTTCAGCAGGTTCTTCACATTGCCAGTCATCAGACTGTAAGCTTCTTTCATGCAGGCAGTTACACTGCGATGCTTTATCAAATCATTTATCTTCATAGTTTCATTGAATGCTTAGTGTTTAATGTTTAATGTTTAGTGTTTAATTGTGGGATAACAACCTTTCTGCACATTAAACACTAAACATTAGTTTCATCTCCTTCCTTGTCTTCTGAATTCCGAGCAGGTGATGGCCGTGGCTATTGCTACGTTCAGACTGTCGGCAGTAGGTCTTTCTGGAGGGAAGTTGGGGATGAGCAGCCTGCGGTTCACCCTCTGGGTGAGTTCGGGCGAGATGCCTTTTCCCTCGTTTCCCATGACGATGAATCCACGGTTGTCGAGCTGTTGTGCATAGATGTCCTCACCGTCGAGCAGGGTACCGTAGACAGGCACGTCGGCAGGCAGCGAGGCGAACAGCGCCATCAGGTCGCCATACAGGACCTTCACTCTGGCGATGCTTCCCATCGTGGCTTGCACCACCTTGGGATTATACACATCGGCAGTTTCGGGCGAACAGTAAATGTTCTCTATGCCAAACCAGTCGGCTATGCGGATGATGGTTCCCAGGTTGCCCGGGTCCTGCACTCCGTCGAGGGCGAGGTTCAGACAGTTGAAGTCGACGTTGGCAGAAGCGAAGTCTCTGTTGTCCCTTTGGTCAAAGACGGCGAGCACCTGTTGCGGATGCTGTAGGAAGCTCACCTTTCTGAGTTCCTCCTCGCTTACCGTGACCACTTCCGTCCTTGGGTCAATGCTTTTGTCTTTGAGCCATTCTTCGGTAGCCACAATAAGCGATGCAGGCTGCAGTACTAAGAGGTCGTCCACCACCTTGTGTCCTTCAGCCACGAACTTACCTTCCTTGTTGCGGTTTTTCTTCAGTTCGAGCGACTTGATATATTTTATCTTGTTCTTGCTGATCATCGTTGTATTTCTTTCTCCTGAATTTTTGGGAGTTTTTTCTTTTTATCCTTTGGGCCGCATGGTGATTTTTTCAAAGGCGAATCTCAGCCCTCTCTCACCATAGCTCACCTTTCCACAAAGGCAGAATCCCATAGACGAGAGCAGGCTCACCATGGGCAGGTTGTCGTAGTTGGTGTCCACCTTGATGCTGGGCACGTGCTCCACTTCGCACAGGCTGCACACCTTGTTGATGAAAATGCGTGCGTATCCCTCTCTCTGCAGTTTGGGCAGGGTTGCGAACCGGTGTATGACGTAATAGTTGCTGTTGGTGAGCCATTTTCCTTCGAGAAACTCGTAGGCAGGTTCTCCGTTCAGCACCACCGCTCCGTAAACGGCTATCTGGTCGTTCACGGTGAGCACATAGGCATTGCCGTTGTTGATGTCTGCCAGGATGTCCTTGTAGGCAGGATATTGCTCTGTCCACTGGTGACGTCCCGACTTGATCATCTGTTCTCTGGCTTCGTTGATGACCGTCCAGCAACCGTCAAAGTCTTTCATGAAAGCTGGTCTAAAATCAATCTTCATGCTGTTTCTTTTTGTTGCGTATTATGTTGTGTTTAACTTCCGAACTTGCTGAAGTTCAGTTGCGTATTTATGTAATTTTTCTGCTGTGTGTCGACTTAATCCACGAGGCATTTGTCCAATTCCTTGCAGATGGCCTCTTTCTGCAGATGCTGACCGATGAATACGATCTTGATCATTCTGTCGCCCACCTTGTCGTCCCATTCCTTTCTGAGCTGTTCCTCACGTGCCAGCAGCTCGTCGAGTTGGTCTTTAGGCATGGTGGCTATCCATTGTCCAGCCTGCTTCACGGTCTTCTGTTTTCCAGCCTGTTCGAACACGTAGCACATGTCTCTCTCGTCGGCAAAGTAGCAGATTCCCTTGGCTCTTACCACGTCGCGTGGCCATTTGCGTGCCACGAAGTCGTCGAAGAGTCCCAGGTCGAAAGGCTTGCGGCTGTAGTACACGAAGGTGCCGATGCCGTATTCCTCAGCCTCTCCCTCATCGTCGTGGTGATGATGATGATGGTCGTGATCGTGATGATGATGATAATCGTGTTCATCATGCTCATGCTCATCGTCGTGGTCGTGATGATGATGCTCGTGCTCATCGTCGTCATCGTCATCATCATGATCGTCGTGATCGTGATAATCTTCGTTGCGTTCTGCCTCAATCTCCTGGATCCATCCAGCCGATGTGGCCACGGTTTCCCAGTCAAACTTACGTGTGTTGACAATCTTGTCGAGGTCTACGTCGCCGTAGTTGCACTCGAAGATTTCAGCCTTTGGCTGTATGGCTTTGATGATGTGCTTCAGTTTGTCGAGGTCTTTGGGTTCCACCTCAGCAGCCTTGTTGAGCAGGATGATGTTGCAGAACTCTATCTGCTGGATGACGAGCGACGCCAGATCTTCCTCGTCGATGTTGTCCTTCATCAGGTCGTCGCCGCCTGCAAACTCGTCTTTCATTCTCAGAGCATCCACAACGGTAACGATGCTGTCGAGTCTCAGCACTCCGTTCTTGACGTATTGTGGTCCGAGTGTAGGAATCGAGCAGATGGTCTGTGCAATAGGCGCAGGCTCGCAGATGCCGCTTGCCTCAATGACGATGTAGTCGAACTTCTGCATGTCGACGATTTCCTTGAGCTGTTCCACGAGGTCCATCTTCAGCGTACAGCAGATGCATCCGTTTTGCAGAGCCACGAGCGAGTCGTCTTTCTTTCCTACCACGCCTCCTTGTTCTATGAGGGCAGCATCGATGTTCACCTCGCCGATATCGTTGACGATGACTGCAAACTTGATGCCTTTCTGGTTAGCCAAAATCTTGTTGAGTAGTGTTGTCTTTCCACTGCCTAAATAGCCTGTAAGCAACAGAACTGGAATTTCTTTTCTACTGTTCATAGTTTTATTTATTTTACTCGAGTTTTACTTTCTGTAGTTGTCGAGTCCCTTATTCAGGAACTCAAGATATGCGTTGACGTCTTCCTTGAAGCTGAAAGCTGCGGTGAGCGGATTGCCGTCGTTGTCGACAGCCACGTAGAAGGGCTGAGCGTTGGCACCAAACTTGCTTGCCTGCAGATAGCTCCACTTGTCGCCGATGGTTCGCAGGGTGCGCTTCTCGCCGTTGAAAGGCACTTCCATAGGCTGTGGCAAAGGTGTCTTGTCGTCCACATAGAGCGAGATGAGCACGTAGTCTTTGGTCAGTTTGTCAGCCACGTTGGCGTCGGTCCATACCGAAGCTTCCATCTTGCGGCAGTTCACGCAGCCGAATCCTGTGAAGTCTATCAGCACGGGTTTGCCCTGAGCCTTGGCAGCAGCCATTCCCATCTCGTAGTCCTTGTAGGCAGGCTCTACGGTCTTAGTGTTCAGATTGAAGTCCTGTGTGTTGATAGGAGGAGCGAAGGCACTTACCGCCTTGCAGGGAGCGCCCCAAAGTCCTGGAATCATATACACGGCGAAGGCCAGCGAGCACAGACCCAGCATGATGCAGGGCACGGGCATAGGCTTGTCTATCTCGCCTCCGATGGCGTCCACCTGGAACTTCAACTTACCGATGAGGTAGAGACCCAGGGCGCCGAAGATGACTATCCAGAGCGACAGGAACACCTCGCGGTCCAAGATGTGCCAGCCGTAAGCCAGGTCGGCTACAGAGAGGAACTTCAGCGAGAACGCCAGTTCTATGAATCCCAGTACGATCTTGATGGTTTCCATCCATGAGCCAGACTTGGGAGCCGACTTAAGCCATGATGGGAAGAGTGCGAAGAGTGTGAAGGGCAGGGCGAGTGCCAGGGCGAATCCCAGCATGCCCACGGTAGGAGCCAGCCAGTCGCCCGATGTCACCGTCTGAACCAACAGCAGTCCGATGATAGGTGCAGTGCACGAGAAAGACACCAGTACGAGTGTAAAGGCCATGAGGAAGATGGATATCAGTCCAGTGGTGCTCGATGCCTTGTTGTCTACGGCGTTGCCCCAGCGGTCGGGCAGTTTGATTTCAAACCATCCGAAGAATGAGAAGGCGAACACAGCCAAGAGTACGAAGAGAATGATGTTGAATACGGCACTTGTAGACAGGGCGTTGAGTGTGCTTGGACCTGCGATGGCTGTGACGGCGAGACCCAGAGTAAGATAGATAACCACGATGCTGAGTCCGTAAGTGCAGGCATCGCGAACGCCCTTCTTCTTGTCGTTCTTGGCACGTTTCAGGAAGAAACTCACCGTCATGGGAATGATAGGCCAGATGCACGGCATCACCAGCGCGAGGAGTCCGCCCACCAGTCCCATCAGGAAGATATAGATGAGTGAGTGGTTGGCTATGTCGTTGGCGCCTCCAAACGCCTGCAGCTCTTTCACTACGGGCTGCCACAGCGCCTTGGTGTCGAGCTGTTCGGCAGCTTGAGCCAGGGCTGCGCTGTCCAAGGTGTTCTGCTGTGCGGTGTCGGTCAAGGCAGCCTGCATCATGGCGATAGAGTCGGCTTTGGCCTTGGCTGCCATTGCTGCGTCCTGCTTGTTGTCGGTCTTGGCTTCCAGAGCAGCCTTGCTGTCTATGGCAGGCGCCTTGCCTGTGTGCTTGAAGTTGACCTCTGAAGGAGGCAGACAGCTCTGGTCGTTGCAGGCTCCGTATTCCAAGTATGCGTCTATAACATACTGAGCAGCAGTGAATTTTACCTTCTGCACGAAAGTGGCGCTTCCTTCGAAGAAACGCAGCTTCATGCCGAACATATTGTCGTATTTCGACACCTCGTTGCCTCGTGCCTGCAGTTTGCCGACGAGTTCTACGCCTTCCATTTTGTTGACGTTGAAGGTTGCCGAGATAGGTCCGTCGCTTCCCAAACCTGTAGAGTAGACGTGCCATCCTGGTTGAATCTTTCCGCTGAATACAATCTCTGCAACTGCTGTCCCGTTAGTTTTCAACTGACTGGTGAATTTTACAGGGCTAAGCAGTTGTGCCTGTGCAATAACTGCGAACAGCAGTAATTGCAGCGTAAATAACATTTTTTTCATCCTAATCTTTATCTTTTTTATATTTGAGTGCAAAGTTACTAATTTTAATTGAAATAGTAACCATTTAGGGCGATTTTTTGTTAAGAAGATAAAGGGGAAGAAGAGGCTGGAATATTTTATTTTTGTCAGGAATGCTTCTCAAATTCTTTACTTAAAAATTATTGGCTCGAATCAAATATCTCATTCCGAATAATTCTTGAGTTAGGATAGCCTTTGTTTTAACTCCATAGAATTCTCCTTGACTTCAGAGAATGCTCTCGTAAATCTTGTCGAATTCCTGTCTTAGCAGCGCTTTGTCCTCGATGATGTCGCGCAGCATTTTCAGTTCCTTCTCGTTGGGCGAGTTGGGAATCCAGAGTTTGATGTATCCATGTACTGAGTACTTCTCGTCCATGTGGTGGGCGAAGAGTTCCCATATTTGTTCCTTGTCTTTACCGGGATTGTTTTCCTTGGCATAGAGGATGGCACGGAGGAAGATCTCGTGGGTGTCGATGTCGCGGTCGGCTTCAGCCACGATTTTGCCGTAGATGCTTCTGGGCTGACGGCTTGACGAGGCCCTGTGGTCTTCCACCGCCTCTTTCATGATCTTTATCTGGTCTTGGGAGAACCATCGCTTCAGCCGGGCATCTGCCATGAGAATCTTTCCGCTCGTGATGTGGTGGATAGCTCTCGGTCCGCTCATTCCCAGGTCGTGGTAGGCAGCCACGACATACACCATGTTGATGTCGGCACCCGTGATGCGTGCCAACTCCAGAGAATTCTTGATCACCCTGTTGACGTGTCTGAGTCCGTGGCTTTCACCGAACTCTGTATATTTTGGCAGAATCTGTGTTTCCACAAACTCCATGATTTCCATACTTACTTGTTGTATCATTGCTTTTTCTCCTCATTATATTTCCAATGCAAATCCCAGGACGATGGTCAGGAAAACGATTTGTCCATAGATGAAAATATTGCGTGCCGTACTTCCCAACACCCTGTTGAGTTCCCTGCCGTGGTTGATGGCTTTCAGCTGCCGGAAGGTAGTATGGTGCATGGCTGCGTAGACGGCGTAGAGGGGGAGGGCGAAGGTAGAGGTGTCGCGCACTACGGCATCGTGGATTCCCATGCCCATCATGATGGCGAGGGGCACATACCCCAAGAGCAGATAGAGCCAGAGTGCACTCTTCTCGTCCCATCTGTCGATTAACTTAACGATGAGTGTGCGTTTGCCAGCCTCGCGGTCGTTGTCTCTGTCGCGGAAGTTGTTCACCACCAAGAGTGTGTCCACCACCAGTCCGCAGGCGATAGCGGCCATCACCACCTCAGTACTTACTGTCTTGTAGCCCTCGGGCATGATGACATAATAGGTGCAGCACACCGGTACGATGCCAAAGAACAGCAGCACCAGTATGTCGCCCATGCCGTGGTAGCTGAAGGTTGTGGTGTAGAGGAAGCAGAACGCTACGCAGGCCACTCCCACCCATATCATGGCCATTCCTCCGTAGATGACGAGTGGCAGACCGATGGCGCATCCAAGGAGCGTGGTCACGATGATGCCCGTCTTCATGGCGCGTTCGGTGATCCATCCTTCGGCGCAGGCCCTCTTGGGGCCTAATCGTGTCTCGTCGTCATTTCCCCGTTTAAAGTCGAAGTAGTCGTTCACGAAGTTGGAGTCTATCTGCATCACCCATGCGAAGAGCAGACACAGTAGGGCTGGTATGTGGAGGATGTGAGGCTGTGCAGCATCGCCAACAGTTTCCATCAGATAGCAGTCGCGCATAGCGAGTGCGATGGCTATCAGTACGGGTACAGCCGCAGCCGACAGCGTTTTGGGGCGCGCTGCCAAAAACCAGGCCTTTATCGAATTTGTTGCAATCATCAATTGAAGAAGTTCCAGCTAACACCGAATCGGAACACGCTGCCATTGAGCGGATAGTGGGGCACGAAGAAATAGTTCTTGTCGCCCGAACCCTTGTTGACGTGTGTCATCATTACGAAGAAACGTGTATGCTTGATGTGTACGTTGGCATAGACGTTGACGATGGGGTAGTTGCCCACTTTCACATTCTTGTCGCCATTGTCCTGTACTGTGTACTGACTCAGCGCAGGCGAATAGTCGGGGGCCTCATAGCTTGTGAAGTATCTCACGTCGGCACCCAGGTCGATGTTGAGCACCTTCACCACAGGGAATTTCAGATACAGGTTGCTGTACACGTTGAGCGCAGGCACGGGGATGACGTCCGTCTTGCTCGAGTGCTGATAGGTAATGACGTTCTCCCAGTTCAGTATTCCCCATCTCACGTCCTGGAACAGCTGGGTTGTCAGCAGGTTGACGGGGCTTCCGCTCTGCTTGGCCTGCACCGTTACTCCCGTACGTGCCGCCTGGTTGTTGTCCGTCACGTTGTAGCTCTGGCTCAGGTAGGCATAGTTCTTTATCTCGTCCACAGCCACTCTGAGCATCGTCTTTGTCTTGGCAAACTTCAGCGTTCCCATGATGCGTGTGTGGATAATCTTGTCGAGGTCGTTCTCCCACCAGAAGTGACGACCGTGATAGTTGCGGAAGTAGAACGAAGGAGTGATTCTGTGGAAGAAACCACTACCGATGACCGACAATGTGTCGCCGAGGAAGGGGATGTTCACGTCCACGTCGCCGTCGACCGCCAGTGTTCCTGCATCCTCGCCAGCCACACCGATTTCGGCCACGGCATTATAATGCAGCAGCTTGCCCTGTCGCTTGCTCAACTGTCCGCCCACACTCACCGAGTGCTCGTTGTATTTCATCACGCCGCCCTCGGTGTCGGGCAACTCGAAGTGGCGCAGGTCGTAGCTCACGAAAGCCTTCAGTCCCGCCTTAGCCCACTTGCTGAATCCCTCCAGCGTAGCCAGCGCCAGGGTGTTCTTCATCTCCCAGTGCTTGGTGTTGTCGTAGATGGAGTCGCCCTCGTATTTTCCCGCCGTGTAGTATTCGTTCAGATAGTAGTCGGCAGGTGTCTGATAGGCGATATAAGTACGGCTGTAGTTGTCGAACTTCAAGGTGTGTATAAAGCTTGTCACAGGCACGTATTCGTTTTTCATCCAGGCCGTGTCCTGAGCCGCCTTCTTCTCCTGTGCCATGATGCTGTCGGCGGCGCTCTTACCGTTCACGGCGATGCGCTCTGTCGGCTTGGCATCCTTCTTGTCGGCAGCGGGCTCGTCGCCCGCTATCTTTGCGTCGTCGGGTCGTCCGGCAAACTTAGGTGTCTTGCCGAAGGCATCTTCGTCGAACTTCTTGCCCTCCTGGCGAGCCTTTTTCCTTGCCTCCTCCTTGGCGTCCTCGGCGGCATTCTCCTTTTTCGAGGCCATGGCAAACTTCTTCGCCTTGATCTCCTCGTCGGTCATGCGCACCTTTCTGTTGAATCCCACATTGTACCTGTGGTTGAAGAACACGTGTATGCTGTTGTTTCTGTTCCAGTTCTGCTGCAGCACGGTAGGAATCTCGTTCTCGGCATAGGTGTCTTCGAAGAGTTCTGGGTGCTTGATGTAGTCGTCGTTGGTGATTCCGCCGTTCTCTGTCGCCTTCTGGTGCAGGGTAGAGAAGAGCAGGTGCGCCTGGTATCTGTCGCCTATGTACGATCCCCACATGGTGTACTTGAAGTGCGAGGTGCTCTGGCTGTCGTAGTAGCCACGTCCGTACTTATAGTCGAATCTGAATCCCATGCCCAGTCGTTTTCCCGCGTTGACGGCAAACATCGCCTTGAAGTCGTCCTCGCCGTTGGTACGGTTTCCGCAGCTGTTGAGCGTCACGTTGGTGATGGGCGAGTAGGTGTTGGTGAAGTGGAATTCGCTGACGGGCGTGCTGATGCAGTCGAAGGGCTGTGCGAAGATAAACTGCCCCTGGTCCAGCCGTCGATCGATAAAGATACGGTTGATGCGGGGCGAACCCAGATTGCCCAGCGAGTTGTATTCTCCCCTCAGTCCCGAGGTGAATGGGGTGTTCATGTACATGTGCTGCAGGGTGTCCACCTGTGCCTCCTGTCGGTCGCCGAATCGCTCGTCTATGGTCCACACCTTCAGTCCCTTGGGTATTTCTTTGTCCGACCCTAATGAGTCGGTTCTGACGTTCCTGTTGTTGACGGGTGCAAACATCGAGTCCTCGTTGTTGCTAAAATCGGTTTGTGCCACGACAGGCGATGTCGCAGCACAAAACAGAGTTATCGTAAGGATTACTTTACTTTTCTTCATCATTTTCTGAATAGTCGAATACATACTTCGGCGATTTTCACCACTACTCCTACGAGCAGAACTACGTAGGCAGGTGTGTGTGTGTCCATTGTGTACCACAGCGTGATGCCCACGATGACCAATAGGATGAAAGCCGAGTTCAACTTGTTGCGCACTTTCAGGTTGGTCGGGTCGCTGTAGTCCAGTCGTTTATAGTGGTGGTGAGGTCTCACGGCGTAGGTTGTCTTCTCCTGAGCCTCTTGCTGTTGCTGCTCCTTGTTTTCGGCAGCATTGTTGTTATTTTGTTCTGTTGTCATATTGCATTTGTTACTGTTCTATTCCCTCGAAATTTATTTCACCAGAGCTGCTATTTCGTTGAAAATCTGGTCTTTTCTGTCGATGGTCTTCTTGCGGAACTTACCGAAGATGCGTGCCAGGTCGTTCTTTTTCTTGGTCAGCGCCACCTTGTCGATGATCACCTCTTCGGCTGGCAGTTTGAATCCGGTCTGTCTTCCCTCCTCATAAATATAATTAATGTGGTTGATCGACAGGCTCACCTTTCCATCTGTTATCTTGGCGATGAGGTTATATTTGCATTCTGTTCTGTCGAGCGAGATGAAGGAGTTGCTGAACACGAGCCATTCGTCCATCGTGTTTACGATGATGTGTTCGTCTTTGTTCACCAGCGCCATTCGGCTTGCCTTGCTCTCTTTGTCCTGAGTCAGGCCGCTCATGTAGTCGAACACCAGGTCGTAAAGCTGGGCTGCGCTCTTGCCGGGGGCTTCTATCTCTGTGTCAAACACGATTTTGCCCTGTTCGTCGAAGGTGATGGCGCCTTCCAGGTATTTGGGGTCTTCCTTCAGTTTCGCGCCGTTAACCTGAGCAGCAGGTTTAGGTGTCTCCTTCTTTGTTGCCGTAGGAATTACCCATCCCGATCCCTGCGAAGCTGTGGTGGCAGGAGCAGGAGCCGCTGTTGTTGCCGCAGCACCATTGGCTTCTGCGTTCAGTCTTGCCGCCTCTGCCTTCAGTCTTGCAGTCTCAGCCTCAGCTTCCTTTATCTGTTGCTGTATCTTTTCGGCCTTGGCTTTTGCCTCCTCAGCCGCCTTTCTCTTAGCCTCTTCCTCTGCTTTTTTCTTGGCAGCTTCGGCAGCCGCCTTTTGTTTGGCAGCTTCCGCTTCCGCCTTCTTCTTGGCAGCTTCCGCCTTCTGCTTGGCTTCCTCTACCGCCTTTTTGGCTTCCTCAAGCTTTTTCTGAGCCTCCTCCAACTGCTGTTGGGGTGTGAGGACACTTTGCGCTTGAACAGACATCAAGGGCAAAAATAAGAGTATGGAAATGATTAATTTTTTCATGATGGTTTCACCTTAGGTTTGCGGAAGATGAGGGATTCAAACCCCCGATACCCGGAAAAGGGTATACCGGATTTCGAGTCCAGCGCATTCGGTCACTCTGCCAATCTTCCTTTTCTTTAAAAAACAAATGCAAAAGTAATACTTTTTTCTTATTCCACAAAGAAAATGAACATTTTTAACACTAATAACTTGAAAAACGAAAACGCGAAGTGAAAGCCATATGTCTTGAAGGAATATTTTCCCCAAGGAGTTAAGGGAAGTTAGAGGGAAGTTAAGAGAAGTTAAGGGATTAATGTCTTTATGGACATGCCCCAAACTCCTATTCCAAAAGGGCTGTTGTCCCTTAACTTTCCGAACGACCGAAGGGAGTGATAACTTCTTTAACTTCTATAACTTCTGAACTTAAAAAGGTTAGTGTTTGATTTTGAAGATGACGAAGCAAATATTTTTTTTTATTTTCCCAACTGGGGAATTTTTTTTCTCCAGTTAGGGAAGTGATTGAAGATGTCTTTTGCAATCATAATCAAATATTCGTAAACTGTCCTTTATTACGGCATGAATCAGCCACGAGGTTTTTCATCATACCGAATAATTCCTTCCAAATGAGGTCGGGATACATGAATTTGGCTCCACTGACGTGTGCTCCGAGAACAGGGAAAATCATCGGAACGATAGGTTCGTGCATGTCATTTGATGCCTGTGAGAGCAAAAGCGACACAATTTCCGTTCCTTTTCCCAGTTTTGGCATCTTCGGAGCGGTCTTTTTTGAGATATTATACTTCATATTGATCTATTTGTTTCTTGTTAAATGATTGATTATTAGCCTTTTAGAGAAGAAGTCAAGTGGTCTGCTGTTTCAGTTTCAGTTGTTTCAATTAATTTTTTGATGGTTGCGATTTTTCATTTTTTCAATTTTTATTATATTATATATATATTATAACTATATATATATTAAATAGTTATATAATAATAAAGTAAAGAAAAAAGAACAAAAACAGAAGTTGAACCCCTCTTAAAAATAACTGAAACAACTGAAACTGAAACAACTTTTCAGCCCCCGTGTCCCTTTTCTCTCCGAGGCCAGTTTATCTCTTCAGCTACCATTCCACGAGCGTTTGTTGGGTGTGGATGACTTCTAAAAAGGGATTTGACTTTTGACACCCTCTGTTTCTGTGTTATTTTGATCAAAGTTATTAAACTTCCACATTTGTGAAAGTTGAGTCCTTATTGTTCTGCGCCGAATATCGGGCGACCGATGTTGCCGTTGGGTGCCTGAACATGAAGCAGGGCTGCAATAGTGGGGGCGATGTCGGTCATGTAGGTGGGACGGGTGGTGGAACCATGCTGGATGCCCCATCCCATGAAGACCAAGGGTATGTGGGTGTCGTAGGGATTCCAGGTGCCATGGTCGGTTCCTTTCATGCCGTGGTCGTAGTGGTTTGGCTTCAGCACGATGGCTACGCTTCCGCTTCGCTCACGGTTGTAGCCGTTGATAATGCGGTATTTCACTTCGTCGGGGATGCTCGCTGTGGCAACCTTCTCCATGTCGCAGGCATACAGCACGTCGGGATCCTGCTGCAGGAGGCTTACTACTCGCTCCTTGACCTTGGATGCGTCGAGACGGGCTGAGCGGATGGCGTCAACGTTGAGGAACACCTGATAGTTCATCACGGTCTTGATGAGGTCGGCTGTCTGTGGATAGTCCTTCGCCAATGCCTCGCGCAGTTTACGGGCTGCAGCCTTGGAATCCCAGCTGTCGGCAGGGATGCGGCGGTCTTGCAGGAAACGGGCGTTGTTCATGGCGCCGTGATCGGCTGTTAGGAACACGAGATAGTTGCCCCTGCCTACTTTCTGGTCGAGGTAGGCGAGGAAGTCGGCAAGTGCCTGGTCGAGTCTGAGATAGGTGTCTTCGGTCTCGATGGCGTGGGTGCCTGTCTGATGGCCTATGTAGTCGGTGCATGAGCAGCTGATGGCCAGGAGATCGGTCTCTTCGTCGCTGCCCAGCTGTTCGCCCTCTATGGCTGCACGTGCAAGGTCGAGTGTCAGGGTGTTGCCGAAGGGGGTGTTGCGGATGATGCCGTAACCGTATTTGCGGTAGAGTGCCGGCAGGGGGAGGGGCAGCATGGGTTTCACACCTTCACGGATGCCGTTTTCGTATGGGGTGTCGTCGGCTGTGCTCTCGGCGTATGTAGCCTTGGGGTAGAGGGTGTTCCAGTCGGCTGAGAGGTACCGTTCGGGCAAGTGCTTGTCGTTGAACGCCCGTACCCATTGCGGCAGCTTGTCCATATAGTAGGTGCTGGTGATGAAGCGGCCTGTGGCATCGTCAAACCAGTAGGCGCCGTTGGGGTTGTGGCCTGCCGGGAGGATAGAGGCGCGGTCCTTGAGCGACACGCCCACCACCTTGGCTCTGCCATTGGAAGCTATTCGCATCTCGTCGCCAATGGTGGTTGTCCAGAGGTTTTGGGGTGACATGAGGCCTGCATCGCTGGTCGAACCGACGGGCTTAACGGTCTTGTCGTCAGTACAATAGACTTTCTGCCCGTCTTTCACAAAGTTGTTGCCGGCAATGCCGTGTATGGAGGGCACGCTGCCGGTATAGATGCAGGTGTGGCCGATGGCGGTGACGGATGGGACGTAGGGCAGGGCGGTGTTCTCGCAGGTGTAGCCCTCGCTGAGCATTCGCCTGAATCCACCCTCTGTGTAGCGTTTCTGATAGCGGTAGAGATAGTCCCACCTCATCTGGTCGACGACGATGCCCACCACGAGCTTGGGACGCTGTAGGGTTGTGACCGGCGTGTGTGTTTGTGCAGCCATCCTGCTGCCTGTGAGGAGCATCATGGCGATGATGCTCATAATTTTGATTCTTTTCATCTTTCTATGTGTTTGATTTCTCGATGCAAAGGTACTTAAAATGTGTTGCAATGGTGTTTCGGTGGTGTGACGAATGTGATAATTTGAGGATCTCGGAGAGAAATCTTCTGTGAGCTCTCCTGAAAAAATCTTTTTAACTCTATCTTCATTTTTCTATCATATCTTTGAAATATAAAGCTTATAACTTTGCACTCGGAAAATGACAGGAAGAAAAGCTGTCGTGGTTCCACAAGATGTTTTTAAAAAATGATGTAAGAAAGATAAAATGAAGGTAATTTTTGTGATACAAGGCGAGGGAAGAGGACATCTCACCCAGGCGCTGGCACTCGGACAGATGCTTCGACACGAAGGTCATGAGGTAGTGAAGGTTTTGGTAGGAAAGAGCAAGAACAGGGTGATTCCTGCGTTTTTTCAGAATCAGATAGGTTGCGGGATTGAGCAGTTCTACAGTCCCAACTTCCGTCCGTCGAAGGACAACCGCAGGTTCAATCTGCTGCGCTCCATAGCCTATAATGTCGCCCTGGTGCCTTCGTATGTGGCGAGCATCAGCATGATGCACAGGGTCATCAAGGAGAGCGGAGCCGACCTTATCATCAACTTTTATGAAGTGCTCTGCGGCATTACCTGCAAACTCTTTCGTATGGACATTCCCATGGTCTGCGTGGCTCACCAGTATCTCTTTCTGCATCCCGACTTCGAGATGCCTGGCAGGGCGCTCCTGCCCGAGAGCATGTTGAAGCTCTTCACCCGCATCACCTGCGTAGGTGCTACTGCCAAGTTGGCCCTGTCCATACGTCAGTATGATGACGACGAGAAGCAGGCCATCAAAGTGGTGCCGCCATTGCTCCGCAAGGAGGTGAAAACCACGATCCGCCATCATGGCGACTATATCATGGGCTATATGCTCAACACGGGATTCGCAGAGGATGTGAGGGCGTGGCACGCGAAACACCCCCACACTCATCTGCACTTCTTCTGGGACAAGACCGACGCTCCCGAGGAGCTGAAGGTGGACGACACACTGACTTTGCATCGGCTCGACGACGTGAAGTTTCTGAAAATGATGGCTGGCTGCAGAGCTTACGCCACCACGGCAGGATTTGAGAGTGTCTGTGAGGCGCTCTATATGGGCAAACCCTGCATGCTGATTCCTGCTCATGTGGAGCAGGAATGCAACGCCGTAGACGCCGAGAGGGAGATGGCGGGAGTGATGAGCAACGATTTCGACATCGACAAGCTGAAGGCCTTCGCCCACGACTATGAGGAGGATGTGGAGTTCAGAATGTGGGAAAACCACGCCGACAGCCGTATCATGGCAGCCATAGAAAACACTTACGAAGCATATTATCATAGAAAGGAGAACAGAGCTTATGAAGAGGAAAAGGATGATTCTCTTGTTGCTGCTTCTGCCGCTGCTTTTCCTGCTCGCAGTGCATGGGCAGGATAGCAGAAATGAGGAGCCAAGGGTGGTGGTGATAGCCATTGACGGACTGAGATGGCAGGAAGTTTTTGAGGGTGCACGCCGCGACAGTCTGATGCCTTTCCTGTGGAAGATGGGGGAGGAAAAGGGCTGCATGATGGGCAACCGCAACAGAAAGTCGAGGATGGAGGTGGAAAACGGTATCTGGAAATCGTATGCTGGATACAGCGAGATGCTATGTGGTGTGACCGACGACGAGCACATCTTCGACAACAGAAAACAATACAACCCCCATCGGTCGGTACTGGAAATGGCTGCCGCATCGCCCGACTACAGGAACAGGGTGAGTGCCGTGGCAAGCTGGGACGTAATGCCTTACATCCTGAACATACGCCGAAGTGAATTGTCCGTTGACTTCCGCTCGAAACATAGGGTGAGTGCACAGGTGAGGCGAGACATCGTAACCCTGCACCGCGCTCAGAAGACACTGGGCGACAAGCATCCAAAACTACTCTTTGTGGAGTTCTGCGAGACCGACTACTATGCGCATCATGGCAAGTGGAAAGAGTATCTCGAAGCAGCCCACAGGAACGACCAGTATATCAGAGAACTGTGGCAATACTGCCAGGGAGACGAGTTCTATCGAGGCAACACCACCTTTATCATTACCTGCGACCACGGCAGGGGAACGAGCCTGGGCACTCATGCCAACTGTGGCGAGGTGGACCCACAGGCGTCGTGGACAGAGCATGGCAAGAAGATAGAGGGAAGCAACCAGACCTGGTTGGTGGCTTTCGGAAAGAGCATACAGCATCTGGGCGAAATGGAGGGCGGACGCATTGTCTACACCAACCAAGTAGCGCCTACAGTCGCCAAAATTCTGAATGTTCCGTTCATGGCAGACGGGCAGAAAAAAAAGCCTGAGCCTATTCACAAGATTCTGAAGTAAAAAATAATATGATTGGATTATTCAATGAATGTTTTCCACCCGTCATGGACGGAGTGTCGCTCACAGTAAGCAACCTGGCACGCTGCCTGTATCAGCAGGGGAAAGACGTGACTGTAATTACACCGGAAATGCCTGGTATCGACGAGGCTCAGTTGCCTTATCAGGTCTTACAGTACCATTCAGTTTCTGTGCCGGGACGCCGGCCTTACCGATATCAACATTTAATTGACCGACAACAAAATAGATGGGTCATTTAAGCGTTATTATAGAATAGAGGAGTTATTCAAAAGATTCATCTCAGGAGATTTCTTAGGAATTTAGGAGTTTTTCCAGAAGTTAAGGAGTTAAGACAAATGTCTTTTTTCAAGAATTAGAGAATTCATATCTGCGCATTTGATTTAATGAGAACCAACGGTCGCTGGCTGAAGGGTAAAGCAATTACAGGAAGCATTGCGATTGATAATCAACCGACAACGTGCTGCTTATGATTCGAATATCAAGCAAGTTTTCAGCAGCTAAATGGTGGCTTTAGTCGCCCAATTCTCTAATATCTCATTAATTCCATATCAGCAAGAGATTCTCAAATTCTCTAATTCTTGACAAAAATGTTTTTCTTAACTCCTTAGTGACGGTGAAAAAAGAAGGAACAGATATGAAGAAATGGCATTTGTGGTTGGCGGCATCCATAGGACTGGTGGTTATCGCTGGAATGATGATCAGAGAGTTCGATGTGGATGCATTGAGCAGTATCGACTTGTCTCCGGAATTCTTTCTCGGAGTAGGAATAGCTGTGGGACTTTTCGCCTTGCAGAACCTGATGCTCAGTCTGCGGTTTCAGCATCTCTGCCATCGCAGGCTGTCGCTCATGCAGAGCTTTCGGGTCAACGTGCTTTGCGAGTTCACCTCGGCTGTCACTCCCTCGGCTGTAGGCGGTAGCGGACTGGCTTTCGTGTATCTGAACCGCGAGGGCGTGACGATGGGAAGAAGCATCTTCACCATGTTTGCTGCCCTACTGGCCGACGAGGCTTTTCTGGCCGTGAGCTGCTGTCTGCTGTATTTCCTCGTGCCCTCGCATCTGCTCTTCAGTATGGTTGACGGCGTGGGCGTATCGGCCGATGTTGTCAACGAATGGATCAAGGGCGGCGTGCAGGTGGTCTTCATCGTGAGCATGCTTATTGTAGCCGTATGGACAGTCATTCTGTATGTGCTGCTCCTGCATCGTCCACAGAGTTTGGGATGGGTGCTGAAGGCTTGTTGCAAGATTTCTGTGCTGCGCCGATTCCTGCCCAAGGTGGAGAAATTCTCTGTCGACATGACTCTGGCTTCGGAAGAAGCCCGACAGGAAGGATGGCGATTCTGGCTGCTGCTGATGGGTTATACTTCATTGGCTTGGTTGGCACGATTTGCCATCGTCGTGGCTATCCTGCTGGCTTTTCAATGCCATGGAAACATGCTCCTGGCCTGGTGCCGACAGTGGGTGATGTGGATGATTTCCATCCTGAGTCCTACGCCGGGAGGAAGTGGTGTGGCTGAGCTGATGTTCCGCATGTATTACTTCGACTATCTGCCCGAAGCATCGGTTGCCATCCTTGCTGCCATGCTCTGGAGGGCTGTCTTTTATTATCCATTCTTGGTGATGGGCACACTGGTGTTGCCCAAGTGGATAGGCAGGAATGGACCCGTCAGAAATTGAGATAGAGGCGGGCGCTGAGCGCGGTGAAGTTGCCGTCGTCGTTGTGGATGAACTGGAAGGAAGGCTGCACGGCTATGGCCTTGGTGAGTTGTCGTTTCCAGGTGAGTTCCAGCGAGTATTCATCGCCTTGCAGGAATTGGGCGTATTGTCCCGACACACCGCACTCGTTCTTCGCGTCCAGATAGGCACCGCCTATCTCTGCATAGCGGTAGCAGGCGTTCTTGCGGCTTGAATTCTCTGAATATTGCACCATGCACAAGATATTCTTTTCGCCCGATGTCCACAACTTCTGCTCTCCATAGAGCCACCAGGCAAAGGTGGTTCGCGCCAATGAATTCTCATCCGTCGAGGTTTTGTTCGGCGTATTCTCATCTGTCGTAGTTCCATTTACTGAAGTTCCATTTGTTTGAGTCATTGTCGAGGCTGTTTCGTCTTCCGTGACGAAGGGCTGCTGTCGGGTGTGAACAGCTATGCCGGCATAATATTCTCCGCGGCGATGGGTGTACTCTATCTGCGACATATTGAAGATGCCGTCCGTCTTGGGTTTTATCAGGAACGGGTTGTCGTGGGCTGTCCAGCCATTGTAGCCTGACCCGTTGTAAAGGCTGTTGCGGAACGTCCATCCCTTTTTGGTGATGTCGAAGTAAAGGGTGAGTCCTGAAAAGGGATAGTTGGCTATGGGATAGCTGGCAGCCACCGTGGGAAAGATGCCACAGGAGCTGTTGGTAAAGAGCGCTGTGATGGGGGATGTGAAGAAGTCTTCGTTCACATTCCTCACACCTATAAACAGATGGCCCGAGTTCCACTGGTGCATGAAGCCTAAGACGGCAATGGATGCCAGCATGTTGTCGGCATCGATGTTGGAGAATCCCTGCCAGTCACCAATGACGCTTTCGCCGGTCTTGGCGAGGTGGAGCGTGGCTGCCTCTATGGTGTTTCTGTCGCTTCCTAAAGGAACACTCAGGTCAAGGCGCAACTGGTTGACCCAGTTGGTGTTCTTGTTCATGTCCCATTGCCATTCTGTAGTATATTGTCCGCTCAGTTCCTGTGCCTGCAGCATACTGGTGGCTATACATCCTAAAATAATCAAATAAATTCTCTTCATTCTTAATGTTTTTGTATTTTATTGTATTTATTCTTCTGGCTTAGAAACTTGTATCAGTCTCTTTTTTTGTGTCTCTTGGTTAGGGTGTTGGGGCTTGCCCCAAGAGTGTGTTTTTTAAACTTCTATAACTCTAAAAATCGTCGGAAGTCGAGTTTCGTGTTTATGATTTCTATTTCTCCGAAGTCGATCATAGCATTGAAGAGTCTTGTCTTTTCTGAATTTTTCAGGTCTTCGGGAGTAAGGTCTTTCTCGGTGATGGCGTCTTGGGCTAAGAGAAATTCACGCTTGGTGCCAGCAAGCAAGGGGTGGGAGGGTGTGAGCCATTGATGTCCGTCGAAGATGGCGAGATTCGTGAACGAGGTATCTGTGATGAGTCCGTTCTTTACGATGACGATGTCATCACAATCACCTTTCAGGGTTGTCAGTCGATTGATCTCAGAACGGTCTGTACTTTTGTAGCTATAGTCGATGTTGTCAGCCTCGATAAACATTAATGTCTGTATCGTGCGCATGGCATAGGGAGCGTACTCTACTGCTTCTACACCCTGTTCGCTGTAGACTACCCGACACTTGGAAAGCTGCATGTCGGCCCGTGGTGCGATGAGTTGGGCGAGGCTGGGCATGGCACTTAGGGAAGGAAAAAAGTGACGGATGGTTCGCTCCATTCTTGCCTGGTGATAGGGAAGGGCCATGACTTCGCCTTTCTTTATCTTAATGGTTTCTACGAATTGGTTCATATGTTTAATGTTCAATTTTCAATGTTTAATGCTCAATGTTAAATAGTCCTACCTTTTATCCAATAAGGCTGTTGTTTAACTCCTTAACTCCGGAGAACTCTCCTATCGGAATATATATTTTCTGTAACACCTCCAGGAACTCTTTTCGGCAGTCGCTCTTTGAAGTGATTCCTCCACCAGCCTTGAAGTACATTCCATCAGAACCTTGTTCTAAGAATCTGATCATCACAGCCGAGTTGAGCTCGCCATTCTGACAGATGCCCATGATACCTGTGTAGAATCCTCGTTCGTAACCCTCAGCCTCATGGATAATCTGCATGGTCTTGTCCTTGGGAGCACCCGTGATAGAGCCTGCGGGCAACTGGGATTCCAAAATGTCACCAAGATGCTTCATGTAGTTGGCGGGAAGTCGACCGCTTATTTCTGAACTTGTCTGCAGTATGTCACCCTTATTGGTGTGCAGTATGTCGATGTAGCGGTAGCGGTCCACTTTGACGTCATCTGCCACTCGGCTCAGGTCGTTGCGTATCAAGTCAACGATTGTGGCATGTTCTGCTGCCTCTTTCTTGTCTGCCATCAGTATCTCTGCTGCATTGGGTATGGAGGCTTCGAGTGTTCCCTTCATGGGATAAGAGTAAATCCTTCCGTTCCTGATTTTGACAAACGTCTCTGGAGAGAAACAGACAAACTGATCTTCTCGGCACGGGATGGAAGTGCTCGCTGTTTTCATTCTTTCAGTTCCCGACGGTTCCCTTTTTGTTGAAGTCATTCCTCTCCATAGCAGTTTGTATTTTCCCCGGGCGTGGAGGAAAATGTCGTGGAGCGAGAGATTGCAGCTCACGGGTACCTTACAGGTGAGATTGGTGAGATAGCTGTTTCCCTGCATGATGTTGCGCTTTACGATATCGAAGCTGTGCTTGTAATCCTCGAAGCGGGGCGGCGTCATCCGCCAGGTAATGGGACTGGATAGTGGAGAAGCTATCTTTTGAGATGGATTATCTGTGAGATTGTTCATTCCTTCGAAATCATAAAGGCATATTTCTGGATTGATGTCAGCCAGTGGCTCTATGAAAGCTTGGTTGCCCAGATAGTCGATGACAAAGAGAAAGGGTTTGCCTTCCTTGCCTAATTGATTGATGCGATGGATGATTTCTTTTCTCATATGATGCGATTCTACAATGGGATTATTAGAATAATCAGAATGCAAAGATACGATATTTTTTGCGAAATAGAGAAAAACTGCATTAAAGAATACAACTGATGCTAAAAAACAATTGCGAAAGACAAAAAAAAAGCGATGACCTTCACAGGCTACCGCTCCAAATCTTCAATAGGTATTAGTTCCTTTTAAGGTAAAAAGATTGTTTTCAGGATAACGATGGCAAAGATACGACCTTTTTTTGATACAGCCAAACTTTTTCTTGTTTATTTTTTGATGTTTTTGCTGTGTGGGCGCACAATTCGCTTTATTAATAGAATTTAACTTGAAAAATTGTGCAATCGTTTACATTAGGCTCCTTTTTGATAATTTTAAGTTAGCGAGTTTTAAGTTGATAAGTGTTATGAAAAAGAAAATAAAAAAAGTGCAAAAGCCGTTGTTCACGACTCTTGCACTTTATTTTTACTTCTTCAACTTTTTGCAGGTGTACGCAAGTTGAGAGAAGTTGTCTTTTGTGAGAAGTTACCACTCCCTTCGATCGTTAGAAGTTGAAGCCAATAACTTTGGAGGAAATGTTTAATGTTAAATTTCTATTCCACTAAAGCATTTGTCTTAACTCCTTAACTTTTTCAACTCCAGAGAAAAACTCCTGAAAAGCCTCTTACTGCTTGTTGTTCTTAATCTTCTCCACGTAGGCGTCGATGACAGCCACGGCTGTGATGTTGACGATGTCTTGCACGCTTCCCTCAGAGTCGGTGAAGTGGATAGGCTTGTTAAGACCCATCTGGATAGGACCAATGATCTCGGCTTCTGGGTTGAGAGCCTGCAGGAGCTTGTAAGAAGCGTTGGCGCTGCTCAGGTTAGGGAATACCAATGTGTTGACATCTTTGCCCTTGAGGCGAGAGAATGGATATTTTTCATCGCGCAATTGCTTGTTGAGTGCGTAGTTGACCTGCATCTCGCCGTCGATGGCAAGGTCGGGGTAAACTTTCTGCATCTCTGCCACAGCCTTGTGAACCTTGACAGGTGAACCTGCAGCATCGGTACCGAAGTTGGAGTAGCTCAGCATGGCAATGACAGGTTCCTCATTGAAGAACTTCACGGTGTGAGCCGACAACTTGGCGATATCGGTAAGCACGTCCTCGTCGGGGTGACGGTTGATCAATGTATCAGCTATATAGAATACTCCCTTCTGGGTGTTGAGAATGTGCATAGTGCCGAAAGTCTTGAACTCAGGACGAATGCCGATGACTTCCTTTGCCACCTTGATCGTGTTGGAGTACTTGGTGTAAAGACCGGTGATGAAGGCATCAGCGTCGCCTTGCTCTACGAGTGACATACCGAAGTAGTTGCGCTCATACATCTTGTCGTAAGCCTCCTCGAAGGTGTAACCCTCGCGGGCACGCTTCTCTGCCAGGTGCTTGGCAAATGTGGCACGACGACCCTGCTCATTGTCTGCACGCATATCGATAATCTCGATGTCGCTCAAGTCGAGCTTCAGACGAGAAGCCACACGGTTCAGACGGTCGGGGTTGCCCAGCAAGATAGGCTGGCAAATACCTTCGGCCTTGGCCTGTACGGCAGCTTTCAGCATGGTGGGGTTGCCGCCTTCGGCGAATACCACGCGCTGAGGATGCAGGCGGGCTGTGTCGTGCAACTTGCGGGTGAGTTTTGTCTCCTGACCTAAGAGCTCACGCAGGTGCTGCTTGTAGCCTTCCCAGTCGGTGATAGGTGTGCGGGCTACACCGCTTTCCATAGCAGCCTTGGCTACGGCTGCACTTACCTCTGTGATAAGGCGTGGGTCTACAGGTTTTGGAATGAAGTATTTAGGACCGAAGGTCAGGTCGTTGACGTGGTAAACATCGTTCACTACATCTGGAACAGGCTGCTTGGCCAGATCGGCGATGGCATGTACGGCAGCCATCTTCATCTCCTCGTTGATGGCACGAGCGTGAACATCGAGCGCACCACGGAAGATGTATGGGAATCCGATCACGTTGTTGATCTGGTTTGGATAATCGCTGCGGCCTGTTGACATCAATACGTCTGGACGGCTTGCCATAGCATCCTCGTAGCTGATTTCAGGTACAGGGTTGGCGAGGGCGAAGACGATAGGAGAGTCCGCCATCGAGCGAATCATGTCCTGAGAGAGGACGTTGCCCTTGCTGAGTCCTACGAATACGTCGGCACCCTTCACTGCTTCCTCGAGAGTATGAACATCACGACGGTCGGTAGCGAAGAGCTTCTTCTGCTCGGTCAGGTTCTCACGGTCGCTGGTGATGACGCCCTTGGAGTCGAGCATCACAATATTCTTTACCTGTGCACCCAAAGCCACATAGAGCTTGGTACAGCTGATGGCTGCAGCTCCGGCTCCGTTGACTACGATCTTTACGTCAGCAATATTTTTGCCTGCTACCTCAAGGGCATTCTTGAGACCTGCAGCCGAGATGATGGCTGTGCCATGCTGATCGTCGTGCATCACAGGAATGTCAAGGGTGCGCTTGAGTCTGTCCTCTATATAGAAGCATTGTGGAGCCTTGATGTCCTCAAGATTGATTCCACCGAAGGTAGGAGCAATTTTCTCTACAGCTTCGCAGAATTTCTCGGGGTCTTTCTCTGCCACCTCGATGTCGAACACGTCGATTCCACCATAAATTTTAAACAGCAGACCCTTTCCTTCCATTACAGGCTTGCCACTCATGGCACCAATGTCGCCAAGTCCCAGTACGGCTGTTCCGTTACTGATAACTGCCACTAAGTTGCCTTTGTCTGTGTACTTATAGACTGAGTCTGGGTTTTGCTGGATTTCCAAACATGGATAGGCTACACCAGGAGAGTAAGCCAAACTCAAGTCGGTTTGGGTGTGGTAAGGTTTGGTTGGCTTTACCTCGATTTTGCCAGGTCGATTGTTCTCGTGATAGGCGAGAGCTGCCTCTTTAGAAATTTTTACCATAATTATATAGCGGTTTAAAGTTTTATATTCTTACAAAAATTATGCTTTTTGTGCACAATCTCATATTTTTTGTGCAAAGGTAATAAAAAACTAATGAATAATGGTAGGTTTCTTTGATTTTTTTTGTAACTTTGCGAAGAAAAAAAGTCGAAACAAGAAAGAAAACATTCGAATACTGCAATGAACATAACAAATGACTATAGGCGTGAACTGAAAAGCAAAATTATTGAATACGCCATGAATGAGTTTCGTCAGAGGGGAATTAAAGCTGTGAAAATGGATGAGATTTCTCGGGGGCTTCATGTGTCTAAGCGTACTGTGTACGAGATTTTTGGCGACAAGGAGGAACTGCTGTTGGCTGGTATAAGAGCTCAGGATGAGGAACTTAGAAGAATGCTTGATCAATTTGCTTCTGAGAATAATCACAATGTGATTGATATCATTTGTTATTTCTATCGCGTGCAGATGGAGTTATGTGAGCAGGTGGGCGTCAAGTTTTATGAGGAGATACAGCACATGCCTCGTGTGGTGGCTTACATGAAGTCTGTTCACGAACATGAGGTGGAGGACAGAATGCGCTTCTATGAGTGTGGGGTGAAGGAGGGCTTGTTCCGTAGTGATATTGACTATCCTTTTATCTCGAATGTGGGGTACATCACCATGAATGAGATTATGCACCTTCAGCTTTACCGCATGTATTCCATGCAGACCATCTTCGACAATTTCTTTATGGTCATCGTTCGGGGAATCTGCACGGAGCGGGGACTCGAATTGCTTAACAGAGGAATGGGGCACGCATAGCGGAGCCCTTTTTTCGTGTCCTTTTCTTACTGCTGTTTTTTTACGTTTTTGTCTTAAAAAACTTTGTTCGTTTTTTAGCAAGTTTGAAAGTCGTAGAAATAATATCGAATTATTTGTCCTTGTACAGCCATGACAGGATTTTGTTGATGGTGTGGCTGTAGAAACGGAACCATCTGTACTTGGAGACAGGTTTTCCGCCAAAGCTGAGAATGAATTCACGGAAAGGATTCCTGTGCCAGGGAAGTCCTACATCCATAAAGTAGATGTGGTTATAATCGTGCTCGTAGGCATATTGTATGGCGTTCCATACGACCATGGTGTCAGGATGGAGCATGGAATAGGTCTTTCTTTTGGCGGCTAAGAAGCACAGGTAGGCATTGCCTCCGGAGTAGACACAGGCGCAGCCGCCTATGTTTTTCCCTCCATAGGTGGTAAGGAAAATCTTGGCATTGTGGCTCTTTGCCATTTCTTGGAAATATTGCTCGTTGGGAATATGTCGGCGAGGCTTGAAACGGTAGTATCGTTTCAGCAGTTGATGGAACGAGTGGATGTCTTCCCTATTGGTTGCTGTCTGGGTAATGATACCCTTGTCTTTCAGCTTTTTGATGCGCTGCTGTATTTTCTCTGAGAGCCTTTCCTCGGGCGCCTTGCTGTGGAGCGAGTTGTGAACCTCCTGCCAGACAACGGGGAAGTAGCCATGCTGCCTGAAAGCGCGGTAGCCAAACATTTTCTTTCTGATGCCCGAGAACTCAATGTACAGACACAGTCGGCGGTCGAGCCGCAGAGTGATGGCCTGCAGCATTTTGCAGAAGAGCTCCTCCTTGTAGGCTTCGTTGGCATAGATTCCTTCCTCGTGCGCGTGCGCGTGTGTATATATAAAAGGAGGAAACCAATTTCCCTTTCTGTTCACTGCCACAAGAAGCTGCGCCAAAGTCTGTCCCTCTTTGTTGGAAACTATAACCATATAGGGAGTACAGCCGGGAGTCTGTTCGTAGATAATAAACAACTCACGGCTGTGAAAGTAGTTGCCTTCAAGAAGAGTTGGCAAGTCTTTCGATTTTGTATAAATATCAATACAACATTCGTTCACATGGCAAAAATAATAAATTATTTCTAAAAAAGCAAGTATGATGCCTCTCATATCCAATCTTTTTAGTATTTTTGCACTATTATGAAAGTAATATTGATTGGAGCGGGCCGGTTAGCCACTAATTTGGGCAAGGCTCTCTTGGAGGCAGGACACGATATCCTGCAGGTTTATAGTCGCACGATGGAGTCGGCCAGCGCCTTGGCAACGCTTGCTGGTGGAGCTCCTGTTACCGAAATAGAAAAGGTGCGCAAGGATGCTGATGTGTATATTATCTCAGTGAAGGACAGTGTGTTGCCCGATCTTGTGCAGGCGCTCTGTTCGGGCAGGAGTACGAAGGTCTTTCTTCATACAGCAGGTTCGGTCAACATGGACGTGTTTGCAGGCATGGCGCTTCATTATGGTGTTTTCTATCCTATGCAGTCGTTCTCGAAAGAGAAGACGGTTTCTTTCCATGATATTCCCTGTTTCGTAGAGGCCAATGACGACTATGCCCGCGATGTGCTGATGCTGTTGGCTCAGGGGTTGACAACTAAAATCTATCAGCTATCGAGTGAGGATAGAAAGTATCTGCATCTCTCGGCTGTCTTCGCTTGTAACTTTGTAAATCATTGTTATGCAGTTAGTTATGATATTCTAAAGAAGCATGGTATTCCTTTTGATGTGATGCTTCCGCTTATCGATGAGACAGCCCGTAAGGTGCATGTGCTTACGCCTCAGGAGGCTCAGACAGGACCTGCTGTCAGGTACGACCAGAATGTTATTCGTGCACAGTCTTCGCTCTTGCGCGACAATCCCTTGCTCAAGGACATCTACGAGCGTATGAGTATGAACATCCACAGAATGAGTGAGGAGAAGTAAACAGAATACGATTATGATCAATTACGATTTGACAAAGATAAAGACCGTGATATTTGATGTCGACGGCGTACTTTCACGACAGACCATTACCCTCTCTGCCGCGGGAGAACCCCTGCGTACAGTCAACATACAGGATGGTTATTCCATCCAGTTGGCTCAAAAATTGGGGCTCCGAATCGCCATCATAACAGGTGGCACCACCGAGGCCGTACGTAAGCGTTATGCCGGACTCGGAGTGGAGGATATTTACATGGGGTGTGCTGTCAAGGTTACTACCTATAAGGATTTCCTGACCCGTTATGGTCTGCAGGATGAGGAAGTTATCTATGTGGGTGACGATATTCCTGATTACGAAATCATGCGCCTTTGCGGATGTCCTTGCTGTCCTGCCGATGCCTGTCCCGACATTAAGGGCATTTCCGCCTATGTGTCATCGCGCAAAGGAGGCGAAGGTGTGGGACGCGACATTATAGAACAGGTGTTGCGGGCACAGAACAAATGGCTAGCCGATGCTAAGGCGTTTGGATGGTAGAGGGATAAGGTGTTTGATAAGTATGTTTGGACGTTCATAATTCTGGGTTAAAGAAGATAAGATAAATGAAATATAAAATCATATTAGCGAGCAATTCGCCTCGCCGTAAGGAACTTTTAGCAGGACTCGACTTTCCTTTCGAGGTAAGGGTGATGCAGGGTATAGACGAGAGTTTTCCTGATACGCTGAATGCGTACGATACGGCTCTGTATATAGCTTGCAAGAAGGCTGATGCCTATCAATCACTTCTTGAAGAAGGTGATGATAACTTGTTGGTTCTCACTGCAGATACGGTGGTGATAGCACCATCTGATGGTTTTCTGAACGACCAGGAATGCAAGGGTGTTATCTTAGGTAAGCCTCACGATGCAGAGGAGGCTTACAGCATGTTGCGTATGTTGAGTGGAAAGACCCATCATGTGGTGACGGGCGTTTGTCTCACTACACGTGAGCTGCAACGTCAGTTCTCCGTAGTGACCGAGGTGAGTTTCAAAAAACTTGACGAGCAGGAGATCAACTATTATGTAAATCATTACAAACCCTTCGACAAGGCTGGTGCCTACGGCATCCAGGAATGGATAGGTTACGTGGGATGTGTGGGTCTCAAGGGCAGTTATTTCAATGTGATGGGACTGCCTGTGCAGCGCATTTATGAGGAACTCCGAAAGATGGAGGAACTGAAGAAATGAAGCGGAATCTCGTGGTTGCAACAGGATGTTCTTGCAGCCTAACTGGAGTAATTTAGATTTTTTAAAATAAGATTTTCCTCTATGTCGTAAATAATAAGTATCTTTGTGCGTTTTATGTAACTAACGAGTATTATGACAGACGACGTAAAGGTTCGGGTGAAGAAGGTCTTGGACGATTATCTTGAGGCCTGTCAACACCGCAAAACCCCTGAGCGTTATGCTATTTTGGATGCTGTGTACAGCATTGACAAGCATTTCACGCTGGAAGAATTGGGGGAGTATTTATCAAAGAGTGGCTTTCGTGTAAGCCGTGCTACGCTTTACAATACGATTCATCTCCTGGTAGAGTTGAAGCTTGTCGTAAGGCATGGATTGGCGCAAGGCACTAAGTACGAAGCGTCTTTAGGGCGCGAGAATCATGTGCACCAAGTGTGTACGGTTTGCGGAGGTGTGACCGATATTGACGCACCTTTAGTGACTCAGGCCATTGGACAGACGCAGTTGCACGATTTCAGGTGTGATGAGTTTGCACTCTATATCTACGGACTCTGTGCTGCCTGCCAGAACAAGCAGAAAGGCAAGGCTGCCGGTCTGTGAACATGGTAAAGAAACTTGAATAATAACAATATATAAAAATGAACACAGGTAAAGTTGATGTCCTGCTCGGATTGCAGTGGGGCGACGAAGGTAAGGGAAAGGTGGTTGACGTATTGACCCCTAAGTATGATGTCATTGCACGTTTCCAGGGTGGTCCTAATGCCGGTCATACCTTGGAGTTTGAAGGCCAGAAGTATGTGCTTCGCTCCATCCCATCAGGTATTTTTCAGGGTGGCAAGGTAAACATCATTGGTAATGGTGTGGTATTGGCTCCCGACCTTTTCATGCAGGAGGCCAAGGATCTTGAGAAGAGCGGTCACGACCTGAAGAGCCGTCTCTATATCTCTAAGAAAGCACATCTCATCATGCCTACTCATCGTGTGCTCGATGCTGCCATCGAAGCCTCTAAGGGTAAGAACAAGGTGGGAACTACAGGCAAGGGCATTGGTCCTACTTATACCGACAAGGTGAGCCGTACTGGTCTGCGTGTTGGCGATATTTTGGATAACTTCGAGGCTAAGTATGAGGCTCATAAGGCAAAGCACCTCAAGCAGATAGCTTCGCTCGGTTATACTGATTTCGATATCACAGAAGTAGAGAAGACCTGGATGGAAGGCATCGAATATCTGAAGCAGTTCCGTATGGTAGACAGCGAGGTGGAAATCAACAAGGTGTTGCGTTCTGGCAAGGATATTCTTTGCGAAGGTGCTCAGGGAACCATGCTTGATGTAGACTTCGGTTCTTATCCTTTTGTCACTTCTTCCAACACTATTTGCGCAGGAGCTTGCATCGGATTGGGCGTCGGTCCTAACAAGATAGGTAATGTATATGGTATCATGAAGGCTTACTGCACACGTGTGGGTGCTGGTCCTTTCCCAACAGAGCTCTTTGATGAGACTGGTGCCAAGATTCGTGACCTGGGGCATGAGTATGGTGCGGTGACAGGTCGTGAGCGCCGTTGTGGCTGGTGCGACTTGGTACAGCTGAAATACTCTGTCATGGTGAATGGTGTTACCGAACTGATCATGATGAAGAGCGATGTACTCGACAGCTTCGAGACTATCAAGGCTTGTGTGGCTTATAAGTTGAAGGATGGCACTGTGACAACCGATTTCCCTTACGAAATTGATGATGTGGAGCCTGTTTATAAGGAGTTCAAGGGCTGGAACACTGACATGACCCAGTTTACATCCGAGGACGAGTTCCCACAGGAGTTCAAGGACTATATAGCCTTCGTAGAGGAATTCCTCGAGACACGTATCGGCATCATCTCTATCGGTCCTGACCGTGCTCAGACCATCGTACGTAAATAATACGTAAATAATTTGATAGTGTTTAATGTTTAGTGTTGATGGTTTACTTTCTGAGTAAATCATTGCGTTAGGCATTAAACATTAAACTTTAAACAACATACAGAATTAAATGGCTCAGAAACCAAGTATTCCAAAGGGAACACGCGACTTCGGACCTGTTGAGATGGCTAAGCGCAACTACATCTTCGACACCATCAAAGAAGTCTATGCCCTTTACGGATTTCAACAAATAGAAACCCCAGCGATGGAAACACTTCAGACGCTGATGGGTAAATACGGTGAAGAGGGGGACAAGCTGCTCTTCAAGATTCTCAATTCTGGCGACTATATGAACAAGGTGAGCGACGAGGATCTTCATTCTCTCAACTCACTGAAGTTGGCAGCCAAACTCTGCGAGAAGGGGTTACGCTACGACCTTACAGTTCCTTTCGCACGCTATGTGGTACAGCATCGCGAGGAGTTGCAGTTGCCTTTCAAGCGCTATCAGATTCAGCCTGTATGGCGAGCAGACCGTCCACAGAAGGGTCGTTATCGTGAGTTCTATCAGTGCGATGCCGACGTTGTTGGTTCCGACTCTTTGCTCAACGAGGTTGAACTGATGCAGATTGTTGACACCGTATTCACTAAGTTCGGTGTACGTGTGTGCATCAAGATCAACAACCGCAAGATCCTTACTGGCATTGCTGAGGTGATAGGCGAGGCAGAGAAGATCGTAGACATCACAGTCGCCATAGACAAGCTCGACAAGATAGGACTCGAGAAGGTGAACGAGGAACTGCGTAATGACGGAATCTCAGAGGAAGCCATCGAGAAGTTGCAGCCCATCATCTCACTTTCTGGCTCTAATGAGGAAAAACTGGAGGTCATCTCGCAGGTACTCGCGGGTTCAGAGACAGGACTGAAGGGCGTAGAGGAGACCCGCTTTATCCTTGATACGTTGAAGGCCGTAGGTTTGAACAACGAGATAGAGCTCGATCTTACCTTGGCTCGAGGATTAAACTATTATACAGGTGCTATCTTCGAGGTGAAGGCGCTCGACACACCTATGGGAAGCATCACGGGTGGTGGTCGTTACGACAACCTTACAGGAATCTTCGGACTCCCAGGTCTCAGTGGTGTAGGTATCAGCTTTGGTGCCGACCGTATCTACGATGTGCTGAATGCACTCGACCTCTATCCCAAGGAGGCTGTCAATTCTACTCAGGTGTTGTTCATCAATTTTGGCGAGACCGAGACAGCATACTGTCTGCCCATCGTGGGCAAGCTTCGCCAGGCAGGAATCCGTTCAGAAATCTTCCCCGACAAGGCAAAGATGAAGAAACAGATGAGCTACGCTAATGCCAAGAACATTCCGTTTGTTGTACTTGCGGGTGAGAATGAAATGGCTGCAGGCAAAGTGACTCTCAAGAACATGGAAAGTGGCGAGCAGACCCTCGTAACAGCTGAGGAACTGATTGCTACCGTGAAGTAGGAGAGAGGCGATTGCCCTTTACATTGAAAACAATAAGTAAATTACTTTTTACATAGCCCTCTGGTGTGAGGGCATAACTATTTCATGTCCATGGGCTGCGTGAGTAGGTCATGGATTTTTACTCTAATAAAACTAATAACAGAACAAAAAAATATGAAGAAAAAACTATCACTTTTATTATGTCTTGCAATGACGCTGTTTGTCATGACGTCGAGCACAAAGATTACAACTATCTTTGTTATTGGCGACTCTACTGCAGCCGAGAAATCTAACTTCAAGGACAATCCCGAGCGAGGCTGGGGAATGGTGTTGCAGGGATTTTTCGATGACAAGATATTGGTTGACAATCATGCTGTGAATGGTCGCAGTTCCAAGAGTTTCATCAATGAGGGACGATGGCAGAAGGTTCTCGACAGACTGAAGCCAGGTGACTATGTGTTCATCCAGTTTGGTCATAACGACGAAAAGCCTAAGCCCGATCGTCATACAGATCCGGGGTCAACTTTCGATGCCAATTTGCGTCGTTTCGTTGAGGAAACCCGTCAGAAAGGCGGCATTCCTGTATTGTTCAACTCTGTGGTTCGTCGTTGCTGGTATGCTGAGAACCTGAAGAATGACGACGATGAGAAGCTTCGCAAGACTGTGTTCGATGGAGAAGAGAAAATCAACAGCGACACCCTTATCGACACTCACGGAGCCTATGTCGTAGCCCCACGCCGTGTTGCTCAGGAGTTGAATGTTCCTTTTGTTGATGCTACAAAAATCACGCACGACATAGAGACTTCTCTCGGTATTAAGGGGAGCCGCAGCCTGCATATGTGGTATAAGCCAGGCGAGGTTCCCAGTATTCCTAAGGGCCGTATGGACAATACCCACTATAATGTTTATGGCGCGCGCATCATAGCTGGAGCCTTGGCAGATGCTATTGGTAAGGCTGTTCCTGCTCTCGGAAAGCATGTCCGTCACTACGATTATGTGGTGTCAGCAGAAGGCCGTGGCAACTTCATGACCCTTCAGGATGCTGTTAACGCTGTGCCTGCTGGTAAGAAGACAACTATCCTCATTCTGGGTGGCAAGTGGAATAAACCCACGGGCACTCAGGGCAAAAAGATAAAGTACGTGAAGTACTGGGGTGCTAAGGTGAAGTAAGCGCTTCATCCTTTACTGCAGGGAAATGATGGCAGAGTTTTCTCTGTCCAGCATTTCCCTTTCTTTTGCATTCTTTTTACTTCAATAAAAGCTGCGCCCTGATGAGCTAAAGCACAAGATTTAGATTGTGTCTTAGTTCTTCAGGGCGCATCTATCTTAACGGGCGCAAGAACTTAGTTCAACGAGCACAAGAAGTTAACTTAATCTATTCATGAAGTTAACTTAATCTGGTCATGAAGTTAACTTAATCTGGTCATGAAGTTAACTTTATTTGGTGTCAACACCGGTTAGAACGCCATTGTCATCCGATAAGAATAAGCTTCCTTACTCCTTAAAGATGCACGTTGTTACTCCCAGAAGAAAGTATGACTATAGGTCAATCTTAGCCATGTTGAAAGATGAGATTTTGCCGTCGGGTGAGACGGTGGCTGTAATTTTGAATGTGCCTTCCTGGGTGCTGCCGTCTGTGCGGCTTACATCCTCACGGGCAGTGAACACTACCTGATACTCGTATTCCTCGTCGCCAATCTCTCGTTTCTTGATTTGATAATCGTTGTTAAGGCGCCAGTTCAGATTGGTGACGTCTTCTTTATACAACTTGTGCATAAAGGTGAGCACGTCGTTCTTGGTGGCGGCAGTCTTGCCTAAAAGTGAAGATAGGACATCTTCGCAGGTAGAGGTGAGTCCGTCCTCGTTGCGCGAGTTGATGCTCTGGAAGAACTTGCGGAATAGACTGCTGACCATTTGGCTCTCTTCGGGTTGCAGGTCGCGGCTCAAGGCTTTCTTCATGGCGTTCTCTGCCTCTTCGATATGTGATCCGTCGGTGTGCTGGTCGAGGTAAATCTGATAGGCTTCAGCCGTGTCTGCTTTCTTGGCTACCTGCCAGTCGATGGAGTCGATTTTGTTCCACGCCTCCTGTCTGTGGGGCGAGTTGGGGTATTTCTGCAAGTAGGCTTCTATTGCCTCTTTTGAACCGCTCACCATGGCGTTGGTCCAGTCGTTGTCTATGGTCTTGAGGGCGTTGAGGTGCGACATGATGGAGTCGATGTGAGCCTGGTCGGCATCCTTGTAGGTGTCGAGATAGCTCTGAAGAACGTCCGGATCGTTGCTCTGCATGGCGTATTCGTAGGCTTCCTCTTCCTGTTGCTCGTTGGCGTTGTGATAGAAATAAAAGAGTGTGCCACAAACAATGAGTGCAAAGATGAACGAGCAAATCAAGATGGTGCGGTTGGACTTCTTCTCCTGTTTGTCCTCGTTGGCAGCTGGTGATTCCGGAATAGGAGGAATGACTGTGTCTGGTTGAATTGTAGGAACTGGAGGTGTTGTTGCTCCTTTCTGCGTCGTTGGTACAGAAGGAGTGGCAACGCTTCTTGGGTTAGGACAATGACAGTTGGGACACATATTCAGATTGCTGAAATATGCAGTGCCGCAGTTGGTACAAGTGGTAATCTTGCCAGCTATCTCTACGCCACAAGTAGGACATGTGGGTGCTTTGTCGCTAACGGGGTGTCCGCATTCTGGACATTTTATAATCGCCATTTTTATTATGTTTTTTAGTTGAGTGTATATTCTTAAAATGAGATTTTCCGGGAGTTAAGACAACTGTCTTTTTTGCTGGGGATGCCAGGCATTTGTCTCCGCACTTAACATAGACCTTTACACATCCTGTATTGAGATGTATTTGGTTTTAACTTTTCTAACTACTTTTTTTATTTTACATACTTGGAAAGTTGAGTCCTTGTATTGATAGGTGAATGTTTATCGGTGCCGGAATCTGATTTCCCTGAGCCTGTGGTTGCCCATGAACCGGCTCTTGTCCACATATCCGTTGACTCCATTGAGTCTGCCTTTACCCGTGTACTGCCACATCTCGAAGTCGCGTCCGTCCTTAAGAACAGGTGTGCGCTTGGTGTACTGCGCAATCATGAGTTTATAGCTGTCGAGCTTGCCCAGAAGGTAATGATCGTAGAAGTTGGCTCCGGTATAAATGAGCGGCTTCTGCTTGTAGGCTTTCTCTACAAGCAACAGAAACTTGAAAAGGGAGTCGCAGAATTGCTCTGTGTCCATTCCGCTCTTTGTCTCGACGTCTATCATGGGCAGCAAGTCCTGATCGCCTGGACGGCATTGAGCCATGAAGTTCTCGAGCTGTGTCTGCTGTGGAATGCGAGCACGGTAAAAATGGTAAGAACCAACCTTGAGTCCGTATCTGTGGGCAAGGTCTATATTCTGTTTGTATTTGCTGTCTACATTGGTCCCTCCCTCTGTAGCCTTGAGATAAACATACGCCATTTTGGTGTTGTCGCCTACGGTTTCCCAGAACACATTTCCCTGATAGTGGCTGAGGTCGATGCCATGCACATGCTGGCAAGTATCCTCACACTGTACGAGCTGTGCGTGGGTGCTGAGGGTGAGTAGGGTGGTGATAATAGTTATGATGATTTTCTTCATAACTGCAAAGTTACTAAAAAACATGCTATCTGCCACCGAAGAGTGTGATTTTTTAGATATATTTTACTCTTCGATTTCAGAAAGCGAGTGGAATACCTTGTGGGTAAAGTTGCTGATGGTCTCAATGGGGGCATAAGTTATGTAGCGTATGCTTCGTCTGAGGCTCTTGCGCATGGTGCCTCCTGTTGTACGTACAAAGCCAGTGGCAGTCTGTTCGAACTCGATGTCTTTTGCCTCCTGCGTGTTGTAATAGAGGGAGCGTAGGGTGAGTTTGTAGGCGCCTTTTTCCACTCTGCTTACAAAGGGAATCTCGTCTTTTTCGAAGTCGAAGAAGGTGATGAGCACGCTGCCCTCCAGTTGAGCCATGCGCTGGATGTGGAGTTTGCGTAGCCAGGATTCTAACTTGATGAAGTCAACCTTGTCGCCTCTTGTTCTGAGGTATTGTCCCAACTGGATAATGCCTCTAATACTGATTCCATTGGCGAGAATTCCGTTGATGTTGCTTACCAGTAAGCGCAACAGATAGAGCGTCTCAATGGAGGTGTCGATGGAGTGGCGCTCCTCTTTTTGAATCTTGATGAGTCGTCTGTTCAGGAAACTATTGTTCATCAATACAGCTCCGGCAGGAACGGCATTGAGATTCTTCATCATCTGGGCTATCTTCTTTTTTTTGAAGACAGTCATAGGCTCCAGTTCTTCTTTGGCTCCGAAGTTGTCGGAACGTAACTGGGCGAAAAGGTTGCGCTGCAAAAAGTCCATTCTTTTACTATATTTTTAGGGGGTGTAGGTAATTATTTAATTTTGCAAGTTCAGAAGTTATCAAAGAGTTAAGCTAACCTCTTTTCTTTATCAGCTGTAACGCCGTGGATATCTGAACAGAATGGCCATTAGTGCCGCAACGCCTATGGCCATGGGGTAGTAGAGATAGGGAAGAATGTCGATGGGGCTGATGTGTGCCAGTCCTGCTGCCAGGAGCATCTGTACGCCGTACGGGATGAGTCCCTGCACGCAGCACGAGAAAGTGTCGAGGATGCTTGCGGCCTTTCGGTTGTCGACTCCGAACTTGTCGCCTATCTTCTTGGAGATATTTCCCACGGTAAGAATCGCTACGGTATTGTTGGCCGTACAGAGGTTGACGAACGACACTAGGGCAGCAATCGAGAGCTCGGCTCCCCGCTTGTTTTTGACGTGAGCAGTTATCTTGCTGATGATAAAGTTGATGCCTCCGTTCTCCCTGATGGTTTCGAGCATTCCACCAGCCATCATGGCAATGATGACGAGTTCGCCCATGCTGATGACTCCGTTTCCCATGGCCGAGAACCAACCGAAGAAATCGTATGAGTTCGGGATTCCCATGAGGTTTTCGATGATGCCTATGGCTCCGCAAAGAAGAGTTCCCATAGTGAGAACAGCCATCACGTTCATGCCGGCAATGGCTGTGACGAGAACCAGGAGATAAGGAATCACCTTGATGTATTCTACCTCTGCCACCTGCGTAGGAGCCTTGGTTTCTGCTCCCATGATGGCGTAGACGATGAGTATGATGATGGCAGCGGGAACGACAATGAGCGAGTTGATGCGGAACTTGTCGCTCATGCGGCATTCCTGCGTCTGCGTGGCCACCACAGTGGTGTCGGAGATGAAGGAGAGGTTGTCTCCAAAGTAGGCTCCACCCACAATGACAGCTACGGTAAGCCCTATGTTGGCGTCTACCGAAAGTGCCAGTCCTGCAGCAATAGGAACGAGTGCTACTACTGTGCCCACACTTGTTCCGATGGAAAGAGAGATAAAACAAGCCGCCAGGAAGAGTCCTGGCAGAATCATGCTGGCAGGAAGGATGCTGAGAGCCAGGTTGACGGTAGCATCGACAGCTCCCATGGCCTTGGCAGATGCAGCAAATGCTCCTGCCAGCACATAAATCCAGAGCATAAGCATCAGATTACTGGCTCCGGCTCCACGGCTGTAGGTGTCGATGCGCTTCTTGATGGGCAGTCCTCCTGATATTGCCACAGCATAGATGCTGGAAATCATGAAAGCCACCGTAAGCGACAGATTGTCGCCCGAGCCGTTGCTCCTTACCGAATGGATGGTAAAGACAGCTATCAGCAGTATTAACAGAAACAATGGCGAGAGTGCCAGTAATCCTTTCTTATTGCTCATTTTTTAGTCTGTTTATTCACTTTATTTACAGCGTTACGCCGTTCTTGAAGATTGAGATTTCGCGATAGCCGTTGTACTCGTTGCGAGCTTCTTCGCCATTGGCTACTGCGATAATCTTGTCGATGAACTTGCGTACCAAGTCCTTCATTTCAGTACCTTCCACCAGTTCGCCTGCGTTGAAGTCAATCCAGTTTGGCTTGTTGCGGTAGAGGTTGCTGTTGGTGGAAATCTTCATGGTTGGTACGAAGGTGCCGAATGGCGTACCGCGACCAGTGGTGAAGAGAACCAGCTGACAGCCGGCAGAAGCAAGGGCTGTGGAAGCTACGAGGTCGTTGCCTGGTGCAGAGAGAAGGTTCAGACCCGTTGTCTCCAAACGGTCACCATACTGGAGTACACCGCTGACTGGAGCGCGACCGCACTTCTGTGTGCAACCGAGAGCCTTGTCCTCGAGTGTAGAAATACCACCCGCCTTGTTGCCTGGAGAAGGATTCTCGCCTACAGGCTCACCATGAGAGAGGAAGTACTCCTTGAAGTCGTTGATGAGGTGAACTGTCTTGTCGAAGAGTTCCTTGTTCTCGCAACGGTTCATCAGGATGGTCTCAGCGCCAAACATCTCAGGCACCTCGGTGAGGATAGAAGTTCCGCCCTGTGCCACGAGCCAGTCGGAGAACTCGCCTACCAATGGGTTGGCAGTAATTCCGCTGAATCCATCTGATCCACCGCACTTCAAACCTACGCGCAGTTTGCTGACCGAAACCTCCTGTCGCTTGTCTTCCTTGACCTGAGCATAGAGTTCGCGGAGCAGTTTCATGCCTTCCTCGAGCTCGTCGCCTTCCACTTTCTGAGTTACCAAGAGCTTGATGCGGTCTTTGTCGTAGTCGCCCAGCATCTTCATGAACTCGTCTGGCTGGTTGTTCTCGCAACCCAGGGAGAGTACGAGTACGGCGCCTGCGTTAGGGTGAAGACAGATGTCGCGAAGCACTTTGCGTGTGTTCTCGTGGTCGCCCGAAAGCTGAGAGCAGCCGAAGTTGTGGTGCCATGCGTGAATAGCGTCGATGCCCTCGCACTTGGTTTCCTGCTTGAGCAGGTCGACGAGCTTCTCGGCAATACCGTTCACACAGCCTACTGTAGGAACGACCCAAATCTCATTGCGCACACCTACCTCGCCATTCTTGCGTACATAGCCCTTGAAAGTACGGTTCTCGTTCTCGATGTTCAGGATCTCCTCTACAGGATTGTAGGTGTATTCCAAAGTTCCGGCAAGGTTGGTCTTGAGGTTGTTCTCGTTGACCCATTCTCCCTGCTTCAGGTCTTTCTTTGCATGACCGATAGGGTAGCCGTATTTCAGAATATTGGTTCCTTCAGCAGCATTGTCGATGAGGACTTTGTGTCCTGCTGGGGTGTCTTGTAACAAGGTGATGGTCTTGCCGTCAACCTCGATGATCTCGCCCTGCTTGAATGGGCGGAGACAAACCACTACCGAGTCGGCAGGGTTGATCTTGATAAAGCTTGATTGTTTCATTTTTTTGTAGGTTGTTTTTATATTGTTTTTTATTTCGTATGTGAGGGAGTTCTTAGAGTTGAGTTCTGCGGTAGAAGTCCACGTTTTCCTTCATTAGAAGCTCGATGGGCATGTAGTTTACCGGAGTAACTTTCTTTTTCAGCACGATGGCCTGGAAGAGAGTATCGATGCACGCATAGCCTTGCATGTAGGCATGCTGGGCGATGAGGAAAGATATGCTTCCCTCGCGCAGGCAGCGGGCGTTCTTCTCTACCATATCGTAACCCATGATCTGGATGTTGCGTCGGTTGGTCTTCAGCAGAAAGTCGCCCACGATGTGTGCCTTGGATGTCAGGGTGATGCAATGGTGTACCTGTGGGTTGGAAGAGAAGAACTTCTCCAGCATTTTATTGTATTCGGCACGAGTTCCGTTGAGTGGCAGGTCGAGGTCGGTAACCTTCACGTTAGGGTAGTGGTCGTGCATGTAGTGCAGAAATCCCACTTCTCGGTTGTCCTGCTGCTTACTCATCACGCGTCCGTCCTTCGTCTGTCGCATGAGCATGATTTCCGTCTCCCTGCAGGCAATCATCATCAGCATCTTGGCTGCAAAATATCCGCTGCAGAAAGAGTCCTGTCCGTAGAACGACAGGGGCTTGAGGTCGGGCATGTAGGAGTCGAGAAGAATGAAGGGAATGTTCTGCTCGTGCAATTGGTCGGTGAACTCTCGTGTGACATCGAGTGAAGATGGAACGACAACGACACCTTCGGGCTTAGCCTGTATGATCTCGTTGGCTTTCTCACGGAACGACTCATCGCTGGAGCGTTCGAAGAAACTGATTTCCACGTCGATGTGGAAGTCTCGCCTGGTGTCCTCGCATTTTCGTGCCCCTTCTTCTATCTCCTCCCAGTAAGCCTCCGACTCGTGCTTTGGCAGCAGCATGTAGAAGGTGTACTGCTTGTTGTAAGCCAGTGCGCTGGCGTACATATTGGGCTGGTAGTTCATCTCCTTGAGAGCCTGTTCTACCTTCTTGCGGGCTGGTTCCGAAACATTGGGGCGATCATGTAAGACCCGGTCTACGGTACCTACAGAAACGCCAGCTTTTTCAGCAATGTCTTTGATTCTGATTTTTTCGGCCATTCTCTTTCTTCTTGTTTGTTTTGTTAGCGGCTCGCGCGTACCTTAATATATTTATGTAGGATTGTGCGAAGCCACAATGTGGATAGTTCTTCTTATTCGTATATTGTGTTGTGTGCGACCACAACAAGTTATTTTTGGGGCAAATTTACAATAAAAAATCGAATTGTGCGAATGCACAGCGTGTTTTTTGCTATAAAAACAAAAAAAAAGTCGTTTTTATTTCTTTATTCAAGAAAAAAGGCTTATTTTTGCCCCAAGAAACTTCATCATAGAAGAAATGAAATCAAGAAATTCCTTATAGGCGAAATAAATTCAAGTAATAACAAACAATAAATTAAAAACTATCAAACAACAATGGCAAAAATTGTAACATTAGGTGAGATTATGCTTCGTTTGTCACCCGAAGGCAACGATCGCTTCATTCAGAGTGAGTCATTCCGCATCATCCCTGGCGGTGGTGAGGCTAATGTGGCTGTCAGCGTAGCCAACTATGGTCATGATGCTTACTTCGTATCTAAGTTGCCAAAGCACGAGATTGGTCAGATCGCCCTGAACGCTCTTCGTCGTTATGGCGTAAATACCGACTTCATTGCCCGTGGCGGTGAGCGTGTTGGTCTTTACTATGCAGAGACAGGTGCTTCTATGCGTCCTTCTAAGGTTATCTACGACCGTGCCCACAGTTCAATCGCCGAGGCTGATCCATCTGATTTCGATTTTGATAAAATCATGGAGGGTGCTCAGTGGTTCCACTGGAGCGGCATTACTCCTGCCATCAGCGATAAGGCTGCCGAGTTGACCAAGTTGGCTTGCGAGGCTGCCAAGCGTCATGGTGTGACAGTATCTGTAGACCTCAACTTCCGCAAGAAGCTCTGGACTTCAGAGAAGGCCATCTCTGTCATGCGTCCTTTGATGCAGTATGTTGACGTTTGCATCGGTAACGAGGAGGATGCTCAGCTTTGTCTTGGCTTTAAACCAGATGCTGACGTAGAGGGCGGTAAGACCGACGCCGAGGGTTACTATGGTATTTTCCAGGGCATGATGAAGGAGTTCGGTTTCAAGTATGTAGTTTCTACATTGCGTGAGTCACTCTCTGCTACCCGCAACGGCTGGAAGGCTCTTATCTACAACGGCAAGGAGTTCTATCAGAGCAAGCACTACGACATCAACCCAATCATCGACCGTGTAGGTGGTGGTGACTCATTCTCAGGTGGTTTGATTCACGGTTTGCTGACCAAGCCAAATCAGGCTGAGGCTCTCGAGTTTGCTGTAGCAGCTTCTGCTTTGAAGCATACTATCCCTGGCGATTTCAACCTGGTTTCTGCTGACGAGGTAGAGAGTCTGGCTGGTGGTAACGCCAATGGCCGTGTACAGCGATAATTTCTGAACTTGCTAAAGTTCAACTAAACATTAAATAATAAACAATAAACATTATATAGATAATGGCAAAGTTTAGCAAAATGCAGGTCATGGCAGCCATGAAAGAGACTGGTATGGTTCCTGTATTCTTCAACAAGGATATTGAGATTTGTAAGAACGTCATCAAGGCTTGCTACGAGGGTGGTGTTCGTGTATTCGAGTTTACTAACCGTGGTGACTTCGCTCACGAGATTTTTGGCGAATTGGTGAAGTGGTCCGACAAAGAGTGCCCAGAGATGATTCTCGGTGCTGGTACTGTAGTTGATGCAGGTACAGCTTCTTTGTACCTCCAGTTGGGTGCCAACTTCATCGTAGGTCCTAACTTCAACCCAGAGATTGCTCCTGTCTGCAACCGTCGCTTGGTTCCTTATTCACCTGGTTGTGGTTCTGTAACCGAGATCAACAATGCTCAGGCAGCAGGTTGCGACGTAACCAAGGTATTCCCAGCAGGCAACGTAGGTGGTCCTTCATTCGTTAAGAACGTGATGGCACCTTTGCGCTGGAGCAACATCATGGTAACAGGTGCTGTAGAGCCAACCGAGGAGAACCTTACTCCCTGGATCAAGGCCGGTGTTCTCTGTGTAGGTATGGGTTCTAAGCTCTTCCCTAAGGAGACCGTAGCTGCTGGCGACTGGGCTGCTATTACAGCAAAGTGCCAGGAGGCTTTGGGGTACATCGCAAAGGCTCGCGCTTAATATGCGTGTATAATATTGGAGATTCGTAGAGTCACATATTATCGTTTATACAATAGCGCTATCACCTTTCTGATGATAGCGCTGTTTTTCTTTTCAGCTTGTTCGCCGTCGCATAAGGGCGAAGTAGATGAGCTGAATTCTCTTTCTTATGCTTATCATTACCGTAATCTCGATTCTGCCAAGGTTCTGGCACATAGGGCTTTGAGGCTTGCCGATGACTATCCTGCAGGTTACGCTGAGGCGCACAACAACCTGGCTTTCGTAGCCATAGCCAAGATGGATTACGAGCAGGCTCGCCGACATTTGCTAGAGGTGGAACAGCGCAGCGACAACCAGATAGAGATTCTTGTTGCCCACGTACAGAACATGCGCCTTTGCCAGCGCGAGTCGCGCAATAAGGATTTCTATGCTTATCGTGAGAAAGCGATGCGCCTGCTCCGCCGTATTGGTGAGGAAGCCGACAATCTGCCTCCGCGCGAACGTAAGCGTGCCCTTTATGCCCATTCCGAGTTAGACATCGTTGCCGCTACCTATTTCTATTATGTAGGTCAGGAGGAACCCATGTTGCAGGCTCTAAACGATATTGATGCTGAAGCCTTGGAGGCAGATACGGCTCAGTATCTCAACTATTTATACAATATTGGCGCTGGAGGAGCCATCGTCAGCGGAACAGCTGAGGAAATCGGACAGGGCGAGTTCGACTACCTGATGCGATGCTTTATGCTGGCCTGTTCAGGAACCCCTTATCCCTATTGGCAGGCTAATGCTTTGCAGGCCCTTAGCGAGCATCTGCAGAGTCCCAGTCTGCGCAGTTACCTGATTCGCAACAACAGTCCTTCCATTAAGTATCTTAATATTGACCAGGTGCCCGACAGCTTATTGGCAGGCAACCTGGCCCAGATGGCGCTCAATCTGTTCTCGTCTTACGGCGATGTTTATCAGACAGCCGGAGCTTACCGAACACTGGCAGAATGCTACTGGGCCATAGACGACTACCGTTCGGCAGAAGACTGTCTCAACCATGCGCTCAACGACAATAAGCGCATCAAGGCAGCACCCGACTTGGTGGCCTCCATTGCTGAGCGCCTCTGTCTGGTCTATTCTGCCATCGACGACAAGCCACACAGCGATTTTTACCGCAACATGTATCTCGACCTGCAGGAGCGAACCCGACAGGACAAGCAGTTGGAAGCCCGTGCAGCCGTGCTCGACAACAATGCTGTGCTGCTCAACTGGATGATAGCATCCGTGATAGGAATGATCGTTCTTGTGGTGTTCCTGCTCTATCTCTTCGACAGGATGCGCCGCAGGAATGTGCACCGTGGCTCTATCACCAAACTGCTTAAACCCTTACAGCAATGGAAGGATAGCAATGCTCAGCACATCAGTGAGTTGAACGACAGGAAGGAGGATATAGAGGAGAAACTGCAAATGACGCTCTTCCACGTGAGGGACAACAAGAAACGCCATTTGGAGCAACGTGCCAAGGTGGCATTGGTCAACAGCATAACGCCCTTCATCGACCGCATGATTCACGAGGTGGACTGCCTGAAACACCGCGACGAACCCGACTCGGTGAAGAAGGATAGGTACCAGTACATCTCAGAGCTGACTGCCAAAATCAACCAGTACAACGAGGTGCTTACCCGGTGGATCCAGATGCGGCAGGGAACTCTTAATCTCCGTATTACGAGTTTTGCGTTGCAGCCCCTGTTCGACATTGTGCTGAAGGGCAAGATGAATTTCGACATGAAGGGCGTGGAACTGGTTGTAGAGCCCACCGAGGCAGTGGTGAAGGCCGACCGTACGCTGACGCTTTTCATGATTAACACCATGGCCGACAATGCCCGCAAGTTCACCCCTCAGGGTGGCCGTGTGATGGTGAGCGCCTCGATAGCTGATGCTTATGTGGAAATCTGCATTACAGACACGGGAGTAGGCATGGACGATAAGCAGTTGGAGCACGTCTTCGACCGCACTTATACAGGTGGTCATGGTTTCGGACTTCTCAACTGCAAGGGTATTATAGAGAAATACAAGAAGGTGAGCAGCATCTTCTCAGTGTGTTCGATTTTTGCCGAGAGCGAGTTGGGCAAGGGCAGCCGCTTTGTCTTCCGCCTGCCCCGGGGAATAGGCGGTCGGTTGAAGTCGCTTTCCGTAGGACTCGTAGGTCTGGTGGGCTTGATGGCGATGACGTGCCTGCCGCAGCAGGTTGTTGCCCAAAATACACTCCGCCATCAGCGCGACAATGCTGCCAACCATCGTCTCCCGCTCAATCTGCAGCGTGCCGACGTCTTTGCCGATTCGGCTTATTTCTGCAACATCAACGGCGAGTACGAGCGCACCCTCCAGTATGCTGACTCAGCCCGCAGTTACCTCAACCGCCATTACCTGTCGCTTCATCCTGGCGGCAAGGTGCTGATGACAGCCAGTCCGAGCGACGTTCTCCCAGCCGAATTGTTGTGGTACAAGGACAGTCTGCCCACTAATTATTATGTTATTCTCGACCTGCGTAATGAGAGCGCCGTGGCTGCTCTTGCCCTACACAAGTGGGACCTCTATCGCAGCAATAACAAGGTCTACACCCAGCTCTACCGCGAGATGGGAGCTGACTCTACGCTGCCAGCCTATGTGCGCACCATGCAGCTGTCGGAGAACTCGAAGACGGTGGCCATCGTGCTGCTCATCCTCCTTCTGCTGCAGTTGCCTTTGGCTTACTATTTGCTCTATTATCGCCATGTACTGACCTTCCGTTTCGCCGTGGAGAAGGTGAATGAAATCAACCGCATCCTGCTGAGTGACGCTACCGACGAGGTGAAGTTGCAGCGCATCAGGCAGACGTGGAACAAGCGGGGAGTGAGACTTCATGGACTGAATGCCCAGTTGGGCGATGTAGTTGACCAGATAGAGCAGGCGCTCCAGGAGAGTATGCGGCGTACAGCAGTCGAGACCTACGACATGGAGATGACAGAAGACGAGTTGCATAAAGCGGAGTATGAGAATGGGCGTCTGCACGTGTCGTGCTCTGTGCTCGACAACTGCCTTTCCACGTTGAAGCATGAGACGATGTATTATCCTTCGCGCATCCGTCAGCTCGTAGAGAACGATCCTTCCGATGTGCAGTCGCTTCATGAGTTGGTGGACTATTATAAGTCGCTCTACACCATGCTCAGTGCCCAGGCGATGGAGCAGGTGGAGCTGAATGTGAAGAACGACAAGTTCCTTCGCCAGTATCTTTTCGACCTTCTCACCTCGGGAGCAGGAAAAGTGGAAGTCAGGGTAGAGGACTTGCCCGATTCGCCTTATGCTGTCTGCCGGGTAGAGATGCAGGAAGTGGATTACGATGAGCAGCTTCACCATCGGCTCTTTACTCCTCTGACTCACGACATGAAGTACCTGCTTTGCCGGCAGATTGTTCGCGAAATAGGCGAAGTGACCAATCTGCGTGGTTGCGGAATCTCAGCCAGGTCGAGTGCTGCAGGCAAGCTCATGATCGAAATCGTGCTGCCCAAGAGTATGGCTCAGGAGAATCTTCAGGAGTTATTTCCTAGAAGTTGAATCCTGTCCCCATTGAAAACTTCTCAAAAAAGATAAAAAAGTAAAACAATAATAATATGGAACCATTTAAAGTAATCATTGTCGAAGATGTACCCTTGGAGCTGAAAGGCACAGAGGGAATCTTCAAAAACGAAATCCCTGAAGCTGAGATTATAGGAACGGCTGAAAGCGAAACCAGTTACTGGCGCCTCATCAAGCAGCAGGTGCCCGACCTTGTGCTGCTCGATCTTGGACTGGGCGGTTCCACCACCATTGGTGTGGAGATCTGCCGTCAGACCAAGGAGACTTATCCTGCCCTGAAGGTGCTTATTTTCACAGGCGAGATTCTGAACGAGAAGCTGTGGGTCGATGTGCTCGATGCAGGTTGCGACGGTATTATCCTGAAGAGTGGCGAGCTGCTGACGCGTGGCGATGTGGCGAGTTGCATGAGCGGCAAGAAAATGGTGTTCAACCAGCCTATCCTTCAGAAGATAGTAGACCGCTTTAAGCGAAGTGTCAACAGCCAGCTAATGCGCCAGGAGGCTTTGGTCAACTACGAGATTGACGAGTACGACGAGCGTTTCCTGCGCCATTTGGCGCTGGGCTACACCAAGGAGCAGATTACGGGTCTGCGCGGAATGCCTTTCGGCGTGAAGAGCTTAGAGAAGCGTCAGAACGAGTTGGTTCAGAAACTCTTCCCTGACGGCAACAAGGGTATTGGCATTAATGCCACCCGATTAGTGGTGAGGGCTTTGGAACTTCACATTCTGGACGTAGACAATCTGAAGGCAGATGAGGATTAATAAGTTGATGGCATGGGTGGCGCTGCTGCTCGGAGTGGGGCAGGTGGTGCTTATTCTGACGTCGTGGCTTCTTACAGCTGCGATGCCTGAGAGTTTTCCGCGCTCCCTGCTTAGCGCCGAGGGTATCCGTTGGTTTTTCGGTCGCTTTGTGGGCAATGTGGAGTCGCCCTTGCTGGTGTGGCTTCTGCTTTTCTCTTTCATGCTTGGAGCCCTGCAGCACAGCGGCATTCTGCATTACCGATTCTCCGAGTACCGCCAGCGCATCGCCATGCGTTTGGCTCTCTTCGAGGGCATTTTCTTTTTGCTGTTGATATTGGCGCTTGTGCTGGTTCCTCACGCCATCCTGCTCAATGTGATGGGGGGCCTCTTGCCCAGCAGTTTCTCTGCCAGTATCGTGCCTTACTGTTGTTTTTCCCTGATGGTGATGAGTGTCAGTTTCGGTGTGATGAGCGACCGGATGAAGGGCGTCGCCTCCGTCTACGAGGCTCTTGTCTCGGGCGTTGGCAAGATGGGCGGTTTGCTGCTCATCTATGTCATTGGTGCCCAGCTCTACCACAGCATTATCTTCCTCTTCTCAGCCTGATAAGATAAGAGAGTGATTTTAATATGACGGAATTTTAGCGAGCCGCATGCTGTTTTTTGTGTGCAGTATGCAGTAGTCTTGTCTAAAATGTTTATCTTTGCGGCAGCATGTTGATAAATATTAAAAACTCTTTCGCAAATGGGGAAGTTAAAGAATTTAAAGAAGTTAAGAATTTAAAGGAGTCAAGACAAATGCTTTATGGCTCAGTATACAGCCAAAAAGGCTGTTGGCAATAACTTCTAACGACCGAATGGAGTAATAACTTTTTTTACTTCTATAACTTCCGTACATTCGAAACTTCAGTTAAAAATCAGAAAAGTAGTATGAACATAGAATCAATTCGAGAGTATTGCCTCTCACTCCCCCTCGCAACAGAGGCTTTCCCATTTGATGAGCGGACCTTGGCGTTTCGCATCTTCGATAAGATTTTTGCTTGTGTAGATTTGGAGCGTCCGGAATGGGTTACGATGAAGTGTAATGCCGATTACGCCGTCGAACTCCGGGAGGAGCATTCCGAGATAGAAGGTGCCTGGCATTGGAACAAGAAGTATTGGAACCAGGTGAATCTCTATGGTTCGCTGGAAGATGATTTCATCCTGGGATTGATTCGCCACAGCTATTCCGAAGTGGTGAAGAAGCTCAAGAAACAGGTGCGGATGGAGCATCCGGAAATCATGGAAGTGAAGGAATAAACAAATGATGAAAAAAGGAAAAAGAAGACTCTGAATTAGCAATAAGAAATGCTGATTCAGAGTCTTCTTGTTAATATATAATTCCTAATTTTTTTAGTCTTGATTGAATCGCTCCTTTCGAACGCTCCATGATTTCTGCTATTTCTTTTATAGTTTTTCCTTCATTATAAAAGTTTATCAGAATATCATCTGCTACTTTTTCCCATGGGAGATAGGCGTTTCCATGTTCTTTTCTTTTTTCTTCTAATGTATATGCTTTTTAGGTGTTTGGGGTGTAGGAACTTTATCCAGAACCCTGTATTCCCAATCTTCAATCGTTCTGGTTTCGGTACTGAAACTGATACCTATCTTTACGAGTCTTCTGTCGTCAGCCTCGAAAGAAACCATGTAGCCTTTTTCGTCTATCTGGGCGAGGACTTCCTTGGCAGGCTTGTTGATTTTTATCTCGAAGACGAAGATGGTGTGGGGCGAGAACTTGGTGAAACTCGTGATGAAGGCGAATCTGATGTATTCATCATTAGCCTTGATTGGGGCATAAAATTCCTGTATGACGGTTCTGATTTCTGCTAGCCTGTCCTCATAATAGGGAAAATCATTCATTTTTTCTGTAGTTTGGGTAATGCGTGTTTTCGGGAATCTTCGTATCTTTGCACTCGGAAATGATGATCATCATATAATCATAACTATAAGTACAAAAAATAAGTATAAAAAATATGTATATTGAGAAAATAAAGTCGCCAGCCGACTTGAAGA
>ERZ1026878.69-NODE-69-length-81596-cov-88.612722_pt1 | contig 81596 bp, 58 predicted proteins | sample MGYA00380169_ERZ1026878 | MGnify/ENA primary metagenome ERZ1026878 (study PRJEB33269, sample SAMEA4719805) | human gut metagenome | biome: human-associated habitat; feature: organic feature; material: feces | place: Cameroon | collected 2013-10 ...
TGTCTGTTTATGTAAAATCTTTCAAAGAACTCTTTCTTTAGTTGCTAAGAGAAGTGATTTCTCAAAAGCGAGTGCAAAAGTACTAACATTTTGCGAAACCACCAAATTTTCGGAGAGAAAAGTTTCATAAACTGCCATTATTTAACAGTCTTAAACACTTTTACGCCTTAAATCGCCTATTTTCGCCCCAAATCGCCGCTTTTAAGCTATCTGGGTGTGTAGGCACACATCCTAGCTTATTTCACCCAGATTCGGCGGGTCAAACGAAGCTCCAAAACAGGATAAGCCTTCACTCCCTTGAAGAACTTCACATAGTCGCCTACCTTACCCGGTACGTTCTTCACATCCTTTGCCAAATCCACGCCTGGTTCCATACTCTCAATCTTGTTACCATTCTCATCTACGGTCATCTTATATATATTATTGGTAACAACCTTAGGAGTACCACCCCAGAAGAGAACACCGGCATCGAAAGATACCCAATAGTCATCATTATCCTTGAAGAGTCTGCCACCATAGCCGAAACCCAGATAAGGCTTGAAGTTGTTTACCTTGATACGTGCCGATACATTATTATTCTCATCCGGTTCCAGACGGAACATAGATCCGTCCTCACGTTCACCCAGGTTCACTCCCATGTGACCATAGCTCATGAACTTATCATAAAGCGCCTTGTCGGCATAAACGGTCTGTCCGTTCAGCGACATATAAGGAATGAAGTACTCATAAGAAGCCTTTACACGCTCATAGAGGTTGTTGTACATATTGACAGCTACCAGGGAAGTTCCATCATATACGGCATTTTCCGCCTTGGCAATCTGAGAAGGTCCCCAATAGAAACCACCTGTTACGTGCCAGTTCTTGTTGCGGAAAGGATGCACCTCTACCAGGAGCTTGAAGTTGTCCATAGTGGGTGTGCCCACCATGTCGATACTCTTATCCACTCGGGTACCGGTCATCTCCTCCAACATATCAGCGAGTTTATCAAACTTCTTGTTCTGTTCCTCTTCGGTATCCTGCTGGTTGCCCACCTTTACGCCAAAGTTCATGGTTGCATGAAAACGAGGCATCCAGGAGAAACCGGTACGTACTTTCACCACCTCACTGATGGGCAGCGCAACATCTACACCAATACCGGTGGTACCCATCGTCACGGAAGCGTCAATACTCTTGGTGAATACCTTGCCAGGAATGCAGGGTTCACTGAATGTTTGGGCGAAAGTACCCAGGGTTGGCAGCAGCCAAGCTGCCAAGGCAAATACATATTTCTTCATAAATTCTTGATTTTCATTAAATTCGGCTGCAAAGTTACGCAAAAAGCTCCAAACTGACAAGAGTTTGGAGCTTTTTATTTACTTGATAACTACTTTTTTACCATTCACGATATAGATTCCCTGAGGGAGGTTATCCAGCGAAGCTGCATTCTTCTTCACCTGTACACCCTGCAAGGTATAGACATCATAGGTAAGCTTGTCTGTAGAATTGCTGACATGGGTAATTCCGGTAGCATACTCATCGGCACTCATCAGGGTCAATTCCTTAGGAGCACTGGCAGATACCTTCAGATACCAACTGTTGGCTGGGATGGCGGTAATGGTCTTGCGCTGTCCGTTGGCATCCTTCTCTTTGATTGCCACGGTGCTGAGGTTATCAGTAGAAGTGGTAGCAGCAAGCTTACCGGCTGCACTGACTGCCAGCACACGCATGGTGGTAGCATCAAACTTGGTGGAGTTGTAATGAGCTGTCCACTTATCACCCAGACAGAAGTAGACACCTGTGGCAGCGTTATCTGCAGGAGTGGCTGCAGAATTGATGACTGGTGTCACCAGATTATCCTTCACATCATCCGATACACACTCTACCAGCACAGGAGTCTTGGCAGGAACCACGCCTGTGAGTTCCTTATAGACAGCTACCCCTCTAGCCTCATCCACCTTATTGATATAGTATGCCTTCATACCCTCTGCCAGGGTATAAGGATAACCGGTGAAGAGAGCCGCATACTTCTTGCCGCCAACCGTTACGGTTGGCTTGACACCGATGTAGTTAGTGCTTGCATCTACCGGAGTGATGTTCCAGGCATAGTTATCGCCCGTTGTGATGACTGAACTGACATCATAATCCTCGGCTGTCTGATCGCAGAGCGTAACCGGCTGTCCCTTTTCCTGCTGCCAGGCACGATAGGCAGAACCTACCTTGGTGATGAGGAGTGTATAGTTGATCAGTTCCTTGATGCTGGTACCCTGACCGCTGACATTTGCCTCGATGGTGTTCGGTCTGATACTGGAATCTGCCAACTTCTCGATAAAGAAGATGGATCCCGGGTCTGTTACCACATCCTCCCAGATGCGCTTGGTGACAAGGGCGCCACAGTCTGCCGTCATAGAAACATTGTCAACACCCGTACTTGTATTGTCAGAGAGTGACATCCATCTTTTGGTATTCACATTCTGAATACGGTAGTATCCTTTGTCGCTCAACTGAGCGTGAGCAGAGAGCAAGGTAGCGCAGGAAATCAAAAGTACGTATAGTCTTTTTCTCATTCTCATTTATTTAAACAGAAACAGTAAAAAAATAACCGGTCTTCATCGCTTACATAGTAAGAATGAAGATCGGTTATGTTATTTAGTTTACTAATGTATTCTAGCTAAACCTGATTACTTAGCAATACAGATAGTAACACGGTTCATATCGTTCTCCTCGAAAGGCTGAACGCGGCAACCCTTAGACTGCTTGATCATGCGGCTCTTAGCAACACCCTTAGCTGCGAGTGTGTTGTAAACAGTCAAGGCACGGCGAGCAGCAATCTTATCGTTGAAGCGTACAGAACCAGTACCCTTATCTGCATAACCAGTCAAAGTGATCTTAGCATCTGGGTTCTCCTTCATGTACTCTACGATCTCAGCAATCTTAGTTCTCTGAGACTTAGCGATGTTAGTGTTACCGATTGGGAAGAAGATATCACGACGGAAGTTCTCCTCAACTACCTTACTCTCAACCTTAGGAGCTGGAGCTGGAGCTGGCTTCTCGATGATACGCTCGATGATCTTCTCTACTGGCTTTGGAGCAGGGATTACCTTAGTGGTATGAGTCTCACCAAGAGCAACCTTTACACCTACCAATGCGTTGAAGTACCAGTCTGGGTTACCAGCCTTCTTTGAGTTGTACTTGTCGCTCAATGTGTTAGCAGAAAGCTCAACGCCCAACTTAACGCGATCGCTTACGCGGAAGTCAACGTTAGCACCTACACGTGCAACGAAGCGAGTCTTTGTACCATCCCAAAGGTTCTCCAATGGCATAGAAGACTTGTCATAACCAGCGAGGTTAGCACCTGGAGTCTTCAAGATAGCAGCCTGTGCATCCTTAGCCTCGTCATTACCCCAAGCGATGTTAGCGCCGATACCACCGAATACGCCAACCTCAACCAAACGGTCTGGGTTGTACTCGCAGAAGAGGTTTGTAAGGTTGAATGTAGCATCAACCATAGGAGCGATGTAGTTCCACTTCCACTTGTAAGTAGTAGAAACGCCATCAGATACAACCTTCTGACCTGCCTTGCTCTGCCATGTATTCAAAGAGAAGCGAGCGCCTACAACCTTATTGAAGTTATAGCCGATGCCTACCTGTACATTTGGAGACAACAACTTACCGAAACCGATTTCACCCAATGTGTACTGGCCACCAACCTGTGCCTGAGCATACCAATGTGGAGTGAAGACATTAACAGTCTTATCTGCTTCCTGAGCTGACGCACTAACGCAACTCAAAGCAATAACACCTGACAGTAATACTTTATTTAATTTCATAATTTTAATTCTTATTTATTATATAATGTTTATATTAAGACTTGTAGAAGGCGGCAACATATGTCGCCATCTATTCGTTTCTTACATTACTCTACAGTGATATGATATTCCTTCTTTGCAGAAACGCCAGAGTAGTCAACTGCCTCGTAAACGATAGTGTAGTTACCCTTAGCTGTAGCTGTGAACAATACCTTCTGAGTGCTACCATCGAATGGAGTCTTAGCAGAAGTCTTACCATCCATCAATGTTACATTAGCACCTGACTCCTTAACATATACAGACTTCTTGTAAGCAGGAGCGAGGAGTTCACCAGTCCAAGATGTAGCTACGAGAACAGTAGCACCTGTACCTGTCATACGAGTACCGAGCTTACCCTTGAGTGTGCTCAAAGTATTCCAAGAATTTGTCTTGGTGCTCTTGTAAAGCATAGTAGGCTGCAACAACTGGTTAACATCAGAGATGTGAGCATTGATCTTGTGGAGCAAGTTGTTTACTGGAGTGATTGCATTGTCCCACTTTGTAGCAGCGTTGGTGATAGCATCCTTAACTGGCTGCAACTGAGTACCAATCTGGTCATTGATAGAAGAGAGGAGCTCATCGATAGTGTTGTCTGTTGACTCAAAGACATACATACGCTCGTTGTTCAACGTAGCTTCATAATCATTACGTACCCAGTACCAATAATTATAAGTATTACCCTCAGAATCTGTATAAGAGCCATACTGTTTTCTTAAAACATTCTGATCAATAGACAAACCAGACATATCCTTAGCAATCTTAGTGTTTGGCAAAGTATACGTATCACCAGTTTGTTCGTTAACCAAGATTACATCGTTACCATTTTCATAAGCAGCAACATTCTTGCTTGAAAGCATAGAGTACATCTTAATCTGCTTGCCATTCTCATTCGTAATTTGGAAGTCGAGAGCATTCATGAACTTACCCAACTTGTCAGACAAAGTAGGCAACATATACTTATCAAGAGCCAAGCCGAGGTTCTTCAAGCTCTGGTTATCCTTCAAAGTATTGTAAGACAATGGCTTAACAGCGAATGCAGCTACATTGTAAGTAGGAGCAACAGCTGACTTCTTTACGAGTTCCATTGTCTCAGGATTCCACAAATAGTACTCAGCCTTAACTGTGTATGCCTTCAACTGATTGTTTACAGAGCTATAAAGAGCTGTAGCAATCTGGCTCAAGTTCAAGTTAGACTCCTTAGGATTCTTCAACTTTGCAAGAACATTCTTAGCAGCCTCCTTCAACTCACCCTTATTCAAAGAGAAGTCGTCATTAGCTGGGTCAACAGCCTTTACAGGAATAGCATAGAAACCATTAGAAGATACATCAGCAGCCTTAGTGAAGCCATAAGTCAACACTCTAGAAGTATTCTTAAGCTGACCAAGTTCGAAGCCCTTAGCCTCGTTACCCTGGCTATCAACCAACTTGAGGCTAGTGATACATCTAGGATCAATCTCTGTTGGATTCAAAGAAACATAAATTTCACCTGCGTTACCATTGTTCAAGAAATCACCCTGAGAGACCCAACCCGTTTTATTCTGAGCAGCTGTGCCATAGAAAGAAGAAACCAAGTTCAACTGTGAGCCGATGAATGCAGCGTTGTAATAACCAAGAACAGGGTTCTCTGTTGCATTGATAGCGATGCTGTTGAGGTTCTTGTTGATAAGGAAGTCGAATGCCATATCATAGTTGTCCTGCAACTGCTGACGAGCATCAGCCTCATTAGAAATAGCCTCACCATTAGCTGTAATCTTCTCCATCAAAGCAGTCTTCAACTGCTGACGAGCAGTCTCATCAGCACCTCTTAATTGCTCAATTTTCTGATTAAGGATATCCGAAGCTGCAGAAACCTTTTCATCAGTATAAGCCTTAGAAGCAGCAATTGCAGCATCCAAAGAAGCATAGTCACCGAATTTTTCACCAAGTTCATCAATCAGACGCTTGTTCTCATTGATACGACCCTCAAGTGCAGTCTTGTCTGCAGCATGGTCAGCCTTTGTCTCCAATTTGTTGGTGATCTCAATCAACGCCTGCTTTTCCTTAGCGATAGCATCAGCCAGAGAAATGCTAGTGTTGTAAGCACTGTCGCTTTCGTGATCTGTACAAGATACGAAAGTGCTAGCTCCACCCACCAAGAGGGCAGAGAAGAGCAAAATACTAGTTAATTGTCTTTTCATTTTTTATAAAAAATTTAATTAAACTTATGTTGTCTAACTCATTATATTGAAGAAAGATTCGGCTCGACGATGCAGCCAGTGTATGTTGTTGACTTAGGTCTTGCCGTCACTCTCCTACTTTACTCATTCTTAGTTTCCAATTTTATCGTTACCAAAATGTATATATACCGCTGCAAAGGTAAAGCTTTTTTTTGAATTAGAATGTTTTTGCCCCGTTATTTTTAGCAAAATGCCTTAAATTTTAAATATTTTAAGCATTCTTTCCCCTTTTCTCCTCCTTTTCTCCCCTATTTTACCACAATGATAACGTTTTCACGAAAATATCCTTGTCAATCAACTTGACCTACGTCAACCGACCAAACAAGAAGACACTTCAGTTGTCTAATAAATAAAGAAAAGAAGAGGAAAAGAAAGAGAGACTCGATGACACTTATGACACTTATGACACTTGTTTTCTAAAAAAATCCTACGCGCGGGCGGGCGGGCAGGAAGAATTTTCTAATCAGCCTCCCGCCCGCCTACGCGAGAGATTTTTTAAGAAAATGCTGTCATCGGTGTCACCCTGTCATTCCGGGACAAGTCGCCTTAGCACCATAAGTATCTTACTTAGACCTCGTAAACAAGTCACTTAGCACCCGTAAGCAAGTCACTTAGCCACCGCAAGCAAGTCACTTACCGAGCACAAAAAAGGGAGGCTTACCTCGTCACAAGGTTTACCTCCCTACACTTATAGTTAAAAATAACCGAATATTACTTGTTCAGGAACTTATCTACCTGAGCAGCAATCTTTCTGCCGCTTGCCATGGCACGAACCACCAGAGAAGCTCCACTGGCAGCATCACCAGCCACGAAGACATTCTCGGCAAACTCAGGCTGCTGTGGCTTCAGGAAGCCCATTGCCAGGAACACTGCCTCTGCCTTGATGATCTCCGGCTCGCCTGCCTCTACCATCAATGGGCGACCACCCTCTGGGTTTGGCTTCCAGTCGATAGGCTGAACCTTCACACCTGTCAGCTTGCCGTTCTTTCCCAGGAACTCCAGAGAGTTGATGTTCCAGCGGCGGGTACAGCCTTCCTCATGACTGGAGGTAGTCTTCAGGGTGCGAGGCCAGTTTGGCCAAGGATTCTTAGGATCCTCTGGTCCTTCCACTGGCTTAGGCATGATCTCTATCTGGGTTACGCTCTTGCAACCCTGGCGATGAGCGGTACCGATGCAGTCGGAACCCGTATCACCACCACCGATTACCAATACATCCTTGCCCTTGCAGTTAACCAGTTCGTCCTTAGAGAACTCCATACCTGCGAGGATACGGTTCTGCTGAGAAAGCAGCTCGAGGGCGAAATAAACACCCTTCAACTCTCTTCCAGGAATCTTCAGGTCGCGGGCTGTCGGTGTACCGGTAGATACCACGTAGGCATCGAAGCCTTCCGGCAACTTGGTAACGTCAATATGCTGGTTGTATCTGAACTCGATGCCCTCCTCTTCGAGAAGACGGAGACGGCGGTCGATGATGCTCTTGTTGAGCTTGAAGTTAGGAATACCGTAACGCAACAGACCACCGGCATTCTCACGTGCCTCGAAGACTGTTACCTTATATCCCTTGTGGTTCAACTGGTTGGCAGCTACCAATCCCGCAGGACCGGCACCGATGACTGCCACCGTCTTGCCGTTACGCTCCGGAATCTCAACATGCACATAGTCCTCAGAGAAGGCGTGCTCCACGATGGCGCACTCATCCTCACGGTTGGTGGTTGGCTCATGATCCATGAGATTCAATACACACGCCTTCTCGCAGAGTGCAGGACAGATGCGTCCTGTGAACTCAGGGAAGTCGTTGGTGGAATTGAGGAGGCGGTAAGCCTGCTCCCAGTCGCCCTTGTAGAGGGCATCATTCCACTCCGGTGCCTTGTTGCCCAGCGGACAAGCCCAGTGGCAGAAAGGCACGCCACAATCCATGCAACGTGAAGCCTGCTGTCGGCGGTCGTTGCTATTCAATGTCTGTTCTACCTCGCTGAAGTCGAGGATTCTATCGTGAATTGGTCTATAACCTGCTTCCTTGCGAGGTATAGTCAAAAATGCTTTTGGATTTCCCATCTTGATACTTTGAACTTGGAACTTTGAACTTGGAACTTTATGATTAGTATAGTGTATGATAACCCCATAAGGCATATCATAAAGTTCAAAGCTCAAAGTTCAATGTTAAATGTTAATAATCTCGCTGCATATCCGCAATCTTCTGCTGCAACTTCTTTACCTGCTCCTCCTGGAGAACTCGCTTGTACTCGATTGGCACTACCTGGATGAAATCCTCTACGTAGTGGTTCCAGTCATCGAGCATGGTACGGGCAAGCTTACTGCCGGTGTAGAGATAATGCTGACGAATCAGCTCGTGCAACTCCTTGCGATAGGTGCTGTCCTCCACGAGGTTAATCTCCACCATATCCATGTTACAGAAGTAATCGAAGTTGTGGTTCTTATCCCATACATAGGCAACACCACCACTCATACCAGCGGCGAAGTTACGGCCGGTTTCACCGAGCACTACTACTCTACCGCCCGTCATATACTCGCAGCAGTGGTCGCCAGCACCCTCAATCACGGCGATGGCACCGGAGTTACGAACACCGAAGCGCTCGCCTACCTTACCATTGATATACAACTCACCGCTTGTGGCACCATACAATCCGGTGTTACCGGCGATGATGTTATCCTCGGCAGAGAAGTTGCTGCGGATAGGAGGAAGGATGGAAATACGACCTCCTGAAAGTCCCTTGGCGAAATAGTCATTGGTCTCACCTTCGAGCTTGAAATCCACTCCCTTCACCAGGAAGGCACCGAAGCTCTGACCTGCAGAACCCTTGAACTTCACGTTCACGGTCTTGTCTGGAAGACCAGCCTCACCATATTTCCCGGCAATCATACCGCTCAGCATCACACCGGCAGCACGGTCGGTATTCTTGATGGCGAAGTCGAGGTTCACTTCTTCCTGATTCTCGATGGCACGCTGGGCACCACGAATCAACTGCTGGTCGAGCACATTGTCGAGGTCATGGATCTGCTCGGTAGTATGATAGAGTGAGCAATGACCTGTCTCACGATGCAGCAAGCGAGAGAAGTCGAGCAAGTCTGCCTTCTCCTCGATGCTCTTGGCCACCTCTGGCTCTAAGGCATCAGCACCCTCGGTAGGAACAATCTCCTCATCCTTCTTGCGGACGATGAGCTCGGTATGACCGATGATATCGTTCAATGAGGTGTAACCCATCTCAGCCAGATACTCACGAACCTCCTCGGCGAGGAAGCGGAAGTAGTTGATAAGATACTTGTAGCTGCCACGGAAGTGCGCACGGAGCTTAGGATCCTGTGTGGCAACACCCATAGGACAGGTATTCAAGTTACACTTACGCATCATGACACAACCCAATACGATGAGGGCGGCAGTACCGAAACTGAATTCCTCAGCACCGAGCAAAGCCATCAGGATGATGTCACGACCGCTCTTCAACTGACCATCTACCTGCAGACGAACCTGACCACGAAGACCGTTCTTCACCAGTGTCTGCTGGGTTTCAGAAAGTCCGATTTCAGGAGAGATACCAGCGAAACGCATACTTGATGCAGGGCTGGCACCTGTACCACCCTCAGCACCAGAGATAACGATGAGGTCGGCCTTTGCCTTAGCCACACCGGCAGCGATGGTACCCACACCACTCTCAGCTACCAACTTCACAGAGATAGCCGCCTTAGGGTTCACATTCTTGAGGTCGAAGATGAGCTGAGCCAAATCCTCGATACTGTAGATATCGTGATGAGGTGGAGGAGAAATCAGGCTGATGCCAGGGATAGAGTGACGGGTCTTGGCGATGACCTCGTTGACCTTGAAGCCAGGCAACTGACCACCCTCACCCGGTTTAGCACCCTGTGCCACCTTGATCTGGATTTCCTCTGCATTTACCAAATATTCTGTTGTCACACCGAATCGACCGGAAGCCACCTGCTTGGTCTTGCTGGAGAGGCTGATGCCATCCTGTGTAGAATGGAATCGCTCGTTATCCTCACCACCTTCACCGGTATTGCTTCGGGCACCGAGGGCGTTCATGGCGAGTGCCATTGCCTCGTGAGCCTCCTTAGAGAGGGCACCGAAACTCATCGCACCGGTAACGAAGTGCTTCACGATTTCCTCTACCGGCTCCACCTTATCTATAGAGATCGGATTCTTGCGGAAGCTGAAGAAGTCGCGGATGAAGATAGGCTCCTGCTTATCGTCAACGAGATGTGTATATTTCTTGAAGAGATCGTAATCGCCCTTGCGGGTTGCGAGCTGCAGGGTGGCGATGGTCTCTGGGTTCCAAGCGTGCTTGATACCGTCCTTGCGGTAGTGGAACTGTCCCATACTTGGCAGGAAGTCGAGCTTCTTGGTCTCGAATGCCTTGTCGTGCAGGCGGATGGCATCACGGGCGATGGTCTCGAGTCCGATACCGCCGATGGTGCTCACCTCTGTTCCGAAGTAGCTCTTCAGGAGGCTCTCGCTCAAACCGATGCTCTCGAAGATCTTGGCACCACGATAGCTTCGGATGGTAGAGATACCCATCTTAGCCATAATCTTGAACAAGCCCTTCTTCACAGCCTTGATGTAGTTCTGCTCGGCTGTATGGTAATCCTCCTGAATCTTTCCCTTCTTTACCAGGTCGTCGAGGATGGCGTATGTCAAGTATGGACAGAGGGCTGATGCACCGTAACCCAACAGAAGGGCTGCATGCATTACCTCACGAATCTCACCGCTCTCAACGATGAGGGCAGTCTGCACACGCTTGCCGGCATCAATCAGATAATGATGTACGGCACTCACGGCGAGCAGAGATGGAATGGCGGCATGAGTTTCATCCACGCCACGGTCGCTCAAGATGATGTAGTTGTAACCATCATCCACGCTCTGTGCTGCCTGCTTGCAGAGTTCATCCAGAGCCTCATGCAGTCCTTCTTCGCCCTTGGCGGTTTCGAAGAGCATGTGGAGTTTTACTGTATTAAATCCCTTGTAGCGGATATTTTGAAGGATATCCAACTGAGTATTGGTCAGGATAGGATGTGGCAGACGAACCATCTTGCAGTTGCTCTCGTCTGGATTCAGAATGCCGGAACCTACACGGCCGATATACTCGGTAAGACTCATCACGAGGTTCTCACGGATAGAGTCGATAGCAGGGTTGGTAACCTGAGCAAACTGCTGACGGAAGTAGTTGAAGAAAATCTGTGGCTGGTCTGAGAGTACGGCAAGAGGAGTATCATTACCCATGGATGCAGTAGGTTCCTGACCCTTGGTAGCCATCGGGATGATGGTACCGTCGATGTCTTCCTCGCCAAAACCAAACTCCAATTCCTTGCGGGTGAGGTTTTCCACAGCGTTTTCTACCTTACGTCCGCTACGCAGCTTTTCCAGTTCAATACGGTTGGTGTTCAGCCACTGGCGGTAAGGATGAGCCTCAGCCAGGCGCTCCTTGATTTCGCCATCATAGTAAATCTTGCCTTCCTGGGTATCAATCAGGAGAATCTTACCAGGCTGCAAGCGTCCCTTCTCGGCAATCTCGGTTGGGTCGAAATCCATCACACCTACCTCAGATGCGACTACCATCATATCGTTCTTGGTGATGGTGTAGCGGGCAGGACGCAGACCATTTCTATCGAGCATACCACCGGCATAACGGCCATCGCTGAAGAGCAGGGCGGCAGGACCATCCCATGGCTCCATCAGGATAGAGTGGTACTCATAGAATGCCTTCAGATCCTCAGAGATAGGGTTCTTGTCGTTGAAGCTCTCAGGCACCATCACAGCCATGGCATGAGGCAATGACAGACCGCTCATCACGAAGAACTCAAATACATTGTCGAGGCTGGCAGAGTCACTCATATCAGGCTGAACGATAGGAGAAATCTCACGGATATCGCCCAGAGCCTCACTGCTCAACACACTCTCGCGCGCCTTCATCCAGGCACGGTTACCACGGATGGTGTTAATCTCACCATTGTGGGCAAGGAGACGGAATGGCTGAGCCAGACTCCATGTTGGGAAGGTGTTGGTAGAGAAGCGGGAGTGAACCAGAGCCAGACCGCTTGTGAAATAATTATTGGTCAAGTCAGGATAATATTGGCGCAACTGGAGGCTGCTCAACATACCCTTATATACGATGTTCGAATTAGACAACGAACAGATATAGAAATCAGGATCGCTGACACGTTTCTCGATGCGCTTGCGGATGAGATAGAGGATGCGCTCGAAGACAGGCACCTTATCATCTGTCACACCTGTAATGAACACCTGTTTGATGGCAGGTTCATTGCTCAATGCAGCCTCACCCAGACAGTCTGGATTGGTAGGTACATTGCGGAGATGCATCAACTGAAGTCCCTCACGTTCAATCTCTTCAATCATAATAGAGAGGATATCCTGCTGTTTCTTCTCATCCTTAGGCAAGAAGACAAGACCTGTACCATATTTTCCCTTTTCCGGTACAGGGATACCCTGAAGAAGAATAAACTCATGTGGAATCTGGAGCATGATACCGGCACCATCACCCGTCTTGTTATCGGCACCCTCTGCACCACGATGACGCATGTTCTCGAGTACCTTCAAGGCGTTATCGACCAGCTCATGACTCTTGTTACCGTGGATATTCACCACCATACCTACGCCACACGCATCGTGCTCATAGGCTGAACTGTACAATCCTTTTTCCATTTCTTGTTCGTTTTATATCGGTTATTTCTAACTATTTTATTATTGATATGCTTGCTCGTAAAAGCTATGTTATTTATACGCCGCTATTTATCGCCGTTATTTATACGCCTGTTCATGAACTCCCGCCACGGCTCTACCGCTAGGGTCGTTTTGGTTCTTGAAAGAAGCATCCCAGGCAAGGGCTTCGGCTGTAGAGCAGGCTACGCTTGGCACGCTAGGCACACTCTTGGCAGCGCTGTCGCTTGGGAAATGCTCGGCGAAGATAGAGCGATAATAATACTCTTCCTTGTTCTGTGGAGGATTGATAGGGAATCGCTCGGCAGCATGCGCCATCTGCTCATCGCTGACGGCTGATGCGGTAATCTGCTTCAGGGTATCAATCCATGAATAGCCCACACCATCGGAGAACTGCTCCTTCTGGCGCCATGCCACTTCTTCAGGAAGCAGATCGGCAAATGCCTCACGAACCACCTTTTTCTCGATGGTCTTGTCAGGACACATTTTCAATACCGGGTTCATGCCCATCGCTACATCCAGGAACTCCTTGTCGAGGAAAGGCACACGGCCCTCGATGCCCCATGCCGCCAGACTCTTGTTGGCTCTCAGGCAATCGTAGAGATAGAGTTTACCGAGCTTGCGCACGGTTTCCTCGTGAAAAGCCTTGGCATTCGGAGCTTTGTGGAAGTAGAGATAACCTCCGAATACCTCATCGGCACCCTCACCGGAAAGTACCATCTTGATACCCATGCTTCGGATGACTCTCGCCAGGAGATACATCGGGGTAGAAGCACGAACGGTGGTCACATCGTAGGTCTCGATGAAATAGATGACATCACGGATGGCATCCAGACCTTCCTGGATGGTGTAGTTGATTTCATGATGCACGGTACCGATGTGATCGGCAACCAATCGTGCCTTTGCCAAATCAGGCGCACCCTTCAAACCTACGGCAAAGGAGTGAAGTCGAGGCCAGTATGCCCTGGTTTCGCCACCGTTCTCCACACGGGTAGAAGAGAATTTCTCGGCTACGACAGAGATGACGGAAGAATCGAGACCACCACTCAGCAATACGCCGTAAGGAACATCGCTCATCAACTGGCGCTTGACGGATGCTTCAAGGGCATCATGGATTTCCTTTACCGCAGCTTTTTCCTGAGGTTCTGCATTCTTCAACTGGGCTTCAGCCTTCTGAGTATCATCAATCTGATATTTCTTCTGCATGGCAGCGTATTCAAACCAATCACGGGTATAATAGCGCTTCATGCCAGGGTTCTTGCTATAGTAATAATGACCTGGAAGGAATGGCTCGTAATGATCACACTGACCTTCTAAAGCCTTCAACTCGCTTGCTACCAGCACTTTTCCATCCTTATCATAACCAATATAAAGAGGAATTACGCCGATAGGGTCGCGAGCGATGAGGAATTCATCACGCTCGGCATCGTAAAGGGCGAAGGCAAAGATACCGTTCAGCTCTTCAAGCATCTTGGAGATACGGGCGTGGAGCGCATCCTCACCTTTATATATTAAGGTATCAAAGTCGGAATCTGCTCGCATCTCACGATAGAGAGAAAGAATCACCTCGCAGTCGGAACCCGTCTGATACTGGTATTTACCGGCAAAGCGGGCACGGATATCCTGATGATTGTAAATCTCACCGTTTACGGCAAGCACCTGTTTCTTATCTGGTGCAAACAAAGGTTGGCGACCACTTTCCGGGTCAACAATGCTCAGACGCTCATGTGCCAGGATAGCAGAACCACCACAGTAGATTCCGCTCCAGTCTGGTCCGCGATGGCGGATCTTCTGACTCATACGAAGCGCTTGCTGTCGCAATTCAGGAGTCTGCTCCTGAATATTGAAGATAGATACGATTCCACACATAATATCTTTTCCTTTCTTTTACGGTTATTTTTATCTCTTTTTACCTAAAACAAATAACATTTTGTTATGTTTCGGCTGCAAAATTACTACTTTTTGTCAATATACGAAAGATTTCCATTACCTTTTGTCTTAAGAAAAGGTAGATAATTACATATTTAAATACAAGAACCTATTTTATCTTTCATTTTGAAAGATAAAGTACTAATATTTATTTCAAAATAACACATAGAAAGAAAAACAAGATAAAAGCATTTTTCATCATCGGATTACACGGAATTATCGGAAGAGCATTCTTGCTGTACGGATTACGCACGGAATTTAAACGGAATTTGGCCTACCGGCCATAGGCTGACGCCATAAAGGCATCCTGCTGTCTTTCCCATTTTTAGGGGTATCGTTACGACCGTGAGGTCGCTTTCCGTCTAAAATCCGTGCGTAATCCGAGGAGGGAGGTTAAGGTTCCGTTAACTCAGCGTAATCCGATGAATAAAATATCCAATGAAAGTTTAGTTAAAAAATATATAGAATTGTGCCGTTTTTCCCATTTTTTTCGTATCTTTGCAGTATTATTAGTTTTATTACAAATAACCTAATTTATTCAATTATTCCGTAGATGTTACTATAGCATTATGAGAAAGAGAATTATAAATCTTTTAATGATGACCTGCGTGCTAGCCGGCGGCTACTCTCAGGCATCGCTTGCTCAACAAGCAAAGTCGGGCAAGCTAACCCAGTTTGTCAACCCCCGAATCGGAACAGGTGGACATGGACACGTTTTTCTCGGAGCCAACGTTCCGTTCGGATATGTCCAGCTAGGTCCTACAGAACCATCCCGCGGATGGGACTGGTGCTCCGGCTATCATCATTCTGACTCCATCCTCATCGGTTTCGGACACCAGCACCTGAGCGGTACCGGTATCGGCGACCTGGGTGACGTGGCTTTTCTGCCCGTAACAGATGGCAACCAGAAAGAAATCAAGTTCAGTCACGACAACGAGAACGTGCGCCCTGGATACTATGCAGTCAAACTGCAGCAGCCTAATGTATGGGTAGAGCTGACCGCTACACAGCGTGCCGGTTTCCAGCGCTATACCTTTGGTGCTGATGCACAGCAGGCACAGCTGGTACTCGACCTGAAGCAGGGTATCGGCTGGGATGGAGCCAAGGACATGAATGTAGATAATACTACAGCTACCACCGTGGCTGGTCACCGTTTCTCCAAGGGATGGGCGAACGACCAGAAGGCATTCTTCTTCGCAGAATTCTCCCAGCCTGTTACCGTGAAGCCATTGGGCACCGGCAGATGGCTGATTACCGCTGCTGATGTCACCAAGCCATTGTTGGTGAAGACCGGTATGTCCGCTGTAAGCGCAGAGAATGCCAAGCTGAACCTGGAGAAAGAGATTCCGGGCTGGGATTTCCGTCAGGTAGTAGCTGATGCAGATGCTGCCTGGAACAAGGAATTGGCTAAGGTGAACATCGAGACCAGCGATTCTACCTCCCGCCGCATCTTCTACACAGCCATGTATCATACCATGACTGCCCCATCTGTCTTCTCAGACGTCAATGGTCAGTATCGCGGTGCCGACGGTAAGGTTTATGACGGCAACTTCACCAATTATACCACCTTGTCACTCTGGGACACCTATCGTGCAGCTCATCCATTGATGACCATGATCCATACCGACATGTTGCCAGATATGGCTAGTACCTTCATCAACATCTATCGCCAGCAGGGCAAGTTGCCAGTATGGCATCTGATGGGTAACGAAACCAACTGTATGGTGGGCAACCCTGGCATTCCTGTTCTTGCCGATATGGTACTGAAGGGCTATGTAAAGGATAAGGAAGGAGCCTACGAGGCGATGAAGAAGTCGGCTATGCTCGATGAGCGTGGTATGGGATTGCTCAAGAAGTACGGTTATCTGCCATACGACAAGGAGCCTACCAAGGAAACCGTTGCCAAGGGCTTGGAATATGCGCTGGCTGATGCCTGTGTGGCAAAGGTGGCTCGCATGCTGGGAAAGAAGGAAGATGCCAAGTACTTCGAGAACAGATCAAAGGCTTACAGCAAGTACTTCGACAAGGAGACCGGCTTTATGCGCGGTCTGAGTTCCGACGGCAAGTTCCGCGTTCCTTTCAACCCATTCTCTGCAGAGCATCGTGAAGATGACTATACCGAGGGAAATGCATGGCAATATACCTGGCTGGTGCCTCATGATGTTCACGGACTCGTAAAGCTCTTCGGCAATGAAAAGAAGTTCGTGACCAAGCTCGACTCTCTCTTCATCGTTACCGGTGAGATGGGTGCCAATGCTTCACCAGACATCTCTGGTCTGATCGGTCAGTATGCCCATGGCAACGAACCTAGCCATCACGTGCTCTACATGTACAACTATGTAGGTCAGCCTTGGAAGGCTGCCCGTCTGCTCAGACAGACCCTGGACGAGATGTACAAGGATGACTTCGACGGTTTGAGCGGCAACGAGGACGTAGGTCAGATGTCAGCATGGTACGTGCTTTCTTCCGTAGGTCTCTATCAGGTTGAGCCAGCAGGCGGCAAGTACGTCATCGGCAGCCCTATCTTCGACAAGGCAGAACTGAACGTGGGCAAGGGCAAGACCTTCAACATCGTCTGCAAGAACAACAGCAAGGAAAACATGTACGTACAGTCTGTGAAGTTGAACGGCAAGCCATACAGCAAGTCATACATCATGTACAACGACATCATGAAGGGCGGCACCCTCGAACTGCAGATGGGCAACCAGCCATCAAAGTGGGGAACCCGTCCTGCCGACCGTCCATAAGAATCAAGCACTAACTAACAAAAATATAAATATAATGAGAAAGACTATTTTAACATTGGCTCTTCTTGCCTCTATGAGCGCTATGGCTCAGGAGAATGCTGAGGTAGATGTGCATGCACGCTATACCAAGGTGGTAACCCCAGTGAATGGCAAATACGAGTCAAAGCGTCCTCCTGTAGAGGACCGCCTCTTCACTTCTGCAGCTGTAGAGAAGAAGATCAAGGAAGTACAGAAAATCCTGAAGAAGAATCCAAAGCTGGCGTGGATGTTTGCCAACTGCTATCCTAACACCCTGGAGAGTACCGTTCACTACCGTGTGCTCGAAAATGGTGATGATGATACATTCGTATATACCGGTGACATTCCAGCCATGTGGCTCCGCGACTCAGGTGCCCAGGTATGGCCTTACGTAGCCCTCGCCAACAAGGACGAAAAATTGAAGAAGATGTTGAAGGGTGTGATTCTCCGCCAGTTGAAGTGCATCAACATCGACCGCTACGCCAATGCCTTCAATGACGGTCCTACCGGTGCCGGCTGGCAGAAAGACCGCACCAAGATGCAGCCGGATGTATTCGAGCGCAAATATGAGATCGACTCTTTCTGCTACCCTATCCGTCTGGCTTACGAGTACTGGAAGGTGACAGGCGATGACTCTATTTTCGGCGAAGTATGGATGAAGGCTATCGAGAATATCCTGAAGACCTTCCACGAGCAGCAGCGCAAGGTGACAGCCAAGGCTTATCACTTTACCCGTGTTTCTGACCGTGCCTTCGATACCATCGGTTGGGACGGCTTCGGTGCTCCGGTAAAACCAGTAGGACTGATCGCTTCCATGTTCCGTCCTTCTGATGATGCTACCATCCTTCCATTCCTGATTCCATCCAACTTCATGGCAGTTTCTTCCATGAACAAGGCAGCAGAGATATTGAAGCACGTGGCAGAGAAGGATGCAGCAAAGAAAGATGCAGCCTTGAAGATTGCGCAGGATTGCAGCAGTCTTGCCGATGAGGTACATACTGCTCTGCAGAAGTATGCTATCTACAACCATCCTAAGTATGGCAAGATTTATGCTTACGAGGTAGATGGTTTCGGCAACCAGCTCCTGATGGACGATTCCAACGTTCCTTCTCTCCTGGGTATGGGATATATGGGTGATGTTCCTATGAACGACCCTATCTACCAGAACACCCGCCGTTTCGTTTGGAGTGAGGACAATCCTTGCTTCTTCCGTGGCAAGGCTGGCGAAGGTATCGGTGGTCCACACATCGGTTACGACATGCCTTGGCCTATGTCTATCATGATGAAGTGCTTCACCGCACAGAGCGATGACGAGATCCGCTTCTGCATGAAGATGCTGCTGAATACGGATGCCGGTATGGGATTCATCCATGAATCTTTCCACAAGGACGATGCTTCTAAATACACCCGTCCTTGGTTCGCATGGCAGAACACCCTCTTCGGAGAGTTGGTCATCAAGCTGATCAATGATGGCAAGGCCGACTTGCTGAACAACCTGTAATACACATTATTATAATATATATACATATAGAAAATGCCGATAGTTCGCTGGAACTATCGGCATTTATATTTATGCTAACTGGTGTCAAATATGCCATTTCTATTCTTCTGCCACTTTCCAATCGATCAATCCCTTGCCTTCTTCGTCAAGTTCGATTCCAAGTCCTATCACCTCTCGCCTGTCAGCCTTGAAAGGCTCCATATAGCGACAATCGATAATCTGGCGAACGGCAGCTTCCTTGCCACCATTGTTTCTCAATTTCAGTTCTATCACATAGATATAGCGAGAAGTAGTTGCTACAATATCTATCCTGCCCGTGGAAAGCATGTGCTCTACTTCAACCTTCAAACCGATGGCATTGAAAATCGTACTGATGACCAGACGATAGCGCTCCTCCATATCCATGGAAGCCATCTTCTTGTTGCTATAAGGCACATCGGCAACCAAAGCCTTCAATGACTTCATCGCATCCGGCAACTGCCCGGTGCCCAACTGCATATACAGATTGGCCTGCAACGACTGGATGTCTCCCATCTCTCGCATAGTCAGAGCTGGGAGCACGGTTTCGTAGAGCGCCTGCTTCACCTCTTCATTAGGGAATCCCAAAATATAGCCGAACTCATCACTATCCTTGATGGTGAGATAGCCCGACTGATAAAGGAACAAGGCTGGTCCACCACCCGTTACATCCGACGTCTCCAGGATGTTGCGCAGAACACGGCAATTCTCAAAATCACCCAAACTCAACTCTGCATTGGTGATAAACTTAGGAAGCCGGGAAGTAGCTCCGGATGCAGCCCAGAAATTAGCCAAATTCTTCGAATTCAACGCATTGATGAGACTGAAAGGATTATAAATATCTACCATATTATTACGGCTGAAGTGATACCCATCATAATACTCCTTCAGTTTGTCATGGGTCTGCTGCAGAGTCCAACCATTCACTTCCGCCATTTTCTCCAACTCTGGCATGAAATTCTCGCTGATTTCCTCTTCCGTGATACCGCAAAGAGGGGCATACTGTGGCAGGAAACTGATATTGGTCAGATTGTTGAGTGCAGAGAACAGGGAAATCTGCGTAAACTTGGTGATGCCGGTGATAAAGACGAAGCGCTCGTACTCATCGTCAGCCTTCAAAATGGCGAACACGTTTCGATACACATTGGTACATTCTTCATGCTCAGGAGTTTTCCAGGAATGCTGCAGCGGAGAGTCGTATTCATCGATGAGTACGACAACCTGCATACCAGTCTGCCGATAAGCTGTGGTAATGATGGCATCAAAACGATCGGCAAGTTGCGCGGTAGGATCAGGCGTTATGGCATACTTTTGTTCATACGACTTAAAGCACAGATTGAGATACGAGCGGATTCCTTCAGCGCTGGCTCCTCCACGGCTCATGTCAAGTCGGATGACTGGATATTGCTTCCAGTCATCTTCCATATCCATGATCTTGAGACCTTCAAAGAGTTCCTTTCTGCCGCGGAAATAAGCTTCCAGAGTATCAACGAGCACAGACTTGCCGAATCGGCGAGGGCGGCTCAGATAGTTATACTGGTCACCATAGTTTGCCAACTCCCAGACGATGTCTGTCTTATCAACATAGACGTATCCCTCTTCCCTGATTTTCTTGAAAGACTGTACGCCTACCGGCAGTCTTCTTCGTTTGATGTTTGCCATATTCTTTTCCTCCATATATATTTTATGCAAAGATACAAAATATTCTCTTATCTTTGTCTTTCTGAGGCTTTATTTTCAGTTTCTTCACAGTTCTTGCAGTATGGCATTGTAAAATGGAGGAAAAAGAGGGTGTGCCATAAGTTTATGACACACTCCCTTATATTTATGCTAACTTAAAAAATAACCTCACTTTATGGCTGCAGGGTGAAACCTACTACCAGATAAGCTTTCTCTGTGCTAGGGTTAGCAGCTACCTGAGCGAAGACAGGAACAGAGAAGGAATCGGTAATCTTGATATCCTTGGTTGCCTTGACACCTACGTGGGTAACGGCAAAACCATTGGCATCACCATAGAAGCTTGTGGCAAACGGTACGGCACCAATGCTTGCCTCCCAGTCGCAACCACCCAACTTGAATGGAGCGGTAGCCTCGAGATAAGATGAATAAGCACGGTCGCCATCCTTGTTGACTCCATCGTTGCCGGCGAAGTTGGTGTACCAGTTCAAGGCAAGCGGACCGAAGTCATAACCTACATTTGCCTCGAAAACATGAGAAGTTTCGTGAGCCTTGTAAGCAAAATACTTCTCGTTTGGAGAATTGAACCAGTAATCGGTTACTCCGATATGGAAACCACCGGTCTCGTAAGCCAAGGTAAGATCAAACTCCTTGGTATCTTCCGGCTGAGAAAGTCCTACACTTCCCCAGGCAGTAAGAGATAACCCCTTATATCCGATACCCAGAGTAGGCTGCAAGGAAACAGCTCCCAAATCCTGACCACGCCAGTAGTACTGGCTTACGATATCAGCACCGATAGAAGTTTCTACCTCGTCCTGTGCCATGGCAGCAGGAGCAAAAGCCATCAAACCGAGTGCCAAGGCACCCATCTTCTTCATATCTAAAATCTTCTTCATAATCTCTCTTATTTTTCCGTTAATAATAAGGAACTGTAGAACTCATCCACCTCTTTTCTGTTGTAAGCGGCGGCTTCACCCACTAGCTCCGTTCCCGTTTTAAAAAGTTTTGGCTGCAAAGTTACTATAAAAAACCTTGCCTACCAAAACTTTTATCAATAATCTCTCTCGTCAATAATATGAAAGTACTTTAGTTGTAGCAACTCTCACCATGCTCGTAGATATCGAGACCTTCCTCCTCGATTCGCTTGTCAACACGGAGACCAGCAATCTTCTTGATACCCCAGAAGAGGATGATACCTGTTGCAGCTGCCCAAAGGTCGATAACGATGATACCGAAGAGCTGTGCTCCGAAGAATCCGAAACCGCCACCATAGAAGGCACCGCCATCGAGGGCGAAGAGACCTGTCATCAAGGTACCGAAGATACCACATACACCGTGTACTGAACTTGCACCTACAGGGTCATCAATATGAAGCTTGGTATCAATGAACTCGATAGAGAATACCAGGATGATACCTGCCAGGAGACCGATGATGGCAGAACCCAATGGGCTAACCAAGTCGCAACCGGCTGTGATGGCTACCAAACCAGCCAAGATACCATTCAATGTCAATGAGAATGATGGCTTACCATACTTAATCCAAGAGGTGAACATGGTACCCAAACCACCGCAGACAGCAGCCAGGTTGGTGGTCAGGAATACATGGCTGATAGCAACACGGTTTACCTCACCAGAAGCTGCGAGCTGAGAACCAGGGTTGAATCCGAACCATCCGAACCAGAGGATGAATACACCGAGGGCAGCAGCCATCAGGTTGTGACCTGGGATAGCAGTACTCTTGCCGTTGCGGTACTTACCCAAACGAGGGCCTAAGCAGATAGCACCTACCAAGGCAAGGACACCACCAACACTATGTACAATGGCAGAACCTGCAAAATCATGGAAGGCAGCACCAAAGGTGTCCATCATAAATGAACCGGCATCAGCATTGCAAAGCCAGCCGCCACCCCATGTCCAGTGACCTTCTACAGGGTAGATAATCAATGAGATGAAGAATGAATAGATGCAATACATGGAGAACTTGGTACGCTCTGCCATGGCACCTGAAACGATGGTAGCACTAGTAGCGCAGAATACAGTCTCGAACATCAGGAAACCCTCTGTAGGAAGACCGGCTGCATTTGTATAGAAAGACAAATCGCCCCAGTTAGGCATGCCGATGAATCCGGCGCCATCGCTACCAAACATAAATCCGAAACCTACGAACCAGAAGAGAACGGAACCGACCATGAAATCGACAAAGTTCTTAAACAAGATGTTCGCGGTGTTTTTACTACGGGTAAAGCCCGCCTCGCAGAGGGCGAATCCCGGCTGCATGAAAAAGACCAACATGGCTGCCAAGAGCATCCATACGGTATCTAATGAAATTCCTAAATCCTGTACACTCATAACACAAAATCTTTAAAGTGTTGATACAATCTGAAAACTAATCTCTCTCCTCCCTTCCACATCTTATTTTTCCTGCTCCGCATTATAAAGAGCGATGTCGCCTCTTTCACCTGTACGGATTCTTACGGTATCCTCTACAGGAATTACAAAGATTCGACCATCACCAATCTCGCCGGTACGGGCTGCCTCCTGGATGGCATGAATAGTTTTCTCTACGTTCTTGTCGCGCACGACAACATTCAACAACACTCGCTCAATACTGCTGGTATCATACATGACACCACGATAGATACGAGCCTGTCGCATCTTGCCCTCTCCTCTTACATCGTAGTAAGAGAACCACTCAATGTCGGCGGCAAGCAAAGCTTCCTTTACATCCTCAAATTTCGTCTTGCGGATAATTGCTTCGATCTTTTTCATGTTAATCTCTCCTATTATTTAAATTACATATTGTTCTTTTTCGAGTGCAAAGGTACGACAATTTGATTAATTAAATAGTTATTTACTTACTTTTTGCTTTAATTATTTTAGTTTGCTTTCTATTTGATAACTCATTTTAAGAAACACAATGCAAAATAAAAGAAAAACAATGGTTTTAGCTTTCATTTTGCAACAAACCTTCATCAAATAGAAAAACCAGTGTGGATGAAGTCTCGACAGACTATCATACCACACTGGTAGAATCATTAATTAACGTAAATCTAACTGAACTATACCGGGTGAACGAAGACCAGGCTTCAATTCACCGCCAATATAATATAATGTATGTTTTCGCATTGCCACTTGGGCACCCGCTCTAGCCAGTAGAGGGGTTTGGTGGGAAAGAATTTCCCAGCGTTCAGTTTTCAGTTTATATGTCAAAGGACAACCGTTGAACTGATACCACGAAATGTCCTTCTTCAAATAATCAGCTTGTGCCACCTTGGAATAGGTTCCGCTGATGGCATCCCAGAAGATATCACGGTTCACGCCTCCAGCGCAGATAATCTGGGCTTCACCGTCGGGACTCACAGCCAGCATGGCAGTAGCGCCCGTCAAGGTGAGTTCCTTACCTTCGCCATTACGGGGTGCCGGAAGCGGATTCCAGCATTTGCCCTGGAGAAGATAACGCAATCCAGATGTGGCAACGACACTTGACTTGCCATTCTGATAGAATCCGCCCCAGACATAGAGCTTGCCATCATAGGCAGCGCAGACCGGTTGAACTCTCGGTTCGCCAATCATTTCCGTTTCTCTATTCCATTCCTGACTCTTTCCGAGTTCACAGGTGAGAACGGAAGCGGAAGGATGACCATCCTGATTACCCCCCACAACAAACAGGCGATTGTCCATCAGACAGACGCCCATGTTATCTACCGTACAAGGCAGGGCTGGCAAGGATTTCAATATCGGTTTGCCGCTCTTCTTGTCCAAATGGATACTCAAGACGGTTTTCAAACTATGTTCGCCGTTGCATCCACCAACCAGAACCAGACTATCACCAGAGGTTACTACTCCACCATAAGCAGCTGGTTCAGGCAAGTTGCCTATCATCTCCCAATGTAAGGTTTCCTCGTTGCCTGTCACTTTCGCTGCATAGATACCCGAATAGTACTTCTTCTTTCCAGGTTCAGGGAAATTGCAGCCACCAGCCACTATCAGGTAGTCGCCGATGAATCCGGAATAACAAGCTGAGACACCAAGCTCATAGCCAGCCTCACCAGAAGGGAAGCCAGACAGGGACTTGATGCCCGCTTTGATTTCTCCCCGGAATGTAGATGCCGGCAAACCGTCCTGGTTTACCAGATTGGCACGTGTGAAAGGTTGCCATGCATATCTTACAAATCTCGGCGCCTTGAGCTCTGGAGAAGTGAGTCGAACCTTGTTTCCCTCAATCTTCACCTGTGCAGGATAGAAGAGACCCTCTTCCTCTGCCATCTCGAAGCAGGATGGAGCCTTGCCGTCGGAAGTACGGAGACCATCGCCATAGGTAAATGAAACCACCAGCGACTCGCCCTCTCTTACCACCTTATTATATATAGGACCCGATGGGGTTACGCCATGACCATAGGTCTGGTTCAAAGCCCAGCGCCCCAGACGCTCACCCACCGGCTGCTTGTTCGTAGGATGCACATCGAGCGAATCTCCCTGGTCGGAAGACACCGCCATTCCGGTATTCGGGATGGATTTCATCAATCGGAGCTGACTGTCACGGAACCAGGTCCAGGAAGGACGGTTCAGACTGGACAACTGCACGAAGTAGAAAGGCATCTGAGGATTCTTCCAATTGCTTCTCCAACTATCCACCAGGAGACGGAAGAGTTGTTCGTGAGCATCCATATTGTGAGCATTCGATTCACCCTGATACCAGATCACTCCCTTGATAGGATACTGCTGCAAAGGCAGGATACCGCTCTCGTAGAGATAACATGGCTCGTATGGATGACGACCGAGATGAGTAGCATCGTGGGTGAGATTTTTGGCAGCCCTGCCTCTTACCCAATCCTGGATAAAGTCATTGTGCAACCAGTCTCTCAAGATAGCCGGGAACTGGGTTTCCAAGGTATTTCTATCTACCCAGGCTTCCGTAGGAGCACCGCCGATGGCATTGCATATCAATCCCACAGGCACCTTCAGACTATCCCGCAACATCTTACCATAATAATAAGCTACGGCAGAGAACTGGGCTGCAGTTTCCGGAGAAACCTTCTTCCAGGTAGTATTCTTGAAATACTGCAGATGATTCAGAGAATCCAGACAGGATGCCGGCCATACCACATCGTATGTCTCCCATCTTCCCTTCATATCGAAAAGACGGAAATCAGGGTCATCAGCCTGAGCGATGTCTTTCTTGCCGGTAGCAGCCTGATTCAATCGGAATGCCATATTCGACTGTCCCGAACACAACCAGACCTCACCTACAGCCACATGGCGGAACTCTTTCTTCTGCTTGCCAGCCTGAATGGTCAGCGTATAATCAGTGCCTACCTGCAGAGGTTGCAGGGTGACACTCCACTCACCACGGTTATTGGCAATGGCAGTAGCCTTCTGTCCGGCAATGCTTACCATCACCTTCTCGCCCGTATTGGCGATGCCATGGATATCGAGCGGCACATTGCGCTGCAATACCATATTATCCGTATAGAGATCGGAGAGTTGCAATCCTCCATAATTTCCGGTAATACCGCCATAAACGGTTTTCGCCAGGATGCCGGCACCTTCCGCATTCGGATGGATGGCATCCGGCAACAGATTAGGATAAGGATAGAGAGGAGCATGGAAATCGATCACTTCCGCCCCACTCTCCTTTGCTACCACCTGGATAGCCTCCTGTATTTCATCATGCCACTGCTTGGTGCCCGAGATAAAACGGGGATGGCGGTGGGCAATCGGAGTCATTCGAGCCAGAATAAAACGTACCTTCGGATTCACGGAACGCAGAGAGTCCATCAGGGAAAGATAATCTTTCACGAACTCATCACGATAGTTAGGCCAGTTTCTTGGGTCCGTATCGTTGATACCCAAATGGATGACAGCAATATCGCCCTTGAACGCCATTGCCTGTCTGTACTCTTCCTGCTGCATGTATGGACGGTGTCCATGCTTCAACAGGGTAGCACCCGGCTTACCGAAGTTACCTACTAGGTACTTGTCGCCCAACATCTTCTGAAGTTGTACAGGATAAGAGAAATGTTCTCTATCCTGAATACCTGTACCATAGGTAATACTGTTACCAACACAAGCCACCTTTACTTTTGGGGCAGCTTTTTTCTTTGGGGCTGCATTCACAGTCTGGAGCCCCATCGAGAGTGCCGACAGCAAAACTGCTGCCAACACTCTACTAGGAAACTTTAACTTACCATACAACATATATATAAACCTATCTTATAATACTTTTCTGAAGTTTCGCATGTGGTTCAAGTACGGGCTGAAGGCCCAAAAGCTCCTAGCCCTTTGATAATTAGTTAATATTATTTATATCTGTTGTTCGTTATCTGCTCAATGCTCAGGTTATAGAATCGAATGTCGTAATAATCATCCGTCTGAGTTTTAGGATTTCTGAATGCATTCTCCTCCAGAAGGAAGTAGATGCTGCCATCCTTGCCCTGAACCATGGTAGAATAGGCTGAAGTAGTATTACTCAGCTGATAGCAGCCTTCCCAGTTCTTGGCGATAGCCTCTGGAGTAGCATAATCAGCAGGAGTCTCCAATGCCTTGTAGTAGATACCTACGTTGTTACGGCCAGGACCTACCGGAACACTCTGAAGCAACAGCTTCACCTTCTTGCCATTCTTCTTGGCATCCACCATGAGAACCTCGCCATTGCAAGAGTTCTTGTGAGCAGCAACACCCATATTCTTGGCATCAGAAGCTATTACCTTGCCCCAAGAGCCTGTGGCAGTCTTCTTATCCTCATAAGTATAGATGTTGATGTGGCGTCCACCCATCGCACGGCTGCTGAGCAACACATTGCCGTCTGGCAACTCTTCAATCTTAGCCTCATCTCCGTAAGGAGCAGCCTCGGCTACATTCTTGCCCAATACCTTCCAGGTCTGACCGAAGTCATCGCTATAGAGAATACGGTTACCGCTGCGGGTACACAACACGGTATAGACACGATAGTACTTGCCCACCTTGATCTGCTTACTCTGACAGATTCTACCACTGGTAAAGAAGGCTGATTCCACTTCTGGCATGAGGTCGTAAATCTGCTTGGTCACTTCCTCGCCATACCATGTCTTACCCTCGTCGTCGCTGTAGTATCTACCCATCATCAGGAGATGACCACGCTTAGACTCCCAGTAGCCGATACCGCCCGATGCACACATCAGGAGGATTCTGCCACTCTTCTTATCTACCACGACAGCCGCATCGCCATGGGCGCAGTCGAAACTGGTAGCAATACCGTTTCCACCCTTTGCCACCATCTGCTCAGGAGAGCTCCAGGTAGCGCCCTTGTCCATACTGGTCTTCATCACGATGTCGAGATGACGGCCGCCACCAATATCCTTATTATGATAACGATGATCGGTAAACGCAATCAACTTACCCGACTTACACTCTACGATGGCAGGAATGCGATACTGTGCTTCCTTGTTAGGGAAGACGGTGATGCCGTCCTGAGCGTTCACAGCCTGAGCCTCAACTGCCATTTCTGGGGTTGCAGCAGCAACCTGTGCAGGCATCATCAGGGTAATACCCATCGTAGCAAGACACAATGTCTTGCTTATATTTGATGAAAAAATCATATTTCTCGTTTTTTGTTCATTTATACTTCCTTGTTCAAAATCTCCTGACACAGAGAGTATGCCTTGATCATCATTCTCGGAATATGGAAAGGACCCTTGAAGAGATTACCCTTGGCAGGCTGTGCCACGGTTCCGTCTCTGTGAAGATAACCATACCACTCGCCGAACTCGGCATCTGGGAAGTGGGCGTAGGTCCACTCGCTGATGCGCTGGTGCTTGTAGATATACTCGTCATCACCTGTTGCAAGGTAAGCATAGAGCGAAGCGATGATGGTTTCGGTCTGTGGCCACCAGAACTTCATATCCTGAGAATAATCCTGCGAAGGAAGATTCCTGCAGTCTCTGAAGTTGATGATGCCGCCATACTGCTTGTCCCATCCCCAGTCCCAAGACCAGTCGAAGATCTGCAGTGCCATATCGGTTATCTCCTTGTCCCAGCCTCTCTGCTTTGCCTCTTCCATGATGAACCATGAAGTCTCGATGCAATGGCCTGGGTTGATGGTGCGGCCCATACAGGTATCCACAAATTCACCGTTCATGCCCACGGTCTCCAGGAGACACTTGAACTCTGGGTGGATGAAGTACTTCTTCAGCTTGGCGATTGACTCATCAATCTGCTCGGTGAGCTTAGGGTCGTTGATAACCTTGCGGATGCATGAACCCACGTTGATGAGGATCATGATGATGCTGTGGCTCTGCAACTGAACAGATTCCTCGAACTTTGGAGCCAGGATACCTGGAGTAGTGAGGAAACGCTGTGTATCCTTGAAGATTTGGAGGGCACGTTCTGCATATTTCTGCTCGCCGGTAGCCAAAGCATACTCCGACATCGCAATGGCTGCGAATGTCTCAGAGAATACATAGCGACGCATGCGCAATGGCTTGCCTTCGGCTGTAACAGAGAAGTACATTCTTCCATTCTCGTCGAAACAATGGCTTTCGATGAAGTCGAGGGTGCTCTTCGCTGCCTCCAGCCACATCGGGTTCTTCTCTACATTATTATATGCATAGGCGCATATAAAGGCGAATCGACCCTGAAACCACACAGACTTGGTGGTATCGATCAGACTTCCATCTCTATCAAGACAAGTGTAAACACCACCGTTTACCTTATCCCATCCATGCTCCATCCAGAATGGCATGATGTTCTCTGTCAGATCAGTCTTATAGGATTCAGCCCACTGCTTAATATATTCTTTTATATTCATTCTTACTGGTTCTAGTGGATTTTACTTAAAACTGATTGCAACGCTCGAAGAAGTTGATTGCTTCCAACTCTTTCTTCATTGCCTGCTCCTCCTCATCGGTCATATTGCGGAATGGAGTACGGTTTGGACCCAAATCGAAGCCCATCAACTTCATGATACGCTTACCGCCAACGATGTTACCACGGTAGTGGCAGATGACGTTGATAACCTCCTGAGCGAAGTTCTGCTTCTCACGGGCTGTCTCGATGTCGCCGTTCTTCCAAGCCTCGATGATGCCTACCAACTCCTTACCGTTGTAGTTGGTTGTACCACCGATACCACCCTGTGCACCGCCCTGAGCCAGGCTAGGGAGAATGGTCTCATCCTGACCGTGGAGCATATCGTACTTACCGTTCTTGTAGAGACGGCACTGGTTGTACTCATACAGGCTCTCAAAGGTATATTTGATACCAGCGAAGTTAGGAATGCGTCCATCTACAGCCTTCAACAAATCGAGCATTGGCAGGTAAGCGCCATTGAATGCAGGAATATGATAGTAGTAGAAAGGAAGCTCTGGAGCAGCAGAAGCAATCTCCTCGCAATACTTCACCAGTTCCTCGATGCGGCCGATATGTGGGAATGGAGGAGCCATTGAACCGATACCCCAAACACCCAACTTCTGCGCGTGCTCAGCCAAACGACGACTCTCACGGAGACAGCAGCTGCCTACATGAACGATAATCTTAAAGTCCTTTGGAGCTACGGCTACCCATCTCTCAGCAAGGAGCATTCTCTCCTCGGTGGTCAACATATAGCCCTCGCCTGATGAACCATTGATAAACACACCCTTCAGACCGTTCTTCTGAAGCATCTTGGCATAAGCCTCGATAGGTTCCAAGTTCACATCACCGTTAGCATAAAAAGGAGTAAACGGTGCATCGATAAGTCCAATGATCTTTTCCATAATTATATATATATAAGTTAGTTAAATTTTCCTTGTTACTATTTATTATTCTAAGTTATCAGTCTTTGGCTTCAAGCAAGCCAGCTGAAGTGTCAACGCTGCGATAACCACCACGCCCAATACGGCAAAGGCCAAGCCCAGATTACCGCCATCAGAGAATTTACCCATCACCTGGGTAACCATGGCTCCGGCAAATACGCCCACCATATTCATGATACCGTATGCTGTAGCTCTGTATTTTGCCGAGATAATCTGGCAGAGGATTGGCATATTGTTGGCATCAAACATACCGTAACCGATACCGAAGAGCAAGCCAGCTCCCACTACTGCTACCACACTGTGGCCGAAGCCCAGGAGGAAGAGAGCAGGAATCGTCATTCCCAGACCGATGGCACTGGTATAAACGCGGCCACGGATGTTCTTGTGAACCCATTTGTCGGAAAGGACACCACCGAAGAGTACACCAAACAAAGAAGAAACTGCAATGGTGATAGTTGACATCGGACCAGCCTCAGACATAGGTACACCCAAATTCTCAGCAAACAAAGTAGGGAGCCAGTTCTTGGTAGCCCAACCTGGAAGAGAAGGAACTGCGAAATAGAAGAGAATCACCCAGAATGCCCAAGTAGAAAGCACAACTGACAAGCCTTGGAACAATCCGCCCCTTGCAGGCTTTTCCTTCTGAGTCACAGCCACATTCGCAGTATCCTTGTCTTTATCGTGCAACAACAGAAGCAATACGACAGAATAAGCGATTCCGAGAATACCGAACCAGTGGAAAGTGGTGTGCCAGGAGAAGGCAGCAGCCACGGTAGCACCAAATCCTCCGATAGCCTGACCTACATACAAACCGGTCATGTGAAAACCGATGGCCAGAGATCTGGACTTTCCTTCATGCCAGTCAGCAATGAGAGACAAGGCAGAAGGGATGTAAAGCGCCTCACTGATACCCATCAACGCTCTCAACATGTAAAGCTGATCAAAACAGGAAGCATATCCCATCAGGTAGGTCACCAGAGACCAGACAAAGAGACTGCCTACTACTAATTTCTTTCGACTGATCCTATCTGCTACGATACCGGCAAATGGACTCACAATACCATAGATCCAAAGGAAGACTGCCATCAAAGCGCCAAAGGCTTCAGCTTGCTGTAATTCCACGATGTCAACCTTCATAGCGGCCTGCATGGTGGAAAGCATCTGTCGATCCATATAGTTGAGAAGAGCAACCACCCACAGGAGCGCTACAACTAACCAGGGATAAAACTTTTTATTTTTCATTTCGATTGTTAGTTTTGTTATTCGGGTGCAAATTTACTACTTATTTTAATGCCAACCAAATTTTAATGAATCATTTTTCGTTATTCAAGTTAATTAAATTAGTTTATTTATTTGTTCTTACGTTTTATATCTATACACCTTATTATATATATAAAAGAATCTCCTCTGAGCTGTTTGAGCAACCAGTATTTTAAAAAGCTAAAAATCATAGGTTCAAACAGTTAAATCATTCCCCGAAAATGGGGAAAAACAAAGTTTATTCTAACAATTTAGATTAATTAACTTTCAAACATTAAAAAAACGGATTTATTTATTTATCTTTGCAGCGTAAAAACTTAAACATGAAATATCTGTATGGCAAAAAGCATCATACCTCACACTAAATGGTCTGCCTCTAAGACAGCTCTTTTGAACTTGCTCATAGAACATGGAGGGCAAACTATCGCCGAACTATCCAGTAGTTTGGGGGTAAGTGTGCCATATACTACCAAGACTCTGAACGAGCTCATTGAGGATGGTTTGATTGAGGTAACAGGCAAGAAAGACAATTACTCGAAGAGAGCGCCAAAGATTTACGACCTCATCGCAACATCCGGATATTTCCTCGGCATAGATACAGGAAAGCAAAATCTCACCTTCGGCATCTGTGATTTTTGTGGTAACATAGTGGCAGAACCTGAACTGATACACTTTGACTACAAGGACACCCCGGAATGCTTCGACCGTTTCATCAACCTCATCAACGAATACATCCAGAGATCAGGCATCGAAAGAAGCCAGATCAAGAAGGCTTGCATGAGTATCGGTGGACGAGTGAACCCGGAAACAGGTTGTGCCTATAATTACTTCACCTGCACGACAATGCCGCTGGCAGAAGCGCTGACCGAAAGACTCGACCTGCCTTTCTGCATCGACAACGATACCCGCTGCATGACTTACGGTGAATATCTGAAAGGAGTCTGCAAGGGATTGAAAAACATCATCTTCGTAAACGTCAGCTGGGGCATCGGCATCGGTATCATCTTCGACGGCAAGCTCTATCTCGGAAAATCAGGCTTCTCGGGTGAAATCGGACACATGCACATCTATAATAATGACATCATCTGCCATTGTGGAAAAACAGGTTGCATGGAAACGGAAACGTCAGGATCGGCATTGCTGCGAAAGATGAAAGAGGCTCTAGAGAACGGTGGAACATCCGTGCTGTCCGACAAGGTGAAGAACCAGCATCAGGAACTCACCCTGCAGGATATCCTCGATGCCATCAAAAAAGAGGATGTGCTCAGCATCGAGACCCTGCAGAAGGTGGCGGTGGAACTGGGAACCAATCTCGCCGGCATCATCAACATCTTCAATCCGGAGATGCTGGTCATCGGAGGAGACCTCTCGGTAACAGGTGCTTATCTTACCCAACCTATCTGCATGGGCATCAAAAAGTTCTCGCTCAATATGGTGAACGAGGATTCGCAGGTTGCCCCCTCTACCCTGAAAGAGCATGCAGGACTGATTGGAGCCTGCCTTATGGCAAGAAGCAAGTACTTGAACTATTAACAGTTTAAGAATACATTATTAATATATAAGAATACATTAACTAAATAAACATATATCAACTATGCGTGTAATTATCGAAAAGAATTACGATGAGTTGGCTCGCTGGGCAGCTCGTCACGTTGTGGAGACCATTAAAGCTTTCCAACCAACAGCAGAGAAACCATTCGTTTTGGGTTTGCCAACAGGTTCATCACCTATTGGTATGTATGCAGAAATCGTAAAGGCTGTCAAGGCTGGTGAGGTTTCTTTCAAGCATGTACTCACTTTCAACATGGACGAATACGTAGGTTTGCCAGAGGCTCATCCAGAGAGTTATCATTCATTCATGGCTCACAACCTCTTCGACCACATCGATTGCCCTAAGGAGAATATCCACATTCTCAATGGTAACGCTGAGGATCTTGAGGCTGAGTGCGCTCACTACGAGGAGATGATTGCAGAAGCTGGTGGTATCGACCTCTTCATCGGCGGTATCGGCCCTGATGGTCACATTGCTTTCAATGAGCCATTCTCTTCTCTCAACTCTCGCACTCGCGTGAAGACTTTGACTACTGATACCCGCATCGCTAACTCCCGTTTCTTCGGTGGCGATATGAACGCAGTACCAGCTACAGCCCTCACAGTAGGTGTTGGTACCGTTATGGCAGCTAGAGAGGTGATGATTCTCTGCAATGGTCACAACAAGGCTCGTGCTCTCCAGGCAGCTATCGAAGGTCCTGTAACTCAGGCTTGGACTATCAGTGCACTGCAGACTCACCAGCACGGTATCATCGTTTGCGATGAGAGCGCTACAGATGAGTTGAAGGTAAGCACCTACAAGTACTTCAAGGACATCGAGAAAGACAACTTGTAAAAAAACAAAGTAATAACTATAAAGACAAGAAACTATGAGACTAAATCTTAGTTCAGAAATTGTACTCAATAAGGTACCATTGGCATACTACAAACCAAAGACTACAGTAGAGTACTCAGAGATCTCCAGAATGGAGAAAATTCACACCGACATCTTCGCCTCTTCCATGGAGGGTGCAGCTCATGTAGCTGACCAAGTAGAGAAGGAAATCAAGGCAGCTCAGCACGAGGGCAGATATTACGTGATGGCATTGGGCACAGGCTTGTCGCTCACACCTATCTACAAGGAATTGCAGAGAAGATGCGAGGCTAAGCAGCTCAGTTTCAGAAACGTGGTAGTATTCAATGCTTACGAGTACTATCCAGTACAGAAGGAAAGCTCTCTGAAGAGCATCAACCAGTTGAAGGAGCGTTTCCTCGACCATGTTGACATCGATCCACAGAACATCTTCACATTGGATGGCAGTGTGGCACAGGACGCAGTGCAGGATACCTGTCACCTCTACGAGAAGCGCATCAAGACCTTCGGCGGTCTCGACATCGCTCTCCTCGGTATCGGAAGAATGGGTAATATCGCTGCCAACGAGCCAGGCTCTGGCATCCAGTCTATCACCCGTCTGATCCTCATCGGCAATACTTCCCGCGAGGAGATGGAGAACAGCTTCGGCACCAACGAGCAGGTTCCTCCTTGCTCTCTCACCATGGGTATCGCTACCCTGCTCTCTGCCAAGAGTGTTTACCTCACAGCATGGGGCGACGAGAAGGCTGAAATCATGCAGAAGGTAGTAGAAGGAAACATCACTGACACATTGCCAGCTAGCTTCCTCCAGACTCATCCTAATGCAAACGTAATTCTCGACCTGAGCGCTGCTTCTCACCTGACACGTATCAAGCATCCTTGGCTCGTAACAAACTGCGAGTGGACCGACAAGTTGGTACGCAGTGCATTGGTATGGCTCTGCCAGAAGCTGCACAAGCCTATCCTGAAGTTGACCAACAAGGACTACAACGAGAACGGATTGAGCGAACTCTTGGCTCTCTACGGCTCTGCATACAATGCAAACATCAAGATCTTCAACGACTTGCAGCATACAATCACAGGCTGGCCAGGCGGTAAGCCAAATGCTGACGATACCTATCGTCCAGAGCGTGCGAAACCATTCCCTAAGAGAGTGATCGTATTCTCTCCACACCCAGACGATGACGTGATTTCAATGGGTGGTACCATCCGCCGATTGGTACAGCAGAAGCACGAGGTACATGTAGCTTACGAGACTTCTGGTAACATCGCAGTAGGCGACGAGGAGGTTACAAGATTCATGCACTTCATCAATGGTTTCAACCAGATCTTCGCAGACTCAAAGGATAGCGTGATCTCTAAGAAATACCAGGAAATCAAGGAGTTCTTCGCACACAAGAAGGAGAGCGACTTCGATACCCGTGACATTCTGACCATCAAGGGCTTGATTCGTCGTGGCGAGGCTCGTACAGCTTGTACATTCAACGAGATTCCTCTGAACCGCGTTCACTTCCTCGACTTGCCATTCTATGAGAGCGGTAAGATTGAGAAGTTGCCTATGACAGAGAAGGACGTTGAGATTGTTAGAGCCTTGTTGCAGGAGGTAAAGCCTCATCAGATTTATGTTGCTGGTGACTTGGCTGACCCACACGGAACTCACAAGAAGTGTACCGACGCTGTTCTCGCAGCCATCGACGAGGAGAAGAAGGCTGGCGCAGAGTGGTTGAAGGACTGCCGCATCTGGATGTACCGTGGCGCTTGGGCAGAATGGGAGATTGAGAACATCGAGATGTGTGTTCCATTGAGCCCTGAGGAGTTGAGAGCAAAGCGTAACTCTATCCTCAAGCACCAGTCACAGATGGAGAGTGCTCCATTCTTGGGTAACGACGAGCGCCTCTTCTGGCAGCGTGCAGAAGACCGCAACCGTGGCACCGCTCAGCTCTATGATGAGTTAGGTCTGGCTTGCTACGAAGCTATGGAGGCATTTGTGGAGTACGTTCCTCTCTAAGCCTTCCACCGCATACTCAAGTTGATATAAAATAATATAGATATTCATACTCTAACCTATATCAACTATTCATTTGACAAAACTAATTGTACGAGAATAATTAGTTTGTGCCCTTCTGCCGAAAGACAGGAGGGCATTTTTTATATAATAATTTGGAGATTCGTAAGAAATATCGTACCTTTGCAAGCAAAAAGCAAAACAAATGATATGAAAAGAATCAAAATGCCACTTTTGGCAAGAATCATCCTTGCCATTCTGCTGGGCGTCATCTTCGGCAATTTCTTCAATGAAGCAGCCGTCAGAGCGTTCCTCACCTTCAACGGAATCTTCAGTCAGTTTCTTGGCTTTATGATACCGCTCATCATCATCGGTCTCGTAACACCAGCCATTGCCGACATCGGTCACGGAGCGGGAAAACTTCTTCTTGCCACCGTGGGCATCGCCTTCGCCGACACCATTCTGGCAGGTCTGCTAGCCTATGGCACTGGCTCGGCTCTCTTCCCTCACATGATTGCCAACTCTGCCCATGTGGCTGTTGACAAGACAGAAGAACTCAAACCATTCTTCGAAATCAAGATACCTGCCATGGTAGATGTGATGAGTGCCCTCGTATTCTCCTTCATCGCCGGACTGGGCATTGCCCACAAAGGCAGCCGCACGATGAAGAACATTTTCCAGGAATTCAAGGAGATCGTTTCTGGTGTCATCGCCAAAGTCATCATTCCCCTCCTGCCTCTTTATATCTTCGGCATTTTCCTGGGTATGACTTTCTCGGGCGAAGCCTACCATATCCTGCTAGTCTTCGCACAGATTATCCTCGTGATTCTCGTGCTTCATATTGTAATCTTACTTTATGAATATCTGTTGGCAGGCGGTTTAACCCATAAGAATCCGTTCAAGCTGCTACTCAATATGTTGCCAGCCTACTTCACGGCACTCGGCACCTCCTCATCGGCAGCCACCATTCCGGTTACACTGAAGCAGACCTTGAAAAACGGGGTTACCGACGGCATTGCCGGATTCACCATTCCGCTCTGTGCCACCATCCATCTCTCGGGTTCGATGATGAAGCTTACCTGCTGTGCGCTTACCATCTGTCTCATCAATGGTTTGCCTTGCAATCTGCCTCTCTTCCTCAACTTCATCTTCGTACTCGCCATCTGTATGGTGGCAGCTCCGGGAGTACCGGGAGGAGCTGTGATGGCAGCGCTCGGTCCGCTCGCCTCCGTTTTGGGTTTCAATGCCGATATGCAGGCGCTTATGATAGCCCTTTATATTGCGATGGACAGTTTCGGAACCGCCTGCAATGTAACAGGCGATGGCGCTATCGCCGTTGTCGTGGATAAGATATTCAGAAAGGATAAGTAAAAAATAGAAAAAGAGAATTATCCTCAATGTATAACAAATATTAAGTTTTAATAGAAAAAGAGAAAAAGTCAGCCTTTTCCTTGGTTATTCGTTAGAAAAAGTGTATCTTTGTTCCGTTATTCATTAGAAAAAGTGTGCAAAACTTCCGATTATTCGTTAGAAAAAGTGTAAATATCTACAGATATTCGTTAGAAAAAGTGTGGAGTTTATGCGATTATTCATCAGAAAAAGTGTAAATCATGGAAAGAAGCATCTATAAAAAACTCGTAGAATGGAAGAACAAGCAAAACCATAAGCCTCTGATTCTCAACGGAGCAAGACAAGTAGGAAAGACCTATATCCTGCAAGAATTCGGAAAAAGAGAATATAAAAAGCTTGCATTCTTCAGTCTCGACAGAAATCAGAAGGCAGCAGAAGTGTTTGAAAAAGGCGGCACAACTGCTGATATGCTGATGGCACTCTCCGCCATCAGCCAGGTAGATATTACCCCCAACGATACCCTTATGGTACTCGATGAGATACAGGATTGTCCCCAAGCATTAGAAGCTTTAAAGTTCTTTTGCGAGGATGCTCCTGATATTCATATCATCGTGGCAGGATCCCTGCTGGGAATATCACTCCATAGCGGGATATCATACCCTGTAGGAAAAGTGGAAGAGCTGCGTCTCTATCCGATGAACTTCATCGAATTCCTCGATGCCATGGGAAAAGCGAAACTGGCAAGCATCCTGAAAGAAGGAAATTGGAACGTCATCAACTTACTGGAAACAGAACTGATCGGTTTGCTGCGACAATATTATTATGTAGGAGGAATGCCAGCCGCCGTACTCGCCTATGTAGAGCAGAAGGGACTGCAAGAAGTGCGTTCCATCCAAAAACAGATTATACAAGACTATCGCCGAGATTTCTCGAAACACGCACCAGACCGGGAAGTGCCTCGTATCAACATGGTATGGGATAGTATTCCAGCGCAACTTGCCAAAGAGAACAAGAAGTTCATCTATGGAGCCGTGAAGAAAAGTGCCAGAGCCGCAGATTTCGAACTGGCCATCCAATGGCTGATAGATGCAGGACTGGCATATAAGGTTCAGAGAGTCAATACCCCGCGCCTCCCCTTCAAATTCTATGAAGATCTGAACGCCTTCAAACTCTTCATGCTCGACGTGGGACTGATGGGAGCGATGGCAGAGACCTCAGCCGAATCGATGCTGGTGGGCGATGGCATTTTCTCAGAATACAAAGGAGCCTTCACTGAATTATATGTCTTCACCCAGCTGAAGAGCCAGGATATTTCATTATACTATCATGCTGTGGATAATTCCACAATAGAGATTGATTTCCTAGCCCAATGGCACGACCGGGTTATACCGATTGAAGTAAAGGCAGAGGTGAACGTCAAGGCGAAATCTCTCAGAACATTCATCACCAACAATCCTGAACTGAAGGGACTCCGCTACTCCATGCTTCCCTATAAGGATCAAGATTGGATGATCAATGTTCCGCTCTATGCATGCCTGACATCATTTGATAAATTGCTGGATAGGATTTAATAAATCAACCTGATATTATTTGACTAAAAGCTTCGATTCTGACCTTTCCGTCAGAATCGAAGTGCAAGCCAATCATCGAACTTCTTGTTCTGGAAGGTATGGATGCCCAGTTTCTCGGCTGCCTCACAGTTTTCCTTCAGATCATCGATGAAGAGGGTTTCGTCGGGATGGATGTTCGCCAGCCTGATTACCTCCTCATAGATGCGGGCATTAGGCTTTGCCAGATGCATTCTCTGAGAGAGGAAGCACTGCTCGAAATAATCCTCTACCCCATGGTTCTGATAAGGGAAGAGATGCTCCACGCAATAATCCCAATGTATATCAATGGTATTGCTCAAGAGGAAGAGGCGATAACCAGCTTTCTTCAACTGCAGGAGTCGCTCCTTTTTCTCATCAGGAATCTCCACCAGCATCTTGTTGGCAGCATCGATGATGTCTTCATTCGTCACATCAGTCCCTGTCAACTTACGGGCTGCTTCGCAGAATTCTTCGGTGGTAATCATTCCCACACCCAGCTTGCTCATCAGCTTCATCCCCTCACTCTGAGGATTCGAATCAACCAACTCCCCCATTCCTATCGCCTTGAAAGCCCCGATGCATCCTTCCGGATTGAGCTTCACCAAGACATTACCTAAATCAAATATGATATTCTTGTATTGCATAATCTATATCTTATTTTGAATCACACTTTTAATCTTTAATCAGATACTTACTGCAAAAGTACAGTAAATTTGGGAGAGAACAAATGATTTTGGGAAAGAATGCCGGGAATATAACATTTATTAGTAAAAGAGAATCTCCTTTCCTCATCCGTATGTAAACAATATTCTCAAGGAAGAAAATCAGGCAAAAACACCCGGAAAATGGGGAAAGAAGAGATTGAGAATTTTTCCTTAAGGTTTTTTATTTTTTTCCTTAAGGGGAAATAGTTTTTTCCTTAAGGGAAATGATTTTTTCTCTTAAGATATTTTCCAGTCACGTTTAAATTGTAAAGTAAAAATAACAATCTAAAAAACAGTTGTCACTTTTTTACTTTATTTCTCTTTTGGATAATGAAGAACAGAAAAGCCACTTGTTGCCACGCCTAATACAACTCATTTCCAACGAGTTATACCAGAGCGTGGTAACAGTGGCATTAATTATTCAAAATCAGCTTGCTGTTTCTCAACTTCCTTGAGTTTTTCCTTGCTGCTTTGCATGTTAGTATTGCCTTGCAGGCGCATACGGACACCATTCCGAGGAATGGCATTCATCTCTTTCTCACTTCCAATCAACGGATATTCAGGTTTTACACTTTCCAGTTCGATGTATCCATCCACAGGAGTCGTCTTTCCCTGCCAGACCACAGAGGCTTTCACCTTGATTTTGCCGGCAGTAGTGGTACTTTGAATCAGCACAGGAGCTGTGCCCCATTTCACTTCCACAGGATTGGAGAAAGATTCCTGATCACCCACAATCCTACCCTCTCCTTCGATAGAGAACAGAATGTGCTCATTATTGAGTCGCTTGATGTTACCCTGGTCATCGGCTATGGCAGCCACAACGGTTACCATATCAGAACCATCGGCATGAAGCGAAGTACCCTCGTTATCTACCCAAAGCTTGATTCTGCTAGGTCGGCGGGTAGGCTTCACCTGATGAGTAGCCACCAGTTTGCCATCTACATATCCCTGAGCCAGCAGATAGGAATCAGACTGCTTATTTTGGCGTGACAGTTCCTTATCATCCATCACATGGAATACATCCTTGAAGGTAATGATTGGTGAAGGCATTCCCACCCGATTCTTTGCCTTGGCATAGGTATATACCTTACCACCTTTATTACAGGTAAGAGTCACCGAGTCGCAGTTGCTATAGATGGTTACATCAGCTGGCGAGAACGGAGTCATGGCATTGGCGATATAAACCATAGGACCGCTGTCTGCGATGAGCGAAGGATTCTTCTGATTAGGACGCTGCGACATAAACATATAGTATGAATACTTCGGCTGTCGGAAATTGTCCATGATTCCTCCGTAGAAAGGATCCGGATGATAACCTCTCTGATGGTCGAACGAATGCCACAGGCATCCTCCCACATGCTGGCGGCTGGTACGATACAAGGCATCGAAGCAGGTATATTGATAATCTGGCTTGCCATAACCCTTGGCCTGAACCAGCATAGGGTACTCACCCCAAGACCTGCTGGCACGACTAGGAGAATTATGAGAATTCCAGTCGTCCACGTTATCACCCCACTCTCTGGTAAAGTAGTTTTTCTTTGAATCCACCTTATCTGAGCTCAAAGTCCATTTAGGATCACCAGACTGAGGATGAGTAAACTGAATGTTGTAATATTCACTTCCCTTTGCCGTAGCATCACAGGCTGTATAGCAGTATGGATATGGGTATTCCTCGTGTACTATCCCCTTCACTTTCTTGGCAAAATCGTCAGGATACCAGGTTTCGTTGAGGATAGGTTCCCAAAGCCATACGCTCGGACGATTTCGGTCTCTTCTTACGATGTTTCTGATATCGCTATATACATAGTTGGCGAAGCTAGGTTCCGGATTCCAGAACTGCCATCCCGGGGTATTTTCGATTACAAACAGTCCCAGTTCATCACAAGCATCCATAAAGGCAGGGTCTTGCGGATAATGGGCATTTCTGATGACACGCAGTCCGGTATCCTTCAGTTTCTTGGCATCTCTCCAATGCAGACTGTTAGACAGAGCATTGCCGACTATGGCAAAATCCTGGTGGCGATTGGCACCGATCAATGGTTCCGGATAAGGTTTGCCGTTGAGCCAGAAGCCATCGCCAGCCTTAAACTCCAAACTTCTGATACCTATTCTTATATAATATCCATCCACTATCTTGTTCTGCTGATTCTTCACATAGATATTGAGACGATAGAGGTATGGATGATCTGGTGTCCAGAGGTGAGCATCCTTGATGGCAGCCTTGGTTGATAACGTTGTGGATTTCTGGCGTGAGATACTGGTATTCAACTTCTTACTCCAAACCGTCTTCTGACTGGCATCCTGCAGTTCATACACTAGGGAACCCTTGAAATTACTGCCTGCGATATTCTTCAGCATCGTCTTGATGTTGATTTCTGACAACTCCTCAGAAACCTTGCCGTAAGATACAAAGACACCACCGCCGGCTATATGATTTTCTTCGTTGGCATCGGTAATGAATACCTTGTTGGTCTTGATAAGCCAGCAATCTCTATAAATGCCACCAGCATAGGTAAAGTCGAGCACATCCTGCGCCTTTCCTGGAGGATAAGAAGGATCATCGCTGTTGTCTGCCATCACGGTAATGACATTATCCTCTCCATACTTCAGCATATTGGATACATCAACGATGACAGGCAGGAAACCACCAAAATGCAGCTTCATCAGCTTTCCGTTTACCCATACCTTGGATTTGCCCATGATGGCCTCAAAGTAGAGCACCAGTCGCTTACCCTTCCAAGCAGCATCAGCATTGAAATGTTTTCTGTACCATACTTCTCCCTGATAATTCACACAGCCACTCGCCTCCATCGGGAGTTTTTCTATGCCATCAGGCAAGGAAGTCAACTTCCAGGAACTGTCATCGAAACTTACATTCTCGGCTCCATCCACATGCCCTTTATGCATTCTCCATGCAGGGTTCATAGAGTAGGCATTTCTTCCGGTACCGGCAATCTCGAAGAAGCCAGCCGTAGAGAAATGCGGCTGATAGGCAGCTGCAGCATAAGTCAGAAAAGCAAAGAATGCTACAAATAAGGTTAATAATATTTTCTTCATGCACTTTTCTTTTAAAAAAGGTAGCCACTATGATATTACCATATCGTGGCTACCTTAAAACCTATTATTATCTATGAATATTTACCAACCTTCACTTGGTGAGCAAAGAGTATTGGTTTCTATTTCCTTTGATGGAATTGGATAATAGTAATACTTGTTCGTATCTCCTACTTTTCCTGTTTCCAACTGTTTATATCTCACATCGCTGCAAGTCTTGATTCGCTCATCCAGCAATCCCCATCGACGCAGGTCGTAGAAGCGCTCACCTTCCACAAAGAATTCAATAGCTCTCTGATGCTCCAGATCCTTGAAAATCTCAGTCTGGTTCATCGCTCCACTGTAATCATTCAGGTTGGCACGACGACGAATCTGGTTGATATAATCCACAGCCTTGTTCAAATCCTGCTTGGTAGGGCTATAGAGATAGCATTCTGCCAATTGCAACAGAACCTCAGCATAACGGATAGCACGCTCATTGATGCAAGACATAGGTGGATCACTTTCCTCTTCTGCCGTATTCCAATTCTGATACTTCAAAATCCAGGTAGTATTCCATCTGTCTTTCTCAAATTTCTCGCGGAATGGCTTCAGATAATAAGTACATCCAGGATAATCCCAGGCTGCAGATACTCGTGCACGATAGTCGTAATTGCCATCCTTGTCCAATTCCTGTTTGAAGATATCCATCATCTGCTTGCTAGGAGTAGCCTCATACCAGCCGGCAGCCTCAGGAGCCGCATATTCCTTAGGACGGGTATTGGTCTGTGTGGAGTTGTTGTTCTCACCATCTCCCCACAAGTCGGTACCACCCAAATTGTCAATCAGAAGTTCAAAAATGCTTTCTGCATTGTTCTCATGCGAATCGTCGAAATTCCAGGCAAAATCATCTACCAGCTTGTAGGTATATGGCGACTTGGTCAGCGGCTCCAGCACATCAATGGCCTTATCGTATTCCTTCTCATAAAGATAAATTTTACCCAATGCAGCCAAGGCTGCTCCCTTGGTAGGTTTTCCTACAACCTCATTTTTCAGAGGAAGCAAATTGGCAGCTTCGGTCAGATCCTGTATCGCCTGAGCCCATACTTCTTCCTGTGAAGACTTAGCCAGCGGGAAGGTTGAAGGAGACTGAGACGCGGTGAGTCGCAGAGGTACATCCTTAAACTCTTTAGCCAACTGGAACAGATAGAAGCCTCGGATAAAGAGACATTCACCCTTAGCCTTCTTGATATAGGCTTCAGAAAGGACGTCCTTCTTCTCCTCCAACTTCTGCATGATGGAGTTGGTGCGGTATAGGGCATTGTAGAACTGATAGAACATACCCTGCACCAGGGAATTACCTGTGGAATTGGTAAAATTCTGAGCTTGATATACCTCGCTGATATCATTTCTGAAATCCACTTCATCGGCTCTGGCTATACGCAACATCACACCACGAGTGCCATAATATCCTCCGTTAAGAGCATTCTTAAGAGGTGTGTAGCATGAGGTAAGTGCCAACTCAAAATCAGCCTCATTCTTCCAGAAGGTTGCTTCTGTAGCATGATTTGGATTCACCTGGTCGAGTTTGCTGTCGCAGGAAGTGTACACCAGGCACATACTTCCTATCAAACCGCCAATTATATATGTTTTAACATGTTTCATTGTTTCTATTTTTAAAAGATTGACTTTAAACGTTAGAATGTAAGATTTACTCCAAACATGAAGGTTCTATTAGCAGGATAGATAAATTCATCGAATCCTCGCTGATATACACTGGAAGAGTTCACATCTGGACTGTATCCTGTATAGCCAGTAATTGTAAAGAGATTATCCACACTGGCATAGACACGTGCCTTCTGGAAGAAGCCCAGCAAGCAGTTCTCCGGCAGGGTATAACCCAACTGAACTGTTCTCAATCTCAGATAGTCACCCTTCTCCAGGAATCTGTCTGACTCAGAACGAGCATTACGGTTAGGATCATTCCATACCAATCTTGGTGTCTTGGCATTGTGGTTAGACTCTGTCCAATGATCCAGCACGGTTGATAGATAGTTGGTACCACGGGTTACATCCTCCAGTTCCAGTCGGGTAGCATTGTATATCTTGTTGCCGATGACACCCTGGATGGTGAACGAGAAGTCAAAGTTCTTGTAATTGACACTTCCATTCAGAGAATAGGTAAACTTAGGGAACGGACTACCGCTATATACACGGTCTTCATCATTGATGGTACCATCATTGTTTGTATCCTTGAATCGGATATCACCCGGTTCTGCACTTGGCTGAATCAACTTGCCATCCTTGGAATGAGCCTGTACATCTGCCTGACTGTTGAAATAGCCGTCGCATGGAATCAGCCAGAATCCAGCGATAGGATAACCTGCCAGGGTCTTGGTAGTATAAGTACCTCCATGAACAACACCACCGGTAATGAACTGAGATTCAGAACCCATGGCAATCACCTCATTCTTATTGAACGAACCGATGGCATTTACGCTGTAAGAGAAATCCTTGTCAAGACGATCGTTCCAGCCCAGGTTGAACTCAAAGCCCTTGTTTCTGATCTTACCCGCATTCTTCACAGGGTCGTTGGCACCACCTGTAGAGATAGGAATAGGCACCGACAGGAGAATATCCTTGGTATTCTTTACATAGTAATCCATCGTGAGACTCAATCTGTTGTTCAATGCTATCAAGTCGATACCGACATTGGTCATGGAAGTAGATTCCCACTTGATATCAGGATTGGCAAAGTACTTAGGGAATGCACCTTGCAAGAGTTCACCTCTACCATTAGGATAGTTGATACCGGTTGTTACGGTAGAAGAATACTGATAATCGGAGATTTCCTGATTACCCAACTCTCCATATCCTGCTCTCAGCTTCAACTGGTCGAGCCACTCAACATGATCCTTGACAAACTTTTCCTCAGCAATATTCCAACCTACTGATACCGAAGGGAAGTTTCCATAACGATTACCTTTGGCAAACTTAGAAGAGCCATCACGACGCATCGTCATCGTAATCAGGTATTTATCCTGATAAGAATAGAAGATACGCCCCAAGATGGAAGTCAATACCGAGCGAGAAGAGTTGCCCGATGTTCCAATTCCACTGACGGCAGCATCCAACTCCCAGATACCGGTTGACATACCCTGTCCCCAGCCACTCAAGTATCGATACTTCGTATCCTGATAAGAATAACCAGCCAGCAGAGAGATCTTATGAGCACCAAACTGTCTATCGAAAGTAAGGAGGTGTTCCATCAGGAGATTTCTTGTACGTGTCTGTCGCTCAATTGACTGAGTGATACCGTTTTTATCCAATCCAAAATCGTAAAGACCCTTTTTCTCATTATAACGATAGAACTGGAAATCAGGAGTAAAGTTCATCTTGTACTTCAATCCCTTGATCGGCTCAACAGAGAAATAAACGTTGGCATAGACTTTTGCATTGTCACTCTTGCGGCCCAGGACGTTATCATCACAGGTACCCAATGGGTTACGGAGATTAACCACGTCACCATACAATCCACCATATCCACCAACACGGCTACTATCATATCTGGACAAAGTAGGAACAGACTGCAAGGTATGTCCCACCATACCTCCACGAATTTCACTGAACAGAGGTTTATCCTTATCATACTCCAAGATGATATTGGTACCCAGATTTACGATTCCCTTCTTGTAATCCACCTTGCTCTGCATGGTATAACGCTGAAAATTGGTACCCTTCAACACACCATCCTGATTGGTATAGCCAAAGCTATTATAATAGGTAGTATATTTTCCACCACCCTGAACAGAAAGATTATAATTCTGCATCAAAGCAGGATTGAACATAATATCCTGCCAGTCATTATCCTCTTTAGAAGCCAGATCGAGCGCCATATCCAGCGGCTTCAAACCAGATGCAGCTCTAGACTCGGTGGTAACCGCAGCCCAATCAGATGCATTCAAAAGATCCAAGTATTTGGCAGGAGTATTAACACCAACATTAGCTGTTACGTTTATGGTTGGCACACCCTCGGTATTGCTACCACTCTTGGTAGTAATGATAACGACACCATTGGCTGCTCGAGAACCATAGATGGCTGCAGAAGAAGCATCCTTCAGCACATCGATGCTTTGGATGTCGGAAGGATTGATATGATCGATACTCGACATATACATGCCATCAACAATGTATAATGGAGAGGCATTGTTAAGAGTACCAATACCTCTGACCATTATACGAGATCCAGAACCAGGCTGTCCACCTTGTGAAACGATGTCAACACCTGCTATCTTACCTTGAAGAGCTTGTCCTATTGTTGAGTTACTTTGCGTATTTAATTTCGTAGCATCTACATTAGCTACCGAACCCGTAAGATCAGCTTTTCTCTGAGTACCATATCCGATGACAACAAGCTCATTGAGGGTCTTACTGTCTTCAAGCAATATGATATTCTTCAATGATGTAGCATTAGCTACCACTTCCTGACTTTTATAACCTACGTATGAAATTACCAAGGTAGCACCTTGGGGTACATTGGTAACAACATAATTACCATCCATATCTGTTACAGATCCATTGGATGTACCTTTAACAATGACACTGGCACCAATAATCGGTTCACCATTATTGTCGAAGATTTTACCAGAAACTTTAGGAAAAGTCTTGGAGTCTTGTTGAGCAGTCTGAACCTTTAATAAAGGTGAAGCTGCAGCTTTACATACCATAGTTTGGCTCAGAAGAGTCATCGTAAGGCACGTCATTAAAACGGTCTTCTTTTTCATTGTCTTTAAAATTTATTAAGTTTTTATAAATTAAGATTTGATGACTGCAAAGTTAAGCGATTCGGCAGAAAAGAGCCTAACCAAAATGGACAAAAAGATACCGCATTTTAGACAGTCCAATATCTAAAACACGGTATCTTACTGAAAACAAACCACTTAAAAGATTTTACCTTTCTGAGTATTGCTTAGGAGTCAAATCGAATTCTGCCTGAAAGCACTTGATGAAATACGACATATTACTATATCCAACCATATACATGATTTCAGTAATCGTGTATTGAGAACCTCTAAGAAGGAACGCAGCCTTCTTCATTCTTATCTTTTTGATATACGCAATTGGAGTCATGCCGGTAATCTGCTTGATCTTACGATAGAGCATCTTAGGATTATATCCCACCTTATCGGCAAGCGAGGCTACATTAAACGTTTCGTCCTCCATATTTTTTTCTATGATGGTTGTTACCATTTCCATAAATTTCTCGTCATAATTGCCGGAAGTTGGAGTCTCCTCAAACTGCGGTGAACCTATGGCTGCTATCTTGGCTTCTTTCTCCAACGCCATTTTCTTATCTATCAGTCGAGACACCTGCAAGAGAATCTTATCCAGATTGAATGGCTTGGTAAGGAAGATATCCACACCGAGCTTGATGCTCTGCAGTTCCGTATTCTGGTCATCCTTAGCCGTGAGCATCAGGATTGGAATATTGGCTGTATTCTGCTGATGTTTCAAGGCTCTTACCAACTGGAATCCATTCATCACAGGCATCATCTGGTCTGCGATAATCAGGCTAGGATGGTATTTCTCAATCTTTTCCAAGCCATCCTTTCCATCAAAGGCTGCAATACAGTTATACTGTTCCGAGAGCGCATCTCTTAAAACAGAGACGATTTCCCTATTGTCATCTATAATGATGATGGTATATTTACCAGGATCAATATCCCTTTCTTCATCCACCATCTCACGTGGGATGGCATTCTCTCCATAGAGAGGTAAAGAGATTGTAAAGAGGGTAGTTTTACGGGAAATCAAATCAATCTTGCCTCCATGCATCTCTACATATTTCTTTACAAGATACAGTCCTATACCATTGCCTTCATTATTCGGATTCTGATTATCACCCTGATAGAATCGGACGAATATCATCTTGGCATCCTGTGCAGAAATTCCTCTTCCATTATCTTCTATGCCAATCAGCAGCTGGTCTTCTTCCAGCCGGACGGTCACATCTACTATACCCGTATTGTTTTTCACAAACTTGATGGCATTGGAAATGAGATTGGTGATGGCAGACTGCATTTTCAATGTATCCATATTCATCCATATCTCCTGATTGGCAGAATGGAAATTGAGCTGGATGTTTCTTTCTACTGCGATAGAAGCAAACGACTCCAGGCAGTTGCGCACCAGAGAATTCATATCTACATGCGAGCGGATCATAGAGTTATCATCCTTAAAATCCTCATTCTTAAACTCCAGCACCTTATGAATAAGCATATTAAGCTGCAAGGCATTCTTCTGGATGCCGGTCAGCGATTTCTTCAAGGCAGCATTCTGCTGGGTAGCCCTGATGAGCGTGCTCAGTGGGGCTATGATCAGACTGAGTGGCGTTTTCAGCTCATGCGACATATTGATGAAGAACTCATTTTTCTGTCGCAGCAATTCCATCGAGCGCTCTTTTTCGTGCCTTTCCATGATAACCTGATTGCGTCTTCTATACCAGACTAAGATAAAGACAATGATACCTATGGCTATCAATATATAAATGAAGATAGCTGTAGTGCAGGCATACCATGGACTCGGCACTATAATATAATAGGTACTAATCTTAGCATGCTTGTCGATAGCAGGATTAGTAGAAGAGAGACTCAGCTTATAAGTACCCCCCGAAATATGAGCAAACAACAAGTCGTTACTTCCTTTTTTGATCGATTGCCAAATGTCGTTATCACCTAACTTATAATAGAAAGTTACATCCTGATGTGGCGTATATTGCAAGGTAGATAACTCGAAAGTAATATATTCCCTTGATTTCAACCGAATTTTCTCCGTCTGAGAAGGAAATAGGATGCATTCTTGATTGCTACTACTGGAGACACTGGTAATATACACCCTGCTACTTTCTTTTTTTGTTTTTAGCAGATAGGTAGAAATTCCATTTTTTCCTCCCCATACTATGCGATGAGAATGAGGCAAATACATACCAGACTGACACAGATTATTAGGCTTATCATAGAATGATATCTCATCGTTCTGAGTGTTAATAATGAAGATACCATCAGAGCAAGCAAACCACAGATTCTGGTTTTCCTTAACAAATGCAGAGATAGGACCATCAGAAATACTAACATTAAAAGTCTTCAATCGATTGGTACGCTGATCATACTTCATGATTTTTCCTTCCTGTGACGACAGCCACAAGGCATGGTTGCAGAATGCAACAACCTGATATTTCACATTTAAGTGTTGTTCTTCTCCCGTAAGAAGATTCTTCCTTATAATATGATTATTGGCACATAGCCATATCTCTCCCTTATCACCAGGTAGAATCTGACGAATACAATTATCCCCTTTCAGTTTTTCCATTTTTTGGGGTTGCTCCTTATCTATATAAGTGCGATTGGCACTGTTGATCAGTTTCTTCTTATTGATAACAAATAAGCCACCCGAATAAGTACCCACCCAGAATTGACCTTTGGTATCTTCGTAAATAGCGTATGCCCATTTCGCAGTCTCGCCATGACGATTAATGATGTTATAATAATCAAATTGCTGGGTAACCTGATTGTATCTGGCAATACTGGCATCAGAAGCTATCCATATATCATGGTCAGAATCTTCATATATTTGGCGGATTCTGTTGTGATGCAGATGATGATATTGGTCGGAAGCGGTATAGCAGGTGGCCGCTACCTGATTGGGAGGCAAAGAAAGTTTAAGAAGTCCATTTTCTCCACCTAGCCAAAGATTGTTATGACTATCTCCCAATATACTGGTAAAGTTGTTTCCATATTCATTATGGGTAAACTCATATATATTATGATAGGTGTACCATGTAGGATACTCCATTATTGTGATTCCATCATCGGTGGCAAGCCACACATTGTCATCTCTATCAATGGTTATATTCCAAATGATGTTATTACAGATAGATTGATGGAAGGCATTATATACCAACGAATGCTGCTGATGAGTTGTCATATTATAGATGTAAAGTCCAGCATCTGTACCCGCAATCAGATTATCGTTTCTGTCCAAGGCCAGCGACTTGAAAACGCACCCGGATAAGATTTCACTTATTTCCATCTTATCTTGCATTGGATGATATACACACATTTTTCCTTCCATTCCGACAAGGAGGCTTTGATCTTGCGGATACCATAATAAAGAATTTACAAAGTTGTCACTAGTCGGCAAAGGAATTCTACGAATATGGTTATGTGCCGTATTCACTACAAAAAGCCCCTCAAGAGAACCAACATACATTGTTTTACCCACAGGACATAAAGTATAGATACTGGTAAGTTTGATTCTAGATGTTGCAATTTGCTGTAGTTTGCGGTTTTTCAGATTATACCTCCACAATCCTTCTGTATTGGTGCCTATCCAAAGGTCATCTCCCGAAACAAGCATCGTTCTCACAGATTTTATCCGATTCAAAGGCTTCAATACCTGTTCCGACTTACCATTTATTGCATTCAGATAACAAAGTCCTCCCAAAGTACCCACTATCAGTCGCTGATCGTCTGCCTGGGCAATGCTCATAATAGAACTTTCCTTTGTAGATCTACCTTGCTCTGTCATATACAAGGTAGTTTTATAACCATCATATCTGCAGACACCATGATAAGTTCCAATCCATATCATTCCTTTTTTATCTTGAAATACCGAAGTTGTAGAATGTGCCGCATAAGGCAGTTCTACGGTTTTGAAGATGTTGTACGGCAAAGAGTTGTTGGGTATAACAATATCATTTGCTATGCCAACAGGAATCGTAAGCAACAAGAACAGTATAATAGTTAGTAACTTTTCTTTCATATTATCTCTACCACGAATGGTTTACAATTAGTTTACGAATACAAAGTTAACCAAAATCTCGCATTCTATTACATTTTTTAATATTTATTAAAACAAAAATATTATTCTATAGGCATCCTGGCGAATTTCGTATAAAATTATAGCCCCAAACATTTGTATATCCATAAATAATATCGTATCTTTGCAATCGGGTTTCAAGCCCTATCCAAAGAGAGGATCACATAAAAAAATCAAACTATATAAAAAACATCATGAAAAGATTATCAGTTATCGTCTGCCTCTTTATGTTCGCCCTGATGCCTCTGCTGGCACAGGTAAAGCAGACCGTTGCCGTGCTCGGCGACTCGTATTCAACTTTCGAGGGTTTCATCCCAAAGGGATATGCCACCTGGTACACCACTGCGGTTCAAAAAGCAACCGATGTCAACAAGGTGGAGCAAACCTGGTGGTGGCAGGTTATCAAGGAAGGTGGTTACAAGATGGGCAACATCAATTCCTATTCCGGTTCCACCATCTGCAACACCGGCTATCGCGATGAGGATTACAGCGACCGTTCATTCATCAACCGCACTACCCTGCTGGGCAATCCGGACATCATCTTGATTTGCGGCGGAACGAACGACAGTTGGGCAAATGCCCCTATCGGCAATTACCAGTACAGCAACTGGAAGCGTGCCGATCTCTACTGTTTCCGTCCAGCCCTGGCGAAGTTGCTTTCCGATCTCCGTCAGCGCCATCCGAATGTAGATATCTACTTCATTCTGAACTCAGAGCTGAAGGATGAGATCAACGAATCCGTAAAAAAGATCTGCAAGACCTATCAGGTTCCGGTCATCGCCCTTCATGACATAGACAAGAAGAACGGTCACCCAACTATCAAGGGAATGAGAAGCCTTGCCGACCAGGTTCTGAAGGTGATTAAGAAATAAAAATAGCAAGCCACTTTCAAAAACACCCTTCACCCTTCACCAAAAGGACATAAATACCTGTAGCTTAAAAACTTGCACGAATGAAGGGTTATCGCAGCCCTTCACCTCTCACACCCCCAGTGTTTATCGGGGTTTCAGCCGATTTGGTGAAGGGTGAAGGGTAAAAAAGAGAGTGGTTGTTTTACCAGCTCCCGACGTATCGTTTTGTGCCTGGCAATGGCAGGTTATTGCCCTGGTAAGGGGCAATGTTGTGCCATAGTGAGGCAATAAGCGCTACAAGCCGCTTTACGCCTCATCAGTACCATCATGGCGACCTCTCAGTAACGTCTTTGCACCTTGTAAGTACTATCGCTGTTGCTTGTAAGTACTATCATCGTGCCTTGTAAGTGCTATCATTGTTGCATCGGTTTTACGTAAAAAGTCTTCGGAGTAACCTTTACTTGTTGCCGGAAGAATTAATGTTATAAGCCGGAGAAGCCTATATCTTCAGCCGCACAACAGCTGTTGTGCGCTTGCATAACAGCTGATATGCGCTCGTCCAGCATCTGTTGTGCAAGCAGAAATCAGCTGGTGGGCGATGAGTTGTTGGATATAAGTTCTGTGTATGTATATGAACGAGCCGTAAAGAGCTTCAAGCTATTAAACCAGTCGCAATTTGCGACCAGATCAATCATTTTACTATAAACGAACCAAAACTCTCAAACAAGTGAGTTAATATTGGAACATAGAACTGGACACCCTAGTTATTTCTTTACCTATTGCATTGCGAGCCTTTACTGTCTGCCACTCATATTCATCGAAAGATGACATGAACTTATCGAGGTCGCTTGGGTCATACTCGTCAATAGAAGGTATATTCTCTACGACTTTCTTGGTTATAACTTTACCATCAGGGGTGGTAATTGTTGCTGTAAATTCTATCTTAGTCTTTTCCATTGAAATCATTCTCTTTTATTATAGAACGGAAATATATAGAATTTATTATATGAGGATTTTCAACCGTATAGGTCGAAACTTTTTTGCCTTTTTCTTGTAACTTTCAGATTTTATATGTATCTTTGCAAAAACATTTATGCACTAATATGCACTAAGCTATAAAAGAAAATGGAAAAAAAGACACAAGTTTATATTAAACAAATCGCCTTGAAGGACTACAAGTGCTTCAAAGGAGAAAATGTGTTCTCATTTATACATAATACCGATAATGGGAAATTCCAAGCTTACCAATGGACAGTACTCTTAGGCAACAATGGTACAGGAAAGACCAACCTGCTTAAAGCTATAGCCAACATGGAACCGGTAAAAGCAGATTATACCAATCAGCCGGATATAAAAAATCTATTTGTTGACATGGCTGTCGGCCTAGGTGACAAAATTATCTCCAAGGACTTATCCAAAGAGGAAAAGTACCAGCCTAAAGTTATTGAAAGATATAAGGGAAATGCTGATTATAGGGTTGAGTGCAGCTTTATCTATACAGAATATGGAAAAGATAATATTACAAAAACGTCATTTCATAATCTGCTCAGAAAAGTCACTTATGACACTGTAAATCATTATAAAATAGAAAGTCCAACAAGTCTATCTTATAGTTCGAATGCAAATCAGGTTGATCCTACAAAAGAGTTAGACCTACTGAAGATTTATGCTTACGGAGTATCTCGTGTTGCAGACAAATCGGGACTTAACACCACGCTTAAGGATTCTTCAGCCTCTCTATTTTCAGACGATGTTTCCTTACTGAACTTCGAAGACTGGTTGCTACAACTCGAACTAGCCAAAGCGCAAAACAAAGTGGGAGCCAGCAAAAGATTAAAACAGCTGGAAAACATATTTAAGCGTTCCACGCTGTTTCCTGAGCTAAACGGTTTCAAGCTTGTTACGGATAAGGATTTCAACAACCATATTGAGTTTGAGTACTCTGATGGAAGTTACCGCTTTGAAGAGTTAGGCTATGGATACCAATGTATGCTAGCCTGGATATTCGATTTCAGTAAAAGAATGTTTGACAGATATCCGCATAGCGACAATCCTCTGAAAGAAGCAGCTGTTGTCATCATAGATGAAATAGATCTCCATCTACATCCAAAATGGCAGCGTTCCCTGTTGCATGATTTATCGGAATTCTTTCCAAATACCCAATTCATCGTGTCAACCCACAGCCCACTCATCGTACAATCAATAGAGGGAATAAACCTCTATGTATTGAAACGTGACAAAGATACCAATGGTATTATCGCTGAGCGTAAAGAAAATACCAATTGGGAAGGTTGGCAAATGGAAGAAATCCTGGGAGAAATCATGGATGTGGATAACTGCTACACATCAGAACAACTGAAAAAGGAAATGGATGAATTTGATGAAGCTGTATCAGACGACAAGGTTGAGCAAGCAGAAGCTATATACAAAAAGCTTATCAATGCAGTGAATCCAAATGGAACTATTGCACAGATGCTAAATGCCCAAATTAGAGAATTAAGAAATTATCATGAGGCATATTAAACTATCAACCAAGCCCGTAGAACTATCTGAAGAAGTTCAAGAGGACTTGACGAGAATATTTCTCGATGATCACAACAAGCGGGTATGGAACCAACCATATATCAAGACTGCTCTTCTTGAGATGACTCACCATAAGTGTGCCTATTCAGAAGTTGTGCTTGGCGAGAATAGCTCCTACATGGAAATAGACCATTTCTATCCCAAAAGTCTGTATCCGGACAAAGTGGTAGAATGGGGAAATCTTATTCCATGCTGCAAAACCAGCAATATCAAAAAGGGCAATACTGATCCTGTAAAAATCAGTTTGATAAATCCCTTCATAGATGAACCTGCAAAGCATATTGCTTATCAAGGAGCACTCTGCAGAGGACTAGACGAAAAAGGAAAAAACAGCGTCTTTTATTACGACTTGAACAACCTACAGTTCAAGAAGCCAAGATTTGATGCGATACTTCGTAATCAAAAAGGGCTTGAAATGTTATCAGAGGAATGTACTCCAGCAGAACTCGTGAATAACAAATTAAGAAGATTCTACGCTCGTTTAGAAACCATCCTGCAAAGTGGTCAACCAACGGAACCTTATTCTGTTTGCATAGCAACAGAAATTAAGAATAATCCTGACTATATCAAAATTAAAACAACCCTTGGTAATCTTGGGCTTTGGAACAATAAGCTAGCCAGGCTTCATCATGGGTTAGATGAATAAGTCAAATTCTTAAGCACCATATTGAGTGGTCTGTCGGAAATTCCGACAAGCCACTTTTTTCTTACAAAGTCTATTTAACTTAAGTTTTATTTCTTTTGCTAAAATTTCTTCGTACAAAAAACGAAGTAATCAATATTTTTAGTATCTTTGTGGCGTAAACATTCAAACTAAGCGTTATGGAAAAGGATTATCAGAACAACAACAGCATATCAGACGCTGCAAACAACAACGAAGAATCGAACAAGCCCGAACATGAAATTAAGGTAGAAATCGTTAACATTGAAGTAGTAGGCGAAGATACTCCCCCCGAAGCACTCTAAGAAATATGAGCGTTGGGGGACAACAGCCTTGTTATCCTTCGTTGTTTGGGTTGCCTGCATAGGATACTGTGCCAACAATCCCCAATCAATCTACGGCGTGTTGGCCCTTATCGTCACATCTGCATTGTTTTTCTTATCTATTGGGCAAATGGTATTTCTTTGTTCCGAAGAATAAACAGGTGGTGCGTATTCCGGTTGATACCCGTTCACTAATTCCGGTGATATCCGTTCACTCTATTAGTAATCTTCAGTATCGTCGGCAAAGTTAATACTTTTTTCTTAAACTCTCGCCTTTTAAGTCAAATTTTATAGCTTTGTGCACCAATCAGTCCAAACAAGCCTCTGCGATGAGTTCACTTTGGAACACATTGTACCAATCTGCGACAGGAAGTTGGCTGGCTAAGATGAGCGTCTTTCTGTTGTATCTGTCATCGATTATTTGCTCAAAGTCGTGCTGTATTTGACCATCCAGCTTAACCATCCCAAAGTCATCAACAATCAGCACATCTTGGTTGTTGAGCTTTCGGAAGAAGTTAGTCTCTCTTCCCTCCAGGTGCACAAGCTTGAGATTCTCTATAATCATATTCATTGTGAAGTACATGACCTTGACTCCATTTCTATATACTCTGTCTCCTAGGGCACATGCAAAATAAGACTTTCTCGTACCAGAAGGTCCCGTGATGATGACAGTCATACCATTGTCGATGTACCCACCTGCGGCCAGTTCAGCTGCTGACGCTGCAGATATGCCACTGGTTGTATCCGTCTCCAGCTCCTCGACGGAAGCTTTGAGACGGAAGTTTGCCTGCTTGATGAGACGTTGGATTCGATTGTTCTGTCGAGTGTCACGCCCTTGATGTAGGGCAGCACCGACAGAAAGTCCTGTATGCACACATCCCTATAAGCTGGGGAACCTGCATGGAACATACGCTCCAGCTCCAGGTCGTCAACTTGGAGTAGCTCGTCTATCTTCCACTTGTTGGATTCGACTTTACTCATGTAGGAGTTGACCGTCTCCTTGTTGATAGGCTACTTCTTGGCGATGCCACGATTAGACTCTCCCAACTGTTTCTGTTGGAGTACTTGCTTGATTAAACTCATATCTTTAACTGTTCCTGCCATATTTGCACTGTTTTGTTTTGATTTTCCAGTGCAAAGATAGTGGAAGATTTCGAAAGAGTGAACGGATATGCTCCGGCAAAAAGAACAAATTTCAGCTATTTGCAGAAAAGTGAACGGATATGGACCGGAAAAAGTCGCACGTTTGGATAATCTTTTCGTGCTGAACGGATATAGTCCGGAACATGTGCCAAATACGTAAAGTTATTTCCATTTTTTGTTCATTTTAAGGGGAATAAACGGATATTAAATGGGCTATTTACCCTATTCTGCGACTGTATTCGCCATCGGAAATTGAACGGGTATGCTCCAGAATATGTGTATCATAACACGGAGTTAGCCGATGGCTTACGATTGAAGAACCGAAAAACAAGTTTTAGAACTGAGTATCTGGTAGTTAAGAAAACGTCCTCCAGACTTCATCTGGAATAACGAAAATCAGAAGCGTGGCATGAGTGGCATTATTTTGAAGAAAAAAATATATTCATTTATTCGTAAGTCATCGGCAACTTTGACTACATGATGAATGATGTTGAAAACGAGGTTGAGGTACAGCAAGCCGAGGATGGACTTTAAACCCTATTCCTGAGTTGAAGCAGTTGAGAGAGGACATTGACATGGCTACAAACACCTTCATCAATGCCACACTTGAACTGGATCTGCCATTCGGCAGTATCAGCGTGCAGAAGCCAAATTAGGTGATGCTGTGACTACTCTCAGCAAAAAGGTTGATATAATCAATCAGTACATAGACATAGTTATGGAGAATGCTCCCACAAAATTAAAGATGTCCGTAAATATCAATGATGCAGACTGGCAGAAGATTCAAGAACTGTTTGCCAAAGAACGCCAATAGATGACCGCACAAATGCAGATACATATCCATGAGGTCAATTCTATGTTTACCAATGAACGGAAGAAAGTCCGTGAGCGCTACAAGGAATATGATGGTTGCTACCTCGGTCACTATGCCCAGTGGTTCTTTTGGCTTTTCATTACGATTGGCCTCTTTGTGGTAGCAGGAGGTATCGGCATGATAATTGCACAGAATTATGACAACCAATAACCAGCAGACTTTATTCATAGTACAACTTTCGCAAATCCTTGTCCAAAGTAGTAATGTAATTAACAATTTCAGCAAAATAGCCAAGCCCATATTGCCTAATAAAAGTACGCCTTGCACCAAGAAGGAGATATGGATTACCCTTAACAGTGGCAATACATTCTTTAATCTCATTAGAGCCTAAATGACTCTCGTATAGCGTTGTTGTTGCGGATTCTACAAACCTGTTATTAGAACCATGTGAGTAAGGATTTCGAAATAAGTTCTTTAAAGAAAGTTGCCTATCACGTTCCTCAGAAGTTATAATTTTCTTTTTGTAGAGTGTTGCAATATTTTCACCAAGATTCTTTTTACCATATTTATTTAATTCCTTCTCATATATGTTTTCAAAATCATATCCGTCATCCAAAGTTCTACCATTGGCTTCATGGAAAACTAAAGTCAATTTAACCATTGTTTCAAATAGAAGATTGGTCAAGGTTATGGCTGCCATATATTTTTGGAGAAACAGACAGTCACATATTTCTTGAATATCAGGCAATAGAGGTTTGAGGATACGCAATTGAGTGTTGCTTAAATTCATAATCAACAAACGTGTACTTTTATCACTTTCCGTAGAAATTCCTGCGTTTATCCTTTGTGAAATTTCATCTTCGGTAATTTTTTTACCTTTAAAATTGAAAATAAATGTCATAAGTTTGCTATATTATTCTTGATTAAAACTATTGAGAGCAATACATTTCTTCCTTATTCTTTTAGGAATAATATCACAGACAAGAAAAAAATCTTTGATGTTTATTTTGCTCGCCTGATTTTTCAGCGTATATTCTTTTTCAACTTTATACGATGTTTTCCATCTGGTTTGTAAAAGAATGAGCAAATAGCGCAAATGCAGATTTACAATATTAGTCACCCAAGTTAAAGAACTTGGCTTAAAAAATATTTTATACTTATCTGAGATATTTATTACTCTCAGACACGAATGATTATAACCTAATTCTATTTGTTGTGGCAATTCATAGACGTATCCAAGTTTGTAAAGTAAATATTCACCTGTTGGATGAATGGAAACATTATATCTTTTGGAAAAATCTTCCAGTATGATTTCAATAAGATAATTCATGTTCATAGAATTATAGCCAATACTATTCATATATAATCCCCTTGCTAACCTTACAAGAATGCTTTTTTGTTCCATTCTTACAATTTCAGAACGAATAGAGGTATATGAACCACACTGAGCAAAATCCTCCAAATAGAAGACTTTGCTCAATGGTGATTCCTGAATGTATCTTAACATATTATTATATGTAGATGTCTCAAAATTAGATGTTTTCATTATTTTTAATTCTCAAATGTATCATAGAAACAAATATTTTTAGGGAATTTTATATTGGGAATCCAAAGAGGTTTTCCATTCCATCCTTTAGCAACTTCACCATTTACCCTATATAATGTTAACACTATCTCATCAGCAAATTTGTTTCCAAGTTTGCGATCATTTTCTGAAAGAAGTGTGCCTGTTCCTTTACTTATCTCCCTATTTTTCCTAACAATTAGACGAAGTTTGACAGATGGGCGTTTTGCGCACAAAGCGTGAACACAGGAAATATATTTCTGACTTGAAAAATCCTGACTATCATAACTTCCTACCAACTGAAGTAAATTAATAACAGTTGCTTTATCAGTAGGCACTGACAGAGCATCACCATATTGCGAAACAATAGAGTCTATAACTTCTGTGTTTGAATCTACAGGGTCGGAAGCAAAGAAATTCATACCACCAACAATCGCATTCAGATATTTACTATCTAATACGGTTTTTCTCGTAGGACTAATATCTGCAGGAAGAATAACTTGCAAATTCTCCAATCCATGTGTAACTTGCTCTATAAGCATTTCATTGGATTTGTTCAATTCCGTAAAAAACTTATAAAGCGGTTGTGGAATGAATATTCTTACCAATTCTTTTTCTCTATCATAGCCGAATATTCTTGAATGCTGCCAAAATGTATCAGCCTGCATTCGCTTCGCAGAACGACAGTAATAAACCGTTTGTAAGTGTGGAAAAGTAATACCTCTGCCCAACGTATTTCCACCGATAACGATGTTAAATCCCTTGCTTAAATCAAGAGCGTCAGGGTTTGAAGAATCTCTGCATACGAAACTTTTTGAGTTTAATGGCACAACCATGATTTCTGTATTTTCCAAGATGTCAGTAACACCATTTTGTATATCTTCAAAACTTGGAAAATCAGGTTTGGTATGTTGAAGGTCTGCCCATATATTCTTTAATGCCTTTTCAAATCCTTTTTCATTTTGAGATACTTCAAGGAGATTTAAAAACTCTTGTACTCTATTCACAAACTTATTATGAACATCAATTTTAACATTTGGATGTATCATAAAATTACAATTGGTTTCTCCTTTAATCTTCTTGTAAGCACAAACTTCTAAGAACGTAAGAATACTATCTCTTAATCCATCAGGAATTACAGTATCATCATCTGCTATAATTTTATCCAGTTCGTTATCCTCTGTAAATTTGGCACAATATGAGGTAGGATCCGAGTAGAAGAAATTTCCACCCAAATATTGAGAACCAGGCTTAAAATAAATCACAAAAGATGGTCTCCAACCAGAAACAAGCGATTGGAGTAGTACCGCCTGTGGTGTGGCAGTAACCTCAATGTAAACTGATGATGTTGAAGTCTTTTTTATCAGTGATAAATTCCTATTAATTGGACTGACTTTGTTGGAATTAACTTTTGTATTCAAACTTGCAGCATCAGCCTCATCGTCAAAAATAACCAATGGAAGTCCATGACAAATATCCGTATTAACAAGAATATCTTTCCATTTTCTTAATACGCGACTATTCTTCTTCAATACTATAACCGTAGGTCTTGTTAACCTAACTTGTTCGAATAGCACTTCTTCCTTTTCTGATATTACATTGAAATCGAGTAACGACTTTTTTACTCGATTATATGTTTGTCGTTGCAGATCAACATTGTCGGTGGTTAGTAAAATGAATAGACGGTATCCTTTATCAGCCAAAAGAGATATAGCCCCTAACATCTGACCAGTTTTACCACTTTGAACATTTCCTAACAACAAACAATTCAACTGTGAGACAAATGAAAATCTAGAACTGATATTTGATACCAGTTCGTTCGATGTATTTACAACACTTTCTCTCAATTCGTTTGATTGGAGAGTGTTAAGATATGTATCTATATAACTCATACTATTTCATTGATAAAAGCCATATTCCACTCTTAGTCTCTTCGAAAACCATCTGACTCTTCCCAAATCGTTTAATTGTTTCTTCTGTCACAGGCTTTCCAATTTCCAAAGCACCATAATTCTCCATTCTTCCTTTTATCCATCTTCCTAATATTTTAAGATTAGAATCAGAACGAAGATTTTTATTATAGTCCCCCTGTCTGGAAAGATTAAAACTATATCCATCATCGGTAACTACAGTAAAAGACTTACCGGTAGGCAATATGTTTGCAGCCTCAGTATCTTTGTTAAGAATCAATTCAACCTCGTACCAACCTCTTGGACTATACCGATTTTTTATTTTTCCCGCTCCAAAATATGTATTTAGATTACTTTTGGGATCGGTCTTAAATGGCATGTGTACAATAACTCCTGTACGCATATCCTTATATTCATCTATCTGGTCTTTGGACACTTCTGTAACATGGTCGTAACCTTTCAGAACTTTAAACTCTGGTGTCTTAAATTTTGTAATTATTGGCACATCGTCAAATTCCTGTCCAAGACAGTTGATAATTTTAGATATGTTTTGATTTATGCCCAAACCCTCATTGCCATCAAAATAAATGTCACTTTCAATATAACTTGCATTTTTATCGAGAAAACTTCCAAGATTAGAAGAACCAACAAATGAGCCTAAACAACTTGCTTGATTTGAAAAAGAATACATTTTCCCATGAAACAAAGCCTTCGGAGAAAGATATACTTTCCCTGAATTATACTCATGGAGCATATCATTTAGCTCACGAACGGCATTATATTGAATCTTCGTAAATCCATCCAAATAGTTCATACCAATGAAGAGTAGCAAATTCATACTATTCTTCTTGTATGATACAATGGACTGGAGTTCTGCTATGGAATCATTTGTAATGAAACCTGTTGCAATATTGAAGGATGTTGCATTGTTTATATGCTTGACCACCAAATCTTTAGTGGAGCGCAAGCCAATAGGCTCCACAATAGGATTTTTTGTTAACAGCAATTCCATACTTTTTCTATTTTATAAGTTTGTATCTTTCCTCAAAAGGCATAGCCTTTAAGATTTCCAATTTTTTATATAAATCAACTTTGGGATAATCCCCAGTAAACAATGGTTTTAGAGCCATTGCGATCGCATGAACACCAACAGGAGGAACAGCATTTCCTATTTGTCTTCTTACCTCAGTAGTACTCCCATAAAATACGAAATCATCAGGAAACGATTGTATCCTTGCTCTTTCTCTGTTTGTTAATGGGCGAGGTTCTGGATAGTGGTAGCCCCATGTGCCACCACCTCCTGCAGCAATTATAGTCTTTGATGGTTCACTCCGGTTTATACGACGATACACATGACTAATCATACCATGCACATAATATGGACTGTCTTCGGGAATATCAGTAAAGTTTCCTCCCTCTGGTATCATTCCTATAATTGTTTGAGTTCGTTGAGTAACCCTCAAATGCTCATTATTGTTAGGTACGTTTTCTACACCAATGAAAGCATCGCCGACTGTGACCCAAGGTAAAAGTCCATCTTGAGGGCCATGAGTAGGAGCTGGATGAACAAAATCAAATCCCGTATCAACGCGTATGCCAACAATTAGAACACGTTCGCGAAATTCTGGCACCCCATAGTCTGCAAAATTATACAAATGTGGTATTACTATATAGCCAGGTTCTATGCTTTGAAAGTCTTTGATAATCTGTTCGATTGCCTTTTTCTTATTTGCGGTAAGAAGCCCTTTTACATTTTCTGCCACAAATGCCTTTGGCTTTTTGGCATCTACAAAACGAAGAAAACTTTTGTATAAGTTTCCTCTTTCGCCATTTAAACCTGGCTGCTTCCAAATTATAGAAAAGTCTTGACACGGGAAACCTCCAAGAACTAAATCACACTCTGGAATATCTTTATTGTCATATGGATTAACTTGTTCTATATCTCCTTCGAGGATTATATCACCAAAATGATTTCTAAAAGTGACACAGGCTTCATGCTTAAAATCATTTGCCCATACAGTTTTATAGTCACCAACTTGCTCAAAGCCGAGGTCTAATCCTCCACATCCAGAGAATAATGATAGTACTTTTATAGTATTCTTGTTCATTTTATTTTTCCTATATTAAATATTGCTCACAAGCAAATCCTTTACATCAACTTTGAGAAAATTAGCAATCTCATTAAGAGTTTTCAAATCTGGCTGAATGGTATTTTGGCACCATTTACTAACAGTACAGGTAGATTTACCCAGTTGGTCTGCCAACCATTTCCCCGTTTTGTTTTGTTCGACCAAAACAATTTTTATTCGATTTAAATTTTGCATGATGCTTGTATTTATATAAATTTCGTGCAAAGGTATAGAATTTATATGTAAATATAGAACTTTGGATAATCTTTCTATTTAGAAATAACATTTTTTGTATATTCTGCCCCCAAGAGAATACTTTCTAATACATTTATGTATAAAAAAGGCTTAGTTTGTAGAACTATTAGGTAGCTATAATGCGTTCAATGTTTATATAATTCTATCTATTATTATTGTCCAAGATATTGTAATACATACATTCACAGATTACACATTCATATACCAAAATCGGAGAAAAATTACTATTGTTTTCCGTGTTATTTTTTGTTTTCTCACACTTTCATTTTGCGGTTTCTTGATTTTGTTGTTCCTATTTTGTTTCTTACGTCATTTCGCCATTCCAATCAATATAGATTATCTATACTTCACGAGCAACCAATAAGATTTCAAGAAGAACATTTCGTCTTGTTCTGCTCAAACACACATTTCAACTTGCCCCTTTTACGACTTTAATGGTCGCTGATAGAAATCACTCTAACACCAGTTTTATCACTTCCTTCATTTCTTATAATACCTGTTATTTTCATTACCGCCAAATCTTTTCTCTGTTCTTGAAGTCTCCGACAAGGTTTCCGACAAAGTCTCCGACATTTATCGTCGGTAACAACTCCCCATAAAACGATAACATATTGGTTTTCAATTATTTTTCTTTCCAACATATTTTCGACATGTCTCCGACATTTTTCTCCGACATATACATCGGCATTACCGCCACATTACCGCCAAAACAATATTTGCACCGACATTTACACCGACAAAACAGCATCAACCTTCAGCGTTCACAGACCAGCAGCTAATTTGATTACTTTCGCAAAATTATCCCAAAAGGGATAAGAACAGAAGAAAAGGGGATTACACAATTATATATAGGAATTCTTTGAGAAAATAGTGGGCATAACGTTATTGAATATCAACAACTTAAACGTTTCATTGTGCAAGTTGTGGCATTTTCATTGTGCAAGTTGTGGCTATTTCATTGTGCAAGTTGAGGCATTTTTATTGTGCAAGTTGAGGATTTCTCATAAAAAATGGTGTTCCATTCCTCAAAATGAAACACCATTAATCTAATCATATCTGATAATCGAATTTCGCAATTAGTTGCTATAAGCACTCTCACCATGCTCGTAGATGTCGAGACCTTCCTCCTCTACTCGCTTGTCAACACGTACACCTACACTCTTATCTACTACCTTGAAGATAATATAGGTAACTACGATGCTGTAGATGATGCTTACCACGGTGGCTACCACCTGAATCCAAAGCTGATGCCAGTCGCCATAGAGAGCACCCTGCACACCCTCGGCTCCAGTTACGTATCTTGTAGCGAAGACACCGGTGAGGACAGATCCCAGGATACCGCCCATACCATGCACACCAAAGGCATCGAGGGCATCATCATACTTGAACTTCTCCTTCACTACGGCTACCATGAAGAAGCAGACGATGGTGGAAATGATACCGATGCAGAAGGCACCTAAAATATCCGTACTACCGGCCGCAGGAGTGATGGCTACCAATCCGGCTACGGCACCGGTACAAGCACCCACCGTGGTTGGCTTCTTGTTGACAATCCAGTCGATGAGCATCCAGGTGGTGGCAGCTGCAGCTGTTGCGATATGAGTTACCAGGAAGGCATTGGCTGCCAGACCATCAGCTGCCAATCCGCTACCGGCATTGAATCCGAACCATCCCAACCAGAGGAATGACATACCCATAAACACGAAGGTGATGTTGTGAGGAGTGATAGGATGACCCGCACGATAATCATCACGCTTGCCGACACAGAGCGCCATGACCAAAGCGGCTACACCGGCATTGATATGTACCACGGTACCACCCGCAAAGTCGATAGCTCCCATCTCCTGCAGGAAACCGCCGCCCCATACCCAGTGAGCCATAGGAAGATAGGCGATGATGACCCAGAGAACGGTGAAAAGTACATAACCGCTGAACTTGACACGCTCGGCAAAGGCACCGAGAATCAAGGCTGGAGTGATGAGGGCAAACATGCACTGGAACATCACGAAAGTGAGCTCAGGAATGCCCGTTGGCATGATAGCATCCAAGCCGATGCCGTGAAGGAAGCACTTATCGAAACCTCCGATGATGCAAGCCAAAGGATTGCCGCTATCCGCATATTCTGTAGAGAAAGCCCAGGAATATCCGAAGACCACCCATATCAAACTAACTACTGCCACGATGAATACCGTCTGCATCAGAATGCTGAGGATATTCTTCTGGCGCACCAAACCACCGTAAAAAAGTGCAATACCTGGGATTGACATCAAAAGCACCAAGATGGTTGCCATGATCATCCACGCTGTGTTACCCGTATCAAGAGTTGTCAACAATAAACTGCTCATATATATATCTTATAGTTAAATTAGAATACAATATTATATAAAAGTATCTCTACTCCTCTTTCTCAGCATTATACAATGCGATATCACCTCGTTCGCCGGTTCTGATTCTGACGGTATCCAGTACAGGAATCACGAAGATTCTGCCATCTCCCACTTCGCCAGTCTGTGCAGCTCCCTGGATAGCAGCGATGGTTGGCTCCACATTCTTATCACGAACCACAATATTCAAAAGTACACGTTCGATGCTGCTGGTATCGTACATCACACCACGATAAATGCGAGCCTGGCGCATCTTTCCCTCACCTCTTACATTATAATAAGAGAACCACTCGATGTCGGCAGCCAAAAGTGCCTTCTTGACATCCTCGAATCTAGACTTGCGGATAATTGCCTCAATCTTCTTCATAATCCTTTAATAATTAATAATGTGTAATACCTTTATTGATTGTCTCTACTGAAAACGGATCATCTTCGAATGTCACTCAAACCAAGTCATTCTTTACATTATGTTCGTTTTCGGCTGCAAAATTAATACATTTTATCAGCATTTTAAAGCAATCAAAAACATTTCGTTGCTACTCTTTCACGATTATTTTAAATTTATCCAGTCATATCGTATTCTCCTTACAATTTGTAAGTAATCCTGCCTTTCTTCATTACAAATTGAAAGAAGACTAAAATTTATCTTCATTTCTTGTATGTTTTTTCTTGTCTATTCCAACAAAAAGTCGTACCTTTGCAATCGAAATCAAACAAATAGTCATCGAAAGATTCGAAAGACTATCAAAAAGTCAAGCCTCACAAGAGGCAAGACGTGAGAGATAAAAGAAGAGTATTCAAACTTAAAGGACAACGCAATATGAAAGAAACAGTTCATTTCACCAAGATGCATGGGGCGGGTAATGACTACATCTATGTAGATACCCAGCTGTACAACATCCCAGACCCCGAAAAGGCAGCCATAGCTTGGAGTGCTTATCATACAGGCATCGGAAGCGACGGACTGGTTCTCATCGGAAAGCCACAGGATGGCAGAAGAGCCGACTATTCGATGCGCATCTTCAATGCCGATGGTTCAGAAGCGATGATGTGCGGCAATGCAAGCCGATGCATCGGAAAGTATCTTTATGAAAAAGGATTGACCCGAAAGGAAACAATCCGACTGGAGACGCTATCTGGCATCAAGATATTGAAATTGCATCTTCAGGATAACAAGAAAGTTGTGGAATCGGTGACAGTGGATATGCTGAAACCGAGACTGGAAAATCCACAGCAATTCAGAGGTCCTTCGGTACTCGAAGCCGATGGCAGAATCTTCGAAGGCACCTACGTCTGCATGGGTAATCCGCATTTCGTAACCTTTGTGGATGATATCTACACCATTGACATCGCCCACTATGGCAAAATTCTAGAAAGAGACGAAGCCTTTCCTCAACGATGCAACATCGAGTTCGCACAAATTACAGACACTGACATTATAAGGACACGAGTTTGGGAAAGGGGAAGCGGTATCACGATGGCTTGTGGTACAGGAGCTTGTGCCACAGCCGTAGCCGCAGCCCTGACCAAGCGTGCCGGTAGAAAGAGCAGTATCGTAATGGATGGCGGAACGCTGGAAATAGAATCCAGCGAGACAGACGACCATGTCTATATGACGGGACCTGCCGCCTTCGTCTTCGAAGGAGAAGTTGAATTATAAATTAAGAGCAAACTTAAATAACAAAGGTTGATAAAAAGACCGCAATAAAGGAGAACAAAAATATGGCATTAGTTAATGAACATTTCCTGAAGTTGGCTAGCAATTACTTGTTTGCCGACATCGCAAAGAAGGTAAACGCTTACAAGATTGCCCACCCGAAGCAACGAGTTATCAGTCTGGGCATCGGTGATGTAACCCAGCCCCTCTGCCCTGCCGTCATCAAGGCGATGCACAAGGCAGTGGATGAGATGGCCGTACAGGCTTCCTTCCGAGGCTACGGTCCGGAACGAGGCTACGACTTCCTCCGTGAGGCTATCATCAAGAACGACTTCCTGCCTCGCGGCATTCATCTCGATGCCAACGAGGTATTCGTAAACGACGGAGCCAAGAGCGACACAGGAAATATCCAGGAGATTTTGAGATGGGATAACAACATCGGCGTCACCGACCCGATTTATCCAGTATATATCGACTCTAACGTGATGATTGGCAGAGCGGGAGTCTTTGAGAACGGCAAGTGGAGCAATGTTACCTACATGCCTTGCGATGAGAGCGACGACTTCATCCCTCAGATTCCAGACCACCGTGTGGATATGATTTATCTCTGCTATCCAAACAACCCTACGGGTACGGTCATCTCGAAGGAGGAACTCAGAAAATGGGTAAACTATGCTATCAAGAACGAGAGCATCATCCTCTATGATGCAGCCTACGAGGCATATATCACCGACCCATCAATCCCTCATTCTATCTACGAGATTCGTGGAGCCAGAAAGGTAGCGATAGAATTCCACAGTTATTCGAAGACTGCCGGATTCACCGGTGTGCGTTGTGGTTACACCATCGTTCCTAAGGAGTTGAAGGCAAAGACATTGGCAGGTGAGGAAGTGGCATTGAATCCTATCTGGGACCGCCGCCAGTGCACCAAGTTTAATGGTACAAGCTATATCAGCCAGCGTGCTGCCGAAGCCATCTACACCCCAGAGGGTAAGGAACAGGTGAAGGCAACCATCAATTACTATATGGAGAATGCCCACTTCATGAGAGCAGAACTCCAGAAACTCGGCTTGAGAGTATATGGCGGTGAGAATGCACCTTATCTCTGGGTGAAGACGCCAAACAACACGCCAAGCTGGAAATTCTTCGAAGAGATGCTTTATGGTGCCAGCGTAGTCTGCACTCCAGGTGTCGGCTTCGGTCCATCGGGCGAAGGCTACATCCGACTCACCGCCTTCGGCGAGCATGAGGACTGCAAGGAAGCCATGGAGAGAATTGCCAAATGGCTGGGAAAATAAACGTTCCAACAGATTATTAAAACATTGAAAATCAGAAATTTTAAATTATATAAGGTATGAGCAACTTAAGATTTGAAGCTGTTTCAGAGGCTTCCAAGAGAAAGCCTGTTGAGGTAACCGCTCCTAGCGAGCGACCAAGTGAATTCTTCGGAAAGAAGGTATTCAACCGACAGAAGATGTACAAGTATCTCCCTGCAGATGTCTATGAGAAACTGGTAGATGTCATCGACAACGGAGCTCGTCTCGACCGTAACATCGCCAACGCCGTAGCCAAAGGCATCAAGCAGTGGGCTGACGAGAATGGCGTAACCCACTACACCCACTGGTTCCAGCCATTGACAGAAGGTACTGCCGAAAAGCACGATGCCTTCATCGAGCATGACGGCAAGGGTGGTATGATCGAGGAATTTTCAGGTAAGTTGCTCGTTCAGCAGGAGCCTGATGCTTCATCTTTCCCATCTGGCGGTATCCGCTCTACCTTCGAGGCTCGCGGTTATTCTGCATGGGATCCAACATCTCCTGTATTCATCATCGACGATACACTCTGTATCCCTACCGTCTTCATCTCTTACACAGGTGAGGCTCTCGACTATAAAGCTCCATTGCTCCGTTCATTGCACGCTGTAAACGTAGCAGCGACAGAGGTTTGCCACTACTTCAACCCTGATGTCAAGAAAGTTATTTCCAATCTCGGTTGGGAGCAGGAGTACTTCCTGGTAGATGAAAGCTTGTATGCTGCACGTCCTGACCTGATGCTGACAGGTCGCACCCTGATGGGTCACGATTCTGCAAAGAACCAGCAGATGGACGACCACTACTTCGGTGCCATCCCAGAGCGTGTTCAGGCATTCATGAAGGATTTGGAAATCCAGGCTCTTGAGCTCGGTATTCCTTGCAAGACCCGCCACAACGAGGTAGCACCAAACCAGTTTGAGTTGGCACCTATCTTCGAGGAGACCAACCTTGCCGTTGACCACAACATGCTCCTGATGAGCTTGATGAAGAAGGTGGCTCGCCATCACGGTTTCCGCGTACTTCTCCATGAGAAGCCATTCGCAGGCATCAACGGTTCCGGTAAGCACAACAACTGGAGTCTCGCTACAGATACAGGCATTCTGCTTCATGGCCCTGGCAAGACACCAGAGGATAACCTCCGTTTCGTAGTCTTCATCACAGAGACTTTGATGGGTGTATACAAGCACAATGGTTTGCTCAAGGCATCTATCATGAGTGCAACCAATGCGCATCGTCTGGGCGCCAACGAGGCACCTCCAGCAATCATCTCTTCATTCCTCGGCAAGCAGTTGACCGACCTTCTCGAGCACATTGAGAAAGCCGACAAGAAGGATCTCTTCACCGTGGCTGGCAAGCAGGGCATGAAGTTGGATATCCCAGAGATTCCAGAGTTGATGATTGATAACACCGACCGTAACCGTACATCACCATTCGCCTTCACCGGTAACCGTTTCGAGTTCCGTGCCGTAGGTTCTGAGGCTAACTGTGCATCAGCGATGATCGTATTGAACACAGCTGTAGCCGAGGCTTTGACCGACTTCAAGAAGCGTGTGGATGAGTTGATTGCCAAGGGTGAGGACAAGACATCTGCCATCATCGATATCGTTCGTCAGGATTTGAAGACCTGCAAGCCAATCCGTTTCGACGGCAATGGTTACTCAGATGAGTGGGTAGAGGAAGCTGCTAAGCGTGGTTTGGACTGCGAGAAGAGCTGTCCAAAGATTTTCGAGCGTTATCTCGACCCTGCATCTATCAAGATGTTCGAGGATATGGGTGTCATGAAGAAGAACGAGTTGGAAGCTCGTAACGAGGTGAAATGGGAGACCTACACCAAGAAGATTCAGATTGAGGCTCGTGTAATGGGCGACTTGAGCATGAACCACATCATCCCAGTGGCTACTCACTATCAGAGCCAGTTGGCTAAGAATGTGGAGAACATGATTGACATCTTCGGTGACGAGGAAGGCAAGAAGTTGACTGCCCGCAACATCAATATCATCAAGAAGATTGCCGAGCGCACTCAGATTATCGAGACCGGTGTTGAGGAGTTGGTAAATGCCCGCAAGGTAGCCAACAAGATTGAGAATGAGCACGATAAGGCGATAGCTTATCATGACACGGTAGCTCCAAAGATGGAGGAGATCCGTTATCAGATTGACAAGTTGGAGTTGACAGTAGCCGATGAGCTCTGGACCTTGCCTAAGTATCGTGAGCTTCTCTTCATCAGATAACAAGCAATTTTCTGGTTTAATTATAAGTTATAGTTTTCGTTTAAGAAAAAGAAAACGCAAAAGCTCTAAAAGAGCTACTCTTCATCAGATATAACAAAGAACGATCAATCTATTTCTTTTATTGGTTGTTTAAGTTTGCGCGGAGTGTGGTTGTGAAATCACGCTCCGCTTTTTTTCTCCAAAAAGCCTACACCTAAGTACACTCTGTATTTAGGAAATACTACCTGCCTCGGTATCAGAATCTAATCATACATATTTCTCCATCAACACAAAGGTGATGAAGCCCAGGAGAAGAGCATAGGTGGCTTGCTTCTGAAAGCCATGGGCATGGGTTTCGGGAATCATCTCATCGCTCGTTACATAAAGCATGGCACCACCGGCAAAGCCCAACATCACGGGGAGGAAGGTAGAAGAGGCTGAACCCAAACCGAAACCTAACAGGATGCCTGCCACTTCGAGCAGGGCGATGAAGATGGAAATGAAGAAGGTGCGGGCTGCAGAAACACCAGCCATCATCAAAGGAGCGATAATCACCATTCCCTCGGGGATATTCTGCAGGGCGATGCCGAAGGAAACGCCCCACTCCGTTGCACCTTCTGACGAACAGACGCTCACACCTGCCGCCATGCCCTCAGGCAGTTTGTGCAGGGCTATCGCCATCACGAAAAGCATCACATGACTGAGTCTGGCATTGTTGCGATGCTCCTCGGGATCAAGTCCCGTGATATGATGAAGATGGGGAGTCACTAAGTCGAGCACGTTCAGGAACAGAGCGCCTGCCATCACGCCGATAACTACCAGCCACCAAAGACTAGTCTGTTCAAAGGCTGGCACTATAAGTCCCAACGTAGAAGCAGCCAGCATGATTCCGGCACAATATCCCAACACAGCATCGTTCCATTTATGGGGTAACTCCTTGACGAAGAATCCCAGAATGGCACCTATAATCGTGGCACCGCAAAGTCCGGCGGCACTAATCAATACGTTTGTCATTGCATTTTTCTTTAAATTTTAATCCATAATATATATAGAAGTTATCCCATCGAATATACGAAGATACAGATACATGATAGAAGAAAAAAGCATGGACAACCCTCACGGTCATCCATGCCCATCTATTTTCGTATCTGATCTATTCTATTTTATTGTGTCCTGTCATGGTGAAATTGGTTTACTTCAACTTCTTATAACCGTAAGCTGCATTATTGCCCAACTGCTCTTCAATACGGATAAGCTGGTTGTACTTAGCCATACGGTCGGTACGGCTCATAGAACCTGTCTTGATCTGGCCTGAGTTGGTAGCTACGGCAATATCGGCAATCGTAGTATCCTCGGTTTCACCAGAACGATGGGAAGTAACGGTGGTGTAACCATGACGATGAGCCATCTCGATAGCATCCAGCGTCTCAGTAAGAGAACCAATCTGGTTTACCTTGATGAGGATAGAGTTGGCTGCACCCATCTTGATACCCTTCTCCAGGAACTTCACATTGGTAACAAAGAGGTCGTCACCTACCAACTGGCAACGGTCGCCGATGGCAGCTGTCAACTTCACCCAGTTGTCCCAATCGTTTTCATCAAGACCATCCTCGATAGAATCGATAGGATATTTGGTAATCAGTTCTTCCAGGAACTTGATCTGCTCAGCAGCAGTCAGTTTCTTACCATTAGGATCCTTCTTCTTACCATCCTTCAACTGGCGGTAATCGTAGAACCACTCACCATTCTCCTGAACGGCAAACTCGCTGGCAGCACAGTCCATGGCAATCTTCACATCCTTTCCTGGCTCATAACCGGCATCCTTGATAGCCTGGCAGATGCTGTCGAGCGCATCCTCAATACCATCGAGTGCAGGGGCAAAACCACCCTCATCACCTACGGCAGTAGAAAGACCACGGCTCTTCAGAAGCTTAGCCAAGGCATGGAACACCTCTGCACCCATACGGATAGCCTCCTTCTCGGAAGGAGCACCCACAGGACGGATCATGAACTCCTGGAAGGCGATAGGCGCATCAGAGTGAGCACCACCATTGATGATGTTCATCATAGGAACAGGAAGGGTGTAAGTATTGCAACCGCCGATGTAGCGATACAATGGGATATGGAGATACTCTGCAGCAGCATGAGCCACAGCCAGAGATACGCCAAGGATGGCATTGGCACCCAGGTTTGACTTGGTCTTGGTGCCGTCGAGCTCCAACATCTTATAATCAATGGCACGCTGCTCCAAGGCAGAGAAACCTACCAAAGCTGGAGCAATCACCTGATTCACGTTCTCCACAGCCTTCAAGACGCCCTTGCCGCCGTAGCGGTTCTTGTCGCCATCACGGAGTTCCAAAGCCTCATTCTCACCAGTGGATGCACCAGAAGGAACCGATGCACGACCCACGATACCAGACTTCAAAGAAACTTCAACCTCTACTGTAGGGTTGCCACGAGAATCCAAGATTTCTCTTGCATGAACATTTTCAATAATCATAATACAATAATACCTTTAATTACATAAAACATTTCTTATTTCGGATGCAAATTTAGCTATTATCTGATAAAACACCAAATTTCGAGCATCATCATAACTAGGTATTTTCCAAGAAATACCTACTTATAAGTATGCAGTAAATCACCATTTATCACTTCCCCATCATTTTCCCGATGATTTCCTCGAAATCTTCCTTCTGCATGGCGCCCATCTGTATGGTAGGATTACCTTTCATCGGGATGAAAAGGAAGGTAGGGATGCTGCGGATGCCGAAAACGGCAGCCAGTTCTGGCTCCTGATCAATATCTACCTTGTAGAAATCTACTTTGCCGGCATAGTGCTGTGCAAGAGATTCTACCACGGGAGCCATCATCTTACAAGGTCCACACCAAGTGGTGTAGAAATCTATGACGGCAGGACGGGAGCCTGCAAACACCCACTCTTCCGGATGAGACTCGTAATCCATAATCTTCTTTCTGAATTCGGAAGCGGTAAGGGAATGTACCTTTCCATCGGAAGCAGACTGCTTACTGTTTCCCGAAGCAGCATTACCCGTGGTCTCAGACAACTTTGTATCTTTACTCTCTGATGCGAAACGAGAAGGCAGCCCCTTTGAGCTGCCTTCCTGTTTCTTGTTATTTTGAGAACATCCCATAAAGGCTAAAGCCATCATGGCATATAAACAAACATTTTTCTTCATCTAATCATTCTTTAAAATCAATAAGCCAAATCGATTGCAACAGGATATACTCGACATGGGTCAAAGTATTCCGCACAACTGTTCACCATTGCCTGCAAATCTGCCTTGGCAATACCGTGGAATACCTGCTTGCCGTTTACCGTGATGGTTACAGGCTCATTGAGGTTGACCAACTGGTCATTGAGATAAACTCTCAACTTACCACCTGTGGCAGGAGAATAGCTGCGGTTGAACTTCAGGTCGATACCCCACTGCTTATCCTTCAAGATAGTGGTGTAATCCACATTGCTCACCTTGATGGAAACCACGTTCTTGTCGATATCCATCTCGTAGTAGGTTCTAGACTCTGATGGGCGAGCCAGTACCTGCAGGTTGTAGAAACCGGAACGATGTCTGCCATCCATCTCGAAATCCTCCCAAAGCACGGTCTTAGGATATGGATTGCGCACAAACTGCTTGAGCCAAGGAGTAGTCAGACCATAGGTGATATGATGCTGCATGCCCGGCAAGAGCTGGATGCGATGACGGAAGATAGGAGTCTTATCTACAGACAATGGGCGAGCCAACTGCGCAGAATCGAAAGCCACCTGGGTGTACCAGGTCAGGTCGTTGCGATAGAAACCGGTATCGTCAGCACCGGTGAGGAACGAGAAACCGATATTGGCACAGTTTTCCACAGGCGCATTCTTCAAAGGTTCACCACCTGCCATCGGACCCGCTGCAGCCCAATAGTCGGCATAGAAGGAAGCAAGACGCTGACTGCCATAACCACCTTCGCTGATACCGAACACATAGAGACGGTTGGCATCCACCTCATTCTTTACCAGGTTCTGGCGAATCAGCTTCTCGAAAGCATACTGCTTGGAGAGATGCCACCAGCGATAGTATTCACCCTCGTTAGGAATCTGAGGAATGAAATAGATGGAAGGAGAATCCTGGAAGCTCAGACCGAGCTTGATACCATTCGACCACTCATGATCCTTAGGTCCCGATCCGTGAACATACAGGAAGAGCGGGAACTTACCATCGGCAGCTACTCCCTTCTTACCATAATAATAAGGCATTACAGCATTAGGCTCCAGACACTGAGGCAGATTCCAGGAGCTGTTTTTTGCCAATGTCAGATCTTCAGGTTCTATGAGCTTTTCTTCCTGCAGGTTCTTGTTGGCATCGCACCAGGCTGTCCATACCATCTTCTGGTAGTTGGCAATATCCTTGCCGTCGATAGCAGCCTGGAGCTTGGTGTCAAGAGGTGTGTTTTTAGAGAATTCCGCCTTACCGTCTTTCTCCAATGCTTTCTGCTGTGCTTTGAGTGACTGCAGGAAATAGGCATTCACCTTTTTCTGCAATCCCTGTGACTGCGCCATGGTCTGGGTTGAGTAGCTTAGTGAGGCAAGCGCCATCACCATGTAAATCATTTTTTTCATTTCGTACTATATATTTATTAATTACTAGTCTTTCAAAGAATAGGTAACCGTAGTCACTACCCTCACCTTTTTAATATAAGGTGTATTGGAATCTCTATCCTCTATCGAGAACTGCCCTTGGTCAGCGTTCATGATCTTATCAATCTTGCTTTTGCTGTTTTCGGCAAACTGAGCAGCAGTCTTCTCTGCATTCTCAATTGCCTCCTGCATCATCTTCGGCTTCATCTCTCGGAAAGCCACATACTCGTACTTCACCGGATTCTCGTAACCACCATCCACGATGGCCACACCTTTCTGAAGCAGGTCACCCTGCCGGGCGATGATACCACGAACCACCTTCACATTCCGGGAAGTCACGGTGATGATCGACGTGATGTTGTAACGGTAAGGCTGACGGTTTTCGCCATATCGCTCAGCATTGAGGTCGATGACCACAGGGGCATTGACATTGATTTCATTTGCCTTCACTCCATTTGCCAGCAGGAACTGGCGGATGGTGCTGGTGGTAGCGTTGATCTTCTTATAGAGCTGCGGCAAGTCGTTGCCAATCTCCTTGGAAACGATAGGCCATGTCACCTTATCAGCCTCAACTTCCTTTTCTGCCAATCCTTTCACCACCACTTTGCGGTCTTTGGCAATCACACTTTCAAGTCCAGACTTTACACAAAATCCAAGCACGATAATGCCTATGGCTAAGATCACTGCTTGCTTGATACCTGTATTGACATTCATAATAAGTCCTCCATTTATTAAGTTTAAAACGCTTACGAGGGCAAAGATAAGCAAAAAGATGATAGCTGCCATCTTTTTTAATCTTTTTTATGTTCTAATCTTAACCAGGCAAGAAAGATATGTTAAATCTTCTATACAAACGATACAACCTATTGATTTTTTCACTATCTTTATCCCGTTAAAATGATGTATAACCTCTAAAACCACAACATCATGAAGATAGGTATTCCAAAAGAAATCAAGAATAATGAGAATCGTGTGGGAATGACTCCTGCTGGTGTAGCTGAATTCATTCGACATGGACACGAAGTGATGGTGCAGCATACCGCTGGCGAGAACAGTGGTTTTGCTGATGAAGAGTATGTGAAGGTAGGAGCCAGGATCCTGCCCGACATCCAGAGTGTGTATCGCGAGGCTGAGATGATTATCAAGGTGAAAGAACCTATCGCCGAGGAATATCCACTCATCCATCAGGATCAGCTTGTTTTTACTTACTTCCATTTTGCCTGCGACAGAGAGCTCACCGATGCCATGATCAAGAGTGGTGCAGTCTGCCTGGCTTACGAGACGGTAGAAACCGACAACCATCATCTGCCACTGCTCATTCCGATGAGTGAGGTAGCAGGAAGAATGGCGATTATCAATGGTGCCTACTATCTGCAGAAGACCAAGGGCGGCAAGGGTAAGCTGATCAGCGGTGTGCCGGGCGTGAACCGTGCGAAGGTTCTCGTTCTGGGCGGTGGAACCGTGGGAGAAGCTGCAGCAAGAATGGCAACAGGCCTAGGCGCTGATGTGTGGATTACCGACATCAGTCTGCCTCGTCTTCGCCAGTTGGAGATGGAATTGCCAATCAATGCGCACACCCTCTATTCCAACGAGCACAATATCCGAAAGGAATTGGCTGATGTTGATATCGTAGTAGGCAGTGTACTCGTTCCGGGTGACAAGGCTCCACACCTGATTACCAGGGACATGCTGAAGCTGATGGAACCAGGCACCGTACTGGTGGATGTGGCTATCGACCAGGGAGGATGCTTCGAGACCTCTCATCCAACCACCCATTCCGATCCGACATTCATGGTAGATGGCATTGTGCATTATGCCGTAGCCAACATTCCGGGAGCCGTGCCTCATACCTCAACCATCGCCTTGACAAATGCCACCCTGAAGTATGCCCTCGCTCTTGCCGACAAGGGATGGCGAAAGGCATGCAAGGAAGACAAGGCTTTGTATCGGGGATTGAACATCGTGAATGGCAAGGTAGTATTCAAGGCGGTTGCCGATGTCTTCGGACTAGAATACGAGGAGATGGTATTATAGGAGATCGCATTATAAATTCATGAAACATAACTTTTAAGCCCATCGGATCCGATGGGCTTAGAAGTTATGATGTTTTTTGTGTGCCTTTCCAATGATAAAGATAGACTCGTGGGCAGCGATTCAGCAAGGGAATATTCAAAAATTTTAAAACATATTAATAACAAATGGATTACAACATGATTGGGACCGCATGGTCGTTACTACCTCCTATCGTCGCCATCGCTCTGGCGCTGAAGACGAAGGAGGTCTATTCTTCTCTTTTTATCGGTATCATACTGGGTGCCGTTCAATATTGCATTTCGATGGGAACAGGTTTCGACGGATTCCTCGTTCATCTGACCAACCACACCGTAGGCGAAGGCGATGATGCCAAGGCATACGGTTTGATACATTGCCTTTCCGACCCTTGGAACGTGGGCATTCTGGTATTCCTGGTGGTTCTGGGCAGTATCGTTTCACTGATGAACAAGGCGGGTGGTTCTGCGGCTTTCGGCCGATGGGCTTCCAAGCACGTGAAGTCGAAGATTGGTGTGCAGGTAGCCACCATTCTGCTCGGTATTCTGATATTCATCGATGATTACTTCAACTGCCTTACCGTGGGTTCGGTGATGCGCCCTATAGCAGTGCGCAATGGCGTAACCAAGGAGAAACTGGCTTATCTCATCGACTCCACAGCAGCTCCAGTCTGCATCATCTCCCCAATCTCCAGTTGGGCAGCAGCAGTATCGGGCTTCGTATCGGGAGGCGAGAATGGACTGGCACTTTTCTGCAAGGCGATACCTTACAATTTCTACGCATTCTTCACCATCCTCTTTATGTTTGGCATCGTGATTTTGGGCTTCGACTTCAAGGCGATGAGCAAGTATGATGCAAGACTGAAGGAATGGTATGAGCGCACCAACGGAGGAAAGCTCGACGAGGTGAGCGATACCAAGCTGCAGATTGTGGAGCATGGTGTAGGAGCGAAGCAGGAAGAATCATCCAAGAGCAAAGGCTCTGTGAGCGATCTTGTGATTCCAATCATCATGTTGATTATCTTCTGTATGGCAGGTATGGTTTATTCGGGAGGTTTCTTCGATGCCAGCAATGCCAACTATATGAACTTCGTTGACTCCTTTGCAGGCAGCAATGCCTCTATAGGTCTGGTGATTGGTTCATTGGCAGCCCTGATTCTGACCATTCTGATGTTTACGGTTCGCAAGACCTTGCCATTCGATGAAGCGATGAGTAGTCTGATCAAGGGATTCGAGGCCATGGTACCAGCCATTCTGATTCTTACCCTGGCATGGACTCTGAAGAGCATGACCGACTCGCTGGGGGCAGCAGAATATGTATCCACCGTAGTGGCAAGCAGCGCTTCTGAACTCCAGATGCTCCTGCCAGCCATCATCTTCCTGGTTGCAGCCTTCCTGGCATTTGCCACAGGTACATCCTGGGGAACCTTCGGTATCCTGATACCTATCTGCATCGCAGTATTCCCAGGAGCCGACCCATTGCGTATCATCTCTATCTCAGCCTGTATGGCTGGTGCTGTCTGTGGCGACCACATCTCACCTATCAGCGATACCACCATCATGGCGAGTGCCGGAGCCGAGTGCAAGCATGTGCACCATGTTTCATCACAGTTGCCATACGCGCTGACTGTAGCTATCGTCAGCTTCCTGACATTCATCGTGGCAGGTTTCACCCATACACTGGGAATGGTAACCAGTGCCATCATTTCGTGGATATTCGGTATGGCGATGCTTGGTTTTGCTTTATTTTATTTAAATAAGCGGTCGAAAATGAAATAATCCTTAATTTTCTTGCATAATTAGAATTTTTTCAATATCTTTGCATTCGAAAAATAATAAAGAACATATTAATAACGTAATACAGAATACATTATGAAAGAATTAAAAGGAACAAAAACAGAGAAGAACCTCCAGGAGGCATTCGCTGGTGAGTCACAGGCTCGCAACAAATATACATATTTTGCAAGTAAGGCTAAGAAGGACGGTTATGTTCAGATAGCTAATATCTTTGAGGAGACAGCTGCCAACGAGAAGGAGCACGCTAAGTTGTGGTTCAAGTACCTGGAGGGCGGTGCTATCCAGGATACAGAGAAGAACCTGGAGGCTGCTGCTAATGGTGAGCACGACGAGTGGACCGATATGTATCCACGCATGGCAAAGGAAGCTCGCGAGGAAGGCTTCGAGGAGATTGCTATCAAGTTTGAAATGGTGGCAGAAATCGAGAAGCACCACGAGGAGCGTTATCGCAAGCTCTTGAAGAACGTGCAGGACAAGCTCGTCTTCTCTCGCGACGGCGACTGCATTTGGCAGTGCTCTAACTGCGGTCATATCGTAGTAGGTAAGCAGGCTCCAGAGGTTTGCCCAGTATGCAACCACCCACAGAGCTACTTCCAGATTGAGGCTCAGAACTACTAAGGTTCTATTAACAGAAATAAGGAGGTGTGTCATAAGTCACAGCCAATACGCCCTGAAAGGGCAGAAGCTCCTAGCCCAGGGCATCGCCCTGGGTTTTAGAACAAATACAAAAAAGTCGCCCTGAAAGGGCAAAAGCTTTCAATTTCAAAGCTTTTGCCCTTTCAGGGCGACTCTCTTTTTCTTTTACCACTGTTTGATATCAGCTTTTGCCTCTATCTTTTTCTCGATGTTATCAGGAAGTTTGGAGAAGAAATCATAGCCGGTGATACGCTCCACCTCATCTACCGAGTTAACGAAGTCTTTTTTCTGCAGTCCGGTAGCTCCCTGGTTGCGACAGATAAAGCCGATGGCTTGCGGATTCTTGCCGGTGCGGAGGATAACCTTGAAGAAAGCATCAGGCACCACCACCTTGTTCTTACCCAGTTTGCGATGCTGCTTATTCAGGAATATCGGACCGCAGACAATATAGACCTTACCATATTTCTTTGCCCAGGTACGGCATTGCTGTTCTATGCTATTCCAGATTCCTGCATTCAGAGCATGGGTCTGAGGACACATATTGGTCATCAGGAAGCATTCGTCCATAGCCTTCTGGTTCCACTTGTTATCGCCAGCCGGACAGAGATGACCTCTATCATAACCACTGTTGTAGTAATCTGCCTTTGTTCCCTTAGGTGATGGCATATCCATATCATCCTCAAAGTCACCACGCTTCAACTTACCCGAAGCATGAGCACGGGTCAAGGTCCATGCCACCCAGTTAGGCTGACGGGTATCATGATTATATGAAACGGTATAGGCAAAGCGCTTTCTGATGGTTTGCGATACCTTTTTCTTTGAAACCGGGATTTCCATCCCCAGTGCATCCCCCTGTGCTGCAGGCAGCATAGAGGATGACAAGCCCAAAGTAGAGAGCAGTGCGATAGCTCCTGCCAGCACCCAGCCTCTCATTTTCTTATTAAATTGAATCATCTTTATTCTATATGAAGAGATTATATATATTCAAGTTTCACTTAGTAATGATTAAAAAATAACTTGGTACATTTTTGTGTCCTCTCTATAAAGT
>ERZ1026878.72-NODE-72-length-81136-cov-41.010459_pt1 | contig 81136 bp, 61 predicted proteins | sample MGYA00380169_ERZ1026878 | MGnify/ENA primary metagenome ERZ1026878 (study PRJEB33269, sample SAMEA4719805) | human gut metagenome | biome: human-associated habitat; feature: organic feature; material: feces | place: Cameroon | collected 2013-10 ...
CGTTTCTACATTTCAGCGAAGGTCTCGTTCATATTGTCTATCCTGTGGCGCAATAAGTCCTAAGAGCATGAATTAACCTAATACCTGTCATTTTTTTTAATCATGAATTAGCTGTTTAATCCTAAGCGTGATTTTCAAAAGGTATTTATTTACTTTTTTTATACACCAATCTAAATCTGGAACGATGCCTTTATAAGATTAGTTCATAAGGTAAGGCAATGATTATTTTCTTCTAAATTCCTCAATCCTAAATTTCTCTTAGATCTTTGTACTCATAGCCTTACCTTTCAAATTTTAGTTAAAGACCATGTTGCTACCTGCAACTTGGTTATACAAATCAAAATCTCATATATCGGAGTTTATAAAAGCAAAGCTAAAAGTTGTAGCTAAGATCGGTTTATTAGATAAAAAGAACGATAAAAGACCATCAATAAAATACCTGCTAAAGGTATTAGACCATAAAAGCGAGTGTAGTATGAAATTTAAAGACATCTTAAAAAATCTCAAGTTCAATTTTAGAACCCATCCTGTGTTCAGCTTTGCTTTCATCATTGCAACAGCATTTGTAGTGCTTAGCTTTGCACTTTGTTTTACAAGAATGAGTTTTGTAAAACAATGCGAAAACGGTGATATTGCAGCATGTAACAGAGCCTGTGCTATCAAAGGCAGAACTGCCTGTGCAAATCTTGCGTTTTACTACCAGCAGGGTATTCATGTAAGAAAAGATGAGCAAAAAGCTCTTTATTATTACCAAAAATCGTGTTCTCAAAAGTTAAGCTACGCTTGCAGACAGGCTGAGCTAATAGAAAAGCAACTTAATTATAAGATGTTAAACAATCAGTAGAAGATTACTAAAGGCAGAACACGGCAAAAAACATTTAATTTGGAGAAATCTATGGTTAAAGCAGTTGCTAATAGTCCTCATATCTACAATAGGAATGTATCTTATGCAACTAACACAGCAATAGTGTTTTCTTATGAAAGTTCATATAAGCATGCATTGTCTAGCAGTTAAACTGATGAAAATTGAAAAACGGATCAGTGCGCTTTTTAGACTAAAAAAGCCATCTCCAAGATGTCCTATTTTGCTTAAAACAATTGGAGATTACAACCTTATGACGTGTATGTACTTACATTATTATTGAAGTTGCACCAGTTAATTTGTATGTTACGTCGAAGAGAACTTTAGGAGATATCTTATGATTTCACTTGTTGATTTCGTTAAAGCATTTAATTCAAATCTAGAATATAGGATTTTGATTGTGGTTGACGAAATATGCGATGTATTTAGTGGAAATAAAGAAGAATTTATTAAACGAGTACAAAATCCATATTGCTTCCAAGATTATTATGTACAACATGTCGATTTCGATGTTGGTTATGATGACGATTATGATAACAGTAAATTGGTTGAAGATGGATACTGTTTATACATTGATGCTGATACTACTGACAACCTTGATGATTTTACCTTAGATGGCTTAACCTGGGTTGAAAAAGAGTTAAATAGAAATAACTATAGAACCAATAAATACAAAATCAGCAATGTAATTTCAGAAAACAATATTGTTAAATCTTTTAATGTTGAGAAATTTGAATGAAACTTAAAGGATCTGAAAACAGTATTCTGCATGGCTTAATGGAAGATATTACCATCAATAAAGAGCAAGTTCTTTTTTATTGAGTTACGGTAAACATCTAAATGATAAGACAAGCAAATTCATAATTTTGTGGCAGGGCTAAACATTGAATACGTCAAGCCATTGAAAACGTCAAACAAGTTCAAGAACGTCATCAACTTTACCTGATAACAGCAATTATACTAAAGATCTAGCTTACAAAGCATTGTCTGTAGTGTATTCTTACTTCTTATTGGATGTGGCTGCTTAAAAGTTGCTGCTGGATTACGTTTGATTTTTGCCATTTAAAACTCCAATTAAGTCGTAAAATGATATCAGACTTAATTGGGGTTATACGGAATTTATTTCACTCTCAGATTTTTACCTAATCTTTAGAGTTAATTAAATCTCGTAAGATTAAGCCATATCAAGCTATATATAAGGTAGCCAGATCAAATCTTAGAATTAACTCTTACACGAGTGAGTCTTACTTGGTACCAAAGATTCTGTCACCAGCATCACCAAGACCTGGGCAGATGTAAGCATCTTTATTTAACTCTCTGTCTAACTGACCTACGTAGATCTGAACATCAGGGTGAGCTGTTGCAAGTTTTTCTAAACCTTCAGGAGCTGCAATGATGCATAAGAACTTAATCTTTTTGCCACCTTTTTCTTTAATCATATCTACAGCATCAACAGCTGAACCACCAGTTGCTAACATAGGATCTAAGATCACACAGGTTCTCTCTTCAAGGTTCTGTGGTAACTTGCAGTAGTAAGGAACTGGTTTGTGAGTTACCTCATCACGGTACATACCAATGTGACCGATTCTAGCTGAAGGTACTAAAGCATCAAGACCTGGTACCATACCTAAACCTGCTCTTAGAACAGGGATAATAGCAAGCTTTAAACCATCTAACATTGGAGTCTTGCACTTCTCAAGAGGAGTCTCAACTTCAACTTCTTTTAAAGGTAAATCGCTTAAAGCTTCATATGCTTCTAGCATTGCAATTTCTTCAATTAAAGTACGGAACTTGTTAGTAGAAGCCTCTTTATCTCTTAATAAAGAGATCTTGTGCTTGATAAGAGGGTGCTTGAAGATTGTAATGTTAGGCTGTTTTGTAAAATCCATTCTATTTATCCTTTTTTTAATCTACTAAATTTTAAAATTTATCTATACCTTTATCTGTAAGGAAATCTGTTTTAAAAGTCAGTTATCTAAAAGTAGCTTTCTATAAAAGTGATCCTCTACCAAGATAACTCTCAATAAAAATAACTTTCTACCAAAGTAACATCAGTAAAAATAACATTCAATAAAAGAACAGACACTGTCTGTTCTTTTACCTTACAAGGCTAAGCCTTGTGGTGGATCTCGTTTTCAATGGCGTTTTCATCGAAAACGTATTTGTTACCAGGTAATACTGCATTTAAAACAATACCTGCAATTGCAGCAATAGCAAGTGAGGTTAAGGTTACAGAAGTACCAAAAACAGAGAAGGTTAAACCGTCTTTAAAGCCTAAGCCTGACACGAAGATCACAGCTGCAATGATGAGGTTTCTTGACTTAGATAAGTCAACTTTATTCTCAACGATGTTTCTTACACCAATAGCTGAAATCATACCGTAGAGGATAAAGGAAATACCTCCGATGATAGCTGTTGGCATGGTTGAAATGATAGCTGAGAACTTAGGTACTACAGATAAGATAATAGCTAGCAATGCTGCCATTCTTACAACCTTAGGCTCATAAACTTTTGACATAGCAAGAACACCGATGTTCTCACCATAGGTAGTATTAGCAGGACCACCGATGAAGCCTGCAAAGGCTGTAGCTAAACCATCACCTAATAAGGTTCTGTTAAGACCAGGCTTTGCAATAAAGTTCTTACCCACAGTAGCAGAGATTGCTGACATATCACCGATGTGCTCCATCATGGTAGCAGCTGCAATTGGAGCCATTACTAAGATAGCGGTTAAATCAAACTTGCACATCTGGAATGGTGGCAGACCTACCCATGAAGCACTAGATATTGAAGCATAGTTAATAATTGCTGAGCCATCAGTATTAGTAAAGCCTGCTATATCCAAGATTAAAGCTACGATGTAGAGTAATACCACGCCCATTAAAATTGGGATGAGCTTTAACATGCCTCGTCCCCAAATATTAAATACGATAACGGTTAGAATTGCAGCTAAGGCTAATGGCCAGTTAACAGCAGAATTTGAAATAGCAACAGGAGCTAATGACAGACCAATACAAACAATCATTGGTCCTGTAACAACAGGAGGTAGGAATCTCATGACTTTGGCAATACCTACTAATTTAATAATAGCTGCCATCACAATATAAACTAAACCTGCGACAACCACACCACCACAGGCATAGGCTGCTTTATCATTAACACTCATGGTTGCATACATGCCAGTGTTAAAGTTTGCAATAGTATAGAAACCACCTAAGAAAGCAAATGATGATCCTAAAAAGGCAGGAACCTGTAACTTAGTGCACAGGTGGAAGATTAAAGTACCGACACCTGCGCAGAATAAAGTAACAGAAACTGTAAGACCAGAGGTTAACTCTTCACCTGTAGCATCTTTAAAAAAGCCCATAACTAGGATTGGTACTAAGATAGTAGCACCGAACATAGCAAACATATGCTGAACAGCTAAAATCAGCATCTTTTTTTTATTGAGCACAAGGGGAGTTTCAATAGTATTGTCTGTGTTATTCATAAAGTTGTCTATAAGGTAAGGTTCTAGAGTCGCTGTATTCATACAGCATCATTTAACTGCTTTAAAAGCACAAAGCCGCAATCTTATCAGAGTAAGCTAATCTTGACTAGAAAATAAGAATGTCTAAAGACATTTCGTACAGGTAAATAGTCAAATAGGTAAGTAGACTAACAGGATGATACTAATCTCTTACCATTCTAACTATTACCTCACTAAACTTTATAAGCAAGCCTCTTTTAAATCAGTCAGAAGAATTTTACATCAAAATAAAGAGGGCAAACTTTCTAAATATAAGCGGTTTTTAGATTACAGATTAAGATCACAGATTGAACTTGTTTCAATACTCATTTTCCAGTTACTACGCTACTTGTGTGTGATATGATAATTAAAAATAACAATGAGGGCGTTAAAGTTGGAAAGAATAGCGAAGAAATTGACTTATGATGAGCTTTTTAATTCGACTACGATGTTCTATGTCAATGATAATTGTGAAAAGTTCATCAGAAAAGAAATTGACGATCAGACTAAAAATATTCTAACTGAGCTTAAATCAATAACAAGTAAAGAATCTCTGAAACGGTACATCATCGCAAATAAAGATTCTTTAAAAACACTTATTTCAGTTGCAGAAATATCTGCTGAAAGATTTAAACGAATAGTGTCAATGATCCGAAAGGATAAAGGTTATGTTTTTGCAACAGAGTGGGATCTCATCAGAATTCGTTCTGTAATGATGGAAAATCCTGTGATGATGGATAGCATTCTGAATCTAATTTGGAATGGAAAAAATGATCCAAAAATGCAGTCTTGTGTACCATCTTTCTACCTAGAAAATATGGTTATGGATAGTAGCACAATTGCAAAACTTCAGAACGAAACAAATGTCCGCCAGTTGGTTAAGAGATGTTGTGAAGGCAGTTATAGTAATATGATAGGGGACGCTGTACTTTCAGACGTAGAAAATGAGTTAAAAAAAGCATGTATGAATCATGGGCTTGAATACCAAAAGAACGTAAGAATTCCAAAACTTGATCGAACTGTTAGTTTTGTTTTGGAATCTTCTAAAAATCCAAAATTAATTCTTGATGTTTCATATTGTGTTACAACATCAAGTAGTCAAGGAAGCAAGAAAGAAGATGCTCGAAAAACAGAATCAATTATCAAGGCAGAGTGCAAATCAGGAAATAACATTATTTATGTGAATTTTCTAGATGGTGCTGGCTGGATAGGTAGGCAAGCTGACTTAAGGGAAATTTATCGATGCTCTGATTACGTTGTAAATTTAAAAAATATTAATTTACTGAAAGATATCATAAATACACATGTTGACGATTTAAAGTGAGGTGAATTTGATATATGAATTCTAATGAAAGAAAGGCAAAACTGTTCGAAATTACCACTCATCCAGAAAAAGCCTGCCGAACAGGCATTCCAATTGTTTATCACGGTAAGAGCATTACTCTTGATGCTTATGAGATCCCTCTTGAGTATCTTGTTTACAATCCATATAACGGTAGAATAGGAAGTGTAGTCAAGTCTTATGAGAGGCAAAATCATCAGTTGAACCCAGAAAATCCTGATGATAAAAAGCTCATTGAGAAGTTTCTTTGGGAGTCAAAAACTGAAGCTAATAAAAAAACAAAAACTCGCTTATTGAAAGAGCACCAACAGAAGCATGGAATTGTGACAGCAGATGGCATGATAATTGACGGAAATCGTCGAGCATGTTTGCTAAACAAAATAATGGAAGATGAAAGCATTCCTTTTAATGAAAAGGTGCATTGTCAATATTTTATTGCAATTGTTCTTCCCGAAGATGCTGACAAAAAAGAGATCCTTGCTTTAGAAACAACCTATCAGATGGGTGAGGATGCTAAGGTCGATTATAATCCGATAGAAAAGTATTTGAAATGTCAAGATTTAAAGGACGCAGGTTTTACAGACGATGATATAGCTTCAATGATGGATTGCAAAAGTAGTGAAGTTCGAACAATGCTTAGCGCTTTGCAATTAATGGATGAATATTTAGATGAATATGGCTATTCAGGAATGTATACCCAACTGGATAAGAGTGAAGATTCTTTCCTTAAGTTGGATTCTGCTCTTAAGAAATATAGAGCTGGAGTTGCTTCTATGTGGGCGTATGATCCTTCAGCCGACGTTTCAGACTTAAAGTTAATAGCTTTTGATTATATACGAGCTAATTTCGAGCAAAACCTGTTTAGAGACATAATATCCGTACCAACAGCAAAAAAACCTGCCTCAAGTTTTTTTTCAAAAGAAGAAGTCTGGAATCGTTTTCGTGATAAACATTTTGCTACAACAGATGCAATTAAAGAAGAATCTGTTGAAGATATTATGGCTAGTGATCCCCCTGATTTAGGACGAGCCTTGAAAGCTAGAGATCAGCAGTGGAAGGTGAATGTAAGGGAGTTATTTGACGAAAACTATAATCAGAGTTTAGATATTTTGAACAACCATGCAAATGCTGCAAAGCCTCTGCAACAACTTATAAAAGCTTGTCAAGCCTTAGAGGTTGTAGATGTTGAACAGTCAAGTTTTTTAAGTGACAGCAAGGTTAGGGATTGTGTGAAGAATTTAGATTGTTTTGTATCTAATTTCAAAAAAATACTTGGATTGTAAGGAAGAGAAGTGAATGAAGAAGCTGTGTCTTGAATCTAATGAAAGTGGCAGTTATCTTATTATCACAGGAGATATTGAATCCATCTTTAGTTGCAGGCGCGCAACAAGATATCTGAAAGATACAGTTATTTTTTCAAAGAAAGATGATTGTCTGTGCATTGAAAATAATGGCAATGTCAACAAGTGCATCGAAATTATAAAAAAAATCTGTGAATATATTAATGCTCAACTAATTTACTCTGAACGAGTATCTGAAGCTGTTAGTAATTATGCTCAAGAAGAAGAAAAATTTGGCGAGTTTGCTGAAAAAGCACGTCAAATCAGAGATAATCAATGTGATAAAGATGATTTTGAACAATTTGTTAATTCAGTTAGAATAAATCTTCCCAATAGAAGATTATATGAATTGCAATTGTTATCTGCATACCATTTAGCATTTTCTCAAAATGCATGTAACTTTTCTGTTCCTGGAGCAGGTAAGACAAGTGTTGTGTATGGTGCTTTTTCATATCTGTCAAATTTATCTCAAGATAACAAAAAGTTTGTAGATCGCCTTCTCATAATTTCTCCACTAAGTGCCTTTGGACCTTGGGAATTGGAGTATAGCGAGTGTTTTGGAGTAAAAGCGTCGACAAAAAGGTTAAGTGGAAAAACTTCGATTGAAGAAAAAAAACAATATTTTTATTCTCAAAATCCAGCAAAGATAACGTTGCTGTCCTATGCTTCAATATCATCACTTAAAAACGAAATAATATATTTTCTTAAGAAATATAAAGTGATGGTTGTGCTGGATGAAGCTCATAAAATCAAAAATACTAGTGGCGGAATAACAGCTGAAAGTGTGTTGGAAATTGCCCCTTACTCTACATCGAGAGTTGTACTTACAGGCACGCCTGCTCCTAATGGATATGAGGATTTATATAATCTTTATAAGTTTATCTGGCCCACAAAAAAAATAATTCCATTTGAGGTGTATCAACTCAAAGATATGAGTAAGTCTGAATCCGATCCTAGAGTAGATACCCTGTTGCAGTCAATAGATCCTTTTTTTATACGTGTAAAAAAAAGTGATCTAGGCATACCCCAAGCAACAGAGCATGAACCAATAGTGATTCCAATGGGGAAAACTCAGCGAAGGATATATGATGCTATTGAGAAAAAGTACATGTGTGATATTGTTTCAAGCAAAGATGATTTATTCAGACAAGATTTAGTAAAGGCTAGACTTTTAAGAATGATGCAGGCTGCCACTAATCCAAATCTTCTTAAGGAACCTCTTCAAAATTTTGCAACTTTAGAAGGATTCGATTCGGATACAGTTGCTGACGACTCTTCTTTTATATCTGATGTTATTCTATACACAAAAAAAGAAATTCCTGCAAAGTTTTTAAAAGCTCGTGAACTTATTGAATCAATTATTTTTTCTGGACAAAAGGTGGTTGTTTGGGCTATCTATATCAAAAATATTCTTGATTTTGAAAAGTATCTTCTTTCTTGTGGGATACCGTGTAAAAAACTATATGGAGATACTCCCGTATCTACAGGTGAAGAAGATGTATGTGAAGTTGAAACTAGAGAGAAAATAATATCAGAGTTTCATAATCCTGATTCTTCTTTTAAGGTGATAATAGCAAATCCATTTGCAGTTTCAGAGTCAATTTCACTGCATAAAGTTTGTCATAATGCTATTTATATGGAAAGAAGTTTTAATGCCGCACATTTTATTCAGTCTAAAGATCGAATTCACAGATATGGATTAAGACCAGGAACAAAAACTAACTATTATTATCTCTTATCAGAGAATTCTATTGATGAAGTGATTCATAAAAGATTAATCGAGAAAGAAAAAAGGCTTCGTGATATCATCGAGAGTATGCCAATTCCATTGTTTGATAACGTGGACATGGATACAGGAGATGACGATATTAAGGCTTTAATTGAAGAGTATGTTAATAGAATTAAAAAGATGTAATTCCATTGGAGATGTGGATGGAATTCTATTTATAATTTCGATCCTAACTGGAAGAGTAAATGTTAAAAAAGAAGAAATCCGTAATAGGTGTTCTTTTGAAAATAATATCAATGTTAATCCTCTTGCAGTGCTCTCTTTTTTTGAGTATTTGAGATTGGTTGATATAACTTCTGATTGTGTTAACCCATTACCTGAGTTTGAATCATTATTATCAAAAAATAAATGTGATACCATAGAAAAAGTCGTTTCTATCTGCATTACAAGACTGGTTGAGGATGGCATTTTTGACAGAGATAGAATTAGATTTAACATTGATAAAGAAAACTTGACTATAAAAAGATCTATGTTCCCTTTAGATTATGCTTCTATTAGAAATTTTCTTACTATGGTAGGTGTATTAGATAAGGCAAACAATGGAGAAATGGGGATTGCAGAGAACTATGAATATGAGTTGATAAAACAAGTTTCCAAACGAAGAAGAAAAATATCAATTGATCAAATTTTGAAGGAGCAAGAAGAGAAAAATAAAAGAGGTCTCGAGGCAGAAGAGTTTGTACTTAGTCTTGAAAAAAGAAGACTTCCAATGTTATCAAAGAAGATAAAAAGAATATCAGACTTTGATACCGCAGCAGGATATGATATAGCCTCATACAAAAATAATGAATCAGAGCATCATGACCTATTTATCGAAGTAAAGTGTTACATTGGAGAAACACATTTTTTTTGGTCAGAAAACGAGGCGGATGTTGCTAAATTTATGGCTGATAAGTATGTTTTGTGTTTGGTTGATTATTCTAAGATAAATGAAGATAATTACATTCCTGAATTTATTAGAAATCCTTATGAGACTATCTTTTACAGCAAAAAATGGCTTGTAAACACTTCTTCTTATAGAATTCAAAAAATTTAAAATAAGAAGTTGTACGTCATTATTTTGTGTTCTAGTTTATGTACATTTCTGCTAAACGCTCTGAAATAGCCTGTATAACAGGAATACACACAGTGTTACCAAGAAGATCAAATGCTTCACTTTCTTTTAGGAATGAAAGATCATAGTCTTCTGGAAATCCGCACAAGCGTTGGCATTCTCTGATTGAAAGTCGACGTAAACCATTTCCATCGATAATTCCCAAGTGAGAAATATCCATGGCAACCAATGTAGGTGCTATTTCTTCAGGATCTAGAATTTTTGTAAACTCAAATGAGAGTTTTCCTGAAACAATATTGTATCCTTTTGTTTTTGTTTTGTCAGGTATTCGTCTGCCGTTTTGTTTTTTTCTAGGATATTCTAATGTCAAATATCCCATTCTAACAAGATTGTTTAGGAATCCTTTTAGGTTATTATGATTATAGAATGTTGAAATTTGTCTTTCGGTGAGAGGCATCCCATCCATCCAATCGATACCAATCTCTGTAGCCCATTTTCTTTTTCTTCTTTCTAGTAATAAAAGGTTTAAAAAATCAGATTGATCTTTTGTTGTATCTCCTTTTAGACCAATTTCCCAGCTGTGTATGTTGTCAACTCCACCTCGTTTGTCTTTTATTGCCTTTCCGACTACTTGATTAGGTGTAAAATGTGCAAATAGTTTTTTTGTGAATTCAGAATTTATTGTTGGTAGACCATGTTCTAAAATGTCCCCTAAAACAGCTGTACTTTCTTCAAAACCATCCAATGAGATGTGGGCATCTCTTGTTCCTACGATGTAAACTCTTTTTCTTGACTGAGCCAAGCCGAAAAGTTGACTATCAAGCAATCGGTAGGAAACATAGTAACCTTGATTTTTTAAGTGTGCTATTATTATTGACAGTGTTCTGCCGTCGTCATGGTTTATTAATCCTTCAACATTTTCCAAGAGAAAACCGTACGGTTTTTTTTCTTTTAAAATTCGTTCAATTTCAAAAAAAAGAGTTCCTCTAGTATCCTCAAATCCTAGTCCTAAACCAGCTGCAGAAAATGGTTGACATGGAAAACCTCCTAGCAAAAAGTCAAAATCATCAATGTCACTTGCAGAAATCTTTGTGATATCTCCTTCAATATTGTCATCGTTAAAGTAGTTTTTATAGGCTTTTATTGCATAGTCTTTTATTTCGCTACTAAATACGCAAATAGGTTTATATCCTTTTTTTCTAAAAGCATTTTCAAAGCCTATTCTGATACCTCCTAATCCAGCGAAAAGGTCTATAAATTTTACTGTATTATTTTTTGATCTTTTTCTACGTAATATTTGCTCACTTATAAGATCAATGCATTTTTCGGAGAAAGAATTTTGTGTGGAGTAGTGATTTATCTCTCTTTGTAACGCATTAGATATGTATATAGTTTTTGCGATTTTTTTTTTGTTATCAGGAAGAGGGGTTCTACCAGAGCCTACTCGCTTTCCTCCGCGCTTTGGCATTTTATATCTCCTATTATTTACTGTGAAGAAATTATAACACACTAGAATTTGAATATTGAATGTTATAAATCATAAATAATGCTCTAAATCAAGATGTTTCATTTTATTTAAAAAATGTGAAATATATGTGAACGAAATTTCGTAAACTTCTGTGTATCTTGTTGAGATGACCAAATTCGCCAATAAAAATTATTAAAATCGGCATAAAAGTCTTTTCGTGACAGCTTATAATAAATTAGAATTAGTTAAGTTATTAATTATCTCATTGCCCTCAAATTTTTATTAGTCAATATCTTTGTTGTTGATCGTAGCATATTCTTCCTTAGCACCAAATCAGTGATTTTCAACTCAATCCAATCTTTTCTTGAAAATTAAATTAAAGCGTATGTATAATCAATCTACGTCCTGCATATTCAGGCGGAATCACAGTTTAAGGCTATTTTAGGAATAGTTTGTACCTCATATGTTAGATAACGCAGTAGTTGTAAAGTTAAGTGGCAAAGCATTAGGCGGTGTAGAAGAACTGTCTAAACTTTTCACTGCCTGCCGTGGACAGAAATTAGTAGTTGTTCATGGAGGTGGCGTTGAGGTTGATGCTTTGTTTAAAGCTTTAAATCTTGAGGTTAAAAAGAAGAACGGTTTAAGAGTAAGTCCTCGTGAACAGATGCCATACATCAGCGCAGCATTAGCTGGTATGTGCAACAAAGGTTTACAGGCATTAGCTATTAAAAACGGTCTGAATGCTTTAGGTATGTTAGCAAGTGATGGTAAGACCATCACTGTAAGACAGTTATCAAAGGATTTAGGCATGGTAGGCGCCGTTGAACCTAATGATAAGAAGTACCTTACTTTACTTCTTGAAAACGGATATACACCAATCATCGCATCTTTAGCACACGATGATAACGGTGATCTGTACAATGTAAACGCAGATGATGCAGCACTTGCTATTGCAAGAGTATTAAATGCTCCACTGTATTACATCTCAGATGTACCAGGTGTCCTTGATAAAAAAGGCAAGCTCATCGATGAGCTTGATGAGAATAAAGTTAATGCTTTAATTGCAGATGGCACTATCTCAGGTGGCATGACAGTTAAAGTAAAGAGTGCAATTGATGCAACCAAGCTTATCAAGAAGCCTGTATACATTGCTTCATTCAAAGATCCAAATCTTGCGAAAAATCTAATCTCCCGGTCTCGGCTTGGCACAGTATTCAATGTCTAATAGCTTTTGCAGTACATAAAAGACAATGTTTTAGAAAAGAACTTTTATAAACAAACTTTTATAAACAAACATTGTCAGATTTAAAAATAAGAAATCTTAATATGTACTGCGGGCTTTAAAGCATAGTAAAACTATTAACAGGCATTTATATATTTTTTAGGCAAAGTCGATATACATAAAATCGTGGAGACACATCTATATGCCACCTATAAATCAGAATTTATCATCATTTGTATTATTAGATGAAATCAAACAGAACACATTAGAAGAGCTTTATGACAAGGTTGTTGATCTTTATGACAAGAAGTTAATGTCAAAAGAGGATCTGACTAAGGTTAATGAAGCATTAGTTACTGTAAATCAGGTGTTCTTAAAACAGGAAAAAGCAAACTTCACCGTAAGACAGGCAACCTTAGCTGATGTTGACTCTCTTATGGATATGATTGAGTACTGGGCAAAACAGGGACAGAACCTTCCTCGCAAAAGGAATGACATTATCCGTGGTATTCAGACATTTGCTGTCTGCGTCAAGGATGAGAAGGTTGTAGGCTGTGCCTGTTTATATGTTTATGACTCAGGTTTGGCTGAAATACGCTCATTAGGTGTATCACCTGTAATTCAGCGACAGGGACAGGGCAGGGCGATTGTAAACTACCTCTTAAAGAGAGCCTCTAAGATGTTCATTCAAAGAGTCTTTGTGCTTACAAGAAGTCCTGAATTCTTCTCAAAAGTAGGCTTCCAGAAAACTGTTATTGAAGCTCTGCCTGAAAAGATTTTAAAAGACTGCGAAAACTGTCCAAAACGTGAAAAGTGCGATGAAGTGGCATATATCTATAATGTAAAGGATCACAACTAATATGAAAATCACCAGAAAAACTTTTGACGAGGTAATGTTCCCTTGTTACAACCCAATGAACATGGTTATTAAAAAAGCTCATGGTTCATATATTTTTGATAATGAAGGTAACAAGTACGTTGATTTAACCTCAGGTATTGCTGTTAACTGTTTAGGTCATACTCCAGAAGGAGTTCAGAAGGTAATTAAAAAGACCTGCAAGAACTTAATTCATGTAAGTAATATCTTCTGCAACGAGTACACACTGTCATTAGCTAAGAAGTTAACCTCACTTACAGGTTATGACAAAGTCTTCTTTGTAAATTCAGGTGCTGAAGCTAATGAAACAGCTTTAAAGCTTGCCCGTCGTGTAGCATTTGATGACTATGGCGCAGATAAGAATGAGATCATCTCATTTGTAAACAGCTTCCATGGCAGAACATTCTTCTCTGTAACCGTAGGTGGTCAGGAGAGTTATTCAGATGGTTTCGGTCCAAAGCCTGCTGCTATTACCCATATTCCATACAATGATATTGCAACCTTTGAAAAGACCATCTCAGATAAGACTTGTGCTGTGATCTTAGAACCAATTCAGGGTGAGGGCGGTATTATCAAAGCTGATGATGCTTTCTTAGTAAAAGTACGTGAGTTATGTGATAAGTTCCATGCTGCTTTAATCTTTGATGAGGTTCAAACCGGTGTCGCAAGATCAGGTACTCTGTATGCTTATGAGCAGACACCTGTAAAGCCTGATATCTTAACCTCAGCTAAAGGTTTAGCTTCAGGCCTTCCAATCGGTGCTGTTTTAACCTATGACAACTTTGCAAAACATTTTGTCCCTGGTACCCATGGTTCAACCTTTGGTGGTAATGCTTTAGCCTGCTCTGTAGGTTGCTATGTACTTGATAAAGTAAGTGATAAGAAGTTCTTAGAGAATGTAAAAGCAACCTCTGAGTACATTAAAGCCTCAATCAAGAAACTTGATGAAAAGCATCACGTCTTTGATGATGTAAGAGGTGAAGGTTTACTTATGGGTCTTGTTTTAAACAAGAAATACTCTGGTAAGTCAGGTGCTCTGCAAAAAGAATGCTTTAAGCATAAGTTATTAACCTTAACCGCTCATGGCGATGTATTAAGACTGGCTCCTGCTTTAAACATTAAAAAGTCTGTTGTAGATGAAGCTATGAAGCTTTTAGATAAAGCTTTAACAGACTTTGTAAAAGACAATGCTTAATAAAAGGGGATTTTAGAAGATAAGAGCTTAACAATTTTAAAAGCACAACTTTTAAGTTTTAAGCTAAGTTTAATGAATCTTATCAGATCCGCTACAGGCACTGTGTGTAATTAACTGAAACATGCAGTGCCTTAATTGTCTTAGTGGTAATAGCTGAAATCCACCTCAAGCTAATTTTCAAAGCAAACTCAGGATCTTTGCAAAACGCAATCAGGATCTCTGCAAACCACATTAAAGATCAGTGCAACTAAAATTCAAGATTGTTTCCAAACTCTTTTAAGATCACTGCAACAAAAGTTCAAGATCATTGCAAACCAATCTTAAGATCTGTGCAAACTTATTAAAAGATCACCTGAAACTTTGTAGTACTCACAATAAAAGCCATTAACTACAATTACTCAAAATTTTATTGTGTATAATTGATAAATAATAAGTAAGACAGGAACACACTCATGAGCGACAAACAATTCTTAGAATTACCTTACGGAAAAGATGATTTTACAAAATTAAGAGAACAGAATTGCTATTTTGTAGATAAAACTCCTTATCTAAAGCAAGTATTTGGTATTGATGCTTCAGATGTATTGTTGTTTACCCGTCCAAGACGTTTTGGTAAGACTCTGCTCATAAGCATGTTTGACTCATTTTTGAAAATCAATCCTGAAAAACCATTTGATAACTCAAAACAGCTAGAGCTCTTTAAAGGTACCAAAATCTTAGAAGACAAAGAGTTCTGTGATAAGTTCATGGGACAGTGTCCTGTTATTACCATTACTTTAAAAAAAGTAGAAGGTACAAATTTTAAAGAGTTTTATGAGAGTTTTGCCTCAGCTGTATATGATGTTGCTTTAAGATACAGCTATCTAAAGAATAGTAATAAATTAGATAAATCCGATAAAGAAGAGTTAGAACACTTAACCACCAAAAGTTACTTACTTAAAATCGAAAATCAGCAAACCGTAAAGGATGCTTTAAGTACTTTATCAGGACTCTTATATAAAGAGTACGGACGACGTGCCATTCTTTTAATTGATGAGTACGATGTTCCATTGGTAGCAGCTTCATACCGAGATAGAGTAAACAAAGTTCTATATAAGAACAGACCTGACTTTGTGGCAGACTGCCATGACAAGATGGTTGCCTTAATGAAAGGCTTTTTTGACTTGTTAAAAACATCACTAGGTGATGAAGGTGCTATTAGTAAAGCGGTAATTACAGGTTGTTTAAAGGTAGCAAAGAACAGCTTATTTACAGGAGTAAATAACTTTAATGTCTGTTCTGTAGTAGACAGAGAACAGAAATACACAAGCATCATCGGTTTTACTAAAGATGAAACCTATAAGTTTTTAAAAGACTATGAATTTGAAGACTTCTCAGAAAAGGTTAAAGAGCACTATGACGGTTATAAGTTCTTTGACAAAGAGATGTTCTGTCCTTGGGATGTAGTCAATTTCATTGATGAGAACTATAAATACAACTTAAATGGTGAAACAGATTCAATTAGAACCAATAACTACTGGTTAGGAACTACCTCAGATAAAGCTCTATATGATTACTTAGGCTATCTGACTGATACTGACAACCAAAAGATGCAGGACTTAGTTGATGGTAAATCAATTAGTTTTAAGTTAAACGAGTCCATGAACTATGATACTTTATCTGAACATAACTCTGATGACTTCTGGTCACTACTCTTACATACTGGTTATCTAACCTTAGATTGGGAAAAGACTGATGAAGCAGAGTTGTCTAAAGACGGTAAAACCAATAAAGATGTCTTTGCAAGAATTCCTAATTTAGAAATCTTAGAGTGCTTTAGCAGTAATATAAAAGAGAGATTTAGCTCTGATTTTAAAGAGCACAACCTGCATAATAAGCTAGTTGATGCTTTTTCCTGTGGCAATCAAAAAGAAATCTATGACATCTTCTTTGATATGCTGCAAAAATATGTCTCAATCAGAGATACAGCAACTAAAGCTCCTTTAGAGAACTACTATCATGGTTTTATCAACGGCATCTTTGCAAGCTGTGAAAGCATCATTTCTGAATATCATTCTAACTATGAGTCAGGGAATGGCTATCCTGATATTACCTTTAAAGCAGAGCGTAATACCAAAGCTGTAATCATAGAGATTAAAGCAGCACCTACAGGTTCGGATATAGTAACCTTAAGTGAAACAGCTCTGTCTCAAATTGAAGAGAAGAATTACGCTGAACCATTTATGACTAACAGGATGATTCAAAGTATCTATGCTTACGGAATCGCCTTTGCAGGTAAAAACTGTTTTATAACCTGTAAAAAGCTTAAGTAGTTTCTCTCTTTCTCTTAGGCGCTACAGTCGTTCTGTTAAAGCTCTTATAGTGCCATGATTTTCAATTTAAGATTTTGCTACTCATGTAAGTAAGATTGTAACAGCCCTTTAAAGAGAGTCTTTTAAAAAGAAGACTTACTAATCAAGTCTTACTTGTCCTAATGCTTTAATGCTCTCTTTAATTTCTATCAATTTAATTTGTGAGTCATAGAGCTCCTGAGTTATCCTGCAGGCTTTTGCTTTCATACTCTCAGTAGCCACAGGCAGGGGAATAGCCTTTAACTCTGATAACTGCAAAACCTTTAACTTATCTCCTGTGATCTTAGTTTTAATATAGTCCTGCATATCGTCATTTCTTAATAAGGCAAAGATAAGTTCCTGAGAATAAAGATCAGGATCTTTTGATCTGATAATGGCAAAGCACTGACCTGCCATGACTTTCTTTTGTCCTTCTTTATAGAAACCTACTTTACCTACAGCACCTTTTACAGAGATCACAACATCACCATCAATTAAAAGGTTACGTTTAGCCTGTTTTAAGCCAAGTTCAACCTCAACCTCTTTAGGTACTGAGGTAATGATGCCACTTTCGGGCACATCATTTAAATTTAACTCACACAGTTTCTCTTTAAAATCAGTATACGCAGGTGCCTTACAGGTTAAAGCCTTATAGATAGTAGCTATCTTATCTAACTCTACAGTACCTTTTTTTATGTAGGCAACACTGTCTAAGACATCAGTTGGAGATACATAAGCTGTAGGATCTAATTTACAGAGTTTATCAGCATTTGATTTTATTGAGCTTAATGAGACAAACTTACAGTGCTCTGAATTCTTTTGAAAAGTGTCTGCTCCTAAACAGGATAGGGCATGAGATACCTCATTTACAGTCTTTAAAGCTAAGACACTGTGAGCTCTTGATGAGAGTTTCTCATCAATGCAGTTTGCTGAAGAGAGATTGCACAATAACAGTTTCTTATTTTCAACCTTTGTTTCAGCTTTTTTACTGTCTGAACTAGTAGCGCTAAAAGTATCACCGTAAATTCCAGTTGCAGCATTTTCTGCATTCTCTTTATCAAAGACTAAAACATCAATTAAAAGATCTTTATCAGCACAAAAGAATCTTGGTAATCTTAAGACGGCACTTAAGTAATTATCTTCTAATAAGGTCTTTCTGAAAAGAATGCCTTCATTAGCATTAGTGTAAGTAATTACATGAGGTATAAAAAGCACAAAACGCTTTTGTACTGTTCTCTTTAAAAGGTTATATAAAGAGTAATAGTACTTGCACAGATTCTGTATGTCACCTTTAAAGAGTGGCTGACAGACAAAAGCTGCACTATGAGGATTGTCGATTAACTCCTGTCTTGAAACATAAGGTTTTAATGGACTGTTAATTTGTAAGAGCAGTGCTCTTACAAAGTTAAGTTCCAGCGATGGAGTGTGTAAATATGAAGTGTCATCAATATCTGCATTACCTGCAGCATCGACCTGTTTTTTGCATTCATCAGGGACTAAATTAGCTTCATAATCACGTAAAAAGATTGTCTTTTCATTTAGTTTTAAAGAGTCTGATGTTAAGTCTTGAGAACGAGAGCTAGTTTTTTTTAAGTTCTCATCAAATCTCTTTAAAGCTTCAAAGTTAACTTTAGCATCAATACTCATCTTACTGTCAACATTGACAAAACTGTCAATGTTAAAGTTATGGTCATGTAACAGTGAGTATTCAGCATAAGGCAGAACATTAGATAAAAAGAGAACTTTATCATTATCTTGACTGCAAGACTCAGATAGATAATCACAAAGTACTTTTACAAGTCTCTGTTCATGGAAAAAAGTATTTGAGAAGAGCTCATCAGCTGCATTAAAAAAGTTATTAAAAGTTACAGTATCAGTATCTAAAACTGTATCTTTGTCGGTATTTTTTGCAGGGCTTACAGAATTATTACTGTCAGTTTTTCTATTAGCTGAAGGCGTATCCTGTACTGAATCTTTTAGATGTTCTATGTTTAACTTATTGATGAAACTGCAAAGATTGGCTTTAAGTTCAGTGTATGGGTATGAGTCATAAATACTGATACCTAACTTATTTAAAGCATCAGTGTTTAGTGTTAAGTTATAATAGCTGTCAATATTTAGTTTTTTATTGTTATCTTTGTCATCAGCCTCTTTTAAGTAAGTTTCATTTAAATCAGTTTTTTTAGCACCAATCCTCTCTAAAAAGTTTTTTACATACTGATTATTGCTGTTTTTAATCTCATCTGAGTTAATACATTTGATTAAATCGTCCAAAAAAGAGTCATGACATCCGCTTTCATCATATTTAGCATCAGTAAAAATAAGTTCTTCTAAACTTTTATCTTTAAACTGATAAAAGGCAACAGCAAGCTTTAGTAACAGTTTAGTGTTTGACTTATTAAAGAAAGTTGAAGATGTAGCTTTAGATCTTAATGTCTTAATAATCAAACTTAAGTTATCCATGTTTACTTTATCTGTTAGCTCTTTCATGCTTTTGTCTCTTATTTACTGAATATCTCATCAATCTGTATTAAAGATAGTGTACAGAATTGTAAAACGAAAAACATAACCTTAAGTGATTTAGATATAAAAAATACCTAAAAATTTGCTTGATAATAATTAGGTATCGTATATACTGAAGTATATCAAAGGATGATATTTGAAATTTGTTAATCCTAAAGGAGATCATCATATGAGAGTAACAGCTGACAAAGTAACAGAGCCACGTTTATTTATCACAAGTGATCTTCATTTAGGGCATAAAGCCATCATCCAATATTGTAACCGTCCTTTTGACTTTACAGATAAGGGGATTGAAGAGTGTGACGATTTTCTATTAGAGCAGTACAGAAATACAGTAAATGAGAATGACATGGTTATCTTTTTAGGAGATTTAACTTTTAAAAAGAATCACAAAGGTCAAAAGATGACTGAGATCTTTACAAAGCTTCCTGGTCGTAAGGTTTTAATTAAAGGCAATCATGACTGGTATAAAGACTCTTTTTACAGAAAGTGTGGCTTCTTATCTGTTAACAGATACTTAATCTTTGGGAATTACTTTTTATGTCACTTTCCAGTAACAGGAAAACCTGATTACCATGGAAGACTCATGGATGAAGAGTACTGCAAGTTTGTAAAGGCAACATGTGGCTTTATTGGTGAAAAAACAGGTTGCTGTACTGTAATCATTCACGGTCATACCCATACTCAAAGAGTAGATGAGGATGACGGGATTACTCGTTATAACTGCTGTGTTGACTATAAAACTAATCACTATGCTCCTGTGGAGTTTACAAAAGTGAAGTTCCCAGATCTATACACTGAGGTTGCAGACTATTTTCAAGCGCTTGAGTCAAAACAGACAGAATGGCAAAACTAAATTTTTTTAATCAGCAATAAATAGGTATAGACTACACTTAATTTATTTATAAAAACACTTTTAAGGAGAGAGCTATGTTATCTCTTGAGAATAAAAATACCAAAGTAAACAGTTCAAACAAAATCAGATCATTAAACCAAAACTTTAAGTCAAGACTTAAGGATAAGTTAGGTTTCACCCTTAATCCTTATACACTTGTAAATAATGCTTTAAGATGTAAAAAATCAGGCTCTTTGCAGTTTAAAGGTGAGTTGTTAGAAGAGGTGACATCAAAACTTATCAAAGATAATAGTGCTCTCTCTTATGATAAGTTTGCTTATAACTACTTTACAAAGTTGCTTTACAGACAAAAATGCACTGAGATAAATTGCGATAATGAAGCCTTTGAATGCTACGAAATGTTTTCAAATGATGACTTTCGTCCTTCTTCTTTTGATGAAAGCTTTTGTTTTAAGGTATTAGATTGCTGCAAAGGTAAAGGTACTTTAAAGATAGAGCTAATCTGTAACTTTGCTCATTTTATGTTAGATAATGGAGACTTTACACCATTATCTGCTCGTTATTACTTTGCAAAAAATAATGCTGACAGTGCTGATGATAGTGCCTTAGCAGTGCTCTTAGTCTCTCATCTTTTACAGGAGACTCCTTTAATTGATCTTTTTACTCTGTACTATAATCACTGTGTTAAAGACAGTAATAATACAGAAAAGAGCGTAAATGATGATAATGGAAGTGCTCTAATTCCAGAAAAAGACTCTATCTTAAAAACAGACAAGCAAAATCAGGACACTGATGTTAAATATGACCCATGTAAGCTTTCAGTTGATGACTATGGTTTGTCTTGTCCTTTTATAGGTAGAACTTTTGATGATAACTGGCATTTAGAAGATCCTACAGGTAAAAGTGATGAGATCTTCAAAAGAGTGATCAAAGAGATTGAAGAGCATATCCTGCAATTAAAATCCTATTCTCAAAAATAAATTTATTAAAACTTTCACAGATTGCCGTACTAGGGTGTAGATAAGATCTTCTTAGGACGACCTTTAGGTCTTTTCGGTTTGTCCTCTTTGGTTTAGGTTTTCTACCTCTTTTTTGGAGTTCAGGTTTAGGAGCAGGAATGGACAAATCGAGTTTTTCTAATTCATCTATAACACAGTCAAGAGTGTGAACCCATTTATCATCTGAACTTTGAGGCTTTTCACTATTAAAAGAGTCAGTCAATCCCCAGGCAGTGCCTAAATCATCAATCAAATCACCAAACGACATCTTATCTAACAGATTTGTCTTAGAAACAGCTTTGAGTAGACGAAACGTGATGATGGTAGATACCAGATTGACAAACTCTTTACCCATTACAGCGAAATCACCTTATACTGGATGAAACAATTAGCTTTTAGCAGGCTGAGCCTATCCTGATACCGCACAGCGCTGGCAGAAACAAAAAGAAAAAGGTTAAGATGTAAGCACAGGATATAAATGCCTGAAATAAGAGCACGAGTAAAACCAAGGTTACAAACTCATAGGAAAATCCACCTACAATCTTTAAGATAATTGGTGTCTTAAAATCCTCAATTGCCTGAAATCTTAAAATTCTGCCTAATGCAAATCCGGCTAACGTCAGCATTACTAAATACTTACCAAAGCCTATTGCCAAAAAGAGGATCCTGATAACTGGCAACAAGATAACTTTATCTAAGTCCACAACCTTTGCTACTACTAAGACAGGTCTTAATAAATCAGCAATCTTACCTATCCTTACTAAGGCGTCTTCACAGTTATGGGAAAAGATATAGCAAAAATCATCTAATTCTTCATAAAAGATAACCTTAGTACTGGGGCCTAAGTAATCAGCACTTAAGATAAACAGCAAAATGATAAAACCGATTACATAAAGTCTTAATGTTTTAAAAGTAAAACCGAACATATGATCCTGTCCTGTATTGATCCTTGGTTGTTATCTAAATAATTAAACATAAAACAGATGAAAATTGATGCAAGCAGAGCTTTGCATCAATCCTAAAAGCAGGAAAGTAATGCAAAGCAGTAAAGACATAATCTTCTAAAACCATGCTAATCACGCACCTTATTGTCAGTAAGAATTGGAATTACACCTTTGACAAAGCGACCATCAGAGAGTTTTGCCACATACTCAAAGTTAGGCAATTCCATTAAGGCTGATGCAGGGAAAATCCTGTCGATATAGGTATTAGCACTTATAGAGGCTGAGTCTTTGTAATTCTCTTTATAGGTATCAGACATCGTACCTGTAGAGATGTTCTTGGTATAGAAAGTGGTATTAGGTAAAGAAGAGGTGATGACAGATGCTGTCTCTTCATCTTTTACTCTTAAAGCATACATAGTGTTGCAGTTACCAATTAACTGCATAGCTGCATCTTTAGAACCACATCTTTTAGCTAAATCAGAGAATGTCTGAGTTGCAATCGTAATTGAAAAATCGGCACCTCGAGCTTTGTTTAAAAGCTGCAGTAATGCTTCATTAACCACCTCACTTGCCTCATCAATAAAGATACTTACCTTGCGTCTTTGCTTTACCTTGTCAAATTTTGGGGCCTGTAAGATACTCATGACCTTGTCAAATTCAGGATTTAAAGCTTTATAACGAAGCTGTTTCTGTTCTTTTTCAGCCTTTTTCTCCTCAATAAAAGAGTTTATTTCATCCATATTTACAAGTTCACGACTAAGAGCTAGGGCAGCCTTTGCATCAGGATCGACATTATCATCACCTGCAGCATCAGTAAAATCAGCTTCATGACTGTGTAAATTGTCATTGATATTGTAATTTTGTTTGCAACCTATGTTGCTATTTAGGTCGCCATCTAAACTGGTATTTAAAGCACTGTCTACTTTACTAAATACATCATCAGCATGGCGCAACCTATCATTTGTACTATGATTATTAAGAGCATGTAAATCCTCATCCATTGAATAAATATGATCTGCAAAAGAGCTTAGATCTGATAAAAGTAACTTACCTACATATGAGCTTAAGGAGGCATTGGACATTGAATGCAGTGCGCAGTAAAAGACCTTATTCTTCTGGTAGATATCTGAAAAATCGGTTTGAGTTGGACTCTTTGACAAGATCTGTTTTAGGTTGTAACTGTTTAAGGTATTAAGTACGGTCTTAATACTTGCAGTGGTTCTTTCAAAGAAAGACTGTTCTTTTACAGTCATAGATATCAGCTTTTCAAATTCAGGATCAGTATCCAAATTTGAGTGCTGTTTTAGATACTTGTAATAGGTAAGAAAAGCTGCTGCCTTGACCTGAATTTTTACGTTCTTAAGCTTTGAGTTTTTCTTTTTAGCTGTAGTCTTTTTAGTCTCAGTTTTGCTTTTACCTGAGTTATTTGCTGTATCAGAAGCAGTACCTGAAGTTGCATCTTCAAGCTTCTTTTTAGGAGGACGACCACGTCTTTTAGGTTTTACTTCAGTCTCTTTAGAGTCAGTTTCTGTTTTTATGGTATTGCAGTCATCAGTAGAATTACCTGTCTGGCTGTAGCCATTATCAGCATAATTTTCAGTACCTGATGAGACATCTGTATCTGCAATTTGAGCTTCAACGATATTATTCTCATCATTTTGAGCTTTTACTTTCTCTTTAAGAGCTGATAACTGCTCTGGTGTTAAAGATAAAGCAACCTCTGGCTCTAAAAGACTATCCTCGCTTATATCAGAAATACCATCTAATTGAGCTTCATCGCCAATGCTTACTAAGAAATCTCTTACATGAGTGTAAAGGTGCTTTTCAATAGAATAGCCTTTTAAGAGTCTTGCAAAGTACACAGCAAGATCTCGGTTTTGAGTTTTAGCTGTAAGTTTAGACAGACCTGCTACCATGCCGTCAAAGTAGCTTTCGATATTGGCATGATTGCAGATATGGTAGATATCAACAGGTAAATCAAGACAATCTAAGGCAGTTACAGCACAGGCTACAGCCTCCTGACCATAGCTTGCAAAGCTGTCAGTATCAAAGGTTGACTGCTTCATAAGAGAAGACAGTTTATCTGCAATATCAGAGGCACTTGTGGATGAGCCAAAGAGGTTAAAAGCAGATGTGGTTAAATTTGGATCTTTAACATCTAAAACATGGAAAGCACCATCACGATGAGTACAGGCACAGATTCTACGAGCTCTGCGCTTTAAATCGTGATCGCCTTTAGGATCGATAATTATGACAGTATCGTTTCTTTCTATGGCCTGAGTAATTAAAAGATCAAAGAATCTGGTTTTACCAGCGCCTGTAGTACCAAAAACAATGGCATGATCTTTAATATTCTGTAAAGACATGAACAGAGGCTTATGGCGTCTTTCCAGATTATGAATTTGAGCAGAGCCTTTACCGTGAGGCAATTGCTTTAGTCCCTGCTCCTGGAGTTTTGCCAATCGTCTTGCATGCTTTGGTAAAAACTCGTAGCCATATCCAATAAAGAGCTTATTGGTGATGTTTTTAGCAGCGACCATGGTCAGTGCTGCAATGTCATCTTTATTCAGATTTATAGGTACATAATCCTCACGGTTACGGTTTTCTTCCTTTTGAGATTCAATATGCCTGTCGATAAGACGGGTAGCTTCTGTAAACTTATAGTTACTGTTTTTATCTAAGATTGGCACTTCCTCGTAGCCAGAGAGCTTATACAACTCACTGTCACAAAGGTAGTATTCATTAGAGTTTTCAAAGTCAGGTTCATATTTGAACATCCCAACATAGATCGGTATGTTCAATAGGATCACCAATGCAAATGATAGAGATGATGAAAGTGACGCACCATCTAGGGCACAAAAGATACAGGTTACAAACAGCATTGAAGAACCTAACACAATTAACCAGGTAGGATCTTTAGTTTGAAAACTGTTTTCTACAGATTTTGATTTAAAGAACATTAAATTTTCCTCAAGATTTGATTGAGGAAGTGTACAGGGCAAATTTTTTAGAACAGTAGAATTACTGTCAAAAAATGCAAAAAATAGAAGTTTTTTTGAAAATTTCTTATGATTTTTCTTATTATTTTTTTAGTATCAGAAAAAATTCTGTTTCTTATTTTTTCTGTTTTTTTTAATTCTTTTTTGTAGTGTGAAAATGGCAACCTTCCATATATAATAAGGAATGTAAAGCAATTCCATAGCTTGAGAAGACAAAATGCCGAAGTATTTAAATAAGGAAAAAAAACTTTTTCAAGAATCATTAGATTCTTTTATATACGTTGACAAGTCTCCTTTAATTGAGATCCTAAATAAATGTATAAAGACAAAGCAAAAATATTTTTGTCTCAGTAGACCTCGTCGCTTTGGAAAGTCAGTAACAGCACAAATGCTATGTTCTTAATATTCAAGAGGTGAAGACAGCTCATCCCAGTTTGATAGTCTCAAAATTGCAAAATCTCCAAGCTATAAAAAACATTTAAATCAATATAATGTTATTTTCATTAACATGTCGCTAGAGTTTAATAGCGCACGTCATGATGTTAATCAAATGATTTCGTCTGTCACATCTTCAATAGTAAAAGAATTAAAAGAAGCTTATCCGCAAGTTGTATTCAATTCTCCAGACAAATTGTACGAAGCTTTAGACGACGTATTCTCTGTCAGCAAAGTTCCTTTTGTCTTCATTGTTGATGAATGGGATCGCATCATGCGTGAGAAAAATGAAGATGCTCAAAGTTTAAAACTATATCTTGAATGGTTAGAAGGTATCTTTAAAGATCAGTCCTATATTGCTCTAGCCTACATGACAGGCATTCTTCCAATTAAGAAGTACGGTAACCAGAGTGCATTGAATATGTTCAATGAATTTTCAATGACTGATCCTGATAACTTTGCTCCATTTATTGGTTTTACAGAGAGGGAAGTTCAGTCATTGTGTAACGAATTCAAGATGAATTTTAATCAAATGCAGCAATGGTATGATGGCTACTCTTTTACAGATGTCCCTCATATTTATAATCCAAATTCTGTAGTAAAGAGCATCAGCAGAAAAAGATTTGGAAGTTACTGGACCAAAACAGAAACCTTTGAAAGCCTTCAAGAATATATTGATATGAACATGGAAGGATTGAGAGATGATATTGTAAAGTTAATAGCAGGCGAAGATGTGGTGGTGAATGTAGCCAAATTCCAAAATGATATGGTTACATTTAAGACCAAGAATGATGTCTTAACCATACTTATTCATTTAGGGTACCTCGCAATAAAACCAGATTCAGATATCAGGGTAGATAATATTTCTAAATTTGCAGTTCATATTCCAAATGAAGAAATCAAAATGGAGTTTAGAAATATCGTTGAAGATAATGAAAAATACTCAGGTGTCTACAATCTTATAAGCAAGTCATATGACCTGTTAAATGATATCTGGTCATTAAACTCTGATGCTGTAGCTAAAGTCTTTGATGAAGCTCATCAAGATCATACCTCAATTCTAACTTACAATGACGAGAACTCATTGTCATGTGTAATCTCATTATCTTTAGAACTAAGTACTACTGATACCTATAACGTTGTAAGAGAATTACCTACAGGAAAAGGCTATGCTGATTTAGTGTATCTGCCAAAGTCTGGTGTAAACAAACCAGCTCTTTTAATTGAGTTAAAGTACGATAAGTCAGCACAGACTGCTATCACTCAGATTAAAGAGAAGAATTACTTACAGTTCTTTAAAGACTATAAAGGTGAAGTTCTGTTAGTAGGTATTAACTACTCAAAAGACACTAAAACTCATCAGTGTATTATTGAAAAGGCTCAAATTTAGGCAATTTAGTATTTCGCCACAAGTAAAACTATCACCTTAAAGATTTGATTATTACCTTGTGGCAAATATGATCTATGATAATGATTCTAATATCTTTTGGTACTCTACTTTAGCCTTTACAAGGGCATCTCCTGTAAAGTCTTTATAGTTAAAGTACACCTCAGATAATCTGCCTTTTAATCCTGTAAATTTATTCAGAAGTTCAAATCCATCCTTTAGCTCCTCAAGATCTAGATCTGAATAGAACTCTACATCATGACTTAAAGCTGTAAAGCAAAGGTATAGGGCAGTAGCTAAAACTCTAGGTTCTTTACTTTTACCTGAATGCCAAATCTTATGCTTTTCAGTTCCAAAGTAATCACCATCTGGCATAAAGAAAGAGCCATCCATAAGATCAATATCTACAGAGCGCTCTCCTTCTCTTAAATATCTTTGTACGACGTCCTCTGCTGTAGCAGGAGGCTGAGCTAACATTCTCCAACCAGGAGCTAATGCCTTATATGAGAACTCCTCATAGTCACTGTCTTTGCAGATACCACAGATAACCTTGCAGACATTTAAAGCAGCCTCATCATAAATGCCACCTTTGACCATACCTACAAGACCTTGTACTAAAGGCATTCTCTTTGGTGATAAATATGAGTAGATATCAAAGTAATCGTCACTTGCCAAACGCAGGATCTTTACAGGAATATTCAGGTTATGCTCTTTTAACAGCTCATGGAGTACATGGAAGTTTAGGGTATAGAACTCGTTTAATTTGGTCTTTTTATCAGGATTGTCGCTTTCTGTGGTGATAGTTTCTTCTTTTTTATCTAAGATCTTTAAGCTTGTAAGATAGTCTAGGCACTCTTTGACACATTCAGGAGTTCTTCTTAAATTACGGGCTAAAAGGTGCACATGATTTCTTGCATTAAATCTCTGGCACTTTTCTAGTGAATGCCAATAGAGCATGACTGAAAGCACTAGGCATACAGCATCATTTGGTACATCATCTCGATTAAACACACTAAGTTCTGAATAGTAAGGAACTCTAGTAAGACCTAATTCTTCCATTTGACCTTTTTCTTCTGATAAATGATCTTGATAAACAAGTATTGAAGTCTTGCAACTTATACTGTTTGTAACGCATGAATTATAGCAAATAGAGCTTAATTTTCAGAAAAATGATTTGATTACTAAATAATCCTAAAAATCAGCTTGCACCCTTACATTAAGTGTACATAAAATAAATCGTACAAGATTTATACGTTACTCTGTCAGGAGTACAAAATGAGAATTTTGAGATTTTGGATATATCTTCCTCTTACTTTTGGAATAGCATCACTCATAAGCTTTTTTGCTTGGTCATATTTTATCTTAGGAGCAATCTTGGGAATTTTAGGAGTAGTCTTTATCTATACGATTCCTTTTGAATTAGACAAAAAAGACGAAAATATCTTTTATTCTGGGTTTGTTGTTTCATCAACAGGCATAGCTATGGTTATTTATCATTTGATTGAATTGTATTTAGATTAACTCATATCAAAAAATGTTTGCACAATTATTGAATCCCAAAATAAATTTGAACATTTACACTAAATGAATGTACAATAGATAGTATAGATTTTATGCGACTAATATTATCTGCATCAAATATAAATCATCCCATCTAATGCATCAGTGTAAGGATTATCATTTGCAATATCTTCCGATTGTTTTAGGAATTGTCTCCATCATAAGTATTTTTACTGGTGCAGGTTGTTTCTTAGGTGTAGCTTTAGCAGTTTTAGGTATTGTCTTTGGTTTTATAATCTTAAAAAAGCATCCAGAAAGCACAAAACTGTGTTATACAGGAATTGCTTTATCTATTGTAGGTTTAGTACTGACTCTTTTGATAGTGATTGGTTTTATTGCCATCATGGTAGCTTTTTGTTTTGCCTGACCATCAGGTAAAACAAATACCATCAAAGTATGGAATTATTCTCAATATATTTGCATTCAACACAATATATACCTTTAGCTCAATATAAGTATCTTTATAAAGCCTCCATTTTTCTCTGCAAAAATTCTTAATAAATTCTTCAAAAGCAGTCTTAAAACATTCTAGAAGTTTGCATATGCACGCTTGTCAGCACATTAGTGAATACGATATTTATCAAATCTTGGTAAAAGTCGATTTCTTATGCAATCAGCATTGACACTAAGGTAAATTCAAATATACTGAAAGCGCTTTTATAGCAGGTATTTTTCATTCAGAGGAAATTATGTCTGACACCATCTCAAAGAACGATCAGGGCTTTTTAGATCGTCATTTCAAATTAAAAGCTAAAGGAACTAATGTCCGCACTGAGATCATTGCCGGTATTACTACTTTCGTAGCAATGGCTTACATTATTTTTGTTAACCCATCAATATTAAAAGAAGCAGGAATCCCTGTAGAAGCAGCTGTTGCTGCAACTATCTGGTCTGCTGCTTTATGTACTATTGCAATGGGCCTTTTTGCAAATCTTCCGGTTGCTATGGCTCCTGGCATGGGACTTAATGCCTTCTTTACCTTCTATGTATGTAAGACTGTAGGCTTGAATTGGGAAACAGCTTTAGGTGCTGTGTTTGTATCAGGTTTAGTTTTCTTTGTGCTGACTGTTACCAAACTGCGTCAGATGATTATTGATGCTGTACCAATGAGTTTGAAATCTGCGACCGTAGTCGGTATCGGTATGTTCATTGCTTTCGTTGGCCTTCAAAGCTCAAATCTGATTGTTGAATCTCCTGCTACAAAGATCACCTTAGGTACTTTCTCTGATCCCAAAGTTGATCTAGCTCTTTTAGGTGTACTCATCATCGGCGCTCTTTTAGCTTTAAAAATCAGAGCAGCCATGTTAATCGGTATCGTGACCGTAACAGTAATTGGAATGATCTTTGGCGTAACTAAGGCACCTGAGGGCATCTCAGATGTTGTAAGTTTCTCTTTCCCTGGTATGGGGGAGACCTTCTTAAAGATGGATCTTGTAGGTGCTTTCCATTATGGTTTAGTTTCAATCATCTTTACTTTCACCATTGTTGAGCTATTCGATAATATCGGTACTCTAATCGGTGTTACCAAGGCTGCAGGTCTTGTAGATAAAGACGGTAAGATTGAAAACTGCGATAGAGCTCTGATGACCGATTCTGTTGGTACCTTATTATCAGCAACCATGGGTACCTGTGCTGTAACCTCATATGTTGAATCATCAGCTGGAGTTAATGTTGGTGGTAAGACAGGTCTTACCGCAGTAGTTGTTGGTATCTGCTTCTTATTAGCATTCTTCTTCTCACCACTTGCAAGCTTAATTCCAGCTTACGCAACAGCTCCAGCACTTATTGTAGTAGGTGCAATGATGATGAAGAATGTACAGGGTATCGACTTTACAGACTTCTCTGAATCAATTCCTGCATTCTTAACCGTGATCATGATGCCAATGACCTATTCTATTGGTAATGGTTTTGGCTTCGGTTTTGCAAGCTATTGTCTATTAAAGCTGATCACTGGTAAATACCGTCAGGTAACTCCAGTTATGTGGGGCGTAAGCATCATCTTAATTATTGGCTTCTTCATGCACCAGTAATCTTTCATAGAAAGATTGTTTTACCACGTTAAACCTAAAGCTATGTTAGACAAAATCCGGCATAGCTTTTTTATTTTAAAATTAACAAGTGTAAGCTCTCTTGAATAACTTTCAATATAAGAAACTTATAAAAAAGTTGTAGCTATTGTTGCTTTGCTTGTAATACAGCTTCTGCAACAGCAAGCGCTATGGCTGCTCCGTACATGAGATAAGAGACTTTTACAACTCGTATTTTAGGGGCTGTTAAGATACTTTCAATTTCAGTAACACCTAAAGAATTTAGTTGCTTATCTTCAACGACTTTTAAATCGTCAATCTCACCAAATAACTCGGTTGTTTCTGCTTTTATGAGCTTTTCTTCTGTAAGATCAAGCTCTGATTTGAATTGACCTGTTTTATTAGATGATGCTATATATTCTTCTCCCATATTGTCAAAAGCCTCTAGCTCTTTCTCTGACATTGCATAGTACTCATTGATGCCTTCGTTTTTAAGGTAAGCTGCACCAAAGATCTTGATGTCATGAATAATGCTGTCTTCTGAGAGCTTGTCATCATTAAGTAAGAACACTATGTCTTTTAAAGTTCTATATGGCTGTGACTTTGTAGGGTAATCTACATAATAGTGGACAATTAAGAGCTTATTGCCTGAACTTACTTGGGTTGCTTCATAGAGTTTTCTTGAAACATAGTAATCATAGCTGCGCTTTTCTACGTTTGGATTATTCATCCTATAGAGAACTGATTTTACAGTTGAATGATCTTTGGTCACGTAATAACGAATTTCATTGACATTACCAAGATCCTCAGCAAAGCCGGCACATCCTGTAAGGAAAGTTGTTGCACACAAAAGTGCTATAAGACTTAATAAAAGTTTGAATACTTTCAAGAAGTACCTCATCATTTTAGAAAATGAACCAGCACCTGATTGGTGTTTGTAGTTTATGGTGTAGGTAATTTATATCTTATTATACAGTGCTTTTTTTATTGTAATGCTTAAGTTGCACCTTACATAACATAGCTTATTTCTTTAGACAGGATCTCTGATTTACAAAGGATGATCTTTATAAATAAAGAATAGCATTTGTAACATCTATGAAGAAGAAATCCTCTCCTAATCTTCTAAACCATGGAGGCAGAATTTCTCCTTTATCCCAATCAACGTACTCATAGTAGTCAGTGGTCTTTTCAACCTTTGGTACGATATTGTCTGTGTTTTTGCCAAATGAAAGCTTGGTCTTTTTAAAATCATCTCTATCAACAAGCTTTAAGCTTGGAGCTTCATAAACAACTTTGATTAACTGATCTGAGATGATCTGTATTTCATCTTTATCTTTTTTAGAGTCAGCTTTTACGCTGTCTAAGACTACAGACTGGAAATATACCTTACTCCAGTCATAGTTGATGGTGTCTTTTAACTCGTGCTCTGTTAATTCATGATAGTACTCGGTTGATTTACTAAAGACGACATCCTGAATAGCATATGAGGCACCAGTGTAATCAACACTTTCAACTATATTGTCAGCCTTTAGATTGTCATTTTTTAAGGTGATGATAATGTTCTTAGTGGTCTTGCATACAGCGTTTGGCTTGTATCTTAAGCCTGGATATCTTGCCCAGTACTGCACCACTAAAACTCTTTTATTATCCTTTTTTAAATTACCGGTATAGAGAACAGTATTTAGCAAATAATCAGAGCTTGCTGTACTTGGAGCTAAGTGAGTGAAGAGTTCACCTAAGGTGGTTTTACCGTTTTCAACATACTTTGTAAGCTCAGTTACATCACCAATTTTTTCATAAGGAGTAGGTGGCTGAGAGTTATCGGTGATGGAGCTGCAGGCTGTGAGCACTGAGGTTGTAAATAAAAGGCAGGTAAATGCCATAAGAGTTTTTAAGATACAGGAGATGTCTTTCATGGTGTGACCTAAAGTTAATAAGTTATAAGTGATTATACAGAACTTTAATAGAGCCATAGAAATTGGAGTTACAGATAGGTGATCTTGTCTTAAAGTTAAGAATAAATCAGTTTTGTAACGATAAAAACAGTGAGACTTTAGGATAAAAGAAAGGCTCAGCTTTCGCTGAACCTTAATGAGTAAGAAAAATGATAATGTATATAAAGGAACTTTTACCTCAAGATTTACATCTTGTGGCCCATCTCGTAAGCTTCTTCATGAACGTCGGTTACAGCACGACCTGATGGATCGTTCATCTTTGCAAACTTTGCATCCCACGCAATAGCAGTAGGAGTAGAGCATGCTACAGACTTACCATATGGAACAGTCTTAACTGCTGATGGTAACTTGAACAGATCTTCAAAGATTTCTCTGTATAAGTAAGCTTCCTTAGTTAAAGGAGTGTTTACTGGGAATCTTACCTCACGCTCAGCAAACTTTCTGTCTGAAACTTTTTCTTCAGCATAGTCACGCAGAGCATCAATCCATGAGTAACCTACACCATCAGAGAACTGCTCTTTCTGACGCCATAGAACTTCCTCTGGTAACATACCGTCAAAAGCCTCTCTTAGAGCCTTCTTTTCGATAACCTTACCAGGGCACATCTTAGCTTCAGGATTGAAGTGCATTGCGATGTCTAAGAATTTCTTATCTAGGAATGGAACACGACCTTCAACACCCCATGCCATTAGAGACTTATTTGCTCTTAGGCAGTCATATAAGTGCAACTGATCTAACTTTCTTACTAACTCTTCGTGCATCTCTTTAGCATTTGGAGCTTTGTGGAAGTATAGGTAACCGCCGAAGATCTCATCAGAACCTTCGCCTGATAAAACCATCTTAATGCCCATAGCTTTGATGTAACGTGCCATTAAGTACATAGGAGTTGAAGCTCTGATAGTAGTTACATCATAGGTCTCAATGTGATAGATAACATCGCGAAGAGCATCCAAGCCTTCCTGAATTGTATAGTGAATTTCGTGATGAACTGTACCTAAGTAATCAGCTACTACACGAGCTTTCTTAAGATCTGGTGCACCTTCAAGACCGATTGCAAAAGAGTGTAATCTTGGGAACCATGCCTGTGACTTGCCGTCATCCTCAACTCTCTTTTCTGAGTAGAACTTGGCAATAGCTGAAATTACAGATGAATCAAGACCGCCTGAGAGTAATACACCGTAAGGTACATCACACATCAACTGACGACGAACTGCATCCATCAGACCATCTTTTAAACTCTTTACATCAGCAGGATCGTTCTTAACATTGTCATACTCGAACCAGTCACGCTTGTAGTACTGCTTAAACTCATAGTCACCGTCTTTAGTGTATAAGTAATGACGTGGTGGGAATTCTTTTACTGAGTCACAAACGTTAACTAAAGCTTTCATTTCTGAGGCTACATAAAAACGACCTTCTCTGTCAGTACCAACATACATAGGGTTAATACCCATATGGTCTCGTGCTGCGAAAATGGTGTTGTCTTTTACGTCGTAAATTACGAAAGCAAAGTCACCCACTAATCTGTCTACGAAGTTTTTGCCGGTACGCTTGAATTCTTCATATAGAGGGATGATTACCTCACAATCTGAACCTGTCTTGAACTTGTAATCAACAGTAAGTTCTTTCTTCAGATCTTTGTGATTGTAGATTTCGCCATTAACAGCCAAAACAATAGACTTGTCTTCATTATACAGAGGCTGAGCACCATTCTGAGGATCAACAATTGACAGACGCTCATGAACAATAATTGCATGATCGCCCTGATAAATACCTTCCCAATCAGGACCGCGGTGCAACTGCAGTCTTGAGTTCTCAAGTGCAGTCTGACGAAGAGCTTCAGGATGCTCTTTAATATCAAAAATACCGAAAATTGAACACATAAATAACAGCTCCTTTGATGCTGTATCTTAGTTAAAAATCTAGGTGGCAGGCATTGGTTATGCCTTAAGCCATGTCGTTGATGTTACCACAAAGAAACAACCTTAAAGCCCTATCTCACATTAATGGTGCGTGATATTTAGTAAAACCAAAGAATATTTACCGTACTTAAGATTAGATTTATAAAAAGTATTTATAAATCAATTAAATAAACTATGGTGCATGTATGCACTAAAATGGACATGTATTTTTAATAAAGATAAATATAGTGTTTATAAAAAGAGAGTTCTTTATGAGTTGTAAAAGCTATGATCCTGATCAAGTTTTAGCCTGTAATTAACGTTTTGTATTTCTAAAAACAGTTATTTTTTAGAAAATTGAGTTTATATGAAAAACATTTGCATGAACAAGTGAGCAAATATCGTCTTTAAGCCTATATTTAAAGCCCTTTCTAGATTAAAATATATAAAGAACTAAAAATCTTAAAATTTATAAAACAATGATAGTTTTAATCAAACAAAAAAGTGTAAGTACCATAAAAAGGGTACTTTAAGAGCTATTTACTTTTATGGCTTAATAAACTTATAAACCTACATCAGAGCAGTTCTTTGGAGGATACATGCCAGAATTTGACATGAACTATGCCTTTCTCATAGTTGGTATTCTTTTAACTTTCGCTATTCTGGCTTCAAAATTATCATCCTTCTTTGGTACCCCGTTACTGTTACTGTTCTTGTCTATTGGTATGTTAACAGGTGAAGACGGTATTATCCTGCACCTGCACTATACTGATTACTCCTCAGCTTTCTTTATTGCAAACTTAATGCTTGCGGTGATCCTGTTAGACGGTGGTTTACGTACCAGTTTTTCTATGATGAAAAATGTGGCCGCAGAATCGGCAGTTCTAGCAACCGTAGGTGTTGTCCTAACATCAGGCATCACAGGTTTAATTGCTTATTTATTACTTGATATCTCTTTAATTCAGGCTTTACTTTTAGGCTGTATCGTAGGTTCTACTGACGCTGCTGCAGTGTTCTCTTTATTAGGTAAAGACAAGAACATTTCTTTAAAGTCAAATGTATCTAATACTTTGCAGATTGAGTCTGCAACTAACGATCCTATGGCAATTTTGTTGACTACCACCATGATTGCCTTTGCTTCACAAAAGGCAACTTCATTTACTGATGCTCTTATCTTCTTTGTGCAGCAGTTTGGTTTTGGTATTGTTATGGGCATCTTCATTGGCTTTATCGCTCGTATTATTGTCTCAACCTTATCTTTAGGTGTAGGTCTTTACAGTATCCTCGTAATTGGTTTAGGTTTAATTGGTTTTGCTATCACCTCATACCTAGGAGGCTCAGGCTTCTTGGCTATCTTTATCATAGGTATGTGTGTTGGCAATCAGAAGACCAGACAGGTAAGTTACATCATGCCTGTATCTGAGGGCTTTACCTGGTTGTCACAGATCACTCTGTTCTTAATGTTAGGTCTTTTAGTTACCCCTCATGAGATGGTGAAGTTCTGGTTCCCTGGTGTAGTAATTGCTGTGGTGATTACTTTAATTGCAAGACCTTTAACTGTCTTCTTATGCATAAAGCCATTTTTTAAGTCTTATAACAAAAGAGACATTATATTTATGAGCTGGGTGGGATTAAGGGGGTCTGTGCCTATTGTACTTGCTATCTATCCAGTATTTGAGCATCTTGATAACCCTCAGCTGTACTTTAATGTAGCTTTCGTGGTGGTAATTGTATCTTTACTCTTCCAGGGCTCTTTAATTTTACCTTTAGCTAAACTTTTAAAGGTTTATGCTCCATCAATGCTGACACCTATTACCAAATCCGATGTAGGTATCATGCTCTCTAATGACTATGAGTTATTAAACTATCGCATTAAAGAGCCTTCATTTAATGACAGAACCTTACGTTCAATTACCTTCCCAAAGGGCACTACTGTAGCTGCTATCTTTAGAGACGGCAAAATGATCAAGTGTCATGGTGATACTGTAATTAAAACAGGTGACATCATCTCCGTGATTGGTACTGATGCTGATGAGACTTTATTAAATGCTCTGTTCTCTCATGAGAGCAGAATTAAGAGCCATCCTCTGTATCATGGCGATAAGATTTATGCCGCCTCAACTCCAATGGTGGATTTAGCTAAACAGTTTGATTTTGAGTTAACCTCATTTGAGAAAACTCTAACTTTAGGTGATTTGATGTCATATCATATCGGCGGTTATCCAAAAGCTGGCGATATGGTAAACCTCATTAAAGTAACCTTAGTGGTAGTTGATCTTGAAGGTGATAAAATACGCAGAGCAGGTCTGTATTTAGCCTCCGAGAGAGCAGCTGAATTTGAACGCTTAAGAAGGGCAAAATTAAACTTACACAAGAGTGAGCAGGAGGACTTGCGTCGTCGCAGAAAATTAGCTCAGGCTCAACTCTTTGACAGCATTAACGATGACAGTGAATATCGTTAACTTTTACTTTAAAAGCTAAGCTTACAGCGCACAGTTAACACACAATTTTTATGATAAAGGCAAGGAAACTTGCCTTTTAAATTAGATAAAACCTAAATGAATAATAACTTAGATAAAAACTTAGATCCAAAACTTGAAAAGTTTATAGAAAATGTCAAAGCTGAATTTGATAATGTAACTTATAAACATCGTCTTAACCTGTCAAGAGAGCTTAAAAAGCTCTCTTTGAGTTCTATAACCCCTAAAGACAAACAGGGTAAAAGTGAGGATAATTCTGTAAGCAATGCTGATAAGCTTTTAGACTTGCAGTTAAAGATCTCTGATGATTTAGAAAAGTACAAAGCCTTTTTTGAAAACAGAAAGCAAATCCTTCCTAAAATCACCTATGATGAAGCTTTACCTGTAGCTCAAAAGCATGATGAGATCATTGAAGCTATTAAAAATAACCAGGTCCTTATCATCGCAGGTGAGACAGGCTCTGGTAAGACTACCCAAATTCCTAAGATGTGTTTAGAAGCAGGTTTAGGTCTTCATGGTCTAATCGGTCATACTCAGCCACGACGTCTGGCAGCCCGTGCCGTATCTACCCGTATTGCTCAGGAGTTAGGTGAAGAGTTAGGGCACAGCGTAGGTTATAAAGTAAGATTTACTGATGTAACCTCAGAGAACTGTTATATAAAGTTGATGACTGACGGTATCTTACTGTCAGAGACAGCTTCAGACCGATTACTTTTAAACTATGACTGCATCATCATCGATGAGGCTCATGAAAGATCACTTAATATCGATTTCTTATTAGGTTATTTAAAACAGTTACTTAATAAGCGCAAAGATTTAAAGCTCATTATTACCTCTGCTACCATTAACACCGAGCGCTTTTCAAAGCACTTTAACAATGCTCCTGTAATTGAAGTATCAGGTCGTACTTATCCTGTGGAAGTTGAATATATGCCTCTAGGATTGCAGGAGGGTGATGAGGACGATCCTGAGTGTGAGGTAGAAGAGCTCGATTTACGCAACGGCATTCTAAAGGCTTTAAAGTTCCTGTTTAAAGAGCATGGAAGAGCTGATACCTTAGTCTTTTTACCAGGTGAGCGCGAAATTATGGATATTGCAGCTTTCTTAAAGAAAGCTCATCTTCCAAATACAGAGATTTTGCCTTTATATGCAAGATTAGCTACAGCAGAGCAGAACAAGATCTTCTCACCACACTCAACTGTACGTGTAGTTTTATGTACAAACGTAGCTGAAACCTCACTTACTGTTCCTGGTATTAAATATGTTATTGATCCTGGTACAGCTAGAATCAGCCGTTACTCTCCACGTACTAAGGTGCAAAGATTACCTGTAGAAAAGATTTCTAAGGCAAGTGCCAACCAGAGAAAAGGCCGTTGCGGTCGTGTCAGTGAAGGTGTCTGCGTAAGACTGTATTCACAGGAAGACTTCTTATCCCGTCCTGAGTTTACCGATCCTGAAATTCTAAGAACTAATCTAGCTGCTGTAATCTTACAGATGGTAGCTTTGCATCTTGGTAATATCACTAAATTCCCATTTATTGATCCTCCTCAGATGCGTCAGGTAACTGATGGTATCCGACTCCTAGAAGAGGTAGGAGCCATCAATGACGCTAAAGGTAAGGGCACAGATGAGATTGAGCTTACTAAGATTGGTGTGGCTTTATCTAAGATCCCTGCAGATCCAAGATTGTCTAGAATGCTCGTACAGGCAGATAAAGAAGGCTCATTAAGTGAGGTTTTAGTAATCGTTTCAGCTTTAGCGGTAATGGATCCTCGAGAGAGACCATTAGATAAGCAGGAGCAGAGCAGACAGGCTCATCACCGTTTTGATGATGAAAAGTCTGATTTTCTCTCATATTTGAACTTATATAAATATATTTGCGACCTGCAGACTAAGATGAGTAATTCTGCTCTTCGCAAACGTCTAAAGACTGAATATATCTCCTATCTAAGAGTACGTGAGTGGTTTGATTTATTACGTCAGTTAAGAGCATCCTGCCAGATCCTAAAGTATCGCTCTAATGAGGTTCCTTCTACTTATGAAGCAATTCATAGAGCCATCCTTTCAGGTTTGCTCTCACAGATTGGTCATTATGAGGATAATGACAAGGGCCTGTATTTAGGTGCTCGTGGTGTGAAATTTGTAATTCACCCTTCATCTGTTTTATGTAAAAAGAAGCCTAAGTGGATATGCTCAGCTGAACTAAATGAAACCAGTCGTCTGTTTGCTAAAACTGTAGCTTCAATTGATCCTCTGTGGGTTGAGACTATCGGTGCTCACTTAATTAAAAAGAGCTATGCTGAACCTCACTGGTCTAAAAAGCAGGGCGCGGTAATCGCTTCAATGACCATTTCTTTATATGGACTGCCTATAGTTCATGGACGCAAGGTTCAATACAGCCAGATTGATAAAAAACTCTGCCGTGAACTCTTTATCCGTGACGGACTGGTCGCAGGTGACGTTGAGTTAAAGTATGACTTCTTCCGTCATAATCTTGAGCTTGTAGATGAAGTGGTACATGTTGAGGATAAGTTAAGACGCCGTGACCTCTTAGTAGATTCCACAGTACTAGAAGAGTTCTATGCTAAAAAGTTACCAGAGGAGATTGTAACAGTCCGCCACTTTGAAAAATGGTGGAAAGAGAAAGTAAAACAGGATCCTCATTATCTGGATTTCTCATTAGAGTTAGTTACCAAAGATAACTTTAATAAAATTCAGGAACAGGATTTCCCAGAGTTCTGGATACAGGACAAGTTTAAATTAAAACTAAGCTATGTCTTTGATCCTACATCAAAGGATGATGGTGTAACTGTACATATCCCATTAGCGGTATTGAACAGAGTAAATTCTAAAGAGTTCCTATACCAGATCCCGGGACTAAGGTTGGACTTTTTAACCTCTTTAATTAAGTCATTACCTAAGAGATTAAGAAAGAACTTAATCCCAGCTCCTAATTATGCCGAAGCTTTAGCTGAAGCTTTAGGAGGCCCTTGCAGTGACGATCTGTATCAGAAGTCAGCTAAAGAGTTAACCCGCATGGGCGGTGAGTTAGTTACAGCTGATGATTTTGATAAAACCTTAATTGATAAACACCTCTTTATGATCTTTGCAATTGAAGATGAAAAGGGCAAAGTAATTAAGAAAGGTCGTAACTTTGAAGCTTTATCTCAATCACTGCAGGGTGAAGTTCAGGATGTTCTAAAGAAAGTAGTTAAAACTCATAAAGAGAGTGCTCCAAGTTCTACCTGGACCTTTGGTACGATTAAGTCTGAGCAGGTAACTAAGCAGGGCTCTATTGAAATTACTGCCTATCCTGCTTTAACCGACAAAGGTAATGGTGTAGCTCTAGAGCTTTATGACAGTAAGTTTAAACAGGAAAAAGCCATGTGGCAGGGACAGAGAAAGTTATTGTCTCTATCAATTAAACAGCCTACAGCTTATCTTGAGCAACACTTACCAAATAAGTCAAAGCTCTCTATGTACTATCAGCCTTTAGGCTCTGTAAAGGAGTTAATTTCTGACTTAGTTTTAGGCTCAATTGATCTAATCATGCAGGAGAATCATGCTCCTTGCTATGATGAGACGAGCTTTAATAACTTAGCGCAAAAGGTAAGAGCTGATTTAAATGATAAGGCTCTGTATCTATGCTCTTTTGTAGACAAGATCTTATTTAAAGTCCATGAAATAAGACGCCTTTTAAAAGGTCAGATTAACTTATCTGTAGCTTACAGCTATAAAGATATTGCCTCACAATTAGACTCTTTAGTTTATAAAGGCTTTGTAAGCTCAACCAAACTAGAACACTTAATGCAGATGCCTCGTTATCTTGAAGCGATTATTTACAGAATCGACAAACTTACACGTGATGTAAATCGTGATCTTATGTATACACGTAAGATTGAAGAGGTCAATGAGCTTTATAAGAACACTCTCTCAAGGTACAAGTATCAGGTAGTACCGGATGCTTTACTTGAGGTTAAGTGGTTAATTGAAGAACTGCGTGTATCTTATTTTGCTCAGCAGTTAGGTGTGAAGATCTCGGTTTCAGACAAGAGAATTGCCAATGAGTTAAAGAAGATCTTAGAGGATTATCCTGATCATAACTAAGCACTACGTATTTATAAGAAAAGATTAAAGGTAGCCATATGAAGATAAATAAACACCACTTTAAAAAGCTGTCATTACTCTCATTGCTGTTGCCTTTAGTTTTCTTGTCAGGTTGTCAGTTAGATACAGTAAAGAACATCTTTCTAGGTCCTATTAAGCCATCAGAATACAAAGATAAGAGTATTTTTGAATATGTTAAAGCTCAGGATGGCAGAATCTCATACAGTCGTGAATCTAATGTAAAGGCTGAAGCTGATGATGGGCACGTCAAAAGGATTATTACAGCAAGCAATTATGATCTAAAACCTGTAAGAATGCGCAAAATGTTTGATGAGCACTGTCATCTTAACAAAGGCATACCTATTGATGGCTTCTGTTATGACAAAGAAAGCTATTATCCAAAGTGGGCTGTACTCTTTACAGAGATAGGCTGGTACGGAATTGCTTATGATGGAGTTGAAGAGGAAGGTTCTGCTCCTGAAATTTTATTTGGTGGTGAGAGCTATGAAATCCATGCTTATGGCTATTCTAAGTCTGAAGACGATCCAAAGTGGTTATCCTTTGTAAAAGCAAAAGGAGGTTACACTCATGATGAAATCAAAGCTTTGTATGACACCAGTGCTATTGATGATACTTCTGTCAGAAAAGAACTTATAAAACAGTGTGCTGACACCATTGGCAAAGAGATCGAAAGAAGCAAAGAGCTAGCTGACAAATGTAATATGCTTATAAATCCAAATCGTGTAAATGAAGAGGGTAAATCCTCAATCGGTAAAAGAGAACATCACGAGATCTTAAGACAAAACTTAAAAACAATCGACAATATTAACAACCTGTTATTGTCTCTGCCAAGATAGAGTTTGTATATTATATTTGCAGAGGGTAAGATCTAATATGAACCAGCACAAGGCAGACAAGCAGAGGCAAAGATGATGACAGTGTTTAAAAATACAGCTTTAAAGGTAAAGGCATTTGCAATGTTTAATCTTAAGTCAGCTCTATTATCTTTTACTGTTTTATCTTTATCCTCATGTGCAACTGATCCTAAGGTTTTAGAGCAGGAATCTAAAGAAGCTCAAGCTCTTAGTGCCACAGATTTTACAAAGAACCTAGAACATAAGATGTTCTTTTATAATCTTGAAATGCTCACTGATACAGATGATTCACATGTTCATATCTACAGAACACGTGGTATTTATGATGTCTCATATAACTATCTGGGATCAAAATACAGAAGGTTCTGTAATTTAAAAGGTGGAGAACTTCACTATCAGTTCTGTGTGGATGAGAAAGTAAACAAGCCAATCTTTTTCGTATCATTTACCAATCACAGAGCTAAAACTGATGGTTTTGAGGTAAATTCTGAAATGACCTATCTTACAGATACTGCTTTATTAGGTGAGAGAAACTATTTCTTTGAAACTCATGTCTATGAACCTTCTAAAGGTGTAGCTGTTGACGATGAAAAGTGGCTTGAGTTTGCAAAGACAAAAGGCTTTAAATTCTAAATAAGAGCTGCTCACTTTGCAATTCTTACTGCAATAACTAAAACGTTATCATTTTGTCCTAAGGAAAAGCAAACAATTCTTTTTCAGTGCAAATCTCATTTTTTATCAAATAATTAAACGTGCTGTCACGAAATTTGTACTAAGATACTGTTATGATAGTTTGCACAATAAATTTAATAAAAAATGAGAACTGACCATGTTTTTGATCTTATTCTTTTTACTGGTGTTATCACTGGTTTTAACTCACCTTAATTACAGAATTTCTATGTTTATCTTTCCTGATGGCGTCTTTGTAACACGTCTACAGGGATTCTTAGGCTGGTACGGCTGGTTAAACCTGTTTGTATCATTACCTTTCTTATGGGATGGCGACTTTAAACAGGGCTTATATCCTTTTGTTTTAGGTGCAGTTCCTCTTTTAATCTCTATTTTCTTAGTCTTTAAAGACAACGATAACCGTAAGGTTGTTTTTAAAAGAAGTGCTAGGGTATACCTCAATTCAGACGTAAAACTCATTGAGCCAGGTGACGATACTTATGGCTTTTTACATAACTATAAAGACAGAATGCGTCAGATTGGTCCTAAGTACTTCTTCAAAGAGATCTTTGCTCGTGAAAAGTCTAATAAAGCTTTAGCTGACAGCTTAATTGATGATACTCCAGAGAATACTGTAGCACTCTTAAAGAGCTTATCATGGGTAACACAGAGCGCGGTTGATGTAAAAGCTCAATACATCTTTTTACTTTACTATATGATTGAGCGCTATGACAGAAACAGACTCTTCTCAAACTTTGATACTTTCACAAGAAACGCTATTGCAGTTTTAAGATTACTGGAAATCAATTTTTCAGAACTGCCATATCCGATTGCAAAGTTTATTGCTCAGAACAACAACCTTTTATACTGTGTAGGTGGTAATGATGAGGCTAACTTTGTAATCGAGGTTGATGATTATGTCTGTGAAGATGATGAGAACATCATCGCTACTTTCTCAGACAGAATTTACCATTTAAACCACACACTTCCTAAATTAGTTAAAAGAGTATTAGCTGATATTCTGTATTCTTTCTCAAAAGAAGAAGGTATCTTAGTAGTAACTAATAAGAGGGTAGTTTTAATTAAAGAGCATAAAGCTAAAACTCTGTCTTTTGATGTAGCAAGCTACACTATTGAAAATGGTGCAGTTACCTTTGGTAACAACACTTATTTAAAGATAGACAACACAGGCTTTTTTGATTATGTCATGAAGGCACTGACCACAGATAAGTTAAAAGCATAAGCCTTTCCTTATCACAAGCTGTTGATGTGTATTTTCTCATCAACAGCCTTGCATTTAGTTTTTTATAGCCTCAATAACAATATATAAAAAAATTGCTATAAAATTTAAAAGTAATGGTCAAATTTTAAAAATAAGTGCCGTTAATTATAAGAATTGTTAATGAGGATAGAGTATGCCTGAGAGCGGCAATAATGCATCAAATACAGTAGCAAATGCAGATAATCAGTCTGTACCTAGTCAGGGGACAGCTACTACGACTACTGAAAATCAAGCAGATGAAAACAAGGCTCCTGAAAAGTCAGCAGAGGCAAAAGCCAATTTAGATCTTTTAAAGCAGCGTTTATATGACACTGTTGCAGCTATATTCTCACGCTGTGGTGTTCCTACAGCAAGTTTTAGGATCTCAGACTTAGTAGAGTTTGGTGCTTCTGTATCCTATTCCATGAACTGGAACTTTAAGTGTCGCTGTTCTGATAAAATTCTTCGTTCTGTAAGTGATGAAACTCATGTGCTCTCAACGAGCGCGTTAGATGAGTTTACTTTAGCTAATACTAAAGAGCTTGAAAAAGACAGCGCTAAGACCAAAGAATTTGTAAAACATCTTTCAGAAGCTTCATTTGAGGACTTAAAAGCTCTCTCAGGTCAGATCATCTGTTTTAACCGTATCAATGCTATTGGAAAAACCAGATGTAAAAACTGTCATGGCAGTGGTAGTGCCATTTGTGAGAACTGTGGCGGTAAAGGCACCATCGAATGTCCTACCTGTCATGGCAGTGCTAAGGGCTGTCCTGTCTGCCATGGCTCTGGCAATGCTAAATGCCATACCTGTAACGGTACTGGTAAAGTAAAGTGTAAAGACTGCCAAGGTAAAGGTGAGGTTACTGTTGATAGAGAAGTTATCTACGATGCTGATTGCAAAAAGCAGATCAGTATTTCTCTTAAGGTACCTGGTACTGATAAAAAGATCACCTCATTTTCAAAAGAGGATGAAAAGGCCATTATTGAGGCTGCTGATTTCTCAGGCAAACCTAGCGGTAATGAAACTGCTCGTGGCTACTCAGTAAACTTCATTGGTATTACTCCTTGCTATGCAGTTCACGTCTATCTCGTGGGAGTAGAAAAGCCATTTGATTTTATTATCTGTGGACACAAGAACCTGCGCTCAATCTGTAAGCCTCCAGTATTAGATTATGTCTTCAACGACGAGTCACACTTACTTTCTGATACTTTAATTGCATCAGCTGATGATGTTGATGAAAAGATTAAGTGTGTAAAAGCCTTAGCTTCAAAGGCAATCTTAGCTAAGACCATCAGAACCATCGAAAGACACGAGATGGAGATCGCTAAAGAGCAGGCTGTAGCTCAAGGTGTTACTGTAGAGTCAATTTTAACAGCAGTAAAGCACAAAGATTCCTCAAGACTGATGTACATAAAAACCAAGGTAAGACAGGAGTTATTAGACAGTATTACTAAAGAACTTACTGATAACGCGCATGGTTATATATCAGAAGATTTTGCTAGAGTTTTTGCTAAAAATCTTATATCATTTGTGCCTTTGCTGATGGTTCTCAATCCTAAAACCAAAATGATTTGGGCAGGTATAACCTTAGTGACATGGATGATAGTGATCCTCATAGGTTATATGCTTCCTAATATTGTGGGTGGTATCATGATGATGTGTGTATCCTCAATCATCTGTGCCTTTACCTCTTTTGCTCTTACTAAAAACTGGAGTTATTACTCTGCTGTAAGCATGCTGAAGCTAACCCACAGGCTAAAAAAGGTCCCTAGTCTTACAGTTGAAGCTGTGCAGTCTATAAGATTGATTTTAGGCTCTGTTGTCATCGGTTTGTTAACTATTTTAATTGTAAACGGTCATTTTCTATAAATAAGCAATGTCAATAGATATTAAAGTTCCTCTAAGAGATTCTCTAGGACAGGTTGGTGTTCAACCTGATAAAGTAAGTTTTACTGATCCTTTATTCTCTGAAGTTACTTTTGTATTTTCAGCAAACTGGTACTATACCGTAGAATCAAAAGACACTGTAATCAAGAACGTTGTAGGTACAGAAAATGTTGTTGATGAAGATGCTTTAAAAGAATTTGAACGTTTTAACCGTGATGCTTTAGAAAAAGACAAAACCATTCAAAAAAGTTTCAGTCACTCTTTAGAAGAGTTAAGTGCCTCAGAGCTTTTCAAACTTGGAAATAAAATAAACCGCCTCTCAGTTAGAAAGGCTAAAGGTCAATGTACCTGTCCTGACTGTTCTGGTACTCAAAAGATGAACTGTCCTAACTGCTCAGGTTTTGGTTTAATTATCTGTCCATCCTGTCAGGGGAGAGATGGTGGCTGTGCCCGCTGTAAAAAAAGTGGCTACATTAATTGTCCGACCTGTCGAGGAAACAAGAAGATCCCCTGTCAGAAATGTAAGGGCAAAGGTACTATCTATGTTGAAAGACAGGTTTATTTAGAAACTCATTGTGCGCCTCTCATCAAAATAGAATTTGACAAGGCTGAGGACAGCTTTATGGTACCTCCTCCTTCAGTTGTTGATTTTAACTGCTACCAAAAGCTCTTAGATTCACTTGAATTCAAATTAGCGGATGCTGATACTCAAGAGGATTATCACTTTTTAATGACCTATAAGAGTGATTCCTCCATGGGCTATTTAAAGTTCTGTTTAGTAGGCTTTAATAAGATCTTTGAGTATTGGGCAACAGCATCTGGAGTGCCACTTGTCATTCCACCAGTTCTTGATTATATCTACTCTTCTATGAGAGCTGATCTTATTGATACCTCAGTAGGACGTTCTCTTGTAAGTGCTGATGCAAAGATCTTTGTATTAAACAACCTTAAAAAAGACAATATCTTTAATTCCTTATTAAGATCATTTGAATATGATTTTGATTTGGTGACAAAGAGGGTAAAGAATCAGGCTGTAGAGACTGATGCCTATACCAGTAAAGTCTTTAGTATGAAAGCAAAGTTAGAGAGTATTGTAGCTTCCCGTAAAGAAGAACTTACAAAGGTACTGTCTAAGAAATTATTAAGACTAACATCTCATTTCATGTCAGAGAGCTTTGCAAAAGACTGTTGCATGGCTCTAGTCGAGTTCTTTGCTAATTTAAAGTACAGACGAAAGTTTGTAACTATGTGCTGGAACTTTGGAACCCTGTTCGTATGGGGCTTAACTTTGCTATTAACCTCATTTATAGGTTCATCAGGTATGATGTTTATCTGTATGATCATAAGTTTGGTCGCAAGTTCTCTTATTTCTTATTTTGGTTCAAAGAACTTAAGAATATTTGAGATCATGCTAAGCTTGAAGTGCTTTAAGAATATTACTAAGTTTATTGACTTAAACTATGACATCATGCGCTCACTGATCATGATTGCAGGTGTCTTTATTATTGAATTTGTAGTATCCAATCTGCAGTAAACTCTCGGTAAGAACTTAATCATGTAGAGCTTACTGAAGTAAATTTTAATCTCAACTTAAAAGTTCATCTCCATTTAAGACTTAGTCCTGATAAAAGAACAGGGCTCTTGAACCTTCCTAAAATTCTTTTCCTTTTTTAAGATCAAAAAAAAATGCCCCTCGGGGCATTTTTAAAAGACATACTACGAATATTATTAGTTTCTTTCAACCTTGAACAGATTTACGATATCCTCAAGGTTAGTGAACTCAGCCTGTAAGTGATTTAAGGTATCTACAGTGTTGGATGCTGAGTCGTGGATTGCGTTTGAAGCATCCTTAATGTAGGTAATACGCTCTGTAATATGGGTAGATACAGAAGCCTGCTCTTCAGCAGAAGATGCAAGAACGTTAGTCAGGTCGGTTATCTTATCTAACTCTGATCTAATCTGAGTGAAGGCATCAGCAGAGGTGATAACCATATCAACACTCTTCTTACCATCTTTCTGTAAGCTCTCCATGCTCTGATTTGCGTGGTTAGCACCTAATACTAACTTATCGATCTGCGCTCTGATCTGCTCTGTAGAATCCTTAGACTTCATAGCCAGGTTACGAACTTCATCAGCTACCACAGCGAAGCCCTTACCAGATTCACCAGCACGAGCCGCCTCAATAGCAGCGTTTAGAGCAAGTAAGTTGGTCTGCTCAGCGATGCCCTGTATGATGTCCAAAATGTCTACAATACGCTCGGTTTCCTTGTTAAGTTCTAATACAGACTCACTAGCATCTTTAAGACCTACGGTTAAGTTCTCTAAGCTCTCACGGCACTCATTCCAGCTTGACTCTGATGAGATTGAGTAATCGTGAGCAGCCTTAACACCGTCTGCAGCATCCTGAGCAACCTTTGATACTTCTCCGATGTTAGTACTCATCTGATGCATAGCTGCAGAGATGGTATCGGTTGATGACTGCTGCTCTTCGCATGACTGCTTGGTCAGGTTCATCTTGTCAACGCCTTCTTCTACAGACTTACTTGCAAGATTTACCTGATCCTGTACAGCGATTAAAGCTTCGTTAAATGATTTAACTAAACTGTTGAACGCCTTTGCCATCATTGACAGCTCATTGTTACCTTCTGCATTTAAGTGTAAGGTCATATCCTTTTCTTTAGCCAATTTCTCCATTAAGTGCTGTGAGCGGTGTAATGCAGAGGTGATGCTGGTCATTACTAATGTAGAAATTACTACGATTACAGCAATTAAGATAATTGAAATTACAACTGCGAATACTAAGCTGTACTTTGCGCTGTCAGCCTTGCTGTTACCCAAAGCTAGAAGCTCTTTTAAAACTTGATTGGTGGTGTTTTCGTAAGCAACCTTAGTTGACTGTGATATTGATGTCCAGTCAGCTAATGGTAATTTCTTTTGCTCCTGACCGTCAGGTACGATTAACTGATATGAGTCAAAAGCGGTCCAATAGCAACCGATTACTCTATCAAGCACTCCTGAGTCTTTCATGTTCTTGTTGAAAACAGCAAGTAAATTCTCTGAAGCATAGCTCTCAAAAGCTGAGCGGAATTCACCTTCAAGACCTCTAAAGTGCATAATCTGACCGAATAAGTAGCCACTTACACCTTTGTTTACAGTTTCATTGATGTTGTTGTGCAAGTTTAAGGTAGCAATCTGAGCCTTTAATAACCAGTAATAAGCGTTAGCTTCATTTACAACATCAGGATCATGTGATGCGAATGCTGTTGCATATGACACAGTGTTTGATACAGCCTCAGCTAAACGAGAAATATCAACACCTGCCCAGATAGTCTGACCGCCAAACACATCTTTGTAGTCATCAGAGCTTGGCTGTTTAGCATCAGCAACTTTTCTGATGTAGTTTAAGGTATTTAATTTGGTCTTTAATTCATTGAAGTGCTTCTCATTCTGGAAAACAGCAACCATAACGTCATGGTTTTCTTCAAAGAACTTATTTAAAGCATTCATATCAGCATCAGTCTTATTACGAGCATTCAACATCCCCTGTTTTGCTGATGATGCTGCGTTGTCAGATGAATAGATATACTTTGAGGTTTCTTCCTGCTCTGCAATCAGATCAGATAGAACAGGAACAATATGATTAACATAGTTTAGTGAGGTCACCATCTCATTCATATTGCGATAGTCAGACAGTGAGTTGACAAAGTACCTGCCAATTAACACCAATAGGGCAATAACTGGGATGGTAATCAAAAGCTGAATACGCTTTTTAATTGTCAAAGCGTTTAAAAAGTTCATATAAAAACCTCTTACTCGTAATTTGAATACTTATTATTATGTGTCTTGACTCAAGACTTATGTAACAAGCTTATCGTCAAGTGTTGGTTATTGTTTTGATAATTATAGGTTTAGCTCCTAAAAAACGTAACGATTAAATTTTAGGTATTTGATCTTTATCAGATTTTAAGATGCTTTTATTTTATTGTGTTTAAAGTAAAAATTTCGCATATTAAAACACAAATTTTGAATTTTGGAAACAATAATCGTAACGTTAATAATTGTTTGAATTATAAATGTATTTTACAAATGAAAACGATAACATTTTGATCTTAAACTGTAATTTTTTTTACTAAATTGTAAAAAAAGTATTGTTATCGTTTCGATTTTGAATTTTGAGAAACTTTAAAATTGATTTTTTGACTGAGTCTGTTGTGACATACCTTTATTATCGTATTTTACTAAGAAATTATTTAGTGAAAACGTGTATGATTTTGAAAATTGAAGCAGGGGCTTTTATGAAAGTTTAGGCTTACGATAAATAAGGGCATTTATAGAAAAACAAAACCCTGCACATGGCAGGGCTTATCTTGATGAAAATGAGTATACCTACTATAGGAACTCTTCAAAAGCACGCTTTATAGCAACGATAGCGTCTTTCTCATCTTCACCTTCAGCGTGAACATAAATTTCGTCCTGATAGCGGATACCAAGACCTAATAAACCGAAGATACCAGCTTTAAGATCTATTGAACGATCCTGATAAATTAAAGTGATCTTTGACTTGTAGCCGCTGATAGCTTTTAAAATTGCTCCTGCAGGACGTGCATGAACACCGTCTCTGTCCTTGATGGTATATTTAAACTTTTCCATAGCTCAATATCCTAAGATGTTTTTATAAAGAGATTTTCGTTTAGATTAATAATATCAAATATCAGTGATATATATGACACCATCACACTAAAAAAATTTATTCTTTTTTAAAGTCGATACGGTTTCTTAGCTTCTGACCTGCTCTAAATGTAGTTACTCTTCTTTCTGAAATAGTAACTTCCTGACCGGTCTTAGGGTTTCTTCCTGGTCTTGCGCTTTTTAGCTTAAGCTCAAAGTTACCAAAGCCTGTAAGCTTTACCATTTCACCTCTTTCAAGCTTTCTTGCGATCTCTTCAAAAAATTTGTCGACGAATTCTTGAGCTGTAGCCTTAGGAAGACCTACCTTGATAATCAGCCTTTCTGCTATTTCTGCGCGAGTTAATGCCATAATAGTGTCCTTCTTTTGAAGCTAGAACCGACAGATTAAAATCTGCTCATATTTACTTACTTCTTGTAATATAATACAAAAAATCCTAAATTTTTCGTGATGAGTGCAATATTTTTAAAAATAATCAAATAATTAACTGTAAAATCGTACTCCGTTAACATTTTTAGTCCATGTTTTTTTGATCCTGTCTAAATACAGGTTGTTAACGTAGATGTATCCTTTTAGTACTTATTCCTCTTTTTTTTGTGCATACTAATGGTTCAAATCTGATATGAAGAAATCTTTAATTAGAAGTGATGTTGAGCTTCAGGAAGGTCCCTTTAAAGGACAGGATCTTAACTCCTATCTTTATATGAATTTACCTTCAGTTTATCTTTTCAGAATGAGCTCTAACGTTATGCATGAAGACGGCATTTTAGAAGGGGATGTGGTTATTGTTGACAGAAGTCTGCTCATTGAAAACGGCGACTATGTAGTGATGAGTATCAACGGTACTTTTTTCTTGCGTCAGTTTCTAGATGGCAGAGAACCAAGGTTAGTCTGTGCTGATGATTCTATTCCTGATATTAACTTAACTCATGTTGATGAGTGTGAACTCTTTGGCGTGGTGTCGTCTGTCATAAGAAAAACACGCATTAAAAAGAACGGCAAGTATGGTTTTAACGGCAGGCAGACCCCATATACTTTCCGCCGTAAAAACAAAGTCTATCCTAAAGATCCAAATGACAATGGCAGAAACTTTATGTAGAAAGCTTTTTTTCACTGGTATCATTAAAATTTCTCTTTATGTCATTAAAAATTAAGATTCTAAAAACGCTTTTTCGCCCCCTTACTTATTAGCTCGAATCTCTATTAGAACATACGTTTATCTATGAGACATTGTGGTAAAATCGAGCATGTAGTTCTCTATGAATTAATGTTACTTTAAAGTCTGCTTTAAGACTTAAATGTTATGTCTAAAGTTATCTTAGAGAATTTTTGTAAAGTAACGCAATGAAAAGTAACTCCATATTCTTTAAAGGTACTTGACAGGTACGGTACGATAGAGAATGTACAAAGTTTTTTTAGTTATGTTTATTCCTTAAAAGAGAAATAATCTTAAAACAGTAAACATAAAGCAAAGTTTTTTAGGAGCGATACTGTGGCAATGAAGCTAGCTATTTACGGTTATGATACTGATATTGGTAAACTTGTGATTGAAACCATTGAAGAACAGGATCTCTCTTTAGGCGACGTTTTCCCATTATCACCATTGACTGGTGAATATGATGCCGTTCAGATTAAAGGTCAAAACTACTTTGTTCAGCCAGTTGAAGAGTTTGATTTTTCAAAAGCTGATGTAGCTTTATTTCTAACTACTCAGGATGAGTCTCAGCACTGGATCAATGCAGCAAGAGAGAAAGGCTGTATCGTTATTGATGACAGCCATTTATTCAATGGTGATGATAAGACTGTAACTATCGTACCTGAAATCAATCCTTTTGATATTAAAAAGGCAATTGAAAACAGACTGGTTATTCCTGCTTTAGCGCCATCTGTACAGCTGTGTCTTGCTTTATCTGTTCTTCATGATGAATATGGCATTGCAAGAGCTACTGTAACCTCAATGGAATCTGTTTCAGAATTTGGTCGTTTAGGTACTGAAACTTTAGCTCATGAGTCAACCTTATTGTTAAACGGTATGGCAGCAGAGCATCAGGGATTTCCAGCTCAATTAGCATTCAATCTGCATACCAGAATGGGACTGCTTGAGGATAATGGATATTCGGACCATGAAAATGCTATCAGTAACGAAGTATCAAGAATTTTAGGCCGTTTCGAGCGTGGTTTTGATATTACCTGCATTCAGGTTCCTGTATTCTACGGTCACACTATGGTAGTTAATGTTGATCTTGAGGATAAGGCTACATTAGAAGAGGTTAAACAGGCTTTTGATGCTTCAGAGTATGTAACTGTAGCCTCAGAGGATGATGTTTTATCTCCTGTAGCAGATATTATCAATGAGAGAACCGTAATGCTTACAAGATTAAAGCAGGATAAACCTGGCTCAAAATCTTACAGCTTTGTGATCATGATGGATAACACCAGAAGAGGCGAAGCTATTTCTTGTGTTGAAATTGCAAAATTGATTGCAAAATCTCTCTAATCTGTAAAATGTGCACACTTTATGCATAACTTTTCCAAAAATGGGATCTGACCTTATTTTGGCAGATCTTATTTTGAGTAAAATAATGCATAAAAATAGGGGTTGTTAGTTATGCACGCTTACAAAAAAGCACTTTTATCTGTAGCTTTATCTTTTTTATTACCTTTTTCGGCAATGTCAGCTGATGAAGATGGTACTTTTACTATCACTATTCAAGGTCCTGAAGTTGAGGATACTGTTCCTCAAGTACAGCCTGTACAACCAGCTCGTAGATCACCTGTAAGAAGTGCCGCTCCTAGACAAAACAGACAAGCTACTGTAAATGCAACTACAACCAGAGCACCAGCCGCTACAGCAACAAGACAACCTCAGACTCAAAGCAATGCAACTTCTGTTCAGCAGACCCCAGCTAGAATCTATAGCGTTGCATCAGGTGATACCATCTGGTCTGTAGCTCACCGCTACTTACCTCAGGATAGAAGTGTTAATGAATTCCAGATTGTAGCCTCAATTTACAGACATAATCGCGGCGCATTTGGTCAGGGTAACGTCAACAACCTTTTAAGAACTACTATTACTATTCCTCCTGTATCAGAAATTGCCCGTGAAACAACCGATACAGGTTCAAGACTTTTAGCTCAGGGCCGTATGACTTTACCTCCTTTAGGTAATGCTCATGCTACTGTAAATACTCAGACAACCTCAACTAATACAGCAACTCCCGTTCCTGCAACACAAGCTTCAAAGCCAATGCAGTCACTGTCTGATAATGATATTCCTCAGTACACCGCTACCGAGACTAAGATTAAAAAGTTACAGGAAGAAGAGATTAAAAAAGATTTATCTGTAGCTATGCCAGAGAATACCCGTGGCGCTGATCTTGATAAAAGTCAGGCTACGGAAAAGACCGTATCAAATGCTAATAATGAGGGCAGTTCTGACAATAACAAAAAGGCAGAAGCTGCTAAAACAATGAGTGCTGATCTTGCAGCTGCTGCTGTAGATGCTCAATCTATCAGGATCATGCTCGATGGCAATAAGAAAGCTATTGATGAGAAAACTAAAGTCTTAGAGCAGCAGTTAGCTGAAGCTATGGACAGAATGAAGAAAACATCTGCTGCTACTGCTAAAACAGCTGCAGACAGTGTTTCTACATTAGCTTCTCAGTATGACAATATTATTTCAGGTCTTCAGCAAGACATTATCGAGATTAAAGGTAATATTTCAAAACTCTCTCAGGACAATGACAGAATGAGAGAAATGTTACTTGCTAATGATGAGAAGATTGAGGATATGCAGCTGCAGCTGTCTCAATTCTCAGTAAGTACACCTACCTCTGTAGTTGATCTTGATAAGCCTGTCATGATGATCTTATTCGGTGCTGGCTTATTAGCTTTAGTACTGATGATTGTCTTCTTAATTATCAAGTTAAAGTCTCGTGCTAGCGCTAAGATGACCGATGACTTTGATGTTGAGGATGATTACTCATCAGATGATACCTTATTATCAGATGAGAACGGATCTATCGATCTTGAAGCTCCCGTATCTAGCGATGAAGAGCCTGATACTACAGATAATCCTCAAAGAGAATCGGACAAGAACAATAACTCTATAAATTCACCATCTGATTCAGTATCAGATGTTGAATCTGCTTTAAATGAGAAAAAGCAGGCTGACGCTGAAGAATCAGCTTCAAATGCTGCAGAAATTCCTGAGAATAGTGCAACAGCAGATAACTCTGGTGCTGATGCAACTGCAAATGAAAAAGATCCTGCTCAAGAGGCATGGGATAATGCTGCAACAACTAACTCATCTGATGAGATAAAAGATGACAAGGATGTAATGGATGAGTGGTCTAAAGCTCTAGATGAGCAGACTGGTTCGGAGCAGAACGTTGATCTTGATAAAGATGAGAATAAAGATCCTTCACAAGATGATATGGCATCAGCTTGGGAAGCTGCTTTAAACGAACAGGAAAACGCTGAAAAGGAAGATGATAAAGCTAAGTCTGATGATGCTGCTATGGCAGATGCCTGGAGCGCTGCTCTAAATGAGCAAAAAGAAGCTGAAGAAAAGACTGAAGACAAGGCTAATGCTCCTAAATCTGAAGAAGAGGCTATGGCTGATGCCTGGAGTGCTGCTCTAAATGAGCAAAAAGAAGCTGAAGAAAAGAATGAAGACAAAGCTAATGCTCCTAAATCTGAAGAAGAGGCAATGGCAGATGCTTGGAGCGCAGCTTTAAATGAGCAAAAAGAAGCTGAAGAGAAGAGTGAAGACAAAGCTAATGCTCCTAAATCTGAAGAAGAGCCTGTAGTAGATGCAACTACACAAGAGCCTTTAGCAGAGAAAACATCTTCAAAGGAAAATAGTGAGGCTAATGATACCGCCCCAAAGTCTGAAGAAGAAGCTATCACAGAGGCCATGAATAAGGCTTATGAAAATGCTGATAGTGCAAAAGAAAGTGAAACTTCAGACGTAGCAACAGATGTAACAGACAATGCAGACATTGATTCAATTGTAGATGATGTTGATAAAGAGACAGTAGCAGAACCTGAAAACACTGCTGAGACTACACCTTCAGATGAGAAAGACTCAAAAGAAGAAGCTCCTGCAACAGACGACATTCAGACAGATGATGTAAAAGTTGAAGATGTCAGTGAAGATGAACTGTTAAATCACCTCAAAGATAACTCAGATAAGATTTTAGAAGAAAATCACGTAGATCCTGAGACTTTAGATATTAAAGCTGAGTCTTCACAATCTGAAACTGAAATATCTGATAACGTTGATGCTGATGCATCAGATGTTGCTGCTCCTCTTGATGCCTCAAATAAGACAGAAGATACTGCAGAGCTTGCAAAGGAAGAGACCATTTCATCAGAAGATCCTCAAGAGCAACTCTCAGGTGAAGAAAAAGCATTCTTAGAGTCAATGTCTGATAATAATTCAGACAATACTGAAGATGAAAAAGCTGAAACTGATGCAGAATTTGAAAACAATGCCCGTAAAGAAGACAATATTCCTGAAGCAGATGCTGAAGAGATCTCTGATGATGAAGTCCCTAAAAACAATTCTGTAGGAAAGAATGTTGATGAGGTCTTAAATGATGATCTTAATTTAGAAGATCTCCTAATTGGTAATGACAATGTTGTTGATGCTCCAGAAGAGGCAGAGTCTCCTGAAGAAATAGCAGATGGTGTGGAAACATTTGATGCTATTCCTGAAGATGAAGAGAAGCAAAAATCAGAACACACTATCGATGAAGATGCAGTGCCTCATACAGATGCTGTAGAACCTGAAAATGCAGAGACTGTAGATGCTGCACCTGTTGATACTGATGAGGCTGATTACCTCGATAATGAAGCTGTAGAGCCTGAATTTGAAGTGCCAGAGCAGGATGATTCTTTTGATGAAACTCCTGTAGAAGAAGCTACGGTTACATCAGCAGACGAAGATACTGCTGACACCACAAATGTTGCTAAGAGCGAAAATGATGACACTAATGATATTGGTGATATTCAGGATAAGTCAGAGCAGGCTATCTTTAATCCAGATCCACATGATGACAACAGCAAAGATGAAAATGGCGTTGTATCCTGGGCAGTTCCTGATGACGACTTTGATATTGTGGGTAAAGGCAAAGAGTCTAGTCCTACAGTAGCATCAGATACTGTTGAAGATACTCCTCAAAATGAGGACACTCTGTCAGATAATTTAGAAGATACTAAAGAGCAAGCTGATATCGCAACTGACGCAAAGGATGATGTTCATGAGAGTAAAGAGAATGACACTCCTGCTGAAAATGTCGAATCTTCAGAGTCTCAAGCAGAGGACGCAAAAGCTTTAGATGATCTGGAGCAAAGACTGAGTGCATCAAAAGCTCAATATGACATAGGTGCTGATGAGGATATTATGAACATGCTAAGTGGAGGTGTTCATGACGATTTATCTCATGATAACGAAAAAGCCTTCACAGATGATGAGATTGCTTCTATGATGAGTTCAGCAAATGCAGTTGATCCTAAGAGTATCCCTGAGGACGATTTAGCATTGGATGAACCTGTTGAAGATAAATCATCAGCTCCTGATGATACTGAAGAGCATTCTTTAGAGAATGTAGCAGATACCATCGGTCCTATTTCTTCACAGAGTGACGATGTAGAAGATGACAACAGTTTAGATAGTGCTGAAAATACAGATGACTATGAAGGTTTAAATGCAAAACAGCATCAGTACTATGTTGATGAATTAAACTTGGCTAGACTGTATTTTGAGACTGGCGATACAGAAGAAGCTTTAAAGATCATAGATGATGTGAAGGAACACGGAAGCTCAGATCTTATAGAGGAAGCTTCAAAGATTATAGAAACATATGGCAACTAAAGAACAGTTAATTGGTCTTGATGACAGTAAATTAGTAAATATTAAAGATGATCCTAGACGCATGAGTGTGCTCATGTGTGACAGGGAAGCTGCAAAGGCATTACCTGATTTATTCTCAGATGCCTTTGATAAAGGTTTTGAACTGCGTATAGCTTCTGCATACAGAAGCTTTTATAAGCAGTTTAAAATCTTTGATGACAAGTTCAAAGGAAAAAGACCTGTCTTAGATGAAAATGAAAATCCTATGGATATCAGCTCATTAAGTGATGAGCAGAAGGTTTTAGAAATCATAAGATATTCAGCAATTCCTGGTTTTTCCCGTCATCATTTTGGTACTGATTTTGATATCTATGCTGTAAACCTCTTACCTGAGGGTAAACAGTTAGAACTTACCGCAAGAGAATATCAAAAGGGTAATTACTTCTACAAATTAGGTCAGTATCTTTCTCAAAACCTCAATAAATTCGGTTTTAAACGTCCTTTTAACGGAAAAGGCACTATTGCCTATGAACCTTGGCATATTTCTTTTTCAAAAAAAGCTGATGAGTGCATAGATGCTTTCCCTGTTGATTTTGCACTTGAGTATCTTAGCTCTTTTAATGAACCATGGGTAAAGTATGCAGCCTCTTATGCTAAAGAACACTATAAGGAGCTTTTAGCTAAATGAGTGAGATTTTAAATATTCTTATCATAGGTTCAGGACCAGCCGGCTATACAGCAGCCATCTATGCCTGTAGAGCCCAATTAGAGCCTGTTTTAGTCTGTGGCTCTGAGGTCGGTGGACAGCTTACAACCACACCTGAAATTGAAAACTGGCCATCACGTTTTGATGCTCCTGACGGTTTTTCTCTCATGCAGGATATGTCAAAGCATGCAGAAAAACTCGGCACAAAGTTTATTTATGATGAAGTTGTAAAAACTGACTTTTCAAAAAATGTAAAAGAAGTTTATCTCTCATCAGGTGCTGTTTTAAAAGCAATAACAGTGATTATTGCAACAGGCGCAAAAGCAAAATATTTAGGTTTAGAGTCTGAAACTAAATATAAGGGCAAGGGCGTATCTGCCTGTGCAACCTGTGATGGCTTTTTCTTTAGAGGTAAAGAAGTTGCTGTTGTAGGTGGAGGATCTGCTGCTTTCATTGAAGCTTTGTATTTAGCTAACCTGTGCTCAAAAGTTTATGTAATTCACAGAAGATCTGAGTTTAGAGCAGAGAAGGTTCTAGTCGACAGATTAAAAAAACTCGAGACTGAAGGTAAGGTTGAGTTTGTCCTGAACGCCAATGTAAAAGAGATTTTAGGTGATGGTAACCTTGTAAATGGTCTCATAGTGGAGAGTAACAGACAGGATAGAACTATTCCTCTATCAGGTGTCTTCATGGCAATAGGTCATGAACCTTCAACAAAGCCATTTGCAGGACAGATTGAACTTTATGATGACGGTACTGTAAAAACTGGTTTTACCTCAGAGACCTCAACCTCAGTACCAGGTGTCTTTGCAGCAGGTGACTGTGCCGACAGAGTTTATCGTCAGGCCATTACCTCGGCAGGACAGGGGTGTAAGGCAGCCTTAGATGCAGAGAAATATCTGCAGAGTAAACTATGATCCAAGATCTGTTTCCTCATAAGTTTTATAACGAGTTCTCTTTAAAAAGAGACGCTCAAGATAATGATGAAGTCTTCGTCTTTGACGGTAATAATGTATTAGTTTCAGGTGATGGAGAGAACTCTCCATTATCTTTACCCAAAGCATCATCATTCAATCAGAACGAACTTACCTATCTTTTTAAGATTGATGATAGAGCTTATTTCTTATATACAGGTGAGAATTGTCCATATCTTGATGGCTTTTCTTATATGACCAAAAGAGTCTTACGCTCTGACAATCCTCGTACTGTATGTTTTGCAGGTTTTACCGCTTATCAATTGTTTCAATGGTACAAGGTTAATAAGTTCTGCGGTTTTTGTGGCTGCAGAACAGAGCACTCTAAAACAGAGCGAGCTTTAGTATGTCCTCATTGTGGTAACACCATTTACCCTAAGATTGCTCCTGCGGTAATTGTAGCTGTAACTGATGGCGATAATATTGTAGTTACTCAATATAAAGATAGACCATACAGAGGCGTAGCTTTGATTGCAGGTTTTTGTGAAATAGGTGAAACACCAGAGCAGACTTGCGCTCGTGAGGTCGCAGAGGAAGTTGGCCTTAAGATTAAAAACTTGAGGTACTATGGCTCTCAACCATGGGGAATTGATAGTAATCTGCTGCTAGGCTATGTAGCTGAAGTTGACGGATCACGTCAAATTGTACGTGATGAGAATGAACTATCTCAGGCTTTATGGAAAAAACGTGAGGAGCTTGAAACTGCTGATCCTGTAATTTCTCTTACTAAGACCATGATAAAAGCCTTCAAAGAGCACGTCTTTTAAACTAGGTAATTAGGCTATGGTTCATAGCCTAATTAAAAGCTTATCTGTACAGATCTTCTAATGTCTTAACATAAACCTCATGAAGCTTATCTAAAGACTCTAATTCAACAGCTTCATTAACTTTATGGATTAAGTTTGATACAGGACCAAACTCAACTACTTTAGTGCCTAATGGAGCTACAAAGCGACCGTCTGAGGTGCCACCTGCTGTTGATAACTGCGCTTTGTTACCTGTAACTTCAACTATCGCTTTTTCAAGAGAATCTAAAAGTTCACCGCCTTTAGTAATAAATGGTTCTCCGTTTAGAACATATCTAATCTCACAGTTAAGCTCTAACTCTCTTATGATCTTTTCTACTTCAATTGAGATCTTGTCTTTTGACAAAGCATCATTAAATCTCCAGTTGCACATAATATAGCAACTGCCAGGTACTACGTTTTCAGCACCGGTACCGCACTTAATGTTAGTTACCTGAAATGAGCTTGGAGGGAAGAATTTTGAACCTTCATCCCACTTTTTAGAGGATAATCGAGAGATTAAAGCTCCAGCATGATGAGCAGCATTGTCGCATCTGTCTGGATAGGCTACATGTCCCTGAATTCCGTTTACAGTGATATGAGCGGTAAGCGAACCTCGTCTGCCGTTTTTAATGGTGTCGCCAAAAGTATTAGAGCAAGATGGCTCGCCTACAAGGCAGTAATCAGGAATGAGGTTCTTCTTTTTTAAGTATTCAACTACAAAAGGAGTACCACCTTTAGCATCACCTTCTTCATTAGAGGTCAATAGAATACCTACAGTGCCTTTGTGATGTGGATTGTGTTCTACAAAGCTGACTAAAGCTTCAGTCATGGCAGCATCTGAGCCTTTCATGTCCTGAGAACCTCTGCCATGTAAAACACCATTATCATCAATTAAGGCATCAAATGGAGGCACAGTCCAAGCACTTTCATCACCAGGACTTACGACATCAGTGTGACCTAAAAATAAAAAGAAAGGGGAACCTTCACCATGGAGTGCTAAAAGATTTTCAGTGCCACTGTCTTTTAAAGTTAAGCACTTGAAGTTAACACTATCAAGTCTTGCTCTTACTAAATCCTGACAACCAAGATCGTTTGGAGTAATTGAAGGCTTTTGAATTAAAGAGACCGCCAAAGAGGCGGTCTTAGATAATAGTTTAGTCATCTTCAGTTGGATACTGTAAGAACAGTTTACGTTCTAGTCTTAAGAATTTATAAGCAGTAGCACTCTTTTCTTCAACGCTGAGTGCATCAAATCTGCCGTAACGAACATCTGTAAGCAGGGCAATATCGTCATCAGTCAGGGCTTTTGAAGCCTCCAAATACTGACCTAAGAACTGATTTGCTAAAAGCTCATCCCAAGGATATACAGTAGAGATTGAACGTAAGGTAAACATGGATAACATATCCACGCTTACAATACATTTTTTCTCTAAGGTCTTTAAGAAATCTTTATAGTTCTCAGAATTACCTGCAAAATCATAAAAATCTGTAGTAGGACCAATAGCTCCATTCTCATAACTAATAGAAGCTTTACCATCTTCATGAACTCTTAAGAATTCAGGTTTAACTTCACTGTCTTTAGTGTAGTCACAAATTAGCTTGCGCATCTTATCAGAGCATAAGATTAAAGTTTTTTTGCTCATTAAAGAGAGAATTTCTACAACATTAGCCATGCCGTTCTTCTCTTCAGAATCTTCTACCTTGACGCAAAGGGTAGCAAATACCTCTTTTACAGGTGGTCTGATTACCTTGTGTGCATCAGGTGGACATTCTGGGTGATAACGTTCTGGCATTGACATATTGCAAAACTCCTTTAAATTAAATTCAATGCCAAAAGTTTAACATTATTTACCTGATAACGCTATTTTGATAAGAAAAAAGCTCCTAATCTGACTATTTAATTTCACCCTCTTTTATCAATTCTGTTAACTCTATTGAGCTTGTTCTCTAAGAACTCATTTAAGAAGCAGTAGATCTTTTAATGTAGTAGATATTTGGCTGATAAATTAAACCTCCTGATAAGTTTCATCAGTAAAAAAGAGCATTTATCTGTTAAAATCTCCGCCTCGAGTAGAAAACTCAAAACAAACTTTATGTTTTTTCATTGAATTGAAAGGTACTCATAAATGTTAATGACACAATATATGTCGCTTTTAATGGCTAATTCACCTTATAACTTAATTCTCTTCATGGTAGTGCCAATGGTAATTGCAGAGACCATTGCTATCTCTGAAATCGTTCTCCTATTTAGCTCAAAACCTTTACTAAAAGTTCAAGGATTAAATTCAATCTGCACTTTTATCTCAGGCATTGTGATGCTGATTTTAGGTGTACTCTTTGTAAAGGATCTGGTGCTTGTAGCAAATGAGAAACATCTATGGAACGGTTGGATTGATTACGCTTCAGCTCTTTGCTTTATGGTAGCTGTAATTCCATTAGTTCTTATGTCACTTTTACAGGTAAATCTAATCTTAAGAAAAGCTAACAAGCGATCTAAGATGACTGTAAAGATTGTGCTTTTGAGTATTTATCTTGTGACATCACATGTAGCTATGGTCTTTGGTATGTTAGATCCTGCATTAGGTATGACTGATGCTCCACAGGTTATAGAAAAATCAAATATGCATAACATGCCTATGAAGATGAACAAGGATCATGACTCAATGGACATTTCTTCAATGAATCATGATCCCTCTAAATCAGATGAAATGATGAACTGTCATGAAATGAGTAAATAGTATGTAAAAGCTATTCACTTTATAGTTCAGTTCCAAGTTACAGTTAAGTTTAAGATACAATCCTAGATAGGTCATAATGCCATCTAGGATTTTTCTTTATCGGTTACTGTACGTAGGTGATTATTTTTTTTCAAAATTCTTAAAAATTGGCAATATTTGCAAACAATTGCCTAATAAAGTTATTCAAATAACATATAATCATGTAAGAAAATAAGCAAAATATAACAGGATCGAATAATGGGCAACAAACAATTCTTACCATTACCAACAGGTAAAGATGACTTTACAAAGTTAAGAGAACAGAATTGCTATTTTGTAGATAAAACTCCTTATATAAAGCAGGTATTTGGTGTTGATGCTTCAGATGTATTGTTGTTTACCCGTCCAAGACGTTTTGGTAAGACTCTGCTCATAAGCATGTTTGACTCATTTTTGAAAATCAATCCTGAAAAACCATTTGATAACTCAAAACAGCTAGAGCTCTTTAAAGGTACCAAAATCTTAGAAGACAAAGAGTTCTGTGATAAGTTCATGGGACAGTGTCCTGTTATTACCATTACTTTAAAAAAAGTAGAAGGTACAAATTTTAAAGAGTTTTATGAGAGTTTTGCCTCAGCTGTATATGATGTTGCTTTAAGATACAGCTATCTAAAGAATAGTAATAAATTAGATAAATCCGATAAAGAAGAGTTAGAACACTTAACCACCAAAAGTTACTTACTTAAAATCGAAAATCAGCAAACCGTAAAGGATGCTTTAAGTACTTTATCAGGACTCTTATATAAAGAGTACGGACGACGTGCCATTCTTTTAATTGATGAGTACGATGTTCCATTGGTAGCAGCTTCATACCGAGATAGAGTAAACAAAGTTCTATATAAGAACAGACCTGACTTTGTGGCAGACTGCCATGACAAGATGGTTGTCTTGATGAAAGGCTTTTTTGATTTATTAAAAACAACTCCTGGTGATGAAGGTGCTATTAGTAAAGCTGTGATTACAGGTTGTTTAAAGGTAGCAAAGAACAGTATTTTTACAGGTGTTAATAACTTTAATGTAAATACAGTAACCTCTCAAAATATGAATTTGACAGGTATCATTGGTTTTACCAAAGATGAGACCTATCAAATTCTAAAAGACTATGAGATGGATGATTATGCAACAGACGTTAAAAATAACTATGACGGTTATAAGTTCTGTGACAAAGAGATGTTCTGCCCTTGGGATGTGATTAAATTTCTAGACGAGAATTATCAAAACAATTTTAACGGTTATAAAGACCTCGTAAAGACAGGTAACTATTGGGCAAATTCAACCTCAAGTCCTGCTTTATATGAGTATCTTGGATTCCTTACAGATAATGACAATCAAAAGATGCAGGATTTAGTTGATGCTAAGTCAATGAGATTCGAACTAAATGAATCTATGAATTATGACACTTTATCAGAACATAACTCAAATGACTTCTGGTCACTACTCTTACATACCGGTTATCTTACTTTAGATTGGGAACAGACTAAAAAAGAAGAGCTAAAAAAAGACGGTAAAACCAATAAAGAGATTGTTTCCAAAATTCCTAATTTAGAAATCTTAGATTGCTTTGATACAAACATTAAAGCAAGATTTGCTGATGTTGTAAAGAAAGATAACCTTGCCTTAAATATAGCTAATGCCTTATTAGATGGTAATGTTGATTTTGTACAAGCTAAGTTAGGAACATTATTACGTTCATTTGTATCTGTAAGAGATACAGCAACTAGAGCACCTCACGAGAACTACTATCATGGATTCTTAAACGGTATCTTTACTAACTGTAAAGATAATCTTGGTGAATATCATTCTAATATTGAATCTGGAGATGGTTATCCAGATATTATTTTTAAAGATACTGGTTACAGAAAAGTTGCAATCATCGAGATTAAGTCAGCTCCTATAGGCTCTGATATTGTAACAATAAGTGAACAGGCTGTAGCTCAGATTGAAGATAAGAACTACGCAGAGCCGTTGATGTCCAATAAAACAGTTAAAAGTGTCTACGGTTACGGTATTACCTTTGCAGGAAAGAGCTGTGCTATTTCTGTAAAGAAGTTAAAGTAATCTATACACTGTAGTTTTGTTAGATCATAACGAGAGTGTAAAACAGATCAAATTGAGCAACACAAGCTATAAGCTCTGAGTTTTAGTGCATTAGTACTATCTTTTGGACAAAATTTTTCGCAATAAAATTCAACTTATTGTAGAATGAGCGTAATTGTAAGTTATTAAATAATTATTTTAAGGAGTTTCTTGTGGAAACCCAGGAAATCAAAAAAGAGCAAGAGTTAAATAAAACCGCTGATAAGCAGACTGAAACTCAGGCTCAAGAAGGTACTCATTTTGAACACGTAAAAGAGACCTTAGAACTTTTATATAAGACCTTCCCAAAAGCTTTTGTAAAAGATGGTGATGCTCGTCCTTTAAAGATTGGTATCTTTGAAGACTTAAAAGAGAAATGCGCTTCAATTGAAGGTCTTTCAATTTCAAAGGTAAGAGCTGCTTTACGTTTATATACTTCTCGCTTAAAGTATTTATACAGCGTTAAAGAAGGTGCTCCAAGAATTGATATCGATGGTAATGAGTGTGGTGATACTGTAAGTGCAGAGCACGCATCTTACGCTAAAGAGCGCATCGATGAGATCAATGCAAAGCGTAAGGTATCTAAGCCTAAGAAAGCTCCTGTAAACAAGAAGAATTTTAAGAAGCCTGCAAATAGTGCTAAGTTCCATAAGAAGCCTAACAAGGTTGATGGTATTAAGCCTACAGTAGAAGACTTAAAGACTGGTACTGAAGTTTTAGTACTAAGCTCAGAGCAGCGTTTCGTATTTGGTGTTGTAGCTGAAAATGCTCAGAAAGACACTGTATATGTAACCTTAAAATCAGGTCTTACTGTAAATCTTCCACTTGAGAGAGTTCTGCTTCCTAAAAAAGCAAAATAGGCCTAACTTAAAGTGAATAAAATAATAAAAGTAGCTGTAGCCTGCGCTCTTGTAGGCTACGCTCTTGTAAGTGAAGCAAAACTTACAGTTCCTTCTTTAGAACAGATGCCTGTTCTCTCTCCTGAAGAAAGACACGAAACATCCTGTTCTAGAATATACAATTACTTCACAAGAGCTCATTACAAGATTGTTGATGTTAATGATGATTTTGCTAAAAACGTCATCGGCAGACTCATGAACTATCTTGATATGAACCATTCTCTTTATACACAAAGTGAAGTTGATGCAATCTACGCTCATACCAAGAGCATCTTAAACGGTATTAACAAGTGTGAACTTGATTATCCTTATTCTCTGTATAACGAAAACATTAAAAAGCGTTATCAGAAATACAAGTTCATGATTGATAATGTCTCTGAAAATCTTGATTTAAATACCAATGAGACAATTGCTCTTGATAGAACCAAAGCTCCATTTGCCCAAACTGAAGATGAGTTAAAGTCTTTATGGATGGCAGAGCTTAAAAATGAGTTTGTAACACAGCTTTTAAACGGTAAAACTAAAGCTCAGGCTGTTGAACGTATTAAGAATCGTTACATTGTAGCGATGAGAAGAATTTCTCAGTACTCTTCAGAAGACGTCTTCTCTGCATTTGAAAATTCATTTGCAGCAGCAATCGATCCTCATACCAATTACTTTGGACCTGTTGAGTCTGAAAACTTCAATGACGATATGAACCTGTCATTAGAAGGTATCGGAGCTGTGTTATCCCAAGAGGATGAATACACTGTAATCGTACAGATTATGCCAGGCTCTCCTGCTGAAAAGTCAAAGAAGTTAAAGCCAAAAGATAAGATCGTTGCTGTAAAACAGGAACACGGCAAATTTGAGGATATCATTGGCTGGAGATTAACTGAGGTAGTTAAAAAGATTAAAGGTAAGAAGGGAACTAAAGTTGTGCTTGAGATTGAGCGTGGCGAAGGTGCTGCTGCCAAGACCTTTAATGTTGAACTTACCCGTGACAAGATCAGACTTCAGGATAAAGAGGCAAAATCAAAGGTTTATACCTCTTATGATGGCAGAAAGATTGGCGTAATCACTATTTCTAGCTTCTATACAGACTTGTCTTTAAATGTAAAACGTGAGCTTTCAAAGTTAGAAAGTGAGAACGTAGATGGTATTATCGTTGATTTAAGAAACAACGGTGGTGGTTTATTACCTGAGGCTGTCTATACAACAGGTCTATTCATCAAAGATGGCCCAGTAGTTTTAGTTCGAGATGTTAACGGTAATGAGTCTGCTTATGATGACACCGATGCTTCTATGTTATATAAAGGTCCATTGGTAGTCTTAATCAACAGATTGTCAGCATCAAGCTCTGAAATTATGGCTGCAGCTTTGCAGGATTATGGTAGAGCTTTAATTGTAGGTGACACCTCTTACGGTAAGGGTACTGTGCAGCAGTCTCGTCCACTTACAAGACTCTATGATCTCATCGGCGCTGATTTAGGCTCAATTCACTACACCATTGCCAAATTCTACAGAATCAATGGTGGTTCAACTCAGCTCAAAGGCGTAACTCCTGATATTGCTATGCCTACTTTAATTGATGTAACTGAGTTTGGTGAAAAGACCGAACCTAATGCTTTAAACTGGGATAAGATTGCTCCTTCTAAATATCAGAAGTACTCAGATCCTAGCTTCTTTGTTAAGAATTTGATGGCTCTGCATGAAAAGAGAATCAGCACTGATCCTGTCTTTAAGGTAATTCAGTCTGAAAGAGACCGTTACTATAAATTAAAGAACAGCAAGACTCTTACCTTGAATTTTGAAGAGCGTAAAAAACTGTTCGATGAAGATGAGAAGATCACCTTAAAGAACACCAATATCAGACTTAAGGCTATGCATAAGAAAGAAGTTAAGTCTGTAAAAGATTTGCCTGACGACTTTGAGTATGACGATCCGATTTTACAGGAAACTGTAAACATTACCTCCGACTACTCAGATATGCTCACCAAAGCAGGTGCGCATGAAGTCGAAGAAAAGCCATTGCTACTGCAATATCAGGCAGAAAAAGATAATTAGTTAAAAAAGCCTGGAAAATTCCAGGCTTTTTTGTGAAAGCAAGGAAATATCATGGAAAAGAACAATACCTATAAGGCACAGAAACGTACTGATTATAAAGCACCAGACTTTACCTCAAGCCATATTGATCTTACCTTTGAACTTGACGATGAAGCTACCAAGGTAACAACTGTTGCTAAGTATAGAAGATTAACTAATGATCAAAAGGCTCCTTTAGTCTTAGATGGTGAGAATTTAAAGCTTCTGTCTGTTAAGTTAGATGGCATTCCTTGTAAGTATAAGATTGTCAAAGACAAGCTTGAGATTGCAAATGTTCCAGATGAGTTCGAACTTGTAATTGAGAATGTAATAAATCCAACTGCTAATACCTCTTTAATGGGCTTATACAAGTCAAACGGAGCCTTCTGCACACAATGTGAGCCACAGGGATTTAGATGCATTACTTACTTTTTAGACAGATCTGATGTTTTAGCAAAGTACAAGGTCACCATCATCGGACCTGAGTATGGTTGTGGCGTGCTTTTATCTAATGGTAACCTCATTGATAAAGGTACTAAAAAGGGTAGAGCTTATGCTGTTTGGGAAGATCCATTTCCAAAGCCATCATATCTGTTTGCATTAGTAGCAGGTACATTTGATATCGTTGCCGATACCTTTATTACTAAGTCAGGACGTAAGGTTTCACTGCAGCTTTATGTTGATAGAGGCGCCTATGACAGAGGTCTGTGGGCAATGCAGAGCATTAAGGAATCCATGAAATGGGATGAAACTCGCTGGGACCTTGAGTACGATTTAGACAACTTCAAGGTTGTAGCTGTTGATTTCTTCAACTTCGGCGCTATGGAAAACAAGAGCCTTAATGTCTTTAACTCAATCTATGTAATGGTTGATCCACAGACAGCTACTGATACTGCTTTCTATAACGTTCAAAGCGTAATCGGACATGAGTATTTCCATAACTATACAGGAGACAGAGTAACTTTAAGAGACTGGTTCCAGTTATCTCTAAAAGAGAGTTTAACCGTATTCCGAGATCAGGAATTCAGCTCAGATGTTGCAAGTCGCGCTTTAACCAGACTTCATGCAATTAACGTAATCCGTGGACCTCAGTTTGCTGAGGATGCATCTCCTATGGCTCACCCTGTAAGACCAGAAGAGGTTATGGAGATGAATAACTTCTACACCGTAACTATTTACGATAAAGGTGCTGAAGTTATTCGTATGATCCACACCTTAATTGGTGAGACTAAGTTTAAGAATGCTTTAACTCTGTATTTAACCAAGTTTGATGGTCAGGCTGTTACCATTGAGGATTTCTTATCATGCATGGAAGAGGCAGGCGAGATTGATTTAGCTCAGTTCCGTCGCTGGTATACTCAGGCTGGTACCCCAAATGTAAAAGCTTCATGGACCTATGATGAGGCAAACAGAACCTTAAACTTAACTCTATCTCAAAAGACCAAGCCTACACGTGACCAGAAAGAGAAATTACCTTTCTACATGCCAATCAGAATCAGTTTCTTAGATCCTGAAGGTCATGATGTACATCCAGCTGAACTGTCATCATCAGGCTTTATAGTGTTAAAAGAGGAGTCTCAGACATACTCATTTACCTTAGATAAGGGCACTTTACCTGTAATTTTACGTGACTTCTCAGCTCCAGTTAAGCTTGATGCTTCATACACCACCGAGGAATTACAGCACATGCTGTCATTCTGTGATGATGCCTTTATTAAGGTTGACAGTGCACAGACCATGCAGAAGCGTTATGTTCATGAGAACATTAAGCTTTTAGAACAGGGCGGTACTCTAAAGGATCCTGTAGAGTTAGTTGAGTCATATAAAGCTCTGTTAAAGTCTGTTGATAAAAAGACTGATCTTTTATTACTGAATGAAACTTTAAAGATAATGCCTGTAGCATCTTTAATGGAAACCTTTGATGACGACATCGATATCGATGCTATTTCAAGATTGCACAATGAATTAGAGCAAAGAGTAGCTGTAGCATTAGAAAAAGAGTTCTATGAGATTTACGGCAGAATCAAAGCTCAGTCAGTTATGTACTCTGTAATTGATATGTCTCGTCGTGCTATAAGCAACAGTGCTCTGCATATGCTATCAGTAGCTTATGTTGCAACTGGCAAGGCTGATAATGCTTCAGCTTTAGTTTTAAGACACTACAATTCATCAGCTAACATGACTGACAAGTTACAGGCTTTAACTGATGCTGTTCACTTAAATCTAAAGTGTAAACAAGAGATCTTAAAGAGCTTTGAAAAGGATTATTCAAAGAATGCACTAGCCTTTGACAACTACTTTAGAGTTCAGGCAACAGTACCTGATGTATCAGCTGTTGATAATGTTAATGAGTTAAAGAAGCATCCTTCATATGATGGCAATAACCCTAACAGAGTAAGAGCTCTACCAGGTGCTTTAGCTTTATCAAATCCTGTAGCTCTAAATGATTTATCTGGTCGTGGCTATGATCTGTTATGCTCTGAGGTACAAAGATTAAACAGCATAAACCCAAGCGTTGCAGCTAGAATTCTAACCCCATTATTAAGCTTTAGAAGACTTGATGCAAAGCGTCAGCAGATGATCCGTGAACGTCTTGAAAAGTTAATGAAGATCCCTTCAATTTCAAGATCAATTTTCGAGAAGGTTGAGTCTGCTTTAAAAGAGTCAAAGTAATAAAGAGTAATTAAGTAATGTACGGATATAAACATTACAGATTTTCCCTGTCAATTGACAGGGATACTCTCCTGTCTGTTTACCAGGGTGCTGTAAAGAGAGTACGTGTAAGAACAGATGGGGGAATGGTAGTCGATCTTGACGCTAACCATCTAAAGGAGTTCACATCTGAGGATGGTATTCATGGCATTTTTGAGCTACTCACTACTCAGGATAACAAGTTTGTTAAAATCCAAAGATTAAATTAGAACTTATCGATTGAATTTCTGTCTAAGTAAACAGACTTTGAAAATTGATTAAACATAAGTTCTATTCATAAGCAAAATAGAGAAAGAATATGCAATTGATCCCTTATAGCCTCTATCCAACCTTTATAAGACCAGTTCTGTTTTTACTAGACGCAGAAACAGCCCATGGTGTGATTATCAGTAGCGCAAAATTCCTATCAAAAAATCCATGGAAAACTCTGTTTTCACAGAATGTAGCTTTCCGTCCTGTGCAGATGATGGGGCTACAGTTTAAAAATCCTGTAGGACTTGCCGCAGGTTTAGATAAGAATGGTGATGCCATTGATTTCTTTGGTGCTTTAGGTTTTGGTCATATTGAAGTTGGTACGGTTACTCCTAAGGAGCAACCTGGCAACCCGAAGCCTAGAATGTTCAGAATCAAAGGAGCTCAGGGTATTATCAATCGCATGGGCTTTAATAATCTTGGAGTGGATTATTTAGTTGAGAATTTAAAAAAACGCACCTATGACGGCGTTTTAGGTGTAAGTATCGGCAAGAACGAGACTACTCCAATTGAAAAAGCTGTTGATGATTACTTAATCTGCATGGATAAGGTTTATCAGTACGCTGACTATATCGCAGTCAACGTATCCTGTCCTAACACCCCTGATTTAACTAAGTTGCAGGCTCGTGAGCCTTTAATTAAGCTTCTAGAGCCATTAAAGAAAAGACAGGCTGAGTTAAAAGACAAGTTTAACAAGTACGTACCTTTAGTTGTTAAAATCGGTCCTGATTTATCTGACGAAGCTATTGAGAGTATTTGTCATGTCTGCCTGGATTTGGGAATTGATGGTATGACTTGCACTAATACCACTACACGTCGAGACATCATTCACGGTATGGAGCACGCAAGCGAGTGGGGCGGATTGTCAGGTGAGCCATTAAGAGTTGCAAGTACTCAGACCCTAGTTAAGGTAAATTCAATTCTTAAAGGTAAGATCCCTTTAATTGGTGTGGGCGGTGTTTCAAATCCAGTCTCAGCACGTGAGAAGTTAGAGAACGGTGCTACCTTAGTGCAGTTATATTCTTCATTAGTGTACAGAGGTCCTGCCGTAATTAAGAACATCGTAAACAACATCTAATCAAAAAGCTAATTTAATGTACTAAAGACTGGAGTCATAAAACAAAGCTCCAGTCTTTTTCCTTTTGTTACAATCCAAAAGAAAATTTCATTCAGAACTATCACCAAAATAGTCATCGATTGCACTGCACAACTGTTAAAAAGATGTCGCTTTAAAATTAGTGATAAATTTTACTAAAAGCCTTGCTGTATAAGGATTAATGTTCAAAAGAAAACGCTATTACTCAGATCTTTTTAAGAGTCTTATCTACTATTCAATCCGATATATAAGCCTTTAAAAACTTTATGTAAACGTATAGTTAATTTTGTTGCTCCTTTTTGATTAAAAAATAAAGTGCAACCTTATCAAAATCGATCAAACGTTAAAAATAAGGTACGATTTTGTTAGATAGATCAAATTTTGTTGACGAAAAGTTAATATTGAGTAAAATCAAAAAACGTAAAAGGGAGCTAACTCCTGCTTACAACAAATTAAAAAATAAACTATGGGAAAATATATTATGAAAAAATCATTATTAGCTTTAGCTGTTGTTGCTGCTGCAACTTCTGCAAACGCTGCTACTGTATACGACAAAGACGGTACTTCATTAGCAGTTGGCGGTCGTGTTCAGGCTGTTGTTTACAATGGTAACGGCGGTGCAGACGTACAGGGCGAGAATGGCATTGCAGATCACGATGCAGGTTTAGTTAACTCAGCTCGTTTAAATATCGAAGGTACTACCAAGATCAATGATTCAGTTTCAGTATTCGCTTTCTCAGAGTGGGATATGGCTGACGGTAACAAGACTGCAAATGGCGATCACATTAGCACTCGTGAGCAGTATGTTGGTGCTGATTACGGTGATTTCGGTAAGATCTTAGGTGGTAAGACCTATGATGCTGCTAATGCTGTTTTAGCTGCAACTGACGTATTCGAGGACTTCGGTGCTCGTTTACAGGGCTCAATCAACTGTGACCGTCGTACCGGTATGTTCCGTTATGTTTATGACAACAACGGTATCTTTGGTTCTGTTTCATACCAAACTGCAGCTGATGATTCAACTGTTCAGGGTAGCGAGGCAGACGTTGAAGGCGGTTTTGCAGCTGCTGCTGGTTACACTTTTGATAACGTAGTATTTGGCCCATTATCATTCAAGGCTGGTTACTCATATGTTAAGGGTCAGGATGACAAGGGTGATTACTTAGCATCTGCAATCAAGGGTGAAAAGAACTACAACTTTGACGATTTCAAGGTAATCTCAGCATCTATCGCTTGGGGTTCAACCGATAACGGTTTATACATCGGTGCTTTATACAATACTCAGCGTGCAAAGCAGAGATTAAACTGGTACGTTCCTTCAACCAATTCATCATTAGCAGACAAGGTTAAAGGTTATGAGTTCGTTGTAGGCTATACCTTCGACAATGGTATTGGAGCTTTCACTGGCTATAACTTTGTTGATCAGAAGTCCAAGTACGGTTCATACAACACAGATTCAGCAATCTACCGTCGTGTTCCTGTATACGTAAACTATGCAATCAACGACAACTTCAACATCTGGGGTGAAGCTGAGTTTGATGCAAATTCAACAAATGTTAAGGATCACCAGAGAGATTCAGGTGATACTGGTACCATGTTATCAGCAGGTGCTCGTTACACCTTCTAATTTGATTTAAGTTAATCGTTTAACTTTAATCTCTAAGCCTCATTCAGAATTCTGAGTGGGGCTTTTTCCTGTCTTTAAAACGCCTCGATTTTTATCCATAGCTCCTCAAATTAAACAATAACTTGTTGTTTTGAAAATATTTTGCGACACAAAGCAAGTATTTGATACAAGTTTATTGATTATTTACAGATCTTTTTACACAATCAAAACAAACTATTAATATAAAAAAGAATGCGCAATATCCTAATTAGGAATTATAATGAAAAAGTCACTAGTTTCTACAGCAGTTTTGTTGGTCATAATGTCAGTAGCCTCTGATGCTGCTACAGTTTATGATAAGGACGGTACTGCTCTTTCTATCGGAGGAAGAGTACAGTCAGTGCTGTTCAATGGTCATGATAACTATGCTGGTGATCATGATTCATCCTTAGTCAATTCTTCACGTTTATCCATCGCAGGTGAAACCAAAGTTTTAGACTGGGTTTCTACCTTTGCTTTCTCAGAATGGGATATGGCCGATGGTCACAGTAAGAAGATTGGTGACCACATCAAAGCTCGTGAGCAGTACGTTGGAGCAGACTTTAAAGAATATGGAAAGATCTTAGGTGGCAAAGCTTATGATTCTGCCCACAAAGTCATGATCTCATCTGATATTTGGGAAGAAGTTGGTAATCAGGCTGCTTTAGGTTTACATGGTGAAAGACGCAATGGCGTGATCCGCTATGATTACGACAATAAAGGCATCTTTGCTAGTGTAACTTATGAAACCGCAGCAGACGGTACTCCTTTATTTGGTAAATATCGTGATATCGAAAGTGGCGTAGGTGCAGCTTTAGGTTATACCTTTGATCATGTTGTCTATGGACCTTTATCTTTTAAATTAGGCTTAAGCCACGTAAAAGGTCAGGACGATTCAACCGCAATTAACGATTTAAGATTTGATAAAGCAAATCACTATGCAGGTGCTTTATCATGGGGTAATCCTCAGTCAGGTTTATATTTATCAACTACAGCTTATAAGATGGAGACTGATTTTACACAGGAAAATCCAAAATCAGACATTGATGCTAACGGCTATGAATTTGTAGCTGGTTATACCTTTGATAACGGTATCGGTGTATTTGCAGGTTACAACTATTGGAAAGAAGATACCGAGCATAAGGATGGGACTAAAGATACCTTCTCTTATAAGAGAATTCCAGTATCTTTAAAGTACGGTATCAACAGCAATTTCAAGGTTTGGACAGAAGCTGAGTTTGATGCTGGCTCTGATGTTAAAAAGAGCAAGCTAAAATCAGGAACTCAGTTTTCTGCAGGTGCTAGATACACTTTCTAAAGAAATGAAAAAACGAGAATTAGACGACCTTCTCATAATTGACTAGGTCGTTTTTTTTGATCATTACTTGGGCTAAATACTCTTTGCTGTTTTCTTCTCTTGAAGCATCAATAAAAATATCTTCAATCAAAAATAAGGCTGTAGTGTTAACTACAGCCTTATTAAATCGTTTCTTTAGTTTTTACTATAGAACAGTTCTTATCTTAAGATCTTGCATACAATTTTGTTTAAAGGCATCTCAACTAAGTGATGAACAATCACGGAAAAGATAAAGATTAAAAGGCACAGCAGGGCAATAAATATAAAGTTATGCTCAAAGACAAAGCTAATCTTTTGTAGATCGACATAGTCCTTTATTGCTCTAATCACAATGGTATGACCTAAAAAGATGGCATAAGAGTAGCTACCTAAAATCACTGAATATTTGTTGTTCAATGCTTTTGATACTAGACCTTTATTCAACAAGAATAACCAGAATAAGCCTACAAAGCACAGCTGTAACCATACTCCACCTAAAGCCCATCTAGTTAAATCAGGGAACCAAGTTCGTGCATCTAAAAATGGAATTTCCTCAGGAGGAATAGATAAACCGTCAGGTGTTGGAATACCAGTAGAGCCTGCGTAAAGGCTAATCACAATAGTTACAAGTAAAATTACCTCGATTACACTTAAAACTAATGTCTGCAAAGATGAAGGTAAGTTTACCTGTAAGGAGTTATCGTCTTTATGTAGAAGGTAGCTTTTATAGATCTCACTTAAAAGATAGCCAAAACCTACATAAGCAAAAGCCCTTACTAAAGGATAGATAAATGGCACAATGATGTACATATGTCTTGAGTACATGAATAGACAGATAAAGGAGATTGCTCCTATCACAAGATTTGCCTGCTCATGCTTTAGGGCTTTAAAAATACAGAAGTAAATTACAGAGACAAAGAACAGTACATTTACAAACCAGGCAACATACAGAATGGTCGCATCAGGACCAAAATGGTGAGTGTTCCAATCTAAGAGCAACAGTGAGTTGAAGATATTGACTGAAAGCGGATATTGAGAAATATTAAAGCCTGTAGCTATATAGCCTATGATGGTAAGGGCAATTACAAATGGAGCTAATCTTAACCATTTACGTAGGGCAAAGTGTAGGACAGTTTCTTCAGTATTGAGCTTATAGAACAGAAAAAATCCTGACATTAAAAAGAACATCTCTACAGCTTGCCAGCCTGCTCCCCACTTTACAAGCCAAGAGTATTCCTCTGTTGAAGACAGATTCAGGTAAGCTAGATGCACTCCAACTACTGCAAAAATTAGCAGAAAACGCAAAAACTCGAGGTTCTTAAATCCTCTTTCACTATACTTTCTCATTTTGATTCCTAAGGTGAATAAATGTGTTAGATTTTTATGTTTCCGTATTTTAGACAATGTTTTTTAAGATCAATGTTATAGATGTCACAGCAATAAAAATTCTTAGAAAGTTGTATTTTATAAATGACATAATGGTCTTAGATTAAAAGGTTGTATCACAGAGCATTTACAACAGAGTATTTGCTACTGAGCATTTTTAACTATAGCTTTTACATGAAAAGGATTGTGCTCAATGGAAAGTAATACTGAGCTTACAACTATCTGTTATTTAGAGCAGCAGGGCAAATACCTGATGTTGCATAGAACCAAGAAGCAACACGATATCAATAAAGACAAATGGATTGGTATTGGTGGTCACTTTGAATATGGAGAGTCACCTGAAGAGTGTATTCAAAGGGAGATGGTAGAAGAATGTGGCATTACCTTATCTGATCCAAAATTGCGGGGCATCATTACCTTTGTTTCAGATGCGCCTGTTTGCGTGTATATGTTTTTATTTACTGCTACAGCCTATAAAGGTGAGCTTTTAAAAGACTGTGATGAAGGTGAGCTTGAGTGGGTAGATAAACATGAGCTCTTAAAATTACCTTTGTGGTCAGGTGACAAGATCTTTTTAAAGCTGTTAGGTACAAGAGAAGCGTTCTTCTCCTTAAAGCTCTGCTATGAAGGGGACAAGCTTGTAAAAGCAGTTTTAGATGGAAATGAGATTGATGTTGAAGCTTACTGCTAGCTTTGAGAAGAACAGTGAAGCTAATAATATTTAATAAGGAGCAAAACATGATAACAGTATATTGCTATGAGAAATGTTCAACCTGTAAGAAGGCTCTAAAGTGGTTAGATGACAATGGTATAGAGTACCATCTAAAGGACATCAAATCAGATCATCCTGATGAAACAATCTTAAAAGCAATTCATGAAAAGAGTAAGTTGCCTTTAAAGAAGCTGTTTAACACCAGTGGTCTATTGTACAAAAGCATGGGACTTGCTAAAAAACTGTCTGACTTGAGTGATGATGAGCAGTTTAAGTTACTTTCTTCTGATGGCATGTTAGTTAAAAGGCCTTTAGTTGTAGGGGACAACTTCGTACTGGTAGGCTTTAAAGAAACTCAGTGGTCTGACGTGCTAAAGTAACAATAAAATCCATAATTTCTCTTCTTTTATGTGCCATTTAATTACTATATTCTTGAATAAATGGCACAATATCCATCCTTAACATCATTAAAATCGCTTATAAAAGGTATTTCTTAACTATTTTTATATATTTAATAATATGAAAGTTCTTTTCATTTTTCTCTTGAATTGTTTTTGTTGTTAGAATATACTAACCACACTTAGTGACATGCAACTTTAAGTAGTTGCTGCTAATTATATTTATAGGAAATTAAATATCATGAAAAAATCATTATTAGCTTTAGCAATTATTGCTGCATCAACAACTGCAACTGCAGCAACTGTATACGATAAAGACGGTACTTCATTAGCAGTTGGCGGTCGTGTTCAGTCTGTTGTTTACAATGGTAACGGCGGTGCAGCCGTTCAGGGTGAGAACGGCATTGCTGATCACGATGCTGGTTTAGTTAACTCAGCACGTTTAAATATCGAAGGTAACACCAAGATCAATGATTACGTATCAGCATTTGCATTCTCAGAGTGGGATATGGCTGATGGTAACAAGACTGCAAATGGCGATAACATTAGCACTCGTGAGCAGTATGTTGGCGCTGATTTTGGTGATTTCGGTAAATTATTAGTTGGTAAGACCTACGATGCTGCTAACGAAGTTTTAGCTGCAACTGACGTATTTGAGGATTTCGGTGCTCGTTTACAGGGCTCAATCAACAGTGATCGTCGTACCGGTATGTTCCGTTACGTATACGACAACAATGGTTTCTTTGGCTCTGCATCTTACGAGACAGCAGCAGATGAGACTACAGTTCAAGGTGAAGATTATGACGTTGAAGGCGGTTTCGCTTTATCAGCAGGTTACACCATTGATGACGTAGTATTTGGCCCATTATCATTCAAGGCAGGCTACTCATATGTTAAAGGTCAGGATGATTTTACTAAGACCATTAAAGTTGACGATGATGGTTGGTCTTTAGGTTCATTTGATACATTCAAAATCATTTCAGCATCTATCTCATGGGGATCAACCGATAACGGTTTATACATTGGTGCTTTATATAACACTCAGCGCATGAAACAGAGATCTAACGGCTTTACCTTTGATGATGGTGTAAATGAGCCTGTTTATGGTGTTTCAAATTCTTCATTTGCAACCAAAGTTAAGGGCTATGAGTTTGTTGTAGGTTATACCTTCGAAAATGGTATTGGTGCTTTCACTGGTTATAACTTATCTGATGTTAAATTAAAAGAAGGTTCATTCAATAAAGATTCAGCAATCTACCGTCGTGTTCCTGTATACGTAAATTATGCAATCAACGATAACTTCAACATCTGGGGTGAAGCTGAGTTTGATGCAAATTCAACAACTGAAAAAGATCACCAGTTACAGGGCGGTGAGACTGGTACCATGTTATCAGCAGGTGCTCGTTATACCTTCTAATTTGAAAATCTGTTAACCATAGAAACTGTGTTAGGGCGGGGTTAAAACAACTCTCGCCCTTTTTTTTCGCAATTAGCTTTCCTTTACCTGTAATGAGTGACTACACACCATATATTCGGATCCTCTCCAAATTCGCTTTAAAACGTCATAGAAAGCAATCTTTCCAATTCTCATGACCAATACAAGGGCAAAGCTGTAATGCCCATCAGAACACTCCTATACAACGACATCTACACTTAGAAAGTCAAAACAGACTTACCTGTATATAGCCTAAGACAGATCAACGCATATAGCTTCATTGAAGATATCTTTATGCAGTCAATTGCACTTGATCCAAAGAAAGAGTAAAGCTATAGAGAAATAATTCCTGTGTATATGAAAGAGGGGACTGCTGCATATTTTGAGCTGAGTATTCAGATCTGTAGGCGCAGAGTGTTTTAGATCTGTAGAACGGTTATCAGTACTATTTTTAGAGAGTGAAAACTCTAAATCCTGAAAATCTTGGTCATAAATATGCGTGAAAAGTGAGTATCAAAATGGAGCAAATCAAAAAATCCAAAAATTTAAGAAAATCTCAAAAATCCTTGATAAATGGCATATATAAGCTGTTTGTATCTTTGCTATAAAAATAACTTATAAGTGGTGATAAGAAAATAGAATATACAATAAAAGGTGAATATTGTTATATAAATAAATGACAATTTACCCCTTTCTACAGGTGATATCTTGTGTTCATACATGATGTCTTTTAGTTTGAACTACGATTAAGTATGGAGAGTAAAAGCAGCTTTAGTGTATTCAATAGAGAGCTTCTTGAAGATACCAAACTTAAGACATAAATAATGACAGCTATGGACTTGATGTGAAGTAATAAATAAAGAGATAAGGGGATAGGCATAGTAAAAAGAAAGTAATGGATATAAACAACAAAATAATAATAAGTAATCAGTATAAAAAAGAGTAAATAATAGCGATTAAAAGAAAAAGGGGGGGTACTTTTCAACATTAAGAATGTAAATTATGTGATACAGGGATCGAAATTTAATATTTGTAAAGTATAAAAAACAAAAAATTCGATTTTTGTATTTCATTTTTTGAAAAAGTAATATAAAATGAAATCAAATTACAACAAAAATAATAAGGACAGCAAAAACAAATGGTTATCAATCCACAAAATGATTGCACATGGACGTTCCAAAACGGCATCCTAAGCATCAATTTAACAACAGATGAAGGTAAATCTTATTTATTTAAAACCCATTTCTCTGTTGATGATTTATATATGAAACCAGAAGTTAATGCGTCTTTTACCATTAAAGAAGGTGAGTTACTGACTTACTATCTAGAAGGTATCAATAAGATCTTAAAAGATGAGGGAAGTTCTCTTGATCTTGGAATCAATGCAGTTGCCTGTGAACAGTATACAAAGCCTGCAATCCCTACTTCTAGATACTTTATGATGGGATCACAAAGAGAGTATGAAGTACTCGAAGGTGATGTTGTATCAGTATATACAAACGAATTTAAGTGTGGTGACTGCGTTGTGCTAGAACCACGTGATGCAGATGGTCTTACAAGACTGATGCTTTTAAACAGGGAGCTGTTATTAGATGTTAAGCAGCACAGAGGTTACTCATTAGGTCAGATGATCAGAGTTGATCCTGAGTGTGTATTTGAATTCAGAGAGCTTAACAACCGTAGAAACTGTCATAAATATGCTTAAAAAGATTTAATTTTTCTCCTAATTTGCTGTAGTTCTTAACGTTAGTTAAGACCATTCTCTCCCTCAAGGACGCTCCATCCAAGAGGGATTTTTTTTGCCTCCAGGAGTCATCAAAAGCCTATCCAATTACAGACTCAAATGATCCTGTAATCGGTCCTTATAGCGCTTTAAATGCAGTATATAACCCTGATCCAATTGCATCTGTCCATATGACTTTAAGTAGCCTCTAAACACGCTATAACAGTCTTTTATATGAAAGGCTTAAGTGATCCTGTAAGAATGATCCTATTGAATATAAGAGAGTTGAATAAAATGAGGATGCCAGAAAGTTTTCAGGCTACTGTAGATGCAGTAGCCTGAGAGTTTGCTGTTGTCTTTCGACCATTCTCGATCTGATTTATGTACCAGATCTTTTCGTGTAATTAAATCTTTTGAGCTGGAGTCTGAAATTGCTTTGATCTTATTGATCCAAGTCTTGTAAGTAATATTTAATGTTAGATTACCAACAGAACTCAGCTCATGAACTCAATAATACATGATCTAACTTAGATAAGCTATTGATGATATAGAAATCTAGCAAAATATGTGATCTTTATAATAAAAAATCGGTCTTAGAAGCATCAAAGAATGTAATGATCTTTACGGAAGTTAACGTAAGAAAGGTAAGATGTAATCTCAAAATTACTTAATTCTGAAAGTGATTGGGTGAATGATCCATGATTTTGTTTGAAATAATTTGATAATTTGAAAGTAAATATTGATTTGAAAATATCAAAA